>Ga0070698_100007774_pt1 | contig 11603 bp, 8 predicted proteins | sample KBSK1502metaG_FD_65477 | JGI IMG/M metagenome (GOLD analysis project Ga0070698, IMG submission 65477) | Corn, switchgrass and miscanthus rhizosphere microbial communities from Kellogg Biological Station, Michigan, USA - KBS K1-50-2 metaG | ecosystem: Host-associated > Plants > Roots >...
CCGCCGGCCAGCAGATTGCGCATGGTCAGTTCCATGAGCGAGAGGATGGGCTTGTCCGTCACTGCGGGGTCTTGTTTAAACTTCGCCAGCGCGCATTCCAACATGTTGAGATTAACGTACGTGACCGGACGAAAACTGCCGCGCTCGACCAGCACAGCCTTGTTGTGCAGCATGTCGGACGGCTGCAGCACTTCGCGATTCGGGCCGAACATGGCGGCTCCGCTCAGCCCGATCTGCACCAGCTTGAGCGCCATGACGCGGTTGTCCACGTTGCGAAATTCGATTCCGCTGAACTCGAGCATGTCGATCTCGAGGCGACGCGTGGTGAGGTTGTCCAGTAGTGATTCGACGAGTTCCTCCGGCACGTGACTCAGGAAGAATGCGCCGTAACAAAGGTTGACGCCCACAATGCCGAGCGCCTCTTGTTGCGCAGATGCTTCCTCGTCCAGCATGCGTATGTGCATCACAACCTGGCTGGGCTGATCGTTGGCGCGGCTCTGAAATTTTATTCCCATCCAGCCGTGGCACTCGGCCGTGCCGCGATAACTCCGCGCCACCACGGTATCGGCGAACGCGAAGAACGAAGTGTTATCGCCGCGCTCCGGCCCGAGCCGCTCGATGTCGAGCCCGAATTCGTGATCGAGCATGGCCTGCAGCCGGTTGCGCGAAACATAGCGGTCGGCGTGTCCGTAGATGGCGTCGCTCACCTGCATGTCGTAAGCCGACATGCTCTTCGCGACCGTTCCCGCGGCGCCGCCGACCCGGAAAAACCAGCGCACCACCTCCTGTCCCGCGCCGATCTCGGCAAACGTGCCGTACCAGCGCGGATCAAGATTGATCTTAAGCGCCTTGGAATGGGTATCGATTGGTTCCTCTTTCACGGAGTGAGAACAGAATATTACTATCGATATTCGCGTATTACAGCGACATTCCGGTAACGAAAGCGATGCGAGGACTCATCGCACTGAGGTGTAGTAGTGGTGCGTGTCCCCACGCGCGGACGGGGCCCAACGGCATGCGGCTGGCATCCGCCTTAGGCGGACCACTACATCGGACGAAGTGCGACAGGCATTTCGGTAACATCGGTGTTACCGAACGAATAGGTCGAATTGCTTGCGGCTGGCTCGATTGTTGTGTTTTGTCACGGCTCGAAATAATCCCGACCAAACAAAACCAACCGATAACCTCATATTATGAATACTCCAGCGAATCCAAACAAAGCACTCTGGGAAAAAGGCGATTTCACGCGCATTGCCGATACCATGCGCGAAAGCGGAGAGGCGCTGGTGCAGCGACTCGCAATCACGAAAGGACTCAAGGTGCTCGATCTCGGCTGCGGCGATGGCACCACGGCGTTGCCCGAGGCGAAACTCGGTGCAGACGTGCTGGGCGTCGATATTGCGCGGTATCTGGTCGAGGCTGGGAACAAGCGGGCTGCCGAGCAAGGCCTGAACAACCTCAAGTTTCAGGAAGGGGACGCGTCCAATTTGGACCAGTTGCCGGACAAGGCCTTTGATCTCGTCGTCAGTATCTTCGGCGCAATGTTTGCGCCCAAACCGTTCGATGTGGCAAAAGAGATGGTGCGCGTGACGCGACCGGGAGGTCGCATTGTGATGGGCAACTGGATTCCAAATGATCCGACGCTAGTGGCGCAGATTTTGAAGATCAGTTCAAACTACACGCCGCCACCGCCGGAAGGCTTCGTTAGCCCAGTGACCTGGGGCATTGAAAGCAATGTGATCGAGCGTTTTGGAGCGGCAGGAGTTCCGGCGAAGAACATTTCCTTTGCCCGGGACACGTTCACTTTCAACTTCCCGGGCACACCTGCAGGGTTCGTGGATGCATTCAGGAAATATTATGGGCCGACCATGAATGCCTTCGACGCCGCGGAAAAAAAAGGCCGAGCAGCTGAGCTACAGAAAGAACTCGAAGAGTTGTTCGACAGCCAGAACAAAAGTCAGGCTGCCACCTCCATTCCTGCAACCTTCCTCCACGTTACGGTTACTGTTTGAAGCGTTGCCCTTAACGGGCACCGTGGGGCGGCTAGGGTTTGCCGCCTTTTTTCTTGCCTTGCGGTTGTCCACCGGCCGGGTGGGGGTGATTACCTCCGCCGCCTGTTGGCGGATGTTTCCCTCCCATTTGAGCATTACGCGCTCCCATTTGGGGATTATGCGCAACCGCCTTCGGCTGGTGCGACATTTGATTGGTCTGATGAGGTCCGTGAGCGGCGCCTCCTGCTCCTTTGCCGGTGTGCATTTTGGCCTGGTTCCCCCCAGCGGTTCGCACGTTGTTGCCTTGATTTCCGGTCTTGAGCTTGTTCCCGTTTGCTCCGGTCTTATTACCTGCTCCTGCTCCCTGTAGATTACGTTCAGTTACGTTCCCCGCTTTGTTTCCACCTTTGCCTGCACCGGCTCCACCTGCAGCCCCGAGTCCCTCGGCGCCGCCCTTGCCTTGACCCACACCTTCGCCCTTGTTGAATGATTTGATCGCGTCGGCGTTCGGTTTGCCCTTATTCACGGACGCCTGGAGGTTGCGATCCTTGGCTGCCGCCTGCTGACGTGCAAGCTGCTGTGAGGTTGGCGGCGTTTTCTTTGCGTTCGCGGCAGCGGCTTTTTGTGCCGCCGTCTCCTGTGCATTTACTCCATTAGGACCGTTAAAGCTGGCGCGGTTAGCGTTCACCTGTTTGTTCACCGAGTTATTGATGTAGGTGTTATGGACAACATTCGTATTCACGCGCGTCACAGCGGTGTTGTACTGGAAGTTGTTTCCATTCCATCGGCCGCCCCAGTAGCCATCTCCGTTGTAGCCATAACCGTAGTTGACGCCGCCGTAAAAACCGACAGTCGGCCCCCAGTAACCCTGGTTAAACGCGTAAACGCCATTGTTCCAGCCCCACCAGGGTGGCGTCCAAAGCACACCAACCGTCGGCGGAGCAACCCAGACACCCGGGACCCAGTAATAATCCCCGACATCATAACCATAACCCCAGTAACCCGGCGTCCAGATGTAACCTGCAACCGGGCAGGCCGGTTGCTCATATACCGGCAGAACCGGCGGAGCGAAGCCAACAGAGATATCTACCTGTGCGAACGACGACGCCAATGGCAGTGCAAGAAATCCAGCTAAAACCAAGGAACGTAATTTAGTCATTTTCATGTCTTAATAGTTAACCAGAGCTGGATCAAGGAAGTAGCGAAAAAAGAATTAAGAAACAGGAGCGCGAGAGACGCCGCGCCGTCTATGATATCCTTCGACTGCTTAGGATGACAATGCTGCGGAGGCTGTCGCCCCGTGATTCGTTAAAACGTAGAACTCCGAAAGCTTTCGCGAGCGGATCGTTGGAGCGGAAGCACGAAAACGTTCGATCACTTCATCCGATCAAACGTTTTTTGCAGAACCTCAAGATCGCTCGCGCCGCCGGTCTTTTCGCGTGTCGTTTCAATCCACTTTTTCTCGAGCGCGTTTTTGCTGGGGCGATCCGTTTCGTAGAACACGCCGAAGACGCCTGGGAAAGGGAGCGACGCCAGTTTGTACGCGGCCAACTCATCCGTGACGTCGTGTCGTAACTCGTCCTCCGGTGTGCCGTCCCACTTCTTTTCCTGGATCACTTCGAAGCTGCCGCCTTTACGCGGGTTGGCCGGATCGAACACGTCGGGGTAAAATTCCACGCATTCACTCAGACATTCGATGACGCTGAAGCCCTGATGATCGAACGCGCGCTCGATCAACTGTATCATGTGGTTGACATTCGCAGCGTGAGTGCGCGCGATGAATGTCGCCCCGCCGGCGATCAATTTTTTCATCGGATTCACCGGCTGATCGATCGCACCGGTGGGGTCGGTCTTGGATTTGAACCCGATGGGCGACGTCGGCGAGGTCTGTTTCTTGGTCAGGCCATAGACGAAATTGTCCATGATGAAATAAGTCATGTTGATGTTCTTGCGCGCGCCGTGATCGAGATGATTGCCGCCGATGGAGAAGCCGTCGCCGTCGCCGCCGAACAGGAAGACATGGAGATCGGGCCGGGCAAGGCTGATGCCCGACGCGAGTGGAACGGCGCGACCATGAATGTAATGCGCGCCGTAGCCGTTGACGAAATAGGGAAAGCGCGACGAACAACCGATCCCGGCGAGCGTGACGATCTTTTCGTGATCGAGCTGGCGTTTCTCGAGCACCTTGTAGAACGCAGCGAGCACCGCGAAATCGCCGCAGCCGGGACACCAGGTGGGGTGATCGGCGGTGATGGATTTCTTCGTTAGTTTTTCCCGTGGCGGCTCGGCAATCGCGGGCGAGTCCGAGCCGGACTGGCGGTTGCCCGCTGCTCCAGGCGACGTGGTTTGGGTTGTTTCACTCATAAGATCGAAATCATCGTTAACCAGCTCCTTGGGCGATAGATTCGGCGCGGGCAACATCGACATCTTGTTCGCCGTTTCCTGAAACCGGACGGTTCGGTGAATAGCCCCTAACTGAGACAAACTTGCCGGGAAAAACGCCTTGAAGAATTTCTTTCACACGGAAGGTGAGACCGTCGGTCTTGGTGACGCTCTGAATTTTTGGCTCGCAATAGCGCGCACGCAAAATGGTGGCGAGCTGGCCGAACCCGTAAAGGCCCTGATCGTTCATCTCGACGGTGACGACGCGCTCGAAGTTGGCAAAGATTTTCTCGAGTCCGTTCGGTAACGGATGAACGTGACGCAAATGTATGGCGCCGATTTTTTCGCCGTGTTCACGCCCCATCTTCACGGCGTCGTGGATCGGCCCATACGTTGATCCCCAGCCGACGAGCAGCGTGTCGCCTTGCTGATCGCCAAAAATTTCAGGCACCGGAATTTCTTCGGCGAGTTTGCGCAATTTGTTGCGACGTTTCGCCGTCATGGCCATATGCAGTTTCGGGCTGCCCGTGGGGTGCCCCATCTCGTCGTGTTCGAGTCCGCCGATGAGCGGATATTTTCCGTCAAGGATGCGCGTGCCGGGCGGGATGTGCTGGGTGATACGCTCGAGATCGTACGGCTTGAAACCGCCCTCGCGTGGGGTGAGATCGGGCTTCGGGTCGACCATCAAGTTCGAAAGATCGGGCTCGTCGAACGCTTCGATGCGGGTGGCGAGCGAGGTGTCGCTCAAAATAAAAACCGGCGTGCTGTATTTGCGCGCGATCCGGGCCGCTTCAATCGCGATGTAGAAACAATCTTCCACGCTCGCTGCTGCGAGCACAACGCGCGGGCTGTCGCCGTGGCTGCCGAAGATCGCCTGATGCAAATCGCTTTGCTCGACATTCGTCGGCAACCCAGTGCTCGGGCCGCCGCGTTGAATGTTGCACACTATGATCGGGATCTCAGCCATTGACGCCCAACCGATCGCTTCGGTCTTGAGCGAGATGCCCGGTCCGGCGCTGCCGGTGACCGCGAGATATCCTGAAAACGAAAATCCGAGAGCCAGCGACACCGCGCCAAGCTCGTCCTCAGCCTGCACAAAAATTCCGCCGTATTTCGGCAGCTCGCGCCGGAGCGTTTCCATGATGGACGACCACGGCGTGATCGGATACCCGGCGCCGTAGCGCACGCCGGCGGCGATCAATCCGTAGGCGAGGGCCTGATTGCCGTCCATCGTGATCTGCGCGCGGTCGCTCGTTTTCGGGAAGTGCTCGAATCGATAATGCTTGGTCAGGACGTTTCCGACAGGATAAGCGTAACCGGCCTGGAACGCCATTAACGCGGTGTTTACGATGCTCTGATCCTTGCCTGCGAATTTTTCGGTGATCAGTTTTTTGAGTTTGTCGTCATCGAGATTGAAAATTTTTGCGATCAGACCAAGCACGAAAATGTTTTTGCCTTTGTCTTTCGCCGTGCCGCCGAGTGCTTCGACGGTGAGACCGGTGATGGGAACTCCGACATAAACGAAACGTTTGTCGTCGAGGTTCGGCTCGACGTTGTCGGAATCGTAAAGCAACACGCCGCCTTCGCGCAAAAAATCGAGGTGATCCTGATAACTGTGCTGATAGAACGCGACCAGAAAATCGGCTTCATCACCCGCCGACAACACTTCACCAGAACCGATTCGTACTTGGAAAATCGATGGGCCGCCCGAGATCGTGGCAGGGATCGTCATGTAAGTCATGACGTCGTGATCGCTACGCCCAGCCAGACGCGCGAGAAACGCGCCGGCGGTTTGGATTCCGTCCTGCGAATTGCCGGCAAGACGAATTACGGCGTCCTGGATGTTTTCAGGGCGCAGATCGGCGCGATCCGAAGCCGGACTGGCCGCAGTGTCGCCATCACCTTGGGTCACAGCAGTAGTTTCATTCACGGGATTATAAAATTAACAGAATTGGAGCAGCATTCCACCGGCATTTGAAGCCAGAGGTCAGATGTCGACAATGGAGGGGCGAGCTCCCGCGAGCCTGTGCGTGAGAGGCCATCGAATGCTCGTCAAGCGTCGCAGAGTTCCGCGCTCCAAGCCGTCATTCCTTCCAGGAAGATATTTTCGGTGGTTTTCCTTGAAAAAACGCCGCGAAGGCTTACGGCATGCTTTAAATATGCGGCTGATACAGCCGCAACTACTCGAATTCCCGAATCTTATACGTTAGAAACTAACAACCGCCAGGGCCTCAGAAATTATGAGAAGAGCGAAATCCGTGGTCGCCTTTATGTTTCCGGTTGTGCTTTGGGCGACCGTCGCCGGCGTTGAGTACGATTTGGCTACGCGTTTCCGAATCCTGTCCAGCGTCGCAAGCGTTTGCGGTTTATTCGTGCTGGTGAGCGCGCTGCTTCGAGCCCCTGAAGGCTACGAAGACGAGAATGGGTTTCATATTGGTGCTCTGGCGAATGCCTTCCTGCCGTAGCCCGTCACTTTCTTGACTGGCCTGCTGCATTCTCGCTTTGCGCGCGATCGAGCCCGCGCCGCTTTAGCAACGGCTCGACATAAGGATCGCGTCCCACAAAATTCTTAAACAATCCGAGGGCGTCAGCCGATCCGCCGCGTGACAGCAACATGGCGCGAAAGCGGTCGCCGTTCTCGCGTTTCAATCCGCCGTGCTCTTTGAACCACTCGACCGTGTCGGCGTCGAGTACTTCGCTCCAGAGATAGGAGTAATAGCCGGCCGAGTAACCGCCCGCGAACGCGTGTGAAAAATAGAAGCTGCGGTAACGTGGAGGCACCGGCGGAAAATCGACACCCGCCTTGTGCAACGCTTCCGCTTCAAAGGCGACTGCGTCTTTCGGAACATCAGATGGATTTAGCTGATGCCACGCCTGATCGAGAAGTGACGCCGACAGGTATTCGGTTGTTTTGTAGCCCTGATTGAATTTTTCCGCAGCCATCACCTTGTCGAGCAATGCCTGCGGAATTGGTTCGCCCGTCTTGTAATGTTTCGCGTAATTCTTGAGCACTTCCGGCCATGTCGCCCACATTTCATTCACCTGTGACGGGTACTCGACGAAGTCACGCGGCACGCTTGTTCCACTGAAGCGCGGATATTTTACGTTCGAAAACATTCCGTGCAGCGCGTGGCCGAACTCATGGAAAGCAGTGCGCACCTCATCGTGCGTGAGCAACGTTGGTTCGCCTGGCGGCGGCTTCGGAATATTGAGATGATTGGCAACGACCGGCCTGGTTCCGAACAGATCGCTTTGCTGCACATACGCGTTCATCCATGCGCCGCCGCGTTTCGATGGGCGCGCGTAATAGTCGCCGAGGAACAACGCCAGCGGCTTGCCGTCGCGATCGTAGACTTCGAACACTCGCACATCCGGCTGATAAACGGGAATGTCATGACGCTCCTTGAAGGTGAGACCATAAAGTTTTCCGGCGGCGAAGAAGACACCGTCGAGAATGACGTGATTCAGCTCGTAGTATGGGCGCAACTCCGATTCGTCGAAAGCGTAACGCGCCTTGCGAACTTTCTCCGAATAAAAAGGCCAATCCCATGACGCGATTTGGAAACCGCCTTTTTCCTGGTCGACAATCTTCTGCATGTCGGCCGCTTCGCGTTTTGCGTTTGCCACCGCAGGCGGCGCGAGATCGCCCAGGAGTTTGTTTACGGTGGGAACATCGTGGGCAGTCTGATCTTCGAGCTGATACGCGGCCCAATTCGCATAGCCAAGCAACTTCGCTTTTTCCGCTCGCAACTGCGCTGTTCGCATCACGATGTTGCGCGTGTCGAATTCGCCACCGTGGCTATCGCGGGCGAGAGAGGTTTGCATGACGCGCTCGCGCAGTTGCCGGTTTTGTAACGATCCAAGCAGAGGTTGTCCGGTCGTGTTCTGCATTTGGATGACGGATTTGCCTTCCTTGTGCTCCGCTTTCGCCGCCGCGGTCACGCTCGCCATCTGGTTATCGGAAAGACCGCGCAGATCGTCCTTGCGATCGACCACCACCGAAGATGCGTTCTTTTCCTTCAAAACATTTTGCTCGAATTGGGTCTGCAAAGTTGCGAGCTCGGTATTGATTTTCTTGAGCTTTTCCTTGTCCGCATCGGAGAGCTTCGCGCCCGCGCGCACGAAATCCTTGTAATAACGCTCGAGCAGATAAGCCGATTCGGGGTCGAGTCCGAGTCCGCCACCGGACGGATTCGCTGCGGCGAAGTTGTCCCGATTGTCGTAAAGCTCCTGGATGCGCGCGAACAATTTTGGATTCAAAAAAATCTCGTCGTGATGTGCGGCGAGTTTCGGAGCCATTTCCTTGTCGATCTTCTGCAGCGTTGGATTGGTGTTGCAGGCGTTGAGGTTCGAAAAGGTTCGGTTTGCGCGATCCAGCAAACGGCCGGTGCGTTCCAGGGCGACAATGGTGTTGTCGAATGTTGGCTTTTCAGAATTGTTCGCCACCGTGTCAACTTCCTTGAGTTGCTCGCGCATGCCGGCCTCGATTGCGGGCGCGAAGTGTTCGTCCTTGATTTTATCGAACGGCGGGACGTGATACGGCAGCGTGCTTTCGGTGAGCAACGGGTTATCTGCGGTGTTGGGATTTTGCACGGGTGACGTTTGCGCGATGACAGAGATAGCTGCGATGTGCGTCATTGCCACAATTATGCCGAGTGCCGCGTCAGGAGATGTCGATTTTATTAGCGAATAGAAACGAACGTGCATGGTTCGGATTTTCCACGCGCTCGCGCTGCCAGGCAACAGCGATTACGGTCGCGCACAAGCATGAAACGTTTTCTCGCGCTCCTGCTGCTGATTCCGTCGGTAGCAGCGCCGGCAACTAATACGGCCCCGACCTTCGACGAAAAGGCAGCGGAGCGGTTCGCCGGCCTGGCGCTCGCGTGCGTAGGCAAACAATATCCAAACAAAATCAGTCATGTGCTGAACAGCGATGCGGACGTGGCACCGCCGCGAAAGCTCACTCCTGCGTTTTGCGGATGTTACGACTGGCATTCGTCGGTGCACGGGCACTGGCTGCTTGTGAGACTGCTGCGCACGTTTCCCAATGCATCGTTTGCCGGAGCAGCGCGCGAGGCCCTGCGAAAGAGTCTTAGCGCAGAAAATTTGAAGCAGGAGGCTGCGTATCTTCGCGGAGAAGGCCGCGCCAGTTTCGAACGGCCTTACGGATTGGCGTGGCTGTTGCAACTGTGCGGTGAACTGCGCGAATGGGACGACGATCAGGCGCGTGAGACGTCCGCGAACCTGCGTCCACTGGAAGACGCAGCGATCGAGCGATTGAAGACATGGCTGCCGAAGCTTTCGCATCCCGTGCGCATCGGCGAGCATGATCAAACAGCGTTCGGACTCGGCCTCATGCTGGACTACGCGCGCTCGACCAAGAACGATTCTTTTGCCAGGCTGGTTGAGGATTCGACGAGAAAGTTTTTCCTCGCTGACAAGGATTGTCCGCTCAACTACGAACCGTCAGGTGAAGATTTTCTGTCGCCCTGCCTGGGCCAGGCGGATGTGATGCGTCGCGTTTTATTGCAAACGGAATTCGCGAAGTGGCTCAATGATTTCATGCCGCAGATCCCGATGACGGGAAACGGCGACTGGCTGAAACCGGTTGTGTCGCCCGATCCGAGCGATCCCAAGCTCGCGCATCTGGACGGGCTAAATCTGAGTCGCGCCTGGATGCTGGAAGGAATCCTGTCGGCTCTGCCACAGGATGATCGGCGCAGAGCGGCGCTGCAGGCTGCGGCAGACGCGCATCGGCGCGCGGGTCTCGCTGCGGTTACCGGCGCGCACTACGAAGGTGGACATTGGCTCGGCAGTTTTGCAGTTTATCTCACAACGCAGCGCGGCATCCAAAAAGAAGGAGCGACTGCGTCGCAGCAGGCAAAGAGCGCGTCGAAAACGGCCGGGCCTTAATCGACCGCGACAGTCCGATCCGGTTCGCGGCGAGATTTTCCTCCTGCGGGATTCCAGGCGCGTCGTTGCCAGAACTCTTGCAGGTCAGATTGATTTCCGCGAAAAATGTTGCGCTCCGCTTTCTTAATATTGGCAACACTTATCGGGTAAGCGGAGCGCGGCCGAGCGCCTTTGCCGTCGCCACAATATTGCCAAAGAGACCAGAAGTTCCACGGGTTCGTTGGGCGTGGCTCGCTGTGATAATTTGCCATCCACAGCCAACAATTCGCCAGCACGCTTCTCTGCCCGTTAGTCACCTGGCGGCTATTCAGGGCCTGCCGCAGATGATATTCGCCGGAATAAATCCCCGGATATATGCCAGTGCGTTGCCGAATTCGCTCGACAAAAGCAACCGCCTGATCAACCCGCATCGTGCCACCGGGATAATGACCATTCTTTTCGAAATCAAGGACCAGCAGGACGCCCGGGCCTCGCACCCCCGAATCGACTTGCGTCCACGCGCTGGATACGGCGCTTAGAAAATGATCAGCCTGACGGATAGGATCACTTCCGTTGGCATAGTGATAGGCTCCCCAAAGCAAGCCTGCCCGTGTGGCAGCCTGCTGGCGTTCGAAATATTTCGCGTCGCGTACGAAGCTCGGATACGTGGCCTCATGAATTACACCGATAATGCCTTCGCGTTTCATCCCGGTAAAATCCGGCCGCATCATGTCGTAATGCGAAAGATTCACCACGTTGCTGCCGCAGAAGGCAGACGCCGGAAGCGAAAGAAACAGAGCCGCAGCCCGCAAGATAGACAATCGCATCAGCATCCCAGATCGCAGGAGATATATCGAGCATCGATAGCTCACTTGCAAGAGCATCTTTTCGTTGGCGCGAAGATTTAAGTTGTGGCCCGCCTAAGGCGGGGCGCTGACCGCGGCAACTTGATGTACGAATTGCGAATCTCGTGCGGCGGAGGTCAACGCCTCGGCTACAGCGCCGCAAGGTCAGCTTGTTCATTCACATTCAGGAACACATTTTTTTCCTCTGATGTGACGGGTAATACCCGAAGTTTTCTCTCTGCAACGAGACGGTCCGCCACCGTTTGCATTGAAAAATCCGTCCCTGAAAGCGCGCTCTGAAAATTCGTGAGCGCTTCGTGAGGGTAAATCGCCGCCAACGGCTCGAAGCGGTCCTCGATTTTTGCAACAACGCCACGGCCCGGCTCGATCTGATTGCAAAAGAACCTCAGGTATTCTTCTGTCATAAACGGCATGTCGACAGCAAGCGCCAGCAGATGCGTGGTGCCCATCTTCTCCAGCGATGCGACCAGGC
>Ga0070698_100007775_pt1 | contig 11603 bp, 10 predicted proteins | sample KBSK1502metaG_FD_65477 | JGI IMG/M metagenome (GOLD analysis project Ga0070698, IMG submission 65477) | Corn, switchgrass and miscanthus rhizosphere microbial communities from Kellogg Biological Station, Michigan, USA - KBS K1-50-2 metaG | ecosystem: Host-associated > Plants > Roots >...
ATCTTACTGCACTCAGTCACTGCGGGCGCGTCGAATCGCGTGGACTTCGGGTGGCAGAAATATCCTTTATGACCCGCTACCTGTTGGAGAAGGCACGGTGATTGCTGTTTGGCCGCCGTGGTGGTATTCGCGCAGGTTCTGGGGGAACGCGCCTTTTCGCCGGGCTGGCCGCATACGGCATCGCGCTGTGGGCGTTTCTCCTCGCTTGTTCAGTGGCGCTGGTTTGAAGGACTGATTGATGATCGGCATCTATATTCTGTTCGGCGGGATTGCCCTGTTTGCCGGCGTCATCACGCTGCTCGATGGCATCGCATATCGTCGCCGCCACAAGGCGCAGAGGCACTGACTCGCAATCCCACTTCTAGCTTCTTACTACTGGTTCACAATCCACTCGGACTCAACCCGGTCTTGAACTCATGGCTCAGACTAAAGGGCTTTTAGGAATGCCGTAGTGTCCGCCTTCAGGCGGACCCGTGACAAAGTCCGGCTAAAGCCGGACACTACGTACTACACGCATATGAAAACCGGTGTCGTGTGCCAGGCAGAGGCAGACGGAGAGCTGGGTGTAGACTGGGCGCCGTTTGGGAAGGAGCTGACTGTGAGAACAACACGCGCGGCGATTCTCCTGACCATCGTCATTCCGCTCTTTGGTTCCATCGCCGTTGAAGCGCAGACACCTGCGGCCGTCAGTATTCACGTGAGGGAAACCGCGGGCATTCGCAGAACGCGGTATCCCGTCAATGCACGGGTTCCGTTTCCAAGGGGTGTGCTGAAGGATGCGGCGCAAGCCAGACTCACCCTTGACAACGGCAATATCGAGGCGCAGATCGCAGCTGAAACGAAACATGCGGATGGATCGATTCAGTGGCTGGCCGTGGATTTCAACGCGAGCCTTGGCCCCATCGAGGAGCAGACATATCGACTCGAATACGGCGACGGCGTCAACGCGCCTGCCGCCGGCCGTGGCGTTGCGGTCGGCCAGAACGCAAACACGATTCAGATAGGACGGATACGGCTCAACAAGAGCGACGGCCCGCTGCTCGGTTCGCTGAATTACCGCAAAGAGATTCTGGCGCTGGGCATGAATGGATTCGCCGTCACCGACAGCGGCGGAACGACGCTCGATCTCTCCAAGGCGGAATCCATCACGACGGAGATCGTCAAGCCGGGCCCGCTCTACGCTGTCGTCCGTTATTCCGGCCGCCTCGCCATCGACGGCAGAAGCAGTACACCGTTCACGATCACCGTTGAAATGCCGAACAGCAAGGCATGGGTCAAGTACACCGCCCGCGTTGAAGACCCGACCCGTAGTTTGCGGCAGATATCGTTTCACACACCCTTTGCGTTTTCGGCCTTCCCGTGGCTGTGGGATTTTGGGACCGGAAGCTGGACGTACGGCTCAATCCGCAGCGCGACCGATTCGGTGATCCTGACGCAAGCCGTGAAAAGCGGCGGCACCAGCCGCTGGGAGATTCGCACGGGTCCGAAGGGCCAGGAACAACCATATGAGGTGGCGGCGGGAGCCCGCGCCAGGATTGCGGAAGGATGGGGGCACTTTCAGGACTCGAGCGAAGTCGTCGCGTTCGGCTTCGACGCGTTTGGCCGTCAACCGGGCACCTATACCATCACGCTCGACGGGCAAGGGCAGAATTTCTACCGGTTCGCGCCGGAGCAGCCCGCGACATGGCATCAGATCGCGATTTACCAGCACTATGTCGGCAGCCCGGCACAAATCGGTGCGGTGACCAGCCCTGCGTCGATGTTGAATCCGCTGATTTTCACGTGCGACCGGGAGCAGTACGTAAAGGCGGGCGTCCCTGCTCCGGCGAGCACGCGTGTACGACATGAGAACGCGCCGGTTCGGCTACGTTGATCCGAGATCGATGTCGTGGATATTCGTCACCGGCGAGAGGCGACGTCGACGAGCGTCTGGTAAATCATCTGGGTGCCCTGCTTCAGCGACTCGACGCTGACGCGCTCATCGTTGCCGTGCATGCGCGAAAGATCGTCTGCGTCGATCGGATACGGGTAGATCCCGTATACGGGAATCCCGCGCGATCGCCATGGGCCGGCATCGGTGGCCGCTTGGAACAGGTAGGGGGTCACTTCGGCGCCGGGAAACTGCCGGCGCGCCGCTTGCTCCAACGCACGAAACAGATCCGTACTCTCCGATGAGGCGGCCAGGCCGGCGGGCACGCTGGACGTGCCGGCCACACGGACGTCGATCTTTGGATCGCCGATGACCCGCTGGATCTCGCCCACCATATCCATCGGATCGCTTCCCGGAATCAACCTGATGTTAATCGTGACTGCCGCAGAGCCAGGGATGACGTTGCTCCGAAAACCGGCGTTCATGATGACCGGTGCGATCGTGTCCCGCATCATGGCGTGCAGCAGGGGATCCTTGCTGATTTCCCTGTCCGCCCGGCGCACCAGCGCCGGATCGGTGCCGGTCAGATTACGGAAATGCGTCGCCATCGGTTCACCGCTCGTTTTCGCGAGGGTCTGAAAAAACCGCCGCGTGCTCGGTAGCAGCTTCAAGGCGGTCTCGTGATCGGCCAGCTTCGCAAGGGCGCGCGACAGCGCGAAGATGGCGCTGTCGGGCCGCGGCATCGACGAGTGCGTCGATGTGCCGCGCGCCGTCATCTCGATCGGCAGCGACAGCTTGTCGGCCGTTGAGATGCTCACGTACTGTACGCGTCCGTCGCGGCCCTTGATGATCCAGCCGCCCTCGTTCAGCGCGAACTCGCAATCGATCTTCGGCCAGTGGTTCGCCGCGAGCCACGGCGTGCTGTAGGCCAGCCCGCCCTCTTCGTCGGCCTCGGCCAGGAAGATCACGTCGCGGGCCAGCGGCACCTTGTTTTCCGCCAGCATCATCGCCGCGCGCACGAACACCGCCATGCCGCCTTTGAAATCGACCGCGCCCCGGCCGAACACGTACCCGTCGCGGATCAGGCCGGCAAACGGATCGACCGTCCATTTCTCCCGCTCCACGCCGACGACGTCGGCGTGCGCCGCCAGCAGCAGGGGTCGCTTCGATCCGTCGCCCTTGAGACGCGCGACAAGAATCGCTTTGCCGGCGGTTGGTGTCTGAATCACGTCGACCTCGAATCTCAGCGCCTTCAACTTTGGCGCGAGATACTCCGCGATGGCGCCTTCGCGCCCCGGCGGGTTGCTGGTGTCGATCCGAACCAGATCGATCAGCAGCGCGGCCGTGGGATCGATGGGCTGTTGTGCGTGGATGACCCGAAGAGCCGCGCCCGTCGCGACCAGGGCGGCGAGCGAAAAGAAGACGAGGAACGCTCGGGTGCCGCTGCTGGAGTTCAGACCGACGATCATCTTGCCACCGAGCTCCCGTCTCTACCGCTGCCCCTGGCCAGGTTCGGCAGCAGCGGTATTCGCTTCAGCAGGTACCGGCTCGAGCCTCAAGAGGGCTCCGTGGGTTTCGTCGGTGAGCACATACAAGAGCCCGTCGGGCCCTTGTCTCACGTCGCGGATTCGCTGCTTCAGCTCGCTCAGCATCGTCTCGCGGGTGACAGGAAAGCCTTTGGCGTTCAGGACAATGCGTTGAAGCAGGGTGCCTCGCATTCCGCCGACGAAGATGTTCCCCTTCCACCGCTCGAATCTGTCGCCGGAGTAGAACGTCAAGCCCGAAGGGGCGATCGACGGCACCCAGAACAGGAACGGCGATTCCATGCCGGGCGCCGTGTGATCCGTGGTCAATGGACCCGACGTGTCGCCTGTGGGGTCGCCGTTGTAGGCGCGGCCGTACGAGACGACGGGCCACCCGTAGTTCCGGCCCGGTTTGATGATGTTGATCTCGTCCCCGCCCATCGGGCCGTTCTCGTTTTCCCAGAGCTCGCCTGTTTCGGGATGAATAACAAGCCCGAGGATATTGCGAATCCCGAGCGCATAGATCTCCGGCCGGTAGCCCGGCTTGCCGACGAACGGATTGTCGGATGGGACACTCCCATCGTCGTTGAGCCGTAGCACTTTGCCCGCATGGTTACCGGGGGATTGCGAATCCTCTGGCTGCGCGGTTCCCGGACGACCGCGGATCGGAACGCCGATGGTCATGAAGATTTTTCCGTCGCGGTCGAAGACGATCCGGGATGCCGAGGGCGTGGCGCACCAGGCGTCCGCGACGAAGAGGTCGCGAACGTCGGAGAGGGCGTACCCGCCGTCCCAGCGGGCACGGGCGAGCGTGGCCGTCGCGACGTCGTCCTCTCCCGGCTTGGGTTTGTAATAGGTGAAGTAGATCAGCCGGTTTTCAGCAAACCGTGGGTGCAGCGCGAGATCCTGCAGACCCTTCAACCGGAGGTCGAGCACGTGAGGGATGCCGGCGATCGGCCGAGCGTCGACCACGCCGTTCCGGACGATCCGAAGCTGGCCGGCCCGCTCGGTGATCAGCAGGCCGCCATCGGGTAGAAATGCCATCGCGAAAGGACGACTCAATCCCTTAATGGGAATCACCCGTAACTTCTGGTCGGTGGTGCTGAAGATCTGCGGGCCGTCGGGCAGCCTGTCCGGGTCATCGGGCGCGGGAGTTCGTTGGGCGCTGCTCGAGGCTCCTATCAGGAGGAACATCAAGGCGACGACAGGCGAGCGAGAACGTTTCAGCAGGGGTGGATGCATCACAGAACCCTCGACCGCGCGGGATCCACGTCTTCGGCCGCCTGCCGCCCGCGCCTCTAGCGCTGGAGGTGGTGGTCCAGGTTCAGCAGGCGGTGCCCGTCGTCTTCCTTGCAGACGGGCGACTCTTCCAGTGGCACGTTCGACGGCTTGATCAAGCGGGGGAAGTTGGTCCAGGGCTGTGTGAGCACCTTGGGGTCGTCCACCGTGACTTGATACGCCAGGTTGTCGCCGACCCGCCACAGGCGCTCGATCACGTGGAGGGCATCCGAGTGAAAGTAGCCTTCCTCCCCGAACCACGTGTCCTCGACAAAATTCGTCGTGTCCACGACGAGCGTGTCGCCTTCCCAGTGGCCGACCGCGTCGCCGTAGTAGGAGGGATCCCCGTCCTGGCGATGCTTCCGGCCATCGGTTGGTATGGTTCGGAACGTATTGCCGGAGATGTCCTCATAGAGGAAGATCAACTCGCCTCGCAGCTGGATGATGCGCCGCGGCGAGCCGATTCGCGGGACGCCAGGCCTTCCGCAATAGAACACGCCGTCCACTTTGCTCTCCTGAGCGGCCAGGTCGGCGACCTTTGCGTGAAACTCCGGCTTGTAAGACGGAGCCTTGGTCCACGGCAGCGTCCCCGCTATGTTCTCGGCCACGCCATGCCGCGCGCTCTGGTCGACCCTGATCGTCGTGGTCTGGCCATTGATCACTTTTTTCAAGGCCACCGGAGCGATATCGATGGCATATGTCCAGCCGCCGCTGAGGTCTGGATGGCCGTCTGCCGTGCGAGGAACGGTGGACACAGTCCGCTTGGCGTTCTGTTCAGCCGACATCAGGCCCGCGCTCAGCAGTCCCACCGTCAAGGCGCCAAGGATGATCTTCGTCATGGCTTGGTCTCCCCGCCACCCCGTTCCACCTCGATTGAGTTTCCGTCGACGAATGTCAGCTTCTGAAGATAGGCGTAGCGCGATCCATTCCGGGCGGGCACTCCGACTACCGTGACGGCTTGGCCGATCGCCTTCGCAAAGTCGGCGCGGCCGAGACCCACGTGCTTGAACCAGCTCGGGGGCTGGCTTTCGATCTGCCAGGTCTCGCTGGAGCCGTCCCGTCCCTGGGCATCCACGAGGACTCTGATGTGCGGGTTGACCCACTCGACCTTGGTCAGGGTGCCCTTCACGACAATCGGGTTCCCCATATCGAAAATCGCCGAGGGTGAATGGTGCGCGGAGAGCGATCCGGCCAGAAAGAGACCGGCCAGCGTGCACGATGCGACAAGCACCTTGCGGGTCAAGAACACCTCCCCTGGCCGGGTATATTACCACCCGCCTGACCCGTCTTCGACGACCCGATCGACGACGCCAGACTTTCGAGCCGCACAGAGGACCGCACGATCTGTGATCGGCGGCACGTTGGAACCGCCTAAATCATTCCTGAATGCCGCCACGCGGCAATCGTCTCGTCGTCGATGCCGATCTCTCTGAGAATGGCATCGGTGTGCTCCCCGACCGCCGGAACCGGGTTCATCACCGGGTCGACGGCTTCCATGATCACCGGCGGCAGGAGCGCCCGAAGCGGTCCGGCCGGAGAACCGATCGTGCGCCACCGCCCGCGGTCCACGAGCTGCGGGTGTTCGGCGAATTCATCGACCGCGTTCATCCGTGAGTTGGCGATCTGCGCCCGATCGAGCCGCGCGATCACCTCCTCGGACGACAGCGACGCGAAGCGCTCGACCAGGATTCGCTCGAGCTTCATCCGATGCTCGATGCGGCTGGAATTCGTCGCGAAGCGCGGATCGTCGGCGAGCCCTGGAGCTTCGAGCACCTCGATGCAGAGACGCGTCCATTCGCGCTGATTCTGAATGGCGAGGTAGACGATCTTTCCGTCCCCGGCCGTAAACGGTCCGTATGGCGCGATTGTGGCGTGGCTCGGTCCGGTGCGCGGCGGCGCGGTGCCACCGTAGGTGGCGTAATACAGCGGATATCCCATCCACTCGCCCAGCGCGTCAAACAGCGACACTTCCAGTGCGACCCCGTGCCCGGTCTGCGTGCGCGTGAGCAGCGCCGTCAGCAGCCCGGTGTAAGCGTACATTCCGCCGGCGATGTCGGCGATCGAGATTCCCACCTTCGACGGCGTCTCCTCGGTCCCGGTGATCGACAGGACGGCGGTCTCGCTCTGAACCAACAGGTCGTACGCCCTGCGATCGCGGTACGGGCCGGCGGTGCCGTAGCCGGTCACTTGACAGATGACGAGACGGGGGCACTCGCGACGGAGCGTGCTGGCGTCGAATCCGAGGCGATCCACCGCCCCGGGGCCGAGGTTGTGTATGAAGATGTCGCTCGTCGCGAGGAGCGTCTTCAGCACCTGCCGTGCTTCCGGCTGCTTCAGATCGAGGGTCAACGACTCCTTCGATCGATTCAGCCACACGAAGTGGCTGCACATTCCCTTCACCGTCGTGTCGTACCCGCGCGCGAAATCGCCGGTGCCCGGGCGCTCGACCTTGATCACCCGGGCGCCGAGGTCCGCGAGCTGGCGCGTGGCGAACGGCGCCGCCACGGCCTGCTCGAGCGCGACGACGGTGCAACCGCTGAGAGGTAGCATGGGCTCGTATACTCCTCGAAAAGGCTGAAATCTCAAACCTGAAGTCTGATTGAGACTTGAGCCGTGAGACTTTCGTCTACGCCTTGGAAATCTGAAATCAGACTTGAGACTTCAGACTTGAGAGTTGAGCCTTGAGATCCCTACTCCCGGCCGAGCAGGCGCGACAGGATCGCCTCCGCCTGCTTGATAACGGGGCGATCGACCATCGCACCGTCGATCGCGGTCGCCGCGCCGCGGGACGATTCGGCGGCCGCCATCACACGCCGCGCCCAGGTGACTTCTTCCGCCGTCGGCGCGAACGCCTCGTGAACGGGCGCAATCTGCCTCGGGTGGATACATAGCTTCCCGCCGAACCCGAGTCGCTTCGCGCGCTGCGTATCCGCGCGCACCCGGTCCGGCGACTCGTACGTCGTCGTCACCCCGTCGACCGGAGGCTGGAGACCGGCGACACGTGAGACAAGCACGAGGTGCGACCGGTAGTACAGCAAGTCGTCTTCCTCGCCGCTGAGGTTCAGGTCGATGCTCAAATCGATCGATCCGAACAGCAGCCGCTGCACTCGAGGTCTTCGCGCCAGCGCTTCTGCGTTCCACATCCCCTGAGCGGTTTCGATAATCGGCAGAATCGACGTCGTGCCGTCGGCCTGATCGACGATCGCTTCGACGTGATCGACGCGTTCGGCCTTCGGCAGCACCACGCCGGCGACGCCCGCGTGGCCGCAGACGGCCAGGTCGTCGCGAAACCACTCGCTGTCGAACGCGTTCACGCGAACGATGACCGGATGCTCAGGCGATAGCCATCCGGCCACATGCCGCCGCGCCAGGACCTTCTCCGCCGGCGGCACCGCATCTTCGAGATCGATGATGACGGCGTCGGCGCCAGCCGCAAGCGCCTTGTCGAATCGATCGGGGCGATTACCGGGAACGAAGAGATAGGAGCGCGGGATCCGCAAGAGCATCCACCCCACTCGGCATGAAGAAGGGACCGATCCGTTCAACGCTGGCGCTGTCGAGGATCCGGCGGACGAGCGGCTCCATTTCCTCTGCCGTCGCCGCGCCCGCAAACGCCGCGAGCCGCAGCGCCTTCTCAGCCAGCTCGCTCCGCGTGAGCGTGTTCCCCGGATCGCCCTTCGGCTCGTCCACACGCGCGGTGAGCAGACGGCCGTCAACCGTTTCAACCGTGACTTTGCCGACCCATCGCGCCGGATAGGCGGCCTCGACCTCGGCGTCAGCCACCATGACCACTTTCTCGCGGAACGCGGCTACGGCCGGCGCGTCGAAGTGCGATTCGAATTGCGGCAGCCCCGCGCGTCCGAAGACCGCGATGAGCCCCAGCACGGTCCCCATCGAGAACTTCGACTGATGCACCGACTCCGGCCTCAACACCGGACCGAGCACGTCGATCGCGGCCTGGTGAACACCTGCCGTCACGCTGCGGATCGCGTCAGCCGTCAGATGATGCGTCGTCATGACGCTCAGCAGCGCGTCCGCGGCCGGGTGCGTGTGCCTGCACGACGCGTGAAACTTGAACGAGGTCTCCATCAGCGCCCAGCGCTCGCCGAGGCGATCCGTCAGCTTCGCCGGATCGGCATCGCTCGACATCCCCGCGGCCATTCCTTGCGCACCCTCGAGGATTCGCTTCGCTCCGGTGAACCCTTCGGCCGCAAGATACGCGGACATCAGACCGTCGGCCGCCGCCTTCGCCGTGTGCAACTGCTTCGAGTCGGCAGCATCGCGCAGAAATTCCCATAAACCGGCCGCCTGCGTGCCCGCCGACCCGAACGCGTGCAGCATCCGGACGGCATCGAGGTCGAGGAGATTTCCCACCGCCGCCGCCGCCGCGACCGTGCCGGCGGTGCCCGTGGTGTGAAACACCTTGTAGTGCGACCGTCCCAGAAACTCCCCGACGCGAATGCCGACTTCGTAGCCCGCCACCGCGGCGGTCAGCATGCGCCGGCCAGATGCCCCGCTCGCCTGCGCGACGGCGACGACGGGCGGAAACACGACCGCCCCCGGATGGAACACGGATCCGTTGTGCACGTCGTCCTGTTCGGCGACATGAGACGACCCCGCGTTTACCAATGCGGCGAACAGAGGGGACGTGCGGCGACGCGAGACGAGGATCTCCGCTTCACCCTCCGGCGGTCCCATCACCTCCACGAAACGCTCGAGCGCCACCACCGGGCGCGCGCCTTTGCCGGCGAGCGCCGATCCGAACCAGTCGAGGAAGAGCTCCTCGGCGCGTTGCACGACGTGCGGCGGAAGATCGTCGAAGCGCAAGCCGGCGGCGAACGCGGCAAGCGCGCGGCTCGGATGGTCGGCGGCTGATTGAGTCATGGCTTCACTCAGAATGAACGCGGCAGCCCCAGCACGTGCTCGGCAACGTAAGACAGGATCAAGTTCGTGGAAATCGGCGCCACCTGATACAACCGTGTCTCGCGAAACTTCCGCTCCACATCGTACTCGCTGGCGAACCCGAACCCGCCGTGGACCTGCAGGCAGACATTCGCCGCTTCCCATGACGCGGTCGACGCGAGCAGCAGCGCCATGTTCGCTTCGGCGCCGCACGGCTGGCCCGCGTCGAACAACGCGCATGCCTTGTAACGCATCAGGTCGGCGGCCTGGACGTTGACGTACCCGCGCGCGATCGGGAACGACACACCCTGGTTCTGGCCAATCGGCTTCCCGAACACGATGCGCTCGTTCGCGTATTTCGTCGCCTTGTCCACGAACCAGTAGCCGTCACCGACGCACTCAGCGGCAATCAACGCGCGCTCGGCGTTGAGGCCGTCGAGAATGTACCGAAACCCCTTCCCTGCCTCCCCGATGAGATTCTTAGCGGGAATCTCGAGGTTGTCGAGGAACAGCTCGTTCGTCTCGTGGTTGACCATGTTCGCAATGGGCCTGACCGTCATGCCATGTCCAATCGCGTCTCTCAGATCCACGAGAAAGATCGAAAGCCCCTCCGCCTTCTTCTTCACCTCGGACAAGGGCGTCGTCCGCGCGAGGAGGATCATCAAGTCGGAGTGCTGGACGCGCGAGATCCACGCTTTCTGACCGTTGACGATGTAGCGATCGCCCTTGCGGACGGCGGTCGTCTTGATTTTCGTCGTGTCACTGCCGGTCGTCGGCTCGGTGACGCCCATCGACTGCAGCCGCAGCTCGCCGCTCGCGATTCGGGGCAGGTACCTGCGCTTCTGCTCGTCCGACCCGTGGCGCAACAGCGTCCCCATGTTGTACAGCTGTCCGTGGCACGCGCCGGAGTTCGCCCCCGACCGGTTGATTTCCTCCATGATGACTGAGGCTTGCGTAAGGTTGAGTCCCGAGCCACCGTATTCTTCGGGAATGAGGGCTGCCAGCCAGCCTGCCTTCGTCAGCGCATCGACGAATTCCTCGGGATAGCCACGTTCTTCGTCGATGCGTCGGAAGTACTCGGGCGGAAATCGTCCGCAGAGATCCCGGACCCCGGCGCGAATGTCGCTGTGGAGGTCGGCTGTTGTCATGCGAGGGTTGCGGTCGCGTGCATCGCCAGCGCGCTTTCGACGTCCGCCGTCCAGAGTCGAGCCGCGGTCGGGATATCCGGCCGCCCGCACACAAAAAACACACTGCCTGGATCCACGCTTCACTCTATCACTGGGCTGCCGAGTGATCGTATCGTCTGACGCGTGAACAACACGTGGCGTGCGCCCGCCAAGTGGCTGCTGGTGGTCCTGCCTCCCGCGATCCTCTTTCTCCTGCCCGTTCCCGCCGGTGTGACGCCACAGGCGTGGCGGCTGCTGGCGATCTTCGCCGGCACGATTCTCGGGCTGATGCTCCAGCCGCTGCCGCTCGGCGCCATGGCGCTCGTCGGCCTCGCCGCTGCCGCGCTCACCAGTGCGCTGCCTGCCGGTCAGGTATTCGCCGGGTACGCCGACCCGCTCGTGTGGATGGTCCTCGCGGCGTTCTGCATCTCGCGCGGGATGATCAAAACGGGTCTGGGCCGGCGGGTTGCGCTGCTCTTCATCCGCGCCCTGGGCCGCACCTCGCTCGGCCTCGGCTACTCGGTCGTGGCGAGCGATGCCGTTCTCGGGATGGTCATTCCGTCGAACGGCGCGCGCGCTGGCGGAATTGTATTCCCGATCGTCAAGAGCCTGGCCGAAGCCTATGGCTCCAGGCCGGGACCGACGGCTGGGCTCCTCGGCGCGTTTCTCATGCTGATGGTCTACCACTGTGACGTGATCGTGTCGGCCATGTTCTTCACGGGCAACGCGTCGAACCCGCTCATTGCCTCGCTTGCGCAGCAGGTGGCCGGCATCGAGATCAGTTACAGCCGGTGGGCGCTCGGCGCGATCGGACCGGCGCTCGTGTCGATGCTCGTCGTCCCTCTGTTCCTGTATCGAACGGGA
>Ga0070698_100007777_pt1 | contig 11602 bp, 13 predicted proteins | sample KBSK1502metaG_FD_65477 | JGI IMG/M metagenome (GOLD analysis project Ga0070698, IMG submission 65477) | Corn, switchgrass and miscanthus rhizosphere microbial communities from Kellogg Biological Station, Michigan, USA - KBS K1-50-2 metaG | ecosystem: Host-associated > Plants > Roots >...
GCCCGGTCTCTTCCAGTCGTTTCTCGCACCGTCTACTACCCGCCCCCGTGGTCGCGCCAGTGACCTAGTCGCCGTCACCCCTAGTAGTACGTAGTGGTAGTGTCCGGCTTAGCCGGACTTCAGGGGTCCGCCTGAAAGGTGGACACTACGGCAAAGTATGGGCGGACCGAGCCACGGGCGGGAAAAAACGTCTACCGAGCGGGGACCGCCGTCGAACGTTCCGCCGTCGGCGTCTGCGACAACTCGGAGAGCGCCCGCCGAACCGACTTCCAGTGCTTATGGTCTCCTTCGCTCGCCGGCGCCGGGGCGGGGCCATAGAACGCCAGGACGTCCTGCCGCAGAGGAGCAGGCGTGCCACGGAACGAATGTTTTGCGAGGGTGTCCAGCAGCTCGCGATACGTGTCGTCGGCCAGGCTGTACTCACCATGTCGCGCCGGGCGTCCCGTGTCGAAGTCGGTGTTGCGGAGGTCGAACCGGTTGTCGGCGATGTCGGCGAGCGCCGTACGGTACCGTCCGGCTGCATCGCGAAAGCTCTGCACGAACAACGCCTCGACCTCTGGAGTGGGCGCCTTGAACGCGAGCGCTCTGAGGGGTCCCACCTTTGGGAGGAACCGGTAGAGGAACCCCAGGAACCTGGCGAAGAGCGCCGGCTTCTGATAATTCGCGCCGTACTCGCGTTCGTAGTCGCGCCGGCCGTACCGCAACACGAAGCCGTTGGGATCAATCTTCGGGTTGAGCTTCGCGATCTCCTCGTGCTTGTCGCGCCACGCGGCTTTGGCCAGCTCCGGAATGATCTGACTGACCGCATACCGATAGGTGGCAATCGCCCGCGCGTGATCCGTGAAGAGCTCATTCATCGTCAGCCCATATGTCTCGCGAAACCCGCGTTCCAGCAGGTCCGAGGCGACACGAAATCCGATGAAGCTCTTGAACGCATCCGAGACATACGCGCCGCTGGCCGCCTGGACGACGTCGAACGAAAACTCGACGATCACGTGCTGCTTGGGCGCCTGGACGTACGTGATGTTGTCGCCGAACTTTTTCGCGAGCTTCGGAAAGATCATCGGGACGGCTTTGTTCGTCGCCTCCGGATGCCCGGTGTTGTCGTTCGCGTAGTGAGCCAGCGCACCCAGCGCGAATGCGTACTCGTCGATGCCGCGCGCGTCGCGAAGCAGCGCTTCCACGAAGTCGCCCGATCGGACGTAGTGCAGGAGGTTACTGAAAAATTTGTTGCCGAACGGGTAATAGCCCAGATCCTGAATGACCGACCCGCCATAGGCGAAGGATCGCGCCTCGTTGAGCATTTCCGGAGACGTGTTGGGGAAACGGCGCAGCAGGAGGGGGCGTATGGCTGTGTCCCAGACGACGTCGATCGCCGCCTCATGCGAAAGGACCGAGTACGCCGCGGCTTTCGACGGGCTGGCACATAGGAGAGTGGTGACGACAAGCCCGAAACCAACACACCTCATCTATCGCGGATGGTGCATTCGCCGTGCCGCCGATCGGGCGTAGTCAGCCCGCCCGCGGTGGGGAGGGTCGGATTCCGGGGCTTCTGCTACGATCTGTGACGCTTTCCTTTCGCGCCCGTAGCTCAGTTGGATAGAGCACCGGCCTTCTAAGCCGGGGGTCGCAGGTTCGAGTCCTGCCGGGCGCGCCATCCTTCGCTGCTCAGGAAGGACAGCAAGTCTTTGTGGCGGTTCAACTACGCTCGCTGTCGAGCTCGATCGTTGTGTTGTCGCGGCAACGCCCTTCAAGGGCCCCGTGTGACACAGGGGTGACACGCCGTCAGGCATTCTGGCCTCCCGCGACCATCTTCAGCGTTCGCCGCTTCCAGCTGATCTCGAGCCTCTCCGCAGCTCCTCGTCGGTCACGTTCAGATAGCGCTGCGTCTGTTGCACGCTCGCGTGGCCCAGCATCAACTGGATGATGCGAATGTCCATGCCGTCCCCCAGCACCGGCAGGCGCCTTCGTGGCGCAGGTCGTGCCAGTGCAGATCGATCTGCTGGAGCTTGGCGCGGTCCACCCGCGCACCGGGCTTCGCGCGTTTGGTGTCGTGGCCGTCGGCGATGAGCCGCAGTGACTCCCACGCCGTCTTGAAACTGGCCACCAGGGGGCTCATCTGAGGCCGGGCGCGTCAGGAAACGTCGCCCCCAGCGCACGCAGTACGGCGCAGCCTTGTCCTTGACGAGCCGCGCCTTGAGTACGAACTCGCCGAACTGTTGCAGCGAAGCCTCGAGCTCGCGGATGGCGGTTTCGAGCGCTTACGAGCAACTGCGGTGCCAAACGAGTGCCGGAGCTCGAACTTGTAGTGCAACGAATGTCTCACTGGCAATTGACCCGAGGACAGGACCGTAGACAGAATGGCCAGAAGCACACTGCGGTTGGGGAGACGTTTGAAGTCCGACGGGGTGGAAAATAGCAATTGGCGCTTTCCACCTATATAACGTTAGCCGGACACATACGAATCAATGACGCGACGATCCGCGAACGACGAAAGGACTCTGCATGAACGGCGGAACACCGCTCATCGGTCTCGTCGCGATACTCATGGGGGTGTTCCAGGCGCCCCCGGTTCGGGATCAAACGACGGAAGCCGCGGTTCTTCCGTTGCCGACTCAGTTGCGAGCGGGTGCGACGGTCGTTCGCCTCGATGGTTCGTTGAAGCCCGAGGTGCTCCGCAACGGAGTCAATGGAATGGTCTGCATCGCTGACTCCCCGAACGATGACAGATTTGACGTGCGATGCTATCGGGACACTTTCATTCCGGTCGTATACCGAGCCTTTCAGCTGGGCTATCGAGTTGCCGGCGAGAAAGTGGGCGCCGAAATTCAGGCAGGAACGCTCCCGCTTTCAAGGGAGCCTACTGCTGGCTATCGCTGCCTCGGCCCTGCCGCCGGCTACGATGCATCTCGCAATGCAGTCGACGCGCGAGTCGAATGTTGGCAATCGATTCACTTCCCATTTCGTACAGCTGCTGAAGTCGGGTTCCCCGATGAAGCAGATGTTCCCGAGAGCCAGCAAAGTACGACGCCCTACGTGATGTCGAGCGGCACGTATTGGTCGCACGTGATGATCCGGCATCCCGGCGCGCATTAACGATCCCTTCAAGGGGTCTGACTTGTATCGAAGCCGGCTAACACCGCGATGGACACCGACGCCGGCAGGCCGCTCGCGCGTCCCGCTCGGCGCGGGTCATCGCGAACGGTAGGTGGCGGAGTATAAGTCGGTCAACTCGAAGAATCGGCGAGCGACAGGAGCCTTGAAGTCGGAGTTGCGAACTCAGAGGGGAGGCTCTTCATGAACGCACGAAGAGTGAGCGTTGTCGTGCTTCTTCTAGGGTCGAGCATCTGCGCTCTAATCGGCGCTGACCAGGTACAGAAATCCGAAATTGCCTTCTCGCCTGTCATTCCCAGGACTTGGAACGACCAGGCGGTTGCTTCCATTGAACTGCCTCTCGCATCGACGGGCGTGCCGCCAGAGCACATCTCGGGTGACTACTACTATCAAATGCCGGTGCGCCCAATTTACAAAAGCTACCCGATTTACGCTCCTGGCAAAGAGCCAGCCGGATACTTTGAGCAGCTCAAACAGCGTGAGCCTGAAATCGTCTTCGATCCAGCAACGCTGAAGACGGAAGCGGATTGGATCAAGGCTGGCGAGTTCGCCTTCGATGCACCGATAGCGTATGACTCCGATCCGATCGCCCTCGGCCTCGTGACACTATCTGGCGTGCGGAACCCGGCGTGGTACCAGAAGGTCGGTGTGCGGCTAACGAACGATGGCGTGATGCCCCATGCACGTTACGTGATCAGAAAAAAGGGAACCGTCGAAATCGGTAACCTTGCATGCGCGATGTGCCACACGCGGGTGACGGCAGATGGTTCAGTCATCAAAGGGGCGCAGGGCAACTTTCCATTCGATCGCGCACTTGCGTTCGACGCGCGGGCAGCCTCTCAGCCAGAACAACGCCTGGAGCTAGAGCGCGGCTTCCTGCAGCTCCTCTTCGGTACGCCTTGGCTACGAGCTGACCCATTGGCGCAAATCGCGCAGACTTCCCTCGATGCATTGATGTCCATCTACGAAGCGATCCCGCCGGGCGTGCTCGCCCGTCATGGATCAAGCCCCCTCTACCCTGTGCAAGTGCCGGATCTAATCGGTATCAAGGACCGGCGGTACTTGGATCGCACAGGCCTTGTTCGTCACCGCGACATCGGCGATTTGATGCGCTATGGTGCGCTAAACCAAGATGCTGATGTGCTCTCGCGCTACGCAGGTTTCAGACCAGTAGAAGTCTTCTCTGACGGCACACTGCCGGACCCGGCGACGCTCGGTCGGTACAGCGATGAGCAGCTCTATGCGCTCGCGTCGTACATCTACTCCCTCACCCCGCCGCCGAATCCAAATCGGTCGAACGCGCTCGCCGCGCGGGGGCAAAGGGTGTTCGAGCGCGAAGGATGCGCTGGCTGCCACACACCGCCGCTGTATACCAACAACAAACTGACGCCAGTCGCCGGATTCAAGTCGCCAGCCGACCATGCTGCCAAAAACGACATTTTGAACGTGTCGGTCGGCACCGATCCAAACCTGGCGCTGAGAACTCGGCGCGGTACAGGCTATTACAAGGTGCCCTCGCTCAAAGGCGTCTGGTATCGCGGCCCATTCGAGCACAACGGGTCGGTGGCGATGCTCGAAGACTGGTTCGATCCACGCCGCCTGCGGGATGACTACGTGCCGACGGGATTCAAAGGATACGGGATGCCGTCGCGGGCGGTGAAGGGCCACGAATTTGGCCTGAGGCTTTCCGACGAGGACAAGCGGGCGTTGATCGCATTTCTCAAGACACTGTGAATGGAATCACCGCCACCTAACCAGGCCATGCACCTGACGGTAGATCTTCGCGTTCCGCAGGCGATGGCCAATCGTTAGGCGTAGTTGTGGCGTTGTCATGACCTCGTCACTCCGGTAAATGCTGCCGACGCGGGAGCGCGCGGGGCGGGTCAAGGGCGCGCAGCGGCGAAGCGAATCCTTGACGCGCCCAAGCCGGGGCCCCTAACGCGCGTTTTTTCAGCGCGTTGGGGTGGAAGCGCTCCCGCACAATCTATCGCCGGAGCGACGGTCGCATTACCCTCGAATGAGCTTCTTCACCATCCGTCCCACTTCGGGGACGTTCAGGAATTCACCGGGCCTCGCCACGCTCACCGTTTGATATTGCTTCCGATCGAAGTGCCCGGGAGCAGTGTTCACCGTGACGATGAATTCGGCATTTGCGGCGGGCGCATTCGAGAAAACGATTATCTGGTTCGTGCCGGATGACATTGAGCTCGGTGAGCGGATAGCACGCCGAGAAGCTCTGGACGCGGTTCCGTTCCTGCGTTGACACCGGCGATGACAGGGGCGGCACAGAACGCCGCCCCATTCGGCGCGCGGCCCACGGGCACAAGTCGTAGCGGCGTCAGCACGTTGTCGCCGTTTCCCAGAGCCGCGGCCGTCGCGTTGTCGTCGGCCAGCTCGGGCTTTACTGCGGCCAGCACATCAGCCGCGTCGATGCCCAGCAACCGACCGATGCGCTCTGCTTCGATGCCAGAAGCCCTTTTTTCGCCGCGTTCGATCGAACTCCAGGCCGAGCGTGACACCCGCGCTCTTCGAGCGGCTCGCTCTTGGGTCAGGTCCAATTCGACGCGGCGCAGTTTCACGATGCTGCTCATACGTCCCCCATTCAGAAGTTCCCCGCTTGATTAGAATCAAACTGCCCTTGGATCGTTCCCCTGGCTATGACGGCCCTCACGAACGAACAGCGCACGCACGCCTGCGGCCCGAAATTTCTTGCGGGCAGCGCGTTCAGGATTCAGCTGATCGGGGTTTGTCGTGGCGGCCGATGGCCGCAACCCAACCGTAGGGGAACGATCGGAAACTGTCTGAAAAATTCTCCGACAGCTCAGCGCGGATGGTAGCAGCTACGTCAACGCCGGATCAATAGAAGACCTCTTCGATTGCACCAGGATGAGTGAAGTTGTGCGCCCCCGCCGTGTGCGTTCGACGTGAAACGACTTCATTGGGGCTAGATAAGAGCAGGGTCCGCAAACCGGAACGCTTGTTTCGTCGGCGGTCAGCGCGTCCGCGGCCACGCAAACGTAACCGTGAAGGACGACTACCTGCAGGAGTTGATCGAGCGGAAGCCGCTCACCCTCGTTCGATGAACTACGTTTAAGGATTCTTGGTGCCGATCAACGCGATTAGCCCGTCCGCCAACGTTCCGCGCCAACTCAGGTAGTCGTGACCGCCGATGAACATCTGATAATGAACCTCATAGCCTTTTGCAAGTAGCACGTCACGCAGGTGGCGAGTGGCGTCGAGAATTCCGGCGAACCCGCCCAAAGATGCCTCAAAGATGCCGGCATCCAAATAGAACTTGATCGGACGTCTCGGCATTTCGATGACTTGCTTGGCCAGCCAGCCACCTTCCACCCCGGAACGATCTTCCACTTCCTCTTGAACGTGCCGGTCGCTGTTATCACTCGCTTGGTTTCGCTCTTGCCAGTCCAATCCTTGCTCGGGCGAACCATCCCCGGCTGATTGTGCGATGACGTTCCCAAACACATTCGGGTAGAGCAGCGCGGTATATGTCGCCGCTGCGCCGCCTGCACTCACGCCTCCCACGATCACCTGTCGGGGATCGGTAGAGACCCTGTACCGTGCTCGAATCCATGGGATCAGCTCGGTGCCCACACACTCAACAAAGGTTCGGTTGAACAGCAATTCTCGCTCGCGCGCTCCGGGGACATTCGCCACGAATACCGCAACTATCGGAGGAATTTTGTGGGCCGCTATGAGATTGTCGAGTATCACCGGCGTCGGGATGAGGCTCTGATAGGCGCCGCCGTCGAATAGGATGAGAATCGGATAACCGTTCGCATCCTGCTGATATCCGGGCGGCGTATAGACGCTAACCCGCCGTTCGTTGTTGAGGAGATCACTCTTGAATTGGAGAGTGTCGACCTTGCCCGCCGGTATCTCGGCATGTCGAACAATCCAAGGCTGCGGAACAGCGCCCGGTAGTTCAACGCGGGAATAACACCGATCCGCGCTCGCAGTTGCCGCACAGAGCCAGCGATTGGGGTTCAGGGCGTCGGCCTGGAACTTCGTGTTTCTCAAGACGCCAAAAGCCGGATTCTCCAGCGGGTCGTTGGGAGAGAGCCGATACGCAAATCGCGCCCCTCGCGGCAGCCGCGTTGTCAAGAACCAGACATCGGTGCCCGCCACATTCCGCATTACGTAATCGCTGGCACGTTCCCATGCATATGGGTAGAGCTCGACGAGCACATTGCGGGTGTCGCCGGAGCCTCTCCAGAGAAACGTCACCACCTGGTGTTTGGCATCGGGTGATGAGGGCTCTACAAGTGGCGTGCCTTCACGTTCCACGTCGCGCCAAAAGGTGTCAGTGTTCGTATTTCCGGTGGCGAGTTGTTTTCGAAGAGTCTCGATGCGAGAACTGGTGAAGTGATCACGCCAGGATGGATTCGATGATGCGTCCTGAGCGATGGGGCTCGCCGCGAAAGTCATCATCACAATCGCCGGCAGAAAGCATCGTTGAACGCCTGATGCGACCTGCTGCATCAGCTCCTGTATCCCTGTCATTGGAGTAGCGTATTCCGTATCAGCCCCCTTCCGCGCTTCTCGCATGCCGTGGCCAACGCGCGAGCAGATTATCACGTAGCCGAAATGCACCGAAACGCACATCAGACCCGCAATAGAGCGCGTGTCTCAAGTGCATTTGAACCTTGCAACTGTTGCCGGGGTGTCGTCGAGACTTGTGGGTGGTGGCGCTATAGGGCTCGGACCTACGCCTCGTGCGTGTGAATCACCTGCCGCTGTCAGCACACAAACGTCCCGCCCCGCGGGACGTCACCGGTCGTCGGTCACGCGGCGAGTTGGACACGGTGTGCGATGGGCACCGCGAGTCTGGCATCCCCCCGGGCGCGCCAGCCTTCGCTCGCGGAAGAATTCATGCGAGCTACGGCTGGCAGGCCACCGAGCGCGCCGAAGTTCCGCATGATCCAAGGAACGAAGGCGGGCCGGGCGCGCCAAGTTCTCGATGGTGAATTCAGGCGAGCTACGGCGGGATCTGACCTGCCAGACCACCTGCGCGTGCGTTGCGCTCTAGTCGCGCGCCACCAGCGCGACGAAGTCCTCGTAGCGCATCGCGATTCGCTGTTGGAACGCGCTGGCAAACGGCGCGCCTCGCGCCAGATCCCCCAGTAGCGCGACGAGGGCGGCCACGCCGCCCTGTTCGATCACGCGGCGCACAGCCCGTGCGGCCGACGCGTATGCGATCTCGGCGTCGCGTGCGGAGAGCCCGGCGAAGCTGCGGTGCAGCTTTGATAGCTCGGGCCCCACGTTTGTGCGCACCGGGGTTGCTTCCATATCACTCGGGTCTTCTGGTTCGAGCACTGTTGCGAGACCCTCGTTCACCCATGCTGGCACGGTGCGGCCACCGAGGATGGCGACCATGGCGTGGACGAATTCGTGCGACAACACGCGATCGAGCTCTTTGGGCTGCTCCAGCGCGCGACCTAACGGCACCCGAATGCGTCCGTCGTACGCGGCCGCTGACCATGCGCTCAACCTGGTGATGTCAGCGAATTGTTCGCGTGTGTAGAGCACAACGGTAATAGGCTCGGGCGGGTATGCGCCGAGCGCGGCGCCGATTCGCCAGTACGCCGCCTCGAGCCGCTCGACAACCTGGCGAGCGAGTGGTTCGTCGGCGGGCCCTTCGAACAGTGCCCTGAAGTGCGCCGTGCGTGCTTCGCGGAAGCGGCTCTGAAGCTCTTGTTCCCTGCGCCAGGCAACGAGCCGCTGCTGAAGCTCGCGCCCTCCCGGGTAGCGCTGCCGTGCGGTTTCGTAGATCGAGATCGCGTCGTGCAGACGGCCCGCCCGGTAGTGCAGTTCCCCGAGCCACACCGCCGGTGGCAAATAACTCGGGTCGAGAGCAAGGGCGCACTCGAAGCGGGTCTGCGCGACGTCATTCCGCCCGAGCATGAAAGCCGCGACGCCCGCACCGAAGCAAAGGCCTGCGTTGCCGGGCCGCATCGCCGCTGCCTCGGTGAACGCCTCCAGCGCCTCACCGAACCGCCGATCCTCGATGGCGGCGGCGCCCTCGCGGGCCAGGGCGATCGGATCTCGCGCTGCGCGTGGCTCAGCGGCGGTCACGGAGACCGCGAGCACCAGCAGAGTGGGTGCGATCAAAAGTGGGATTTGCAGGGCAACGCGCTCATGTGCAAGAAGGGCACCCGGGAGATGCCGGCAACTCGCTGGCGTTTCGTCCTGATCGTGAAGTTGTCCGTCAGCGGGTCCACAAAAGGCGGCGCCACGGCAGTCGTGGGAATGTGAAAGCGGGACGGTGACGGGCTTCAGACGAAGTGCCGTTTCAGCTTTCAGCCTGATACGGGCCGCTCCGTGACCGGCCTGCCCAATGCTCCTGGCAACGCCGCCTTGGCGCCGCCTTCAGCTTCACCGTTCAAGAGGGCGTCGATGTTCTGGTAGGCATAGATGGTCGGCGCCTGATTTTGCATCAACCCTCCCGTGTCGGCAGTGGGCCCATAGTTGCTGTGCACGTCGTGCCCCAACATGCGGAGCATTGCCATAAGCTGCCCTCGGTGGTGCGACGTATGGGTCATGCGTCGCGTCAGGATCCAAGCCCGTGACCGGCGCACATCGAAGAAGAGTGCTTCGTCTTCCCACCACGGTTCGCGCTGTTCACGCAAGACATGCAGGCGTTTTTCGCTGTCTTCGGCGTAGCGCTTCATGAACGCCAAACGAGTCTCCTCACGCGGCAAGGGTGGCGCAGCGACGTCGATTCCCAGCATGTTGCGAAACCACAGATCCTCGCTTACGCACTGGTGCACCATTTGCTCGTGCACGCTACGCCCTCGAGGATCGGCCTGGCGCGGGCGCACCAGAAGATCGTCGTCCCTGAACTCACTCCAGACGCTGACTACTTTGATGCGCTCCGATGCGTATGTGTCGACCAGAAACTCGTATTTCATTGGAAATGATCCTGTCTTCTGAAGGCGTCGGTATTCGAGCACAGGGCTGGCTCAAGCTTTCCACCTGCTTCGACTGCGTGGTCTACAACTACTGCCACGATGAAGTCGGCGCCGGTCCGACGGGGCCGTCAGCAACGGGCGCGTTCAGTCACGGTGACAAGCTGTGGGAGCTCCCGCAGTAAGCGATAATGCCGGTGGCCGACGGCCTTGCTAACACCGCCTTGCAGGCGCCCGCAGCTCAGTTTGGATAGAAGTTCCATTACATCTGGGTTTCTTCAAGACCGGATATCAGCTCGAAGATTTGGTCCGCTGAAGCCCGCAGCTCCCGGATGATCTCGCGATTGTCGGCGTTGTGCTGACCCTCGAGCGCGCGTCTCGCCTCATCGATGTATCGCAGGCACTTCGCCACCTTCTGGCGCTCCGCATCAGTGATCCGAAAGACCCGAGCAGTCGCCGGTTGTTCCTCGTCTATCTGTCGCCGACGTACGTCAGAATCTCGATGACGCGTCCTACCGGAATGGGCCATGGGTCCCCCGTAGTGTATTGCCAGGCGCTCAGTCTAATATTCGTCAGCCGACAACGCGAACGGCAAGGCCGTCGATTTTCTGAGCAGGAGATGGTCGCGGTCAGGCCATAATGAGAGCGAGCGCGCAATGCAAACAACAAATGCAGTCTCTCACTTCGAGATCTACGGCGACGCCCCCGATAAGCTTGCGCAGTTCTACACGAGCCTCTTCGACTGGAGCATCGAGCCGATGCCCGGCACGGACTACCAGCTGATCAGGACGGTTGATACGGACGCGAACGGCAGACCCGTGCAGCTTGGCGGCATCAACGGCGGCATGCTGAGCGTTCCAGGTTTCCGTCCGGGCGCGTGGGTGAGCTACGTGAACGTGGAGTCCGTCGACGGGTCGCTCGCGCGCGCGCAGAAGCTCGGGGCGAAGGTGACGAAGGGCAAGACGCCAGTGCCCGGTATGGGCTGGTTCGCGATGATGGTCGACCCTCAGGGCAACAACTTTGCGATCTTTCAACCTGACTCGCAGGCGAAGTGATGAATATCCTGCTCTGGGTGCTCCAGATGGTGCTCGCGCTGGCGTTCTTCGCTCACGGGTGCCTGTTTCTGTTCCCCCCGGCGGCGTTTGTCGACCAGATGAACGCCGCGCTCCCGCGCTGGTTTCAGCTCTTCCTTGGCGCCGCCGAAGTGTTGGCGGCGGTGGGGCTGACGCTCCCTGGTCTCACGCGCATCCAGCCGTGGCTCGTCTCCTGTGCGGCCGCCGGGATCATGATCGTGATGATTTGTGCCACCATTTTTCACCTCATGCGCGGTGAAGTGAGTTCAGCCATCACCACAATCGTGCTGCTCGCGGTGGCTACATTCATCGCGTACATGCGTTGGCGAATCGCGCCGATCCGGTCTCGAAGCGCGGTGTAGGCATCTGTCGAGCCGCTTCGGCGACCTTCGGCACGCGACCTGCAGTCGCCTGATTGCATGAGTCACGTGCAGTGCCGCGTCATTCTTGCCGCGTTCCCGATACTCGTAGGGCTCGGGCTCGGTTGTG
>Ga0070698_100007778_pt1 | contig 11601 bp, 7 predicted proteins | sample KBSK1502metaG_FD_65477 | JGI IMG/M metagenome (GOLD analysis project Ga0070698, IMG submission 65477) | Corn, switchgrass and miscanthus rhizosphere microbial communities from Kellogg Biological Station, Michigan, USA - KBS K1-50-2 metaG | ecosystem: Host-associated > Plants > Roots >...
GCGAGACGATGTGCGATGACGATTGTGGTCCTTCCGGACATCAATCTGGTTAACGCTTCGAAGACGAGCTCTTCCGAAGCAGCGTCGAGGCCGGAGGTTGGTTCGTCGAGGATCAGAATTGGAGCGTTGCGAATGATTGCGCGCGCGATGGCGATGCGTTGGCGTTGACCGCCCGATAAAGTCACACCTTTCTCACCAACCATCGTGTCGTATTGCTGCGGCATGTTACGGATGAACTCATCGGCGTTCGCGAGCTCTGCCGCATGAAGAATCTCCGCGCGTGACGCCTCCGGTCGCCCGTAGGCAATGTTCTGCCAGACTGTCGCGCGAAAGAGCAGTGTGTCCTGTAAGACGAAACTCATCTGCCGTCGCAGCGATTTGATCTTGTAACTACGCACGTCGTTTCCGTCGATCTTCACGACACCTTTCGTCGGATCGTAAAAACGACCTATGAGACTCGCGATCGTCGTTTTGCCGGCGCCTGTTGGACCAACCAGCGCCGCGAGTTGACCGGGCTCGACACGCAGGTTGATGTCGGTGAGAGTGCGATAACGGTCTTCGTAAGCGAAAGACACGTGGTCGAATTCAATCTCGCCTCTGAAGTTCGGCGCGACGCGCGCTCCCGGCAGATTGCGGATCGTGTCTTCTGTCTCGATCACATCGTGTATTCGTTCATAACCGACGGCTGCTTTCGACATCGTGTCAGTCATTTTCGACAGGTCGCGCATCGGCTTGTACATCTTGCCGAGGTAGAGCAGGAAGACGAGCAATGAGCCCGATGTCATCTGGTCGCTGAGCACGAGGTTGACGCCGTACCAGAGCACCAGACACGTTCCCACCGCGACGATCACCTGGACCACCGGCGCCAGTTTCGCTTTCAGACTGCGCGCGCGCAGCGCTATCTCGACATTCTCCAGGCTCTGCTGCGCCAGTCGCGCTTCTTCGTAATCTTCACGCGCAAACGCCTTTACGACACGGATCGAATTGAGCACTTCGGCAACCACCGAAACAACTTCGCCCTCTTTCTTCCGGAGAGCGCGAGACGCTTGCTTGATGCGACGTGTGTAGGTGTAGACAACGGCAAACAGAAACGGTGTTACCGAAAGCGCAATCAGGGTGAAGCGCCAGTTGAGATAAAACATCACTAGCAGCATGCCGACAAGTGTCAGCACATTAACGATGATGCCGAGAAGTGCCTGCGAGATGAAGTCCTGAATGGAATCGATGTCAGCCGTCACAGTGCTGATGAGATCGCCGGTTGGTTTGTGGTCGTGATACGCGAGTGACAGACGCTGAATGTGATGATAGAGAACGCGCCGCAGATCGTGCATCACCCACTGACCAACTGAAGTGGTCAAATACTTCTCGGCGTAAGCACTGAGAGCGCCAGCGATGGCGATAACGATTACGGCGACGACCGCAAAGTGAAGAATACCGACTTTAGTCAGACCGAAAGTTGGACCAAGCAATCCTGTCATCCACGACGGCAGGTGCTTTGTGCCAAAGACGTAATCGAAGACGATCTTGAGTGGCCACGGTTCGAGCAGATCGGTGACGGCTTCACCCAGCACAGCAACGAACGCCAGCGCGAGCATGCCACGATGAGGTCGCAGCAAGTAACCAAGCTTTACTTTTTTCTTTGCCAAGAATTCATTAGCCACAAAGAAGCACAAAAAATCTTTTTATGATTTTTGTGCCTCTTCGTGACATCATTTAAAGAGCCGCTCGGAAAGCTTTTGGTGTCGCGCCGGCCAGCCGGCGGAACGCCGTGGTGAAGTGACTTTGGCTGGAGAAGCCCGAACGCAGGGCAATCTCCGAGATTGGCATCTCCGTCTCCTCCAGCATCTTCTTCGCCCGCTCGATCCGGCGTTCCGCTATGTAATTCGTCGCAGTCATTCCCATCGACTGCTTAAAGGCTCGCGAAAAGTGGAAGTAGCTCATGTGTACCGCGAGCGCGACGCCGCGGAGAGCCACACGTCCTTCCTCCTCATCTGAAAGGTGATGATCGATCAACGCGATCGCTTGTCGTAGTTTATGTGGCGCCATGCCGCCGTGTCCGACATGAACATCTTTCAACGAGCTGTACTGTCTCGCGAGTTGGATCGCGAGTCCGGTTGCGAGCGAGTCTGCATACAGCCGGCCCACAACGTTCGCTTCGTTCAACTCATGCAAGAGCGACATCGCAACGTGACAGATGTGTTTGTCTTTGAAACCGATTTGCGGTGTCAGACCAATCTCGCCGTTGGCGAAGTTCAAATCGCCGCCCGCCGAGCGTACAAAGAGCGGCCGCATATAGAGCAGCAGCATCGGCGGCAACTCCGAATCTTCGGAGCGACAGACCCATGATGACCCCGCCGGAATGATCGCGGTCTCGCCGGAAAGCATCTTTCCTTCGAACCGGCGTTTGCCTGGATAGACATTGATGAAGAACGTTTCTTCACCAAGGTTTTTCACGATGCAGTGATCGTCTGAGGCGGGCATGACAACCTCTCTGGCACTGTGGCAAAAATGGATCGCACGCACATTTTGCCAACCTGTCGAATCACTCGATCTCAGCACTGACTCGGGATAGAGAACTGACAGATCGTTAGACCGCTTCGGAAATTCTGCTCGACTGTGTGCTGATTTCGGCAGCGAATTCACCGGTCGAACAGGTAAAGGTTGATAGCTCAAAGTTCTTGCCGTTTGTAACATTGCAACTTCCTCTTCCTTTTAACTCTTATCCAGACAGACGCTGATTGCTCCCAACAGCGAATCCTCGCTAAACGGTTTTTGCAGGAAGTCAATCGCGCCTGCCCGCAGGCCCCTGGCTCGCGCTTCTTTATCGTCATGGGCTGAGATGAAGACAATCGGAATGGAACGGCCAGCGGCACTCAGCCGCTCCTGAAGTTCAAGACCGCTCATCCCCTGCATTCGGACGTCTGTAATCAGGCAGTCTGTCTGCAACAAGTAAGGTGAATTCAGGAACTCCTCTCCCGATGGGAACACCTCAGCCCGAAATCCCACCGAGTCGATCAGGCTTTTCAATGCCTGACGTACCGACTCGTCGTCGTCAACAATTGAAATCAGCGGCATCTCTATAACTCCGCTCAGTGAACGCGTCGAATCGCTCGGTGCAGGTGTTCTCTTCATTGCAATTGGAGATTACGAGGAAAAGGAAGGGAAAACTATTATACGGTCGTACACCTTACCTATACGTTGGTATAGGTAAGTTTTCTTTTGTGCCTTATGTGCCTTTTTGTGGCAATTTTTCAGACTTTCGCACGAGGTCGGCGAGGGAGTCGGCCTGCATCTTTTCCATCACCTGGCGGCGATGAAGTTTGACGGTGATTTCGCTGGTGCCGAGTTGGAGAGCGATCTGTTTGTTGAGCAGACCTTTTACGACGAGGCCAAACACTTCCGTTTCGCGTGGCGTGAGTGATTCGTAACGATTGCGGAGATCGGCGCTGTCTGCCTGCTCTGAACGCGCGTGACGATCGCGTTCGAGCGCCTGTTGAATAGCGTCGAGCAGATCCTGATCGCGAAACGGCTTGGTGAGAAACTCGATCGCACCGGCTTTCATCGCGCGCACTGACATCGGAATATCGCCGTGGCCGGTGATGAAGATGATCGGGATATAAATATTCGTTTCGCTGAGATCGCGCTGGAGATCGAGGCCACTGAGTCCCGGCATCCGGACGTCGAGTATCAAACATGCGGGAACGTCCGGCCGCTTGCTTTGCAGAAACTCCTGGGCCGACGCAAACGTCTCTACGCTGAGTCCCACCGATCGTATGAGACTCTTCAACGCTTCGCGAATTGACTCATCGTCGTCGATGACGAACACGATGGCAGCAGCGTCGTTGTTCACGAGGCACTCTCCGCACCGGTCGGCAAAGTAAACTGGAAGACGGCCCCGTGCGGCGAGTTTGCAGTCGCCCAGAGTTTCCCGCCGTGCGACTCAATAATCGTTCGACTAATTGCCAGGCCCATTCCCATTCCATCCGGCTTGGTTGTAAAGAACGCATCGAAAACACGTTCCAGGTTCGCTGTATCAAGCCCTTCGCCGGAATCGCTCACCGCGATGACCACGTTATCGGCGTCGTCACTTTCGGATCTAATGGACAACTCCCGCGGCGCGCCATTTTTATTCTTCGCAATTGCTTCGAGGCCGTTGATGATCAGGTTCAGAATCACCTGCTGCAACTGAACTCGATCGCCGCGCACCTGTGGCAGATCATGCTTGAGCTGCTGTTTCAGGAAGACACGATTCCGCCGCGCTTCGTTCTGCGCGAGTGCAAACACCTCGACGATCAGTTCGTTAAGATCGACCAGATCATTCCGCGGCGGCGTCTTTTTTACAAGCGTGCGAATACGCGAAATGACGGCGCTGGCACGGTAACTGTCTTTAATTATGCGTTCGACGGCCTGTCGTGCTTCAGCAAAGTTGGGAGTTACGCCGCCAAGCCAGCGCAAAGTGGCGTTTCCATTCGTAACAATCGCAGCGAGCGGCTGGTTTACTTCATGTGCGATCGACGCCGTCAATTCGCCGAGCGTCATGACGCGACTGACGTGCGCCAGCTCGGTCTGAACCTTCTGCAACGCTTCTTCAGCGCGTTTGCGTTCTGTGATGTCGTTGTTGGTTTCGAGTACGGCAACCGGGTTGCCATGCTCGTCTCGCTGAAGCGCCCAACGACTCGCGACGGTGACTACGCTGCCGTCACGACGTGTATGGAGCAACTCGCCTTCCCAACGGCCGGTGCGAGTCAGCTCAGCCTTAATCTCCGAGAGCGGCGCAGGGAAAGCCGTCTTATTAATGACGTGCGAGACTTGCCCGATTGCTTCTTCGCGACTCCAGCCGTAACGCTCCTCGGCGCCGCGGTTCCAGAACATGATGACGTCGTTCATGTCGCGGACAAAGACCGTGTCGTGTGTAAGATCGAGCAGGTTCGCGCGTTCGCGAAGTGTTTCGTTTGCTTGCCGGAGCTCGGCGGTTCGTTCCTGAACTCTCATTTCGAGCTCATCGCGTGCTTCTCGCAGTGCTTCTTCAGCGGATCTACGCCTGGTACTCATCCAACTGGTCAGCAGCGCCAGAAGTCCAAACACGACGAGAAACGAAATCGGCTTCGGTCCGAGGCCAAGCGAGTAATAAGGCTCGACGAGGTAATAGTCGATCGCCAGTTCCGACAACACCACTGCGAGCAAGCCCGGTCCTCTACCTCCAAACCACGCGCTGACGACGATCGCAGCGTAGAAAAGAGGAGTGATGTCGGTGTATTGCTCCAGCGCGCTGGTGATGAACAGAGCCGCTGCAACACTGACGACGGCGAGGACATAACGCCACACTTGTCTCAAACTAAGTGCCCCTTTCGCTGGTTTACATCTTACCCGTCAATTCGCGTGCCAGCTAACGAAAGCGTCTGAGCAATTCGTTTCTATTTTTAGCAAATCAGCGCAAGACCGCCACTCGACTCAGTAGCAGGATATCCAAATATTTGGTTCAGAAGGGGGAAATCATATGCCAACGAGACTACTCGAGTTTCGTAGCTTGTTTAAAGCAGCCATAGCCATAATGGCGCTCACTGGCGCGATCTCTGTTCAAGCTCAGGTTACGACCGGCACCGTGCGCGGCGAGGTGACAGATCAGGCCGGGGCGGTTGTACCGGGTGCAACCGTAACGATTACGGATCCGAAAACAAAAACTTCACAAACCGCCGAAAGCGGCAACGCAGGCGAATACCAATTTAACAATTTACCGGTTGGCACTTACGTCATCACCGTTCAGCCTCCGTCGTCTTCAAACTTCAGCACGCTCACGCTCAACGACGTGCGAGTGAAACTGAATGAGGTCACTGACGTTCCAACCGTCTTACAACCTGGAGAGGCGACCGCCTCGGTAACGGTTTCGGCGGGTGGCGCTGAACTGGTTGATTCAACTTCTCTCAATCTGGCTAAAGACTTCAATTCACGACAGGTTGTCGATCTGGCACAAACAGGGCAGGGAGCCGGCATCTACAATCTCGCACTCATTTCACCGAACGTCGTCAGCAGCGGCGGTGTTGGTCTGGGCACTGGCGGTTCGGTTGGTGGTCAACGTCCGCGCGATAACGATTTCATCGTTGATGGAATCGACAACAACGACAAGGCAGTTTCAGGCCCACAGATCTATATCTCCCCTGAATCAGTGGCCGAGTTCAATCTGTTGACAAACCAGGCGTCGGCAGAGTTCGCACGTTCAACTGGTGGACAGTTCATCACCGTAACAAAATCAGGAGGTAACGACTTTCACGGTTCTGCTTTTGAGTTCTTCCGTAACAAAGATCTGAACGCGCTCGACAATCTGCAAAAGCTTTCCGGTATTACACGCGACGAGAATCCGCGTTTCGATCAGAATCGTTACGGCTTCAACATTGGTGGTCCACTTTACATGCCGCGTTTTGGCGAGGGCGGACCCGCGACTTATCCGTGGAGCGGCAAGAACAAGCTGTTCTTCTTTTTCCAGTTTGAGCAGACCGGACTCGGGCAGGCAGCATCGCCCGGCAACGTCTCCGCTCCGACAGCGGAAGGCCTCGCGACACTTCAGGGACTCTCGGGTATCTCAGCAACTAACCTGGCGGCTTTCAGACAATTTGTGCCTGTAGCGCCGACCAATAATGCGGGAACAATTCCGATCTGCGCGGTCCCACGCGATGCGGCCGGAACGTGTCCGAGCGCCAGCGAGCTCGCCGTTCCCATCGGAAACATCTCGTTTGCGGCGCCAAACTTTCAGACCGACCGCAACATCGTCTTCAATCTCGATTTCAACCAAAGCGCCAACACGGTGCATCACTCGCGCTTCATCTTCAATCGGCAGCGAACCATCGATAATCTCGCGACTTTTCCGGAGTTCTTCGCGTTGATTCCAACCGACGGGCGGTTGTTTTCGTACACGCTCGTTCACAACTTCACTCCGAAACTAACTAACGAAACACGCCTTGCATACCGGCGCTACGTGCAACACATTCCGTCTCCGGACATCAGCTACCCGGGGCTGGATCAGTTTCCAAATATCGACCTTGACGATCTTGGTTTGTCAGTTGGGCCAGATCAAAACGCGCCGCAGTTTACAATCGAGAACAGCTACCAGATCGTCGATCAGGCGACCTACAACTTCGGACGACACTCGCTGAAGTTTGGCGTGGACTGGCGCAATATCATTTCGCCGCAGTCGTTCGTGCAACGTCAGCGTGGCGAGTACGAATATCCGAACCTCGATCAATTCCTACGCGACGTGCAGCCGAGTTTTGGCGAACGCACGGTCGGCGCGTCTCCCTACTACGGCAACCAACATCTTTTCTATGGATTTGTTCAGGACGACTGGAAAGTCAAACCAAGATTCACGCTTAATCTTGGCCTGAATTACGTTTACCAGCAGGTGCCGTTCACGGCTCGCCTGCAAACGCTCAACTCGATTGCGGATGTTCCGGGCGTGCTGACGTTTGGTGAGCCAAAGGCGCAGACCAAGAATTTTGCTCCTCGATTTGGTCTCGCTTACGCGCCTGATTTCCAAGGCGGGTTGTTACATCGGATCTTTGGCGCGTCGGATCAAAGCTCTATTCGGGCCAGCTTCGCGATGGCGTACGACACAATCGTAGACAACCTCTACATCCTGTCGCTGCCGCCGCAGTTCAACCAGACGATTGACGTCGGCACAAACTTTCCCGGCACACCGCTGGTCACGCCAAACTTTCTCGGAAGTGGCGGTATCCCGCCGACAGTTTCAGCCGGTGCAACTACCGATCCCGATGCAGCACGCGCCGCTACTTCCGCGTGGATTCCCGATCAGCAGGTTCCATACTCTTTGTCGTGGAGTCTGACGTTCCAGCGCGAGTTTCACAAAAACTACGCGATTGAAGTGCGTTACCTCGGCAGTCGTGGCATTCATTTGCCGACGCAGAATCGTATCAACATTCAGGACCGCGTGTTTGATGGACCAGGCGGTTCTCTGCCGACGTTCTTCTCAGCTCCATCACAATCAACCATCGACAACTTACCGACAAGCCTGGCTGACATTCAGGACCGTTCCAACATTCTGCCGCAGTTTTTAGCGGCCGGGTTCACATCGCCGATTGCCGCGTTTCTGGCGAATGGTAATTCGACTTATCACGCCGGATCGGCATCGCTTACGAGACGTCTGAGTAATGGCCTGCAACTCTCGGCGGCGTACACGTGGAGTCACTTGATTGACGACAGCACTGCCGAAGTTTTCAGCACCGTTCTTTCGCCACGTCGCGTTCAGGATTTTCAGAACCTGACGCCGGAGAAGGCTGACTCAGCGCTCGATCGCAGGCAGAGATTTGTAGTTTCAACTCTCTACGATCTGCCGTTTTTCAGGAAGAGTTCAAATCATTTTGCACGATCGGTTTTCGGTGGAATCAGTATGGCAGCTACGCTGGCCTTTGAATCCGGCGAGAAAGCGACGGTGTTGAGTGGCATCGATTCGAATCTCAACGGCGATCCGGCACCCGATCGTGCAATCGTTAATCCGGCGGGCACGATAAACACGTCGAGTCTGGTGACGCCGTTGTTGAGAACTTGCCCGTCATTCGATGAAGACGGCAATTGCTCGCTTTCGGATGAGCAGAGAATTGTCGGGTATCTGGCTAACAATCCAAACGCGCAATTCATTCAAGCGGGTTTGGGCGCGTTATCAAATGCCGGTCGCAACACGCTGACGTTGCCGGCGATCAATAACCTCGACTTCTCGATTTTCAAAAACTTTGCGTTTGGTGAAGGCAGCAAGAAGATTCAGCTACGTGCTGATTTCTATAATGCCTTCAATCACCCGCAATACGTACCGGGCTCGGTTGATGGAGTCGAGCCGATAGCAACAACCGGCGTCGCGCAGATCAATACGGTGGGACAGGCTGACTTCGACGTTGCGTCGCATGTATTCAGCAGTCACCCGCGTGTGATCCAGTTGGCGTTGCGATTCGACTTTTAAGCCACAGATAAAACGGATGAACACGGATCTGAAATCAGACCTGTGTTCATCCGTGTAAATCTGTGGCTAGCTATTTAGTGGGTTTGCTTGTCTTGACCTTCTTCTGTCCCTCGCCTCTGCGAGTGGGTGCCTCTTTATGCGGCGGTGTCGGCGCCGGCGGTTGTGCTGACGTGACTCCCTGGGGATCGCGTTCGCTACTGCTTGTTCCTTGATACTGCTTCACAGTTGCTATTCTCCTCTGAAAAATTGGAAGAGTTGAAATTCTCTTCAAGCATCATCCGCGCAACGATCATGCCGCGCGTGAATTCTCGTCTTTCGCCACTCCCGCTCACCAAATGTGTGGCCTTTTTTCTTAGCGGAGAAAGAAAGCCTCAACTACGGAGCTACGAGCACCGCGATGCTGTGGTCCATGCCGTGGCATGCCAATTCCTAGTCACGCGATGGGTGGAAAATTTTGATTCATCGAGGAGAAATCATGAGAAAGCTTTTCAGTGTTATCGCGATGGGATGTTTGCTGAGTTTGTCGCTGGTGGGGAGTGTGCACGCACAACTGCCGGGGACCGAGATTCGCGCTTCAATTCCGTTTGACTTCACCGTGAGAGGAAAAACGCTTCCCGCGGGTGAGTACGAGATCTCGCGAATCGGCGACGAACCGACCGATCTGCTAATGCGCAACGTCAACGACAGACACGAGCATGTGGTGTTTAGTACGGAACCGGCGAATGTACGCAGGATACCGAACCGGAACATTTTGGTTTTCAACCGTTACGGCGACAGCTACTTCCTGGAAGAGGTTGAGACTGCGGGCGAGGAAACTGGCCGCGAGTTGTCTCCTTCACATGCTGAACGTTCGCTGCGACGTGACATGGCGATGAACCAGGTTCAACCGGAAACGGTGAGTGTTGCATCGAATTGACAAAATCCATCCACAGATTACACAGACGATTCTGTGTAATCTGTGGATACGCTTACGGCACTACTTCAAAACTAATCTTGTTTGACTCGACCATTGGACCATCACAACAAGCAAGCCGTCGTTGAATCGTGAGCTCATACTTGCCAGCGGGTAACACGGCGTACCATGCGTCAGCGTCCTCACTCGTCTGGTCATTAACCAGCAGGAACCAATCAGCCACTCGCGGCTCGTTCGGTTTGAGCAGCACCGGTTCGGGCAGGTTCTCCTCCTCGCAAACGTGATTGCGTTTTGCGTTCACCGTTTCATACGACAAAGAATTCGCGTAAGACACAACCTTACCGTCGCGCGTGAGCTTTGGTTGGTCCTGGTAAACGTCCGACGAGATACAGGTGTAGAGCGCGTCCTTTGACGTATTCGTCATCGTGATCGTGACGGGAATCTGCTCACCAACCTTGTAGCGCGACGCGGGTGGTCCAAGAAAACCGTCTGTGGTTGCAATCGTCACCTTGATGCCACGCTCTGCCGGAGACAGCGTTTTCTCGCTCGTTGGCACCGGCGTTTGGGCCACCACCACTGCGCCGGCAACCAAAATCACGAGTCCGAACGCTGATAAATAACGTTTCTGCTTGTTGATTTTTATGGTCTTCATGATGGCAGGAAAATAGACGTCTTCCAGGTTTGTGTCTTTCCCGCAGTTGCTTTGAGTTGCCGGGGTTTGCGAGGCGAATCGCGGTTTTCGAAGGGCAAATTCCTGCAATTACGAACAATCTCAGTAAATACGGAGCCCGGTCAACTATGAGATTAATAGCGTGTCATGAGCCCGTTAGTAAAAATCAGTAGTGTATTTATCGCGATATTTCTCGTTGCCAGTTGTGTGGCGGCACAAGAGATTCCCGGAGCGGCACGAATTGCGACCGGCCAGCCTCCCACACTGAGTTACGAGGATGCGGTTCGGCTAGCAATTGACAACAATCTCGCAACACTTGAAGCGCACGAACGCCGCAACGAAGCTCGCGGCGAGAAGGATCAAGCTCGTGCGCCGTTGCTGCCCAACATTTCCGGTGCTGCGTATCAGGCGAGTCTGACTGAGAACCTCGTCGCACTCGGATTCCAGCCCGGAATCATTCCCGGATTCAATTCCACCTTCATTGGCCCATTTAAGAACTTCGACGCGCGCCTGCTGTTAACGCAAAAGATCTTTGACCTCAGTGCGATCCGAAGCTATCAGGCCGGAAAAGCCGGCGTTCGCGTCGCGGAATTACAGGAAGCACTTGCACGCGAGCAGGTCGCCAGTCGCACCGGTCTGATCTATCTCGAAGCCCTGCGTGCGGAACGAGCGGTTGTCGCTGCCCAGGCCAACGTTGAGTTGGCTCAGGCGTTACTTCAGCTCGCTCAGGATCAGCGCAACGCGGGTGTTGGAACTGGTGTTGATGTCACTCGTGCGCAAACGCGTTTGGCCGAACAGCAAGTCGGATTGGCTCAGGCTCAAACCGCATCCGAAACCGCACGCCTGAATTTGCAGCGCGTGGTTGGTCTGCCACTCGGCAGTCCTTTGACGTTGACGGATCAACTACGCTTCGTCGAAGAACCATTGCCCGCGGTTGATTCGGCTGTCGCACAGGCGGCTCAGGATCGGCGCGAGATTCAGGTCGCCGAAGAAGAGAATCGAGTCAGTCAACTCGAAGTGCAGTCTGCTCGTGCCGAGCATCTGCCTTCGCTTGAA
>Ga0070698_100007779_pt1 | contig 11601 bp, 17 predicted proteins | sample KBSK1502metaG_FD_65477 | JGI IMG/M metagenome (GOLD analysis project Ga0070698, IMG submission 65477) | Corn, switchgrass and miscanthus rhizosphere microbial communities from Kellogg Biological Station, Michigan, USA - KBS K1-50-2 metaG | ecosystem: Host-associated > Plants > Roots >...
CACATCTAGCAGCGGGGTCTCAGCAGGAAGGTCATGATGCTGAACGAGGAAGATCCGGTCCACACCGCAGCCGCGGGCCGAACCACGCTGCTGGCCGGTGAGGCGACCGCGCCAGGGCTGGAGCTGGCCGCCCGCTAAGGCCTGCCCATGGACGCCTACCGGGACGCTGCACCGTTCCCCGCTCGCGAAAGGCAACAGCATCGTGCCCGAACCAGCGGCGTCCCACCCGAGCACAACGAGCACCCGGCCGCGGACATCCCCCAATGGCTCCGCCCGCGCCTGCCGTCCCAGCCCGCCCCGGCATCGGCCCCGGGCCAGCCAGGGCCCAGCCGGATCGGCAGACTCCGCACCGGGCTGATTACCGGGCCGGGAAGAACCCGGATCACATCGTTGCCAGGGCCGGGCCTGGAGGGCAGGCGTGGCGGGCGCTGCGATACCGCCTGCAGGACGAGTCGCCGCGGCAGGCCATCGAGGCGCTCCGGCCGCGGCAAGCAAGAACCGCCAGCATGCTCAGTCAGGCTGCTTGATGTCGCCCTGAGGATGCTGCACAGCGAGTCAACGGCCGCCAGGAATGCCGGGGACGCGGCCAGCGTCACGGCGCAGCGATGACGAATCCCGCCGTGGGAGGCGCACGGGCCGGCCAGGGGTCCGCTTGAGGAGGTGACGGGTGCCCGGAGTGAAGGACAGGCTGACCGACGCCGGGTACGGTGCCTGCCAGCGGCGGGACGCAAAGGTTCGCCATCCTGGCGCAGCGGCTGCGGGCCGGCAAAACTGTCGGCCTGATCTGTGACCGTGATGTCACCGGCGGCGGCATCGAGGTGGAGTTCTTCGGCGAGAAGGCCCGGATGATGGGCGGCCCGGCCGCGCTCGCCGTGCAGACCGGCGCGGCGCTGATGCCTGCGATCTTGTGGTTCGAGGGCGATGGCTGGGGCGTGCATATCCATGAGGAGATCCCGGTGCCCGCCGAAGGGGACAAGAAGCAGAAGACGGCGGCGATGATGCAGGAAGTCGCGCGCCTCTTCGAGGCAGGTATCAGGCACATCCGCAGGACTGGCACATGCTGCATAAGGTGTTCGCCGCGGATCTCGACCCCGCCCGGCTGGCCACCGCCGAGGGCGCCGCCGGTGCCGGGCGCAGCGAGGGCGGGTCATGAAGGCCGGCCTGGTCGCCCATTACAGCTGGGACGTGCCCGGCGGAGTCCAGGAGCACATCAGGGACCTCGCCGCGGCAAGCGCGAACGCGTCCCGCAACGCGGACGCCATGCCGGTCGGCGAGTCCCCGGCTAGCCGGGGACTCGAACACTTCCACGAACGGCCAGCCGAGCCGGGAGGCAACGCCCTTGGCGAACGCGGGTTATTCAGCGTGCTCCTAGGTGATCGTCCAGGTGAACGAGGCCTGTTTCGACGCGCCGGTGGTGGTGTCGGTGGCCGTGATGGTGACGCTGGAGGTACCCGCCGTCGTTGGGGTACCGGAAATCAGGCCGGATGAGGAGCTTATCGACAGCCCGGCCGGAAGCCCGGCCGCGGTGTAGGTGAGCGTTTGGCCGGATGCCGAGTCGCTCGCTTGGATCTGGAGGGTGACCGCGGTGCCCACGGTGCCGGTTTGGTTACCCGGGTTGGTCACCGTGACATGGGTGCGCGTGGCGGGCTGGACGTAAATGGTGACCGTTTTTCCTTCTGCCAGCAGCGTGCCCGCCTGCGGGTTCTGTGCATACACCGTGCCCACCGCTACGCTTGACCGCCCGCGCTGATCGACCTCTTTCACCGTGAAGCCCTGGCCCTCCAGGATGCTCGTTGCCGTGCCGGCCGGATCGCCGGTGACGTCTTGCACCTTGGTGCCCCCGGCCGAGACGTAGATGGCGACGTCGCTGTTGGCGTTTACCTTTGTGCCCCCGGCCGGATTCTGCGTCACCACAGTGTTCGCGGGCGCCGTGGATGTGGCGTCGCCCCGGACGACTGGATTCAGGCCGGCGTCCGCCAGCTTGGCCTGCGCCGCAGCGACGTCCTCGCCAACCACGTCAGGCACACTTACCTGCGGCGGGCCAGCGGACACAAAAACCTTGACCACGCTGTGAGCCGCAACCAGGATGCCCCCTTGCGGACTGGTGCCGATGACGCGGCCCTGCTGCATCGACCCGGATGGCTGGTCGATGCGCTGCGGCTGTAAATGGCCTGCGACGAGCTGCTGTGACGCCTGTCCGTACGTTAGGCCCGTGACCTGCGGTACCGCATATTTCTTGGCACCGCCTCCACCGGCGAGCACCAGGTATCCGGCAACGATGACCGCGGCCAGCACCACCACGCCTAACGGCACCCACAACAGCGCCCGGCGCCGCGCATCAGTCGGCGGCTCCTTCCCACCGCTGTGCTCACGGCCCGGGACCGGGCCGGTCGGTGGAGCCACCATGGTGGTGCCACCGAGGCGCTGGGTGTGCTGAAACAATTCGGCCGGCGGAGGCAAGAGGGGGCTGCCGGACATGGCGTGCTGGATATCGGCGCGCATCTGCGCTGCGTTCTGATAGCGGTCAGCCGGGTTCTTGGCCATCGCCTTGAGCACGATCGCGTCGGCCCAGCGCGGGAGCTCCGGATCGATCTGCGACGGCGGCACCGGATTCTCGCGGACATGCTGATAGGCGATCGCCACCGCTGAGTCACCGCTGAACGGCGGCCGTCCGGTCAGCAGCTCATACAGCAAGCAGCCGGTGGAGTACAGATCGCTGCGGGCGTCCACCCGCTCACCGCGGGCCTGCTCTGGCGACAGGTACTGCGCGGTGCCGATCACCTGAGCTGTCTGGGTTAACGTGGCCTGGCTGCCGGTCAGCGAACGGGCAATGCCGAAATCCATCACCTTGACATCACCCGAGCGGGTCAGCATGACATTCGCCGGCTTGATATCGCGGTGCACGATCCCATTGCGGTGGCTGTAGTCAAGGGCACACAGGACACCGTCGGCGATCCCCAGGGCGCGCTCCGGCAGCAACCGGCGGTCGCCCCGCAGCAGGTCGCCAAGCGTGCGGCCATCGGCATACTCCATCACGATGTAGGGCACGGCCGCAGGGCCTGAGGTGTCCTCACCGGTGTCGTAGACCGCGATGATCGACGGGTGGCTGAGAGACGCGGCCGACTGGGCCTCACGGCGGAAACGCTCCCGGAACGCCGGGTCGCGCGCCAGGTCTGCACGGAGCGTCTTGACAGCAACGATCCGGTTCAGGCGAACGTCACGCCCGCGGTAAACCTCGGCCATGCCGCCGCGCCCGACGACCCCGTCGAGCTCGTAACGGCCCCCCAGGAGCCGAAGCTGCGCCATATCTCACACCATTTTCTACCGCCCTGGTCCTGTTCACCAAAGCAGCCCGGGCCAGCCGAACAGCCACGGCTGGAATCTTCCCCAAAGCGAGACTACGCACTCGCCGAAAATCTTCATCACAACGTCATGTGCTGAACCAGGCGACCCGTACCAGCTCAACGGCTAACGTCTACGTCATTCAGATGCACTCACATCGGCGGATGCGTAACGACTCGCGTCGGCCACCTTCCCATAGGCGTTATTGTTCAGCGTCGGGCCGTGGATAAATGGCAAGATGAGGTCTGCGGTCTGGCGTATTCTGCGTTGCCGGTTACCCGCAGGCTGACCGTCAGCGGCTGCGCATCCCGTTCAGCGCGGAAGGTGCGCCGCGGCTGCCGTCACAGGCACTTGCAATTCTGTTTCGGGGCCCGGGTCATCGCGGTGGCGGTCAGGTCGCCACCGAGGCCGCCCTGCATCCCTGCTGCCTCGAGCCACAGCGGGATTGAGGTCAGGTCATGGTGGTACTCGCCGGGCGGGGTGATCTCGAGATAGGCCGCCCACGGCGTCGGGCGCCAGCCGAGCGCAATGTTGGCTTGCGCGGATTGCCGCGGAGCGAGCACGATCAGCGACGGGCCAGGGTCGCGGGCGAAGTAGGTCGGCCCCCAGTGCGTTTGGGTGGGCGGCAGCGCGTGGTGGCTGCTGTCCACCAGGCCCAGGCCGGGGTACCCGTAGACGGAGCAGGGTGCCTTGCCGAAGTTGGTCATGGTGACCAGGATCGGGTACTGGTAATGCCCGTATTGATCCTTATGCGGGCCCGGCTGGACACCCGTCAGACCGACGTCCAGATTCTTGCAGCGCGGTACCGCAGAACCCGGCCCCGAGGTCCCGCTGCTTCCAGCCGGTCCCGGGTTGGTCGATGGGCTGGTAGTGTCCGGCGGCGCAGCCGTGGCGGTCCGCGGTGGCGCGCTTTTGGCAGCTGCGACGCGTGCCGATGGAGCTGGGCTGGCGCAGGCGGAGGCCAGAGCGACGGAGCAGACGGCCACGGCGAGCGCGGCGAAGCCGCTCCGTGCCGGGTGCCGCAGTGCCGGGTGCCGCAGTGCCAGGTGCCTCGCCCGCTGGTTTTGCTGGTTCATGTCTGAAGCGTTCATTTCGATTTCCCCCTGTTGTTGTGCGCGGTATTTGCGCGCCATGGTCACAGCGTGCGCAGTGAAAGGGCCGGAAGAAAGGGGAGGGCTCCCCATATGGGGAGCCCTCCCCACGCGCGGCAGAATGTCGTTGGCGAGGCCATGCCGCTCAAGGAGTATGCGTCCGGCTACACCGACCTGACCGCGGCGGGCTGCGAAGCGACCGAGTCCTGGCCCCGCCTGTCGACCGCCGCGAAGACCGCGAACCTGCACCAGGCGGCGGCATAGCGGAGGTTCGGAAGCCAAGGGCGCCTTTTGAGCGCGGCGGGCGTGCCGACTTCATCGGGCGATTAGTCGCGGGTGAGGTTGGCGAGCTCAGCGTCAATGTTGCGCCATGTGTATGCCGCGTTCGCGGCCTCGACGAGTTCGCCGGGCACCGCGCGTGCTTCGCGGAAGGCATCGGCGAGCGCAGCCAGGAGCTGGTCGTCATCCGTCCACCACTGGCTGGCCATGTGTCTCACCTCCCGCGCTCCTGCCTTCGGCGCGGACCCGGGCAGCGGTTGCCCGATAGCGGCGCCGTTTCTCCCGCCAGCGGCCGCAGTTCGGCCCGATGGGTCCCGGCCGGGATACCCGGCCCGGCGCTGATCTCAACGTGCGGCGCCCGATGCCGGGCCGAGGTGATCATCGGGTCCCCCAAGAGTCGCGCGGCATCTGCCGCGTCCTGCGCCCAGGGTGTGCCGGGACCGCCTGATAAACAAGGGGAGGTCTCCCCCTGTGGGGAGATCTCCCTTACTTTCCGGTCGCCGCCCAGCGCACGCTCTGTCACGCCGTTACCCGGAGCAAGGTGAGAAGCTCGCCGCTGAGGCGCCGGGGGCTGCTGTTCTTCTAGCCACCGCTCATGATCTCGCTCCAGCAGAAGTAGCCCGAGCACGGTCGTGTGCCCGGGCAGTTAGGCGATGCCGCCCTCCGATCCGCAAGCCCCGCTGCCTTGGTCACGCGACGCGGGCGCGGTCGTGTTGGCGGTGTGAGCGATACCCCGAATGCCGGTTCTGTGCGCCCAAACAGTCGGCCGCCGCGCGCAGCTCTACGCACCGATCGGCGGCGATGCGCGCGCTCTCGCTCGGCCTGTCAGCCACGCTGTGTCGTGTTCGTCTCGCCGGACTGCTGTGATAGGGCGCGCCGGCGGGCTGGCGGGCACGTCACCGGTGCTGACGAACTCGAGTGCATCGATATCCTCAATCCCCGGTGGATCGCTCTGCCGGCGGCACATGGCCGCCCGGGCGCGGAAGGCCGACCGCGGCTTGTGCCGGGCGGCTCGTTTTATGGCAGGTCGGCGACGATGACCATCCGCTCGTGATCGGCGGTCAGTGGCTGTCCGTCCTCGCCGTAGCCGGTCACGGCAGTGAATCCTGCGGCGCGTAGCCAGTCGCGCAGTTCGGGGAAGCCGAACAGCCGCTTGACGAAGTTCACCCGGCGGGCCTGGCCGCTGCGGATGACAGTCCGTTCGGCCTCGAACCGGCCGGTCAGCGCGTCCAGGTGGTAGCGGTCGACGAGCATGTCGCCATTGTCCCGTGCTGCCACGACGCGTGAGGGGCAGTAGGAGGCCAGAAACGCGGTCAGGTTGTCTAGGTCCATGGCCAGCCGACCACCCGGTCGCAGGGCGCGGACGATCCCATCCAGGACGGCCCGATTGGCGGCGTCGTCGAAGTACCCGAACGCGGTGGACCAGTTGACAACCCGGTCGAAACGGCCTGTCCACGGTAGCTGGCGCATGTCTCCGGCGACGTACTCGGCGCTGACCCCGGCGGCGGCCGCGCCGGCGCGGGCCCGATCCAGGAAGACGGCCGAGGAGTCAAGGCCAGTGACCCGGCAGCCGCGAGCAGCCAGCCGGCTGGCCAGCTCCCCGTGCCCGCAGGCCAGATCCAGCACGCTCATGCCCGGCCGCAGGTCCAGCAACCGCCACGCCAGCTCCGCGGCAGCCTCACCCGGGAATCCGGCGCCAGGCACGACCGGCCCGTGCACGGCAAACTCGCTGAGGCCGTCAGGCGCGGCAAAGAAGTACAGATAATCCTCGTCGTACATCGCTGCGGCGTCGAACAGGTCACCCATGCCAGCGAATAATAGAGATGATCACTATTGGCAGCAACGGCATTACGGGGTGAGACAATAACTCGCGCCGTCGCCACTCCGGCCATCCGGTGTCCGGCATGAGTGCGCCCTGGCGGCTGACTGCGGGCGGCGCCCCGATCGCCCAGTTCTGCACGCACCTGGAAGGGCTCCGCCGCGCACCCGCAATCGCACCGAACGGCGGCTCGGCGTGCTGGCCTCGTCTGTGGCGCCGCCGCGCTCGGTGATCAGTTTGCTGGACGGCCCCTCATCGCGGAGATTGGATTGAACGGCGTGATGCCAGCACGTCCTAGTTGGCGAGTGCCCGGAGCTAGCGGCTGGTGACGTAGCACTGGACGCGGCCCGGTGAGACAGGCCGCTGTCCTGTAGGTGGCTCGTTGCCTGCCGCTTCCCCGATGCTGGCCGCGCCAGGGCTACCCTTGATGCATGCCTATGCCTCGTAGTTTCACCGCGGCCGTGCACCGGGAAGAGGACTGGTACGTCGCGCAGTGCCTGGAAGTCGACGTCGCCAGTCAGGGTCCGACGATCGATGAGGCCCTGGCCAATCTCGCTGAGGCCGTTGAGCTGTATCTGGACGAGGTAGATGACCCTGCCCGGTTTGTCACCAGCACGCCCCTGGTCACCTCCTTCCAGCTGCCCGGCGCCGCGTGAGCCCAGCCCTTGTCGGACCTGCCGGTTCGCAAGGTCACGCGGGCCCTGGAGTCCGTCGGCTTCGCCTACCTGCGGACCAAAGGCAGCCACGCCGTCTATCGCCGTTCCGATGGGCGGGTCGTCGTGATTCCCCAGCACGGCACGATCAAGCGCGGCACCCTGAGCTCAATCCTCCGGCAGGCAGACTTGACACCCGCGGAATTTTGAAACTGCTGGACTGACCCGCTGAGGACTCCAGGGGTACCGCTTCAGAACTGATCACATGCCTGCCCAGCAGCCGCCCCAGCTGACCAGCCACGGTTGGCGCTCCCATCACTGCTCCCGCCACTACCCGGGGCACGATCGACCCAATCAGCTGACCGACCCCTGGCCGGGGGAAGTCCTGGGTGGTCCTGATCTCTTCAGCGCTGCCACTCGGCGCTCTGCCTGGCCCACCGATGCTGGCAGACAGCACCTCAGCGCAAATCCGGCTCCCATATGCGCTCCCACACCGCACACACCAGAGACGGCAAGATCGCAGTAAACCAGGGGTGAACTGGCCAAACACCGCAGACCCCGACCTGTGACCCCGCACCCTCCAGGCCAGTCATCACCAGCCGAGATTACCCCGAAGCCGACTGGCAACGCTCTGACCTGGGAGTGGGCGCAACTGGGTTCGAACCAGTGACCCCTCGCTTGTAAGGCGAGTGCTCTACCACTGAGCTATGCGCCCGCCGCACCGGGGCGGCCGGGCTCAGCGTACCGTTTCTCCGCCCCGGCCAGGTGATGCGAGGCTCGCTCCGCGATGGCCTGGCTCACTGCCATACGGTTGCGCAACCACTCCAGCCGGACGTCCATCGAGGCGCCGCGTATGCCCCCGACGAGCGCCTCCTCGAAATCGATGGCCCCGATGAAAGCCGTCCCGAAGCGGACTCCGGCCGGCAGCAGGTCCAGCTCTGCAGGAGCGAGGACCCGCCGTGTGGCATAGCCCTGCGCGACGGCGGCGATCCGCTCGTCGTTGGGCTGGATAGGCCAGGCGGCGGGCTGGTCAGGCGGCAAGTCCTGGTCCAGGTGGCACTCCAGGAGGCAATGGCCGAGGTCGAGCAGCGGCAGCCCGAGGCCGCTGGTCTCCCAGTCGATCAGGGTGACGCCGACCGGCCCGGCCCCGGCGGCCGCCAGGCCGACGCCGGCGGCCGCCGGGGCGGCGCCGGTCACGATGGCGTTCCCCGGCCTCGCGTCACCGTGCACGACAGCCTGGGGAAGATCTCGCGCATGCTGGCGTACCGCCTCGATGGTCTGCCGGAATGCGCCATGGAGTGGCCGCCACCGCGGGGGCAGGAGCGCCTCGACCGAGTCGAGGCGGCGCAGCGTCGCCGGGACCGCGGCCTCCAGGTGCCAGGCCGACTTAGCGGCCGGCTCGCCCGCGTCTCCCTCCTCCTCGACCGCGCCAGATGCTGCGCCAGATGCCGCGACGGCGGGCAGCGAATGCAGCCAGCCGAGCGCTTCGGCGAGCATGCCCAGCTGGCCACGGTCCGGCCGCAGGGCCGTCCCCGCCACGACAGTGGTCGCCAGAGTCAGCCACCCTCCGGCCAGCCCGACGAGCTCGCCGGTCCGGGTGGGGACGACGCGGGGGGCCGGATAGCCGCGCTCCGCCAGCCAGGCTAGCGTCGCGGCCCGGCTGGTTACCAAGTCGAGCATGGTGGCCGCCCCGCACCCACTGAACTGCACTCCCACCGGGGCGTCCGCGCGCAACGCCCGGACGACCATGGACTCCCCGTCAGGCTGTATCAGGCGGTAGGTGACCCGGGTGCCGCGGACCGAACCGTGCACGTGCCGGATGTCGGCCGGGCGGATGGTGCGCTTGTGGTATTCGCGCAGGATGCGCCCCACCACCGCGGCGTCGGTCAAGGCTGGACCAGCCCCCTTTACCCCCTGACGGCATTGCGGCCGAGCACCCTGTCCAGGGCGAGGGCCACCTCCTCGGACAGCCCCGGCGCCTGGCCACCGTGAGACAGCTCACCGGCCACAGCGCCGTCAGCCGTGCTGAACCGGCCCGCCTCGTCAGGCGAACCGCTAGGCGGAACGACCGTCCGGCAGTCGCGGCACTCCACCTCGCCAAGCCGCCGGACCAGATGTACGCCGCCGCACCGGGGGCACTGGTCGAGGTCGCCCACCCAGTCGTGGGCCACCTGGCAGTCCGGGCACACCAGCACCTGGCAGTCGTTGCGAACCCCGCGCCGCCACGGGCTCTGCCCGCGGCCGGGGTCGGTCTGCCGTGCGCCGCAGCGATAGCAGGGCATCGAGCTGTCCGCTCACTCGCCCGGACGCGCCCGGATCCTAGGGCGTGGCCCTAGGCCAGGTCGGCGAGCACTTTCTGGTACTCGGCGATATCGCGCGCCTGGGGAATCGGATTCACTACACTCCACCGGACCACGCCGGCCTTGTCGATGATGAAGGTGCCGCGCCTCGCCACGCCGATGTTCTCGTCGAACACACCGTAGAGCTTGGCGGCACCACCGTGCGGCCAGAAGTCGGCCAGCAGGGTGAAGCCAAAGTGCTGCTGGTCCGACCAGGTGCGCAGGACGTGCGTGGAGTCCACCGATACCGCCAGCAACTCCACATCATCCCGCGTCACCTCCGGAAACTCGTCCCGCAGGGCATATAGCTCTCCGGTGCACACCCTGCTGAACGCCAGCGGGTAGAACACCAGGACGACGTTCTTCTCGCCTCGGAAGCCCGACAGCCGTACCGGTGTACCGTGCTGATCCTTCAGCTCGAAATCGGGAGCCTGCTCGCCCACCTCGACAGCCATTGACCGGTCCTTTCCGCTGGGAACTGGTCCAGTCTGCCATCCGGGGCGCACCCCACGAGACACAACCCAGGATCGGCATCGGACCTGCCGGGGGCGGGTAACCCGGCAGGATCCGTTCGGCTGGAAATGGCAGTGCTCAGCGTCGCGCCTTCGGCGCGACCAGGCGTGTGCCGAGCCAATCTCGCGCGGCGCTCACACTGGAGGTCTGGGAGAGCCCGGCGGTCGGCGCGGCCTCTCCGATCTCGCTCGGCTCGACGTGCCCTTCCCGGCCTGCTTTGGGTGTCAGCAGCCAGATGTAACCGCCGTCGGCGAGCGGCGTCAGAGCATCTACCAAGGCGTCGACAAGATCACCATCCCCGTCCCGCCACCACAGCAGGACCACGTCGACGACATCGTCATAGTCCTCATCGACAAGCTCAACGTTCTCCAGCCCATCGATCTCGTCGCGCAACTGCTCATCGCAGTCGTCGTCGTACCCGATCTCCTGCACCACCTGACCCGGCTTGATGCCAAGTCGCCCGGCCAGGCCCGGCTGATCCTGCGCCTGGCGCGCGGTCGCGCTCACTGACGTCCTCCTCATTACCTTTCCCACAGCCCGGCTCGCATCTGGCCAGCCCCGGCGCGTCGCCGGAGCCTCGTGCCAGCCGGCGCCGTGGCCGCGTAGGCACCACTTGTTGGGACAGTTCACACTGGGCTGGGCCCCTGCGCAAGTGCCAAATGACCCTGGCAGCGAAAACCGATGTCACAGTTTGATCTTCCCTGTACTCGGCTGAACTACCCGAGGAATGAAAGACGCACCTGTCTGTCCGGATTATCCACATTCAGGTCCACCAAGCCCACAGACTGCCACGTACCCAGCGACAGGCGGCCTGCCAGCACCGGGAGAACGGCGAACGGCGGCACGAAAGCCGGCAGCACGTGAGAGCGCCCGTGGCCGGGCGAGCCGTGGGCGTGCCGCCAGCGCTCGTCGGCGGGCAGTATCTCGGCCAGCGTGGCGAGCAGGTCGGCATCGCTGCCCGACCCGAGTTCCATCAGCGCCACGCCCGCGGTCGCATGCGGCACGAACACGTGCAGCAGGCCGTCACGCCCTCCTGCGGCCTCCGCGGCGAATTTCACGCATTGCTCGGTGATGTCATGAATGCTGTCGCGGTGCCCGGTATGTATCCGAACAATCAAAGTCTCCATGCCAAACGACCCTCGCGGGCCAGCCCCCCTCACGCAAGGTGCGGCCGGCAGGCCACCCCCCCGGGCGGCCTAGCGGCCGGCCTTCTTGGCCCGGCTCGCTCCGGTCTTCCGGCCTGCGTGCTCCACTACAGCGTCCGGCCCGGGGAACACCAGGCCGGTATGCCCGTCGTCGAAGTGCACCAGATACGGCGGCGCCCCTCCGGTGCCTTTGACCTCGACGATCTCACCCATCTTGTCGGGCTGGCCCACGCAGTTCCCGTGCACGTGAAGCCGGTCCCCGATGGTTGCTTGCATGCTTGCATCCCTCCTTCGGGTTAGCCCGCAGCACACCCCGGCGCATAGGCTGGGTGTGCTCCAGATGCTTACGCTCACCGTGTACCCACACTTGCACGTGAACGACCCAGGCTGAAGGGCCGGAAGTCCACAGCATGCCCCCTG
>Ga0070698_100007780_pt1 | contig 11600 bp, 13 predicted proteins | sample KBSK1502metaG_FD_65477 | JGI IMG/M metagenome (GOLD analysis project Ga0070698, IMG submission 65477) | Corn, switchgrass and miscanthus rhizosphere microbial communities from Kellogg Biological Station, Michigan, USA - KBS K1-50-2 metaG | ecosystem: Host-associated > Plants > Roots >...
TGTTGGTTCTCCAGATCGAGCAGATCGCCCCCGATGGCCACAAGATCATATTCTGAAGCGACCTCCCGCAGCCACTCAAACCACGGAATATGAAAATGAAGATCGGCGGTTAAAAGAAGTTTCACTGCTCCTTCGGTGGATTAAGACAGGTCGTCACCAGAAGCAACGATTTTGGACCAATCTGAGGCCGAAGGACAAACCCAGAGCGCCGTCATTTGGCGTTCGCGGTAGGGACCGGCTTCCGACTTCGCCAAAGTTATCCGCGGTAGAGGTGACTGCGCCGGGAGGCTTCGTCGCCTTGTTTGGATGATTGGTACGTTCTAACGGACGCTGCAGGAGCGCATTGCAGTCCCGCGAAACGAGAATTGGAAATACGAGATAACGACAGAGCTTAAGCTGACCGAGTATCTTTTTGGGGCTTCCCTTTCTGATTCGATAGCAAAAGCCCGGTCTCCGCAATCTCCTGAACGAAATGCCACTCCACCTGTGGAGAGGACCAACTCAATTCGAAGTAAATACCAACGCCGCAGACGTGCCTAAGCTCACTCTGTTCCCATTCGTGGCGGTCGAGTCTTTTGATAACACTCAGCTTGCACAGCTAGTTGGCGCAGCGCTCGCAGAGGATCAGAAAAAAGGCCGAGAAGACTTAAAGACCCTGAAGGAATTATCTACAAAGCTCGATGCGCAGACGGACGGCGCTAAATCTGGGCAGGCATTGCCCAGTGAGGAATCTAGACAGAATACGACTAAAACCAATAGCGAAACACGTCTAGCTATAACTAATCAACTTTCTGGCGTCTTTCGCTCGGATTTGGCCGGATACATGCTTTTCGGGCAGCTAACAGCTTTGTACGCTTTCCAGAATTCATTCGAAGGGACCTCGTTGCGTTTAGTGACAGCAGAAAAAAAGGGGAATGTTTTGTATGCGCACTTCCTTGTGACATTTATTGACGCCAAGAGTAAATCACTCCTTTTTTGGGATAGGGGATACTTTTTTGTTTCCGGCTCTTCCCACTCGTTCTTATTGCTTACTTCAGCCCCATCAAGTGATCGTCGGCCTGCTGAGAGTGCTTGGATTACGAGCTGGCTGGGTTCGGTAAGAATCCCCATCGAGTAGGTCGGCGATGAGTCTACAAAACGGGGGCCGTGCGAGCTAGGCTTTTTCATGTACAGGATTTTCACTGCCTGTTCCTAGCTGGTCTATATCTTTGGGCGCGAGCGTCTGCGCTACTCCCTTTGGCCTATAAAGTTCGCTTCGGATAGGTCTCCAACTATCAGCTCCAGCGCCCGATTATTGCGCTCTGCTGCTTCGATGTAACCGTCTCGCGAAGCCGCGAAGCACAGGGTTGACGGCCTTGACGGTAGTTTTGGTCAGAGGCAGTTGGCTAGTTAAGAACCGAGCGGCCCAGGCGGTGGGTGTCAGTTCAGCAACCCGACTGACCGGAAGGTCGGCGCAAGATAGCAGCGAGATAATCGCGGATGGGGATCTGCAAGCGACGGCAGGTTTCGACGATGGAGACGATGGCTGCGATGCGCGGTCCGGCTTCCTGGCCGCCGAAGTGGATCCAGTTTTTGCGTTTATGCAAATCTTTGCATAATCGCAAGAACTGGTTATTTTTCGGTGACGCTGCAGGCCAACGCAGCGCGATCATTTACTCGATCATCGAAAGCTGCCGGCGTCACGATATCGAGCCCTATACCTATCTGCGCGATGTGCTGACCCGTCTGCCCACAATGACCAATCGTCAGATTAAGGACATCGTTCCAAAAGCTTGGGCAGCAGCCATCAGAAACACTGCACTTAGAGTCCACTAGTCCACTCGCTCTAAACTCCTGGACCAACTCTGCTATCTCTTCTGAGCTCCGGCGTCTTCTGCGAACCTGGTTGTTCGCTCCTTCACGCTCTGGCACCCTCCACTCTTCTCACATCCTGCTCCCATCCGTCAGATGCGGTTAACAAGACGCTTACGATTAACCGTCTACGACACCCCGCCCGAATTTCCGCCCTCTCAGGGCGAACTCTTCGAATTGGACAGCATACCGGCGTCCCAAACCTAACAAGGGGCTTCTTCTTGCAAAGCCCGCCAAACCGCTTAAAATCAACACTACCCTGTCTAACTAACCGTTATTTTGGACAGCAGTGATATTCTATTACAAAACCAGCCCATCGCCAACGAGATCTCAATCCTTCACTGACTGCAAAGAATCGGCCAACTTCCAGATCCGTACTGGCGAGCTGCGGGGATGTCGATTTATGAGACCTGTTTGAGCGTCTGATTTGGTTATCTGCGTCTGAAAACATAAAGAACCTTTCCATTCGGGTCTTTAACTGTACATGTTATTTCAAATCTACTATCAGCTTTCATGATTTTGACAAAATCATCCTGACTTTTCTCGTCCGGCAAGAAAGAAGTAAGGCTCATGATTCCTGTTTCTTGAGTGATGACAACGTCACAGGCTTCAATTTGAGTTTTAAACTCCTCTGGCTGGAGAAAATTACCTGAACATTGAAAGATCGGTCTCAATCCTTGTTGGAGATACCAGATTTCAAGATTGAATGGAATTAATGGACTGTATTGAGTGAAAAGAATACGCTTAGGAGGAACACCTCCATGGAAAGACTGGATAACAGACTCCTGCGCCTGTCGCATGAATTTGCATACCGCTTGATAAGGCCTCTTGTCACAGTATACAGGCCATCTGTATAATAACAATGCCAATACAGTAATGCTTAACAGAACACCGTTGACCATGACTTGTCCTACTTTAGAAAGGCGATTAAAGAGAGGACGACTACTACCAAATGCAAAGGCTGCGCTAAAAATGAGCGTCCCATAAAAAGCTCCGCCGAAAACTGGGCTTTTTAGCGCTGCCATAGAGTTAATCGTATAAGCAATCAGAATTATCAGGGCGAGAGTCAATAAATGTGCCTTTATGTTTCGCGCTCTTTGCATAAACTCAGCCACAATCAGGGAAAATGTCATTATAATTATGATGATACCTGGTTTCCCAAGGTTCGACTCTGCAACATTTCCCGATATATAATACAACCATGGATTAGGGCCTTTATAAACCCAGATTTGAGCTTCTGGACCGAAGACACTATCGTAAAAATATTGCCATACGTCCTTACCATAAGCATATGCGTAAGGGCCAACTAAAATAATCAATGTTCCAGCAACAATCAGCAAGCCGCGCATCAGACGTGGAACTAATTTGGATATAGAATGCGGCTGAAGAAATTCAAGGATTCCGCGCGCGCAGCACGCCAAGCTAGAAACAAGAATAGTCATGGCGAAGGCGCTTGGCTTGATGAGCAGTGTAATACTAAGCAAAGCTGCATACGATACGCAGCACGCGAAACTATCTAGCAAGTTCTCTTCAGTAATTAGGTAGGTGACGCTGAACCCAAGAAAGGTCGCCCACGCCAAATCGGGGCGACATTCGGTTACGCACATCGTAACGAACGGCAGACTCGCGAATAGTATCAAGCAGAGGATAAACGGGCTTAGCGGGAGCCTTCGCAATAGATACGCAATGAAGCTCAGAAAGGCTACTACAAGCAAATAGTTTCCGTAATAGGGAGCAGCGTCATTGGGTCCTAAAATAGAAAACGACAACGCTGCTAGTAAAATCGAATAAGGGGAATGAAAGCGGTCTCTCTGGGCGAAATCTAAAAAGCCGGAAAGGCCCGCTGATTTCGCGCTTTGAATCAAGTCCGTGGCGCTAGTAAAATAAACAACGTCATCATAAAAAAAGACAGTAGTCAAACTACCCCATTTCTCCGAAAAGTGAACACAAACGATTGTGACGAAGAGAGATAAGGATAAGACTACTGCAACCCTCGCTAAAAATCTAACCTGGATCCTCATTGAGAAAAGTGGTGGGTAACGAGGCTGACGTCTATCGGCGCTTGCAGGTCAAGAAAAACAGTATTCGTTGCCAGCGTGCCTAAAGTCGCATGAGAATTGCCATAAGGCACGTTAATCAGAAGTTTCCCGCCGGGCCGTAGATAGGAGAGAGCGGATTCAAGAAAGGATTTCTCATCCCCAATATGTTCAATCACATCAAAAAAGAATGATGAGATCATAAGTCTGTTTAACGGATGCAAGGCGGTCATGAATATTATAATAAAACAGCCTCCCGACACTATAGTTCGCTCGGTTTAGCGCGACTTGATTCACATAAAATCCGTCTCCAGCCACGCTGTATTTATCGAAGAATTGTTGAAGCATCACCCCGTGTCCGCACCCAATGTCGGCGATTTTCAATGTCTTTGATACAGGTCCGTTCCATAAGGATTGAAACACTTCAAAGCGGCGCCGAATCCAAAAATGATCGAGAGAGGCGAATTCAAACCATTTATCAGCCATGTTGATCTTCGATGGAGGTGAGAGTTGAGTTACAGTTCGCATTTTGTTTGTCCTTTGAGAGATGTCGATGAAAGCTAGGCTAGCGAAATTTGCTATGATAATGCTTGCTTTGGAGATTAGCGGCAGAAATACTGCTAAGGTTGCCTGAGTCAACGCGAATTCTGCGTGGACTACGTTCTTGGATCGGCTTAAACCAAATCGCGATTCTTTATGAGAGACCGAAAATTCTCATTCTTAGAGTTCTGGAAACCGGTCAAGATCACCGGCCCTTCTCGGCCACCAGCATGGCGCTGGTACCGAAGAATTGATTGGGCAACCACTCTACGCAGGCAAGCGCCGACAATGCAGAGTTTACGAATCGATTTCGAGGACTGAACCCCTCCCGAATGACTTCATCTGGCTTCTTCCCCTTCAGGAGTTTTTTCCGAATCCAAAGCAGCGGGACGAGCGGTGAGCCCCAGTAGCTCGATTTCTTGACCGCGAGTTTCGCTGACTCGGCTAGCCGGGTGAGTGATCCCAGGGAGTATCGGCGCACGTGGCCAGCCCGGACATCGTAGTCTGAATAGAGTTCCTGGCGAGCCGGAACATTGATCGCTACCATCCCGCCCGGGCGCAGCATTTCCACAGCGATGGACAAAAATCCTCTGTCATCGTCAACGTGTTCCAAGACGTCGAAAAGAATGATGAAGTCGTAGGATTCCTGGAATTGCGGCTTCCGCTCAAAAATATCGTAGAAATAGAGCCGACCTCTTTGGCTAATATTCGCCTTGAGCGCCGGAAGATTGAGTTCCAGGCCATCGACAGTCGCAGCGTATCCCAATTCAAATTGCCTTTGGACCAAGCCGTGGCCACAGCCGATCTCGCAGATCCGTTTGCCGGCAAGATCGATCCTGCCCAGAAGCTGCTTTACGACCGCGAACCGTCGCCGAATCCAGAAATGCTCTAAGTTCGCAATTTCAAACCATTCTTCCGCCATGTTGACCGACTGCGGGTCGGAAATGAATTTTAATCGAGCGGAGGATTCATGTTTCATCTTCGCCTACCGGATATGCTGCAGATCTGCGTTTTAGTTGACCAACGACTTGTTGGACGACGGCTTGTGGCCGGCGTTTAACTTCCTTTAAAACGATTGCCAAATACTGGCCAATGATTCCCAAGCAAAAGAAGTTTATCGCGAAAAGCAAAGAGACTAGTGTGACGATCGTCGCGGTTCCAGGACTAGCCCCAATCGAATAGCCAAGAATCGAAAAACTCGGATAGAGACGATTAATCAAAAAGAAAACAATAATTGCGGCACAGAGGACGCTCATCGAGAGTCCGGACCAGACGGCCAATAGAAGCGGTGCCGAGCTAAAGTTAACGATCGAGTCGATCGCGAGCCGGCTCAGGCGAAAAAGATTATACTTGGAGTTGCCGGCTTGACGCCGAGGCCGTTCGTACTCTATAGCGACTTGGCGTAGCCCAACCCAGGAACGTAGTCCCCGCAAAATTCTCCCAGTCTCCGGTAACGCCAGCACCGCATTTACCGCTGTCCGGTCCATTACGCAAAAATCGCCCGCATCAACTGGCCAGGGATGGTCGGAAAAACGGTTCATGAAGCGATAAAAGCTTTTGTACGTGAGCTTGAGCAGAACGGAAGCGTCTCTTCTCTTACGCACGCCAAACGCGACGTTTGCCCCGTCCTCGGAACAAGCACGGTAAAGCCGTTGGAGCATCGGCAATGGGTCCTGGAGATCGGCGTCGATAATACCTACAAATCTACCTTGAGCATACGCTACGCCGCAGGACACCGCAGGTTGATGCCCGAAGTTCCTAGACAAAATCACGGCTTTGAATCGAGGATCCAGCCCGTTCTGTTCATGGATGAGTTGAACCGTCTTGTCCGAGCTTCCGTCATCGACGAATACCACTTCCCAGCGCCCCTTTACCCAACTGTCTAGTTCGGCGACAAGTGTGTTAAACAGAAGAGGTAGCACCTGTTCTTCGTTGAACACGGGTATCACGATGGAAAGCTCAATCTCGTTCTCGCTCGGTGTCATCGGCTCATTGCGTATCACCGCTCTTCTGGACGGGCTTCAATAGCGACGTTTTAACAAATAGATGAACATCGCCGGCTGGATTGGTCACCGCAGGCAGTTCGACAAACTCGTTCGCCTGTCTTATTACCTCAAGATGTCCCTGAATCTTGGAACTTGGCAAAAACCGGCAAAGCCACCAGGCATTCGACGCGGCGGACTCGACGGCATCAGCTAAGCGCGCATCTCCAAATTGTTCATCAAAATTCTCGGACCGGTTCACGTGATTGAAAGTGATCGGAAAATCTTCCTGCCGCGCAATCCAAGCTTGACTGTCGGGATTGATGGTCCCGTCAAACGACAAGACGGTGCAGATGCCACGTCCAGGGAAGGCCGGATTTAGCTGAACGACATCATTCTCGATCCGTTCAACAATTGCCTGATTCAGGCTCTGGTCGACCAGTATTTCCAGCTGAAAGTCCGCCAGGCATTTCTCGACAGCGTTAAACTCTCGAATATCGGCAAACGTTAACGAGATCCCCTCGCGGACATGGGCTTGCTCGAGCAAGCTTGGACGGTCTGGCTCAGGTGGAAGCGCGATGCCTGCGATGACCGCGCCTTTTTGTCGGAGCCAAAGCGCGAGCCGGGCTCCTTTGAAGCCAGTGTGGCCAGAAATCAAAATCTGTCTACCGCAATACTCCTCAAACATGGCAAGAGTCGACCAACTGCATTATTGGGTCGGCACGAATGCGAGGAGGAGTTTCGCACAAAGACACAGAGACGGATTTTGAACAGAAGGTCACCGAGTTCACAAAGAGCAGAGAAAAAGGAGGGGAACAGGCTCCCATCAATCGCGATTCAACGTGCCCGCATTTGAAGTATTAAACAGAAGCGTTCTCTCTCCTCCGTTTTCTCTGTTTCCTCCTGTTCAAATTCTTAGCCTTCCATTCCCATCTCTACTTTTGGTGCCTTTGCGATCTTTGTGTCCTCCTGTTCAAATGGTCTCTGCGGCCTCTATATTTGAGGCTACTCTCCCGAAGATGCCTTCGGGTGGAGAGTTAACCCAATACAAAGGTTGCAAAGGTCAACGGGATCGGAATGGAAAAAAAGCGCGGTGTTTGATCCTAAAGTATTGCTGCAGTTCGTCAATAATTTCTCCCGGCTTATTCAGGTGTTCCCTCTCGATAAACCAGCGATACGTCTGTTTATAGCGCTTTTCGAAATGCCGCTGAGCCGAGATCCGCCGAGCCAGATTGTAGGCGAGGCTCCCCTTCGCATGGTATCACCACCGACAGGAGCCCTCTTTGCTTGTCACAAACGCGCTACATCTCCGAAACCGCCGCGGGGAGCATCGGCAAATGTTCCAGTACATGGACTGCAACGATTCAGCGTGAATCGATGCTCGTATTGTAAGACCAGTCCAGCGTCCAGAAGCGCGATCTGGTTAACGTAGGAACGAATAACCTGCCCCGGCTGCTTCTGGACGGAGCTATAGATGTTATTTAAAACATGCTGCACCCTGCGGGAAGAGTAGAGTGCGTATCGTTCCAGCTCACGTGTCAGATCGTTAAATTCGTAAGGGTAAGGGCGCATGCAGATAGTGTTCTTTAGAGCGCCGGCAACCGCCCCGCGGCCTGGCGCACGGCTTCCATTCCAACTCCGATGTAGTTTTGGTGGCTCGATTCTGAATCGTGACCGATGAGCGCCTGGCCTACCGAAGCGGGAACGCCTGCCTCGTGCAACATGCTCGTTGCCGAATGTCTCAGTGAATGGAAAGAGAGTTCTTCGCGTTTCCGGCGATTTGAGCGTCCGATGCCGCGGCTTTTATGGTCCACGTACGGGTCACGTAAACCTGCGCGGGATAATAGCTGCGCAAACCAACGGCTGACGTTAGAGGCGTAGCCTTGGCGTGCAATAGTAGCAAAGGCCCTGGGATGCAGTGGGGCGGTTGGGTCATCCGGAGTTGGTTACGTGAGCGGCCTCACGGTAGCCTCTCGGTCGATCTAGACCAGCGGCTCGGCAATTTCCGTAACTGGGCCGGCCGCCAACTCGATGTCAGAGTTTACTCACATCACCATTACAGGAGCTGCCACCGGCATCAGCTTTCTGCGCGCAGCGTGGTGGAGAATCGAAGGTTGCTCGTTCTTCAACAATCTGACCGGCGTATATGTTCGGGACCTCGCCAACCCGGACGCCGGAGATTCGAGCATTAGTAATTGCACGTTCCTGACCACGCGCGGCAACAACGCCTATGGCATCGTCCAGAACTCAGGCGGGGGCCTAAGAATTGAGAACAACAAGATCCTCGGAGGCGGCTATGGCTATTGTCTTTCCCTTACGCCGGGTGACACGACATGCGATTTATTTCTAATCGGTAACTCGATCGAGGGACAGGCCTACGGCGGCGCAGCGTTCGTGCATTCTGGCTCGGGTGTGTTCCTGAATGTGTTGATTACCGGAAACGAATTTAACAAGCAGGCTTGTCCCGTTCAGGTGCTGGCCTTCACGTCTGGTCCCTAGATCGTCGGCATGGCGATTACCGGAAACACATTCACGATTCCGCCGGGCGCGACAGCCATTTCGCTCAGCGGCGTCCAGGGGCCCTCCGTCACCGACAACACGATTGCTTCGCTCGGCGGTAATACGTCCGGGATCATTGTCGGACAGATGACCCAGAACGGCGTCGTGGCCAATAACGCCTTTGCAGGGGTCAGTAGCCCTTTGCAGTCAGTTGGAGCAAAGGCCGTGAGGATGGCGCCCTAAGATTTCTTTCCTTAGTTCGGACCACGCCTGGCTCTGCCCTCGGCCCCCCCGGCCGATGCTTGCACACTGCTTTGCAAGTTTTTTGGGTTCTGAACGCTACGACATGGGCGGTAGCAAGTGAAATGACGAGACTTTGACCATCCTCAATCCGGGTATATTTGGGCATATGGCCGACGGAGCAGTTCTTACAAAAAATCCAGTCTTGATATTCAAGGCACACGGTTCAATCCCGGACGCCATGGACACGCTGAGCCTAGCGTCCGGTTTCGAAGATCCAGTTCGCTGGGAAGAAACGATGCTTCGGGCTTACGAGGAAGCCACAACCGACCCGGCCCTAGCCTCACTTCTCAGGAGAGTCTATCTGCAGGAGAATCGAGAGGAGGCCTTTAGTTCTTTTCTGGAAAGCGGCATTCCTGGTGCGATTGCAACGCTTATCGAACGGTTCGGCATTACCTCCGAATCACAGATCGTTGACCTCGGCTGCGGTCCTGGGCATTTGGCTCACGCTATGCACCGGCTCGGCTACCGGAACGTCTCGGCCATGGATCCGAACAGTCAATGGCACACCGGCACCGGCTTCCTTCGATCAATTGCGGTCGACCGGATCGACATCATAAACGACCTCGGGTCATGGAGGAAAATTATCGGTCGCTTTAACGCGATCCTGTCCCAAGGCACCGTGCACCACTGGCAACACATCCCGCAGGTGGCGCTTGATGCCAGACGGACCCTTAAACCGGGTGCCTTCTGGTTTGCCATCAGCGAATTCTTTGCGAACACTCCAGCCGCTCTGGTGAGCCTCCTGAAAGCTCATCCGACCCGATCCCGCTATGGCTCTTACGAGTGGGCCTATCCGGCATCCGCCTACGTTGATCTGATCCAATCCGTGGGCTTTAATCTCGTGGCTGTTATCCCTTATTTTTACAACCGAAACGAACTCCTCGGGACTATGCAGCCGGTACCAACCGACCTAGACGTCAAGAGCCTTTCGCAACTAGTCGACGAGCGATTGATGATGCCTAATGGAACCGTTGAATTATTCTGGGAAGAAGTTGACGCGTTTCGACGCAAAGAGCATGGCAACCATGTCTTCATTAATCCACAGGTTCTGATATTTCAGCGAGTCGGGATATAGATGTTGTTTAACAGGTGACCCATACGATGCTTGGTGTGCCGGCGCGGATTTCTGTTATACCGATTAGCGTATAGGCAACGTTTGCAGCAATGCCGCCGCCCGTGACCCAGTTAGTCGCAAATCCGGTGCTTGCCCCAGCCGTTTTGCCTATGATCGAATAGGCGACGCCTCATGCAGTGGTCGCCGTAATAAATGAACGTGAGTGCGCCGGCTGTCGAGTTAGCCGAGCATAACTTGTACCGGTACGCCGATCTGGAGATTCGAGAGCGTAAGGGTGATTGCAGCCGAAAACCTCACATCAGCAACCACGTTGGAGGCGGCCGTTGCAATTCAACGTTTGGTTGATGCCGGTTCCGCCATTGTAGAGCCTTGCTGGAACCGGCGGCAGCAAACTGCTGGCCGTAACTTTTGCGGTGAGCACCTCACCCGCGCGGAGCAATACATTAAAGTGTGTACGTGCCCCTAACTATGATGCTCGACAACGCTCTAGCAGAGTAGTTAATGCATCGGGCGATGAACACTAGCGATAGTATCTGTAACCCCGCCATCAATGAAATCTATGAGCATCTTAACGAGGCGCGCGTCGCTCACAACCGGAAACATTGCCATCGGTAGATCTTTTGGGCATCTCGTATGCGCTCACGGACGCGCTGGAGCGCATCCCTACCGCCGAACGCCAAACGGCATCGCTTCCCCTACTTCAGCTTGGTCGTTTGTCGACCACCCAGGCGCGGATTCGCCACATCGGGTACATCAACAATTGAGAAGTTTGCGTCCGGTCTTCCTCCGCCGATCATTAGAAAACGGATGAAATCCGCTAATCCTTCCAGAAGCCTAGCACGGTTTAAAGGACCGCAATCAATTGGATCCAGTCCTAGCTCTCGAGATAAGTCGATGACCGTCTTTCGCGCTTGCTGATCGTCGGCCGCAACAAATGTTGCGACCTTGAATTGACGAATCCGGTCCGGGAAAAGTTCGATGATCTCTTGGGGAAACGTATTATAGGCCTTCACCACGCGCGACCGCGGGATTTGCTGCTGAAGTTTTTCGGCGTGAGAAATCGTGATTGGGTCGTAGGCGAAATCTGACGGGATCTCCGAGTTGTTTAGGTCAATCACAATTTTGTTATCCAAGGAATCGAGCTGCGGCAAAGCTTCAGACGGATCGACCCCACGAAGGGAATAGAGAAGCACGTCGCCAAAAATGGCAGCTTCATCGTTGGTGCCATATCGAGCCCTTCCCTGAGTGAAGCCTGCTGCCTGGCGCGCTTGCTCCGGGTCTCTGCCTCCAAAAAATACTTCGTGTCCGAGCTCG
>Ga0070698_100007781_pt1 | contig 11600 bp, 6 predicted proteins | sample KBSK1502metaG_FD_65477 | JGI IMG/M metagenome (GOLD analysis project Ga0070698, IMG submission 65477) | Corn, switchgrass and miscanthus rhizosphere microbial communities from Kellogg Biological Station, Michigan, USA - KBS K1-50-2 metaG | ecosystem: Host-associated > Plants > Roots >...
GACTTGATCTGGTCGGCCCACGTGGCCGCGATCATGAAGACGGCGAGGTTGCGCTCGCCGGCTGGCACTGTCGAAGGAATCATCGCCAGCCATCGGCGGTAGTACGGATTCATCCGCACGAGCCGATCGACCCGCTCGCGTACCACGGGCGTCAATTGCTGATACGCGACGAAGGCCACGGCCATGTGCCCCTTGTCGTTCCAGGCCGCCGCAGGCCGTGTGAACAACACCACCGCCACGCACAGCGCCACGAGGATGCGGCCGACGGCAGGCCTCGCTCTCATCACCATTGATCAACGATGGCTGAATGATATGCGAACAGGTTCGGAAGGCGTGCGGGGCGGGTGAGGTGGGCGGCCTCACCTGCCCTTCCCTGCTGATGCCGGTTACGGCGCGATGAACCCGCTGAAGAACCGCGGCTTCAGGCGGACGGCGTCCGGCACCGGAAACGGGAAGCCGACCACGACCGCACGGCCCCGAACCCGGTTCTGTGCCTGGCAGTTCTGCGTGCACACGGTCGCGGCCGGCGCAATCTCCGTCGAATCCTCGCCCATCACCTGTCCCATGCGTCCACCACTGGCGACGCTCCACTGCGACACGCCGCCGCAGTGATTGACCGAGCCCGGATGGGTCGGATTGGGGATGTTGTTCGGACAGCCTGTCGCGATCCGCGTGGCCACCTGCGGACTGTCACGCCCGACGAACTGGTCCGAGAGGTCGTTGGCGAAATTGACCCGCGCCGTGACCGTGACGGTGCCGTCAGGGTTCGCCCCGTTGCAGCCTTCACACGGAAACTTCTCGCCGAGGTGATCGCGAACGTTCGGGTTGTCGAAATAGAAGACCCCGTTCCCGAGGACGTGCGTGAAGACGGTTGCCGTGCCGTCGGCCCGGGCCGGCTCCATCTGGAACACGCCGCCGTTGGCGCAGTCCTTCGCCTGGATCTTCATCGACAGACCATCGCCCACGCGCGAGATGACCAGCGAATCCCCCGAGCTGTCGACGCTGACGTCGCTCGTCAGGAACAGTCCGCGATGATCCGGGATCTTGCTGTCGAACACGACTGTCCTCCGTCCGCCCGTGATATCCAATTCGTTCGGCGCGCCGGTGAGCGTCCAGTTGCGCACGCCGAACGAGAAGGCATCCACGGTGAACTCGACGTATCGACCTTTCACCAGGAACGTGGGCCCGACCCGACTCGCTGGAACAAGCACGCGTTGATCGCCGGTGAGGCCGAGGAGGCTGAATCCGCCGCCGACGCAGCCTTGCGACGATGCGGCACGTGATGGGAGCGGCGCGCACAGGATCAATGCGGCCGCGAGGAAGACAGAGAACTTTCTGGCGAGAACGGTGTGCACGACATCCTCCTTATTCAGGAGGGGGGCATCAGCACCGTACCACCGACACCGCGTGCGCGCTACGCAGATCGATGGATGAGACAGAGCACTTTCGTCACGCGGAAAGATTTCGATCGACGTAGCGGGACATTTCGGTCGACGTAATCGAGATGTGTGCTTGAGCGTCGCGCGACTTGTGATCGTGCGTTGCGATCACGCGTGCGCGCAGCATCGCACATCGCAACGCGAGCGCGCGGATCGCGTGACCGAGTGATCACGTGATCAGCGGTAACAGTTCATCGAGCGATCGAATCGTCTCGCACGCAACGGCCGGCGGCGGCCAGTCCCGGCAGTCGCGCCAGAACGGCCGCAGTCCCGCCGCGAGCGCGCCCGCGACGTCGGCATCAGGGCTGTCGCCGACGAACCACGCATCACGTGCTGACACGCCGAGCCGTTCGAGCGCGCGGTGGAAGATGTCGGCTTCGGGCTTGCGCACGCCCTCGCGCTCGGAGATGAGGACGACGTCCATCAGTTCGCAGAGCCCCAGGCGTGCGATCTTGTCCTCCTGGACGCGAATCGAGCCGTTCGTGATGATCCCCAGCTTCACGCCGGCGCGCCGAAGCTGTGTGAGCGTGTCGATGACTTCAGGAAACGGATGCATGAACGTCGTGAGGCGCGTCCAGAAGTCGGCGTGCAGCCGCGCGACCATGTCCTCGGAGAGACCGAACTCGACACCGACGGTGTGATAGAGCACCGTCTTGTCCGTCCTCCCGTTGTCGTCGAGGCGGACGATGCGGTCGACGTACGCCGTGCGCGGAACCTGGCCGAGCAACGTTCGCAGCTCCTCGTACTGTGCCGTCGCCAGCGCGCGCACGGCGGCCGTCCGGTCCCACAGCGTGCCGTCGAGGTCGAACAGGATCGCCGCCGGCATTCGGCACAAGGATACGTGGCGTTCGCGCCGCCGTTGAGCTGACGACCCCACGTCGCCGAAATCGTGAGCTGCACCTCAGCACGAATGGGGCGGGTGTGATTATTGCCATCACGAACCAACGTGCCCGACGAGCGCCGCGATTACGACCGTCGAAGCGACGCGCAATGCCGCGTTGTCGAGTGGGTGCGCCAGCATCCGGAGGGGGCGACGTGCGACGAAACCGCTGCGGCAGCCCGCATTCCGGCGCGCGGCGCGCATCGTGTCCTCAGGCGACTCGCATCGAGACACCTCGTGCGTTGTGACGAACGGTCGCGCTGGAGAGCTGATGCGGTGCTGATGTCGCCGCCTGCCCTGTGTCACGTGGAACCCACACAGGAGCACGGCGGCGGGTGAGCTCGTGCAGCGCCGGGAGCAGCGCTGCACATCTCAGGAGGAGCGATCGCGCGTCGCTGGGTACGACGGCGAGACTAACTACCGGCCGGAACCACGGCCGGACTCACGGCCGCCCTGACCACCCCCGTTTCCGGAGTTGCCACGACGGGCTTCGCCTTCGTCCCGCCCACGGCCACGGTTGGCGTCCTCGGCCTCGGGTTGATTCGCGTTCGGATTGTTGACGACGCCACCGGCGCCGGGGTTGTTCTGCAGAATGCCACCGCCTACCGTACCGTCGCGGACGCCGCCGATCGGCTTGAGCGTCGCGACGATGCTCGCGCTCGTCAGCGAGATGTCACCGGTCGGTCCCGCAAACAATGAGACCGTGATCGAAACCGGGACACTTGCCGGCTGCAGTGGTGTGAGATCGACCACACCGGTCACGGTGGGGTTGCCCGCGTACTCAGCGATCACGGCCGGGAAGCCCGCAACGGTCCACTGCGTGTCGCCGTTCTGCTGCGCCGTCCGTACCGTCGATGCGGTTCCTTGCTGCGAATAAGTCAGGCTCGCGACGTAAAAGCCCGCTGGCGCCGTGACGACGAAGCTGAAGGTGTCGTCTGCCAGTCGATTGCCGAACGCTTGTGTCGTTGCCCTGAACTCGTTTGAGACAAACGTGAGGGGGTCTGTCCCAGAGTTGAACCCGATGTTCAACTGGTTGGCGTTAGCCGCTGACGGGGCCGAGGTTGCCGCGTCGAAAAACTTCCCGGGCGATGCGTCACGCAGCTGGGTGAACTCCGCTACCTGCGCCTGCGCGCCGTTCACGACCGCGAGCAGGAGCACCGGCGCGATGATGATGGAACTGATACGGGGACGATATCGGATCATCAAAAATTCCTCCAGAGGACAGTTCGTCTACGCGGTGAGGTTGACCTGGGGTTTGGGGAATTCGGCCTTGAACGGTGACGCGCCGGGTCGCGGTTCGACTCGTCGCGTAACGGGATGCAACGATGAAGCCGTTCGTCGTGCGGGGGAGCACGTCGAGTACTTGGCGTTCTTCAGTATTCCGTGTTTCGAGCGCGACATTGTTCTTCCGAATCATGTCAGCGCTTACGATCTTCGAACGGCCCGCGCGGGAAACGCCCCGCGCGGGCACGTGTGTCAGCGCGCGTGTCAGCGCGCGTTCGGCGTCGCCGGCATCGAGATGACACCCGGACGGGACGAGCCCATCACGGGTGGCACCGCGGTGGCGGGCGGCACCATGACCGCACCGCCCATCCCTGGCGGCAGCCGGAAGTTCCGGGGGTCGATCGTCTCCATCATGTGCCGCGAATTCGACTCGAACGACGGCAGCGGCTCGGTCTGCGCCGCCGAACCGAGCAGGACCGCCGGTGACGGCGGCTCGTCGGGCCGGTCGTTGGCGTCCGCCGCGGCTTGTAATTGCGGCGGTTGCGGCTGCTCCACCGGCGGTGCGGCCGGGGCGCGCGGGTACTGCGGCGCGCTCGCGTTCACCGGCGCAGGGGGAGGTGGTGCGGCGCTTGGCGGCATGATGACGATGCGGTCGAACAGCGAGGCGTTGGGATCGTCCTGCTCGCGCAGCGCGGCGATGAAGCCACTCGTGCTGCGCAGCAGGATGTCGAGCGCCTGGCGCTCGCTGACGTTCCGCAACTCGAGCGTCACGACGACGTCGCGCGGAATCTTGTCGGAGTTGACGATCTTCGTGTGGCCGACCTTCGCCCACTCCGCCATGATGTCCGCGATGGACGCGTTGGTCGCCACGAGGACGACGCGGCCGTCGCGGATCGAGAACTGGATGTCGGCGCGCGCCGCGGGGACGGCCAGCCAGGCCATCACCACGGCGACGAGCACGAGCGGTGTCTTGCGGAGAGTCACGATTCCACTCACGGCTTCTGCGCGAGCACGTCGATCAGACGCGCGGGACGCGTGCTGAAATCCTTGACTTCCACGATGCCGGTCTTCGCGTTGTACGTCATGTCCGCCGCGGCGACGACCTTGCCGACGCCTTTGCCGTCGGGCCCGAAGCGGATGTCGAGCAGGTTGAACTCCGGCACCTGCTTGCGCGCCTCGAGCGGCGGTTCGCCGAGACCCAGGTGTTCGTCGGTGATCACGACGATCTGGCGCCCCGTGGGCGTCGTCACGTCCCGCGCGAACAGCACGTTGCGCGGCGTAGGCGTGCGGGCCCGGACGCCGTGCGCCTGGACGCCCGGCATCAGCACGACGCCGATGCGCGGGTGCTGGTCGTGGAGCATGGCCAGCAGCGACTCGCCGTCCGCGTTCCGAAGGGGCTCGCTCAAGCGCGTGACCTCGTCGTTGCTCGACCATTTCGCGATGATGATCTGGATGCGACCGGCGCGCTCGGAGTCGGAGACGCTGAGCGCCTCGCCGGTGAACTGTTCCGCGATATTCGTGGTGGGGGGCGTCGCGGTCGAATGCGCCGCGCCCCTGATGCTCGGCATCAGCGCCATGCAGAGCGCCAGGCCGATGAGCGGCGAGATGATCCGGTGATATTCGGAAACCGTCGAATTCTTGGTCATGACCTGTTCACCCTTCATATGCGCTGTGGGGCGGGGCGTCCCCCGCCCCACAGCACACCGTTGAGGAATCAAGCTCAGGGAGCTGTGGGAGGCAGCGTCCCGCCTCCCACAGCCTGATCCGGATCCCTACGGCGCGAGAGCGAAGTCCTGAATGGTCACGGTGCTAGCCGCGATGCCCGGGATACGGATCGTGTCCGTCGTCCCGGTGAAGCTGATCAGCACGTCGATCGTGCCGTCAGGGTTGGTCACCGAGCCGATGGTCACGCGCGACGAGAAGTTGGCCGCCGTGATGCCACGAGCGCTGACGTCCAGGCGATCCTGGCCGCCCGCCGGGTTCGCGTCGAACACCTGGATGATGTCCTGACCCGACCCGAGACCGAACGCGTAGACGTTCCCGGTCACGTTGGTCCCGAGCACGTCGTGCGCGCCGGCGCTCATCGTGTCGTTGCCGGCTCCGCCGATGATGGTGTCGTTGCCGGCGTTCCCGTTGATGATGTCGTTGCCGTCACCACCATCGAGCGTATCGGCCCCGGCGTTGCCGGTCAGCACGTCGTCACCCGCGCCGCCGCGGATGTTGTCGTTGCCCGCGCCGCCGGTGACCGAGTCGTCGCCGCCGTCGGAGTCGATTGCGGCGATACCGGTCAGCGTCATCGTCGAGAAGTTCCAGGAGTCGCCGATCGCGGTGCCCTGGAGCGTCACGTTCGCGAAGCCGTTCGCGTTGATTATTTCGACGCCCGTGAACGTTGCCAGCCCGATCACGGTGTTCGCGGACAGCGCCCGGATCTCGTCGATGCCCGTGCCACCGAACACCTCGTCGAAGCCGTTGTTCGAGCCGCTGTACAGGAACAGGTCGTTGTCGGCGCCGCCATTGAGGCTGTCGTTGCCAGCGCCGCCCGTGATCTGGTCGTTGCCCGCCCCGCCGCTGATCGCGTCGTTGCCATCGCCGCCGTCGGCGATGTCGGCGCCGCCGTTCATGGTGAGAGAGTCGTCGCCGCCGAGGCCGAAGGCGGTTTCGGCGGCATTGGTGCCGACGAAGTTGTCGCCGGCAGGCGTGCCGACGAAGACCAGATTACCCGTCGCCGTCGCCGCCGAGAACACCGCTTCACCGGTGCCGTGGTTGTCGATGAAGGACACCCGCACGCGCAGCTGCCTGTTGGCGTTGTCCACGGTCGGCGTGAACACCTGCGTGGTGGCGCCCGCGATGTTCGTGAACGTGGTGCCACCACCCACGGCAGACTGCTGCCACTGGAAGGCGAAGGCCACGCCGACGAGACCATCCGCGTCCGAAATGCCCGCGGTGTTCGCCGTGATCGGCACCCCGATCTGGTTTACCAGGGTGCTCAACGTCGGCACGCCCACCGGCACGTCGTTGACGTTGATGACCGGTGCGGTCGGCGCCGACCTCACGACTTCGTTGAACCCGTTGAAGTCGGTGAAGCGTGCGGACACGCGCAGCGCATGTCCGACCTGCGGATCGCCCGGGGCGAACGACGGGGCCGTGGTGACGACCGTGAAGATGCCCGGGGTCGTCTCCATCTCCCAGTCGAACACGACCGTCGCCGGGTTGAAGCCGTTCAGGTCGGTGATGTCCGTCGCGGCCGTCAGCACCTGGTCTTCGGTCGGCGTCGTGTCGCTCGGCGTCACCGTGCCGGTCGCGACCGAGTTCAGGCCGAACGACGGCAGGTCGATCACGACGCCGTCGGCGAACAGCGCGCGCTCCACGTTGCGCAGCGTGTCGCTCCCGTCGGAGAACGGGATGTCCTTGTTCAGCGCGGGAACGTGCGTCACGACGAAGGTGCCATTGGCGTTCGGCGTGATGACGTAATCCGTGCTCGGGAAGGCGAACACCGCGGTGTCGCAGTTGAGCGGTACCGCCGCGTCGCAATCGGCCGGCGGAACCGTCTGGGGCTGCGCGTTCGGGAGCGTCGCATCGACAATCGACTTGACGATGGTGATGTTCCCCGGGTTGAGCAGCTGCGGATCTGCGAGCACGTCGTCGACCAGATCAACCGGGCTGTCGACGAACCGTACGTGTCCGTCGTTGTACACCGCCCGGAGCTGCACGTTCAGCCACGCGTCGCCGTCAATCAGGTCGTCGCCCAGCTTGCCTTCGAGCGTGTCGCTGCCCAGCCCGCCGAGCAGGATGTCGCCACCCATGAAGCCGACACCCTTGACCCCCGGGATGGCGGGGGCGTTGAGGTCCTTGTCGAACGCGTCGGGACCCATCAGCTCCGTCAGACCGTGGATCTTTGCTGCGCCCACGGTGGTCAGCTCCATGCCGACGACCAGGCACTCGGCGATCTCCCCCGGAGGATCGCAGAGCACCTCGTTGGAGCCCGCGATGTGATCGTCGAGGTTCCAGCCCGACGCGCCGTCAACGAACCGGTACTTGTTCCGGAGGTCGTTGAAGTTGACCGGCACGTTCGGAAGCGCCAGCAGCCCGAGCTCGATGAACTCCGGCGCGTTCCAGCCGCGCAGGGTGATCCAGTCGAACCCGTAGTCGCCGAAGAACTTGTTGCTGCCTTCGGACATCACCATGACGTCGTCGCCGCCCTCGCCGAAGTGGTTGTCCTGTCCGGGACCGCCACCGAGGACGTCGTCGCCGCCGACGGCGCTCAGGCCGGCCAGCAGGTCGAAGACGTTGCCTTCGTCGCCGAACATGCCGCCGTCGTGCCCTTCACCGTCATAGATCCAGTCATCACCCGCGCCGCCGAAGATACCCTCGGCGCGCATCGAGCCGTCGACGATGATGTCGTTGCCGAGGCCGGCGAAGTACTCGACGCCGTCGTTGCCGCCGACCATGAAGTCGTTGCCGTCGCCGCCGAGCTCGAGGTCGCCACCGAACCCGGGTCCCGACTCCATGGCGTCGTTGCCCGGCCCGCCCTTCAGGACGTCGTCGCCGTTGCCGCCCAGAAGGACGTCATCGCCGTCGCCGCCATTGATCGTGTCGTTGCCTTCGCCGCCGTCCAGTCGATCGTTGCCGCCGTTGCCGAACATCGAGTCGTCGCCGACGTCGGCGCGCCACTTATTGTCGGCGGCGTCGCCGTTGACGACGACGTTCTTGCCGGTGTGCAGCGGGTCGAAGAAGACTTTCGTCCCGTCGGTGAGCGTGAAGACCGACATGCCGTCGCCGAGGTCGACCGGCGACGTGTTCGCGCTGCTGAACCGCGGGTCGCTCGAGTCGAACATGATGTCGGCCGTGTTGAACACCACGTCCATCGACGCGCCCATGTCGGTGTTGCGGCGGATCAACTCGGCGAACGAGTTGGCCTCGAGCGCCTGGTGCAGGTTGATACCGTCCACGCGCTGCAGATAATAGAAGCGGTCGAAGTCCTGCAGCTTCTCGAGCTGCCGCTCGAACACGAAGTTGAAGCTCGAACCGAGCAGCCCGCCGAACACGTTCGGCTTTTCTGCCATGCCGCCGATCCAGAAATCGACGTTGTTCAGGCCGCCGGCCGTGGGATCCGCGCTCGAGGCCTGGGTCAGCAGGAACGGGCTGTTGGCCAGCACGAGTGCCTGTGCCGCCTGACGTTTGGCGGCGACCGTCGCCGCGCCCGTGATGCTCGGGTGGGTCCCGTAGGCGGCGACGAAGTTGACGAACGACTGGTCGTGCCGCAGGGCGAACCGGAACTCGAACCAGTTCTTGTACGGCGCGAGCGTCGGGTCCTTGGTCGCGGCGAAGAACTGCCGCCGCGCCTCGTTCAGCGGCGGGATGCCCTCACTGCGGCCGCGAGCCAGGTTGATCGCCGGCAGGTCGAGCGGCAGGCCGACCAGCGTGTTGCGCACCGAGGAGGTGACGAACTCGTCGAGCTCGTTGCCGATCTCGCGCGAGAAGCCGCGCACGATCGCGCCCGCAGCCTTGTCAGCCGTCAAGGTGCCCGCCGATCCGCCGTTGTTGAACTCCAGCGGGTTGAGGAAGGCGTCGAACAGCCTGATCGAGTTGTCCGAGCCGTCCGCGTTGATGCGGTCAAGCCGCTCCGGCAGCATCGAGTGGCCGAGACGGTAGACCGTGTGCGCGAACTCCGCGACAATCGCCGGGTCGACGCTCGTCAGGCCGCCGAGGAACGGATTGATCAGCGGCTGAATCGTGCGGGCGAACTCCTCGAACACGAGGTGCTGATACTGCATCTCCGTGACGAACCGCGCCGCCTGGAACAGGCGCTCGTTGTACTCCCAGCCGGAGCCCGCGTGCACCGCATGCCACGCGGCGATTTCGTCGGCCGGCAGCAGCTCGTTGATCCGCCGGTCGATGTAGTTCCGCAGCCGGTTGTGCTCGGCATGGAAGATGAAATGCACCGTCGTCAGCCCGATGTTCTCGTTGCCGCGGCCGTCACCGGTGATGTAATGCGCGTTGAGCAGCTCGTTGTCGTAGGTGCCGTCTGGCTGCGTGCAGGTGCGGAAGTTACAAATCGTGGTGTCGGCGTCGGGCACCAGGCCTGGCGCGGGCACCGCGTTGTGCGCGATGTCGTTGAGGAATGCATGTCCCGTCCGGAAGGCGTCGTCTGGAACGAGCACGCCCTGGCCGCCGTTGGCCGCCGGGTTGCCCTCGACGAGGACGTTGCCGGGCCGGATCATCATCGGGAAGCCGCTCGGGCCGGGCTTGAAGTGGCCGTACGGGTCGGTGAGGATGAGCGGCACGTTCAGCACGTCCTGATCGACGAGCTGGATCCCGAGGATGTGCGCGGACTGCGACTTCACCTCGGACCAGTTGCCGATGTTGCAGATCTGCTCGCCGGGGCTGCCGCCGTTGCGCGGCGCGCAGAACCCGCCGTCGAGCATCAGACCCGTCTGCTGCGGACGCCCGCCGCTGAGCAGGTACTCGCGGAGGAACACCTGGTGTGACGGGTGCGAGGTGTACGTCTGGTTCTGGTCCACCCACGGCGTCGTCTCGTTGACCGTCTCCTGGAGGTCGTCGGCCGTGCCGATGACGCCGTCGGGACCCGGCTGGTTGAGACCGCGTGGCATCACCATGAAGTTCGTCTGGCTGCCGGCCCTGAACAGCGGGTCATCCGACTGGAGCGGCATGATCACGGTGCCGCCGCCCTTGGTGACCAGGTCGAGGCCGTGGTCGAAGAACTGGCCGAAGAACGCGAACATCGTGTTGAACGGCGCCGACAGGCCGAAGTCGGGCGTGATGTTCGGGATGAACAGCGCGCCGGACGCCGCGTCCCGTACGCTGAACAACGGGTCGGCCTCATGGCCCGGAATGATCTCCGGATCGGAGCAGACGAACCCGCCCGAGCCGCAGGGGTGCGTCGCGACGGCGACCGCGGCGGGGTTGGCGTCCGACTGGTCGGCGATCAGGTTCGTGATGATGCGCGGCTGCGAGTCGAAGACGACGTTGTTGAGCAGCTTTTGCTTGTACGAGGTCCCCTGCTCCGCGTCGCGGAAGACAGGCGTCGTCAGGCGCGGAAAGAGTCGATCGGCCGCGCCGAACTTGTGCTGATCGGGCACGGGGACGAGGTTGTTGAACGATCCGTCAACCGTGCGGAGACCGACTGGAAGCTGAGGATCGTGAACCTGGAGGGGACCAGGGCCGAGCAGCTGTCCGCCGGCGGCATGCTCCTGCGCCACGAGAATCTGATGGAAGATGAAGCGCAGATCCTCCCGGTCGACGATGAAACCGGCCCCGACGGGCGCACCCTGCACCTGGGCCTGCACCGCCACCTGCGGCGCCAAGAAAGGAACACCTGTGGGCGAAAAGATCATGGTCAGTACTGTGATCGCTGCCCAGTACCTGGACCGCGCCCGGCGCAACCGGAAACCGTTCGACGAAGTCATAATGCCTCTCCTCATTCGCTGCGTCTGGGGGAATAAGACGCAGGTCAGCGCACGGACTTATCCGCCCGTGCTTGTGACCGCTCTCCTGCTGAACTCACCGCTGCTTTTCCAGGTCCGGCCGGCTGGCTGACCGTCGGTCGATCGGTCACGAACCGGCCACAATCCGACATCGCTTGTCCGTAGTACGGGTTCTGAATCGTCTCGCCGCGCTGGAGCCAGTACTTGCGCACCATCGGGCAGTAGGCCACCTTCACGCCGTCGCCAAGGTCCGCGTGACTGTCTTTCGCGTACGCGATGATCGCGTCGCCGAGCGTGCCGAACGCCGTGCGGACGGCGGCGATCGTCAACGGACGATCGATCGCCGTCGCGGCGAGGCGAATGGCCCCGGCATCAGGTCCGAGCGCCTTCGCCTCGTTCGCGACTTCGCGAGCACGCTCGCGAACTCCGTCCACCGTGCCCAGGTTCAGCGCCCGCTGCATCCGTACGTACGGATCCATCAGGGCTGAAAGGTCCGCCGCCGGCATGGCCGCGGCGCCGGTGCTCCTGTCCGCCGCGGGTCGCTTCACGGCGTCGGATTGCTTCTGGATGTACCCGAGAATCTGCGCGACGTCGCTCTCGGCGACGCCGAGG
>Ga0070698_100007782_pt1 | contig 11600 bp, 8 predicted proteins | sample KBSK1502metaG_FD_65477 | JGI IMG/M metagenome (GOLD analysis project Ga0070698, IMG submission 65477) | Corn, switchgrass and miscanthus rhizosphere microbial communities from Kellogg Biological Station, Michigan, USA - KBS K1-50-2 metaG | ecosystem: Host-associated > Plants > Roots >...
GAGAGAGTGCCGGTGTATCGAATCCGCCGACGAAAAGATTGATCGCCTCGTCTCGAATCTGCGATTCACTCATCGACCGTCCCGATTCGTCCCGGGCGTCGAGCAGCGTCTGCAACAGATCGCTTCGTGGAGAAGCGCCCGCTCGCCGCGTGCTGACGGTTTCCTTCACGAATCGGTCGAGCTCGGCGACACCCGTCACGTATCGCCTTGAATCCTCGAGCGGCACCCAATCCGGCAACAGTCGCGCGGCACCGCGGCGTGCGGCATATCTGTCCATTGCTGCTTCAACTGCCGCCCCAATCGCGGCTGCATGTGGCGCCACCTCAGGTCCAAACAACGATTCGGATGCGACCCTCATGAGGAGATTCTTCATTTCCTCGTGCACGTCGATCACAGAGTGCGACTTCCATCGGTCAAGCATCTGATGGGCATGCGATGCAATCGCGGGTATGTACGGACCCAGCTTGCCCGGATGAAACGCAGGCTGCGCAAGACGTCTCTGACGCGCCCACGAATCACCTTCGTTCACGAGCAAGCCGCGCCCGAACAGGCGGCGTTGCGCACGGATCGGTCCGGCCTTGATGAAATCGAGGCGCTTGCGGACGAAAACTTCCTCGATCATCGCCGGGTCGCTCACCAGATATGCCCGCGATCGACCGAAGCGGAGGGCGCTGACGGGACCAAACTCATTCGCCGTGCGAGCGAGAAAATCGAGCGGATCTTTTGCGAAGGCTCGCAGGTTTCCGGTGATCCCGCGACCCGAAGGACCTGCAGCGTGTGGTGCCGCTGTCAACTTTCCGAGGTTGCTCCGATGATTCCCGCGCCGGCCATACCCCGGGCACGCTCGGGAATCAACGGCGGAAGAGTGTTTCCAGGCTCAGTCGTCTCCCAATACAGTCCCTTCAGCGGCGTGCGCACGTAGTGATAGGCACCTAGAGTCTGGAGTCCCGACCTCGTCAGAATCAGCCAGGCCGAATAGTTCTCGTATGCGACGAGGGCAATGCTGCGACTCAGTCCTTCAGCCTGGTGAACTCGCGCGGTGTACGAGTTCCGTGCCATGTAAATCCCGCGGCCACGAAAGTCGGGCGCGGTATATGAATCGAAACTGTACACATCGCCTGCAGGGATTCTCAAATACCGGCGAATGTATGGAACATGGATCATGCCGGTTGCTGTCCAGCACGCGTCCACGATTTCCTTTTCGTACCACGAAACGAAGCAGCGATCCCCATGCATGAGACGCTTCTCGACCGTGTCTCGCTCTGCATTCCGCCTGAAGCGGAGATAAGCATCGATGTCGTTCGGCTGGAGCGTGCCGAAAGTGACGTCGATTGATGCGTTGTAAACGGGAATGCGGATCGCGTCGAGTGAATATGCCATGAACAGCATTCGCCGGTAGCCGAACGTCACCACTCGCGCGCCGAGCTCACGGAGAGATCCACGAAGCGATGTTTTCGAGCCATCACTGAAGCGCAGAGTTCCAGCAGGACGATGTCGACCGGAAGCCGTCATGACAAGCGAATCTACTTCCGCATCAACTCTGTGAATCGCAATCGACGTAACATTTCCATTACGGAATCTCCTTTCAGATCGACCGTGTGTACGCACCCCATTCGGCCAGAAGCGTGTCCGAGATTTCACCGATCGTGCATCTGGCCCTCACGGCATCGATGATGAGCGGCATGAGATGCATCGAGTTGTTCTGGTTCGCGGTAAGCAACGCGGCACCGCGCGAAAGAGCGCGCAGGCTTTGTTTTGTTGCTTCAGAGTTACGTGCCGCTCGCAGCTTCGCGAGCGAGTGAATCTGATCACGCTCGAGGCTCGAATAATCAGGACCGGCAATCGGCAGCGGCGGCTCGTCGTCCGTAAACCGGTTTACTCCAACGACCGTCGTTGCTCCGCTTTCGACGCGCAGCTGATGTTCGTAAGCGCTTCGCGCAATCTCTTCCTGGAAGAATCCTTGAGCAATCGCCGCGACAGAGCCACCAGCAGCGTCTGATTTTTCGATCAGCTCCATCGCGCGCTTCTCGAGCTCGCTGGTGAGATTCTCGACGTAGTAGCTGCCGGCAAGCGGATCGACGGTGCTGGCGATCCCGGACTCATACGCGATGATCTGCTGAGTTCTCAGTGCGAGCGTCGCAGCCTCTGCCGTCGGTAATGCGAGCGCTTCGTCGTAGCCATTCGTGTGAAGGGACTGTGTACCGCCCAGCGTCGCCGCGAGCGCCTGCACGGTTACTCGAACGACATTGTTGAGCGGCTGTTGCGCAGTGAGCGTCACTCCTCCCGTCTGCGTGTGGAAACGCATCCTCGAGCTCGCGTCAGACGCACTAAAACGTTCGCGCATGAGTCGAGCGTACATCCTTCGCGCTGCGCGGAACTTTGCGACCTCCTCGAACAGGTCGTTGTGAGAGGCAAAGAAAAACGAGAGACGCGGCGCGAACGTATCGACGGCGAGGCCGGCCTCGATTGCACGCTTCACATACTCCATCGTGTTGGCGAGTGTGAACGCGAGCTCCTGCACAGCAGTCGCACCCGCTTCGCGAATGTGATAACCGGAAATGGAAATCGGATTCCATCCCGGGACCTCGTCCGCGCAGAACCTGAATACTTCGGCAATCAGCCTCAGGCTTGGCTCGGGTGGATAGATGTACGTGCCGCGAGCGATGTACTCCTTGAGAATATCGTTCTGAATCGTCCCGCTGATTTTGTCACGGGAGATTCCCCGCTCTTCCGCTGCCACGATGTACATCGCGAGCAGCGTGGCAGCCGTCGCGTTGATCGTCATGGAAGTCGAGACAGTGTCGAGCGGAATCCCATCGAACAGCTGATGCATGTCTTCGACTGAATCGATAGCGACGCCGGCACGCCCGACCTCGCCAGACGCACGCGGTGAATCAGAATCGAGCCCCATCTGTGTTGGCAGGTCAAATGCTACCGAGAGACCTGTCTGACCAGCCTCGAGAAGATGGCGGAATCGTTCGTTGGTCTCGCGCGCAGTTCCAAAGCCCGCGTATTGACGCATTGTCCACAAGCGTCCGCGGTACATTGTTTCCTGCACGCCACGCGTGAACGGCCACTTTCCCGGATCGCCCAGATCCTTCTCGTAGTCGAGCTCCGTGTCGGCGGGTGTGTACACCGCTTTCACTGGGATTCCCGACGGCGAAGCCTTGTCCGCAGAATCGCCGCGCAGGCGGCTCATCGTGCAGCCAGCGGCATCTCTTCTGAAACAGGCTTGCGGAGCATCGACTTTGCGATGTCGACGTCCCCCTTGCTCCCGATATAGAGCGGCGTGCGCTGATGAAGCTCGGTGGGATTTACATCGAGAACACGATCGAATCCGGTGATCGCTGCACCGCCCGCCTGCTCCACGATGAATGCCAGCGGGTTGGCTTCATACAAGAGGCGCAGCTTTCCTTCAGGTGTTCGCTCGTTGGGCGGATAGGCAAACAAACCTCCGCCCAGAAGATTTCGATGGAAGTCGGCAACGAGCGATCCGACATATCTGACACTCATCGCCGAGCGCTGACCATCGAGCCCACGATAACGGCGCATCAGTGAGCGCACATCCTCCGTCCACAACCGCTCGTACGAATCGTTCACAGAGAGATAGCGGCCGCTCTCCGGAATTCGAATATCAGGATGTGAGAGAAGGAACTCACCGATCTGTGGATCGAGGGTGAAGCCGTGCGCACCCTGACCCGTAGTGTATACGAGCATGGTGCTCGACCCATAGATCACGTAGCCTGCAGCAACCTGGCGCCTTCCCGGCTGCAGCATGTCTTCCATCTCGCCGCGCGTTCCGCGAGTGATCTTTCTGACAACCGAAAAAATGGTTCCGACGGGAACGTTTACGTCGATGTTCGATGATCCATCGAGCGGATCGAAGAGAAGGCAGTACTTCCCGCATTTGAAGTTCTCGGGAATCGGAATGATGTCCTCTTCTTCCTCGGACGCGATTGCACACAGTCGTCCGCCGTGATCCACTGCCTTGACGATTATCTCGTTGGCGATGATGTCGAGCTTCTGCTGCGTTTCGCCTTGGACGTTGATGTAGTCAGTCGAGCCGAGTATGTCCGCGAGCCCCGCGCTTCGCACCTTGTTCGCGATCATCTTCGCTGCAAGTGCGAGATCGTACAGCAGCCCCGAGAGCTCGCCTGTTGCTTCGGGGTGAAGCTTTTCCTGCTCTATGATGAAACGCTCGATCGTGACGACCGAGGTTGCCGTATGCCTCACCAAGTTATGCGTCCTCTTCAGCTCGAGTTACTGAGTTGCGTGCAACATGACGGGCGGCGAAGTCTCGCGCGTCGACTTCAAAGCGGTTGGCGTGGTATCCCCGCCTGAGACTCTCCCAAATGTAATGGAGCGGAAAGGTTTTGCGCTCCGCAAACTGCTCAACATGTCGAAGCTCATGCAGAAGCAGCTCAGGATTGAGTCTCGTGTGAGGCGCAAGGAATATCGTGCGCCCGAGAGTAATCGCAGCGACCGTCGTCTGTCCAAGCAGCAGCCCTCCGATTCGAAGTGGCAGTCCGCCCCTGCGGTATTCGATCGCAGTCAGCTCCGGCCACGCGACAGTCAGCTCGTCCGGGAGATCGATTCTCCTGCCGAGCAGCGCGTGTGTCATCTTCGCGAGATATCCCAAGTTTCTCCGCGGGCCTCGTATGTCAGACGCTTGCCGTCACTGCGAATGACGATAGCACCTGACTGATCGGTTCGGACAATTCGCGCACCAACGCGAGCAAGCGACGCGATGACGTCTGCGCTCGGATGACCGTAAAGGTTGTCTGCACCAACGGAAATTACAGCAAGTGACGGCTGAACCGCATTGAGGAACGGATCAGTGCTGCTCGTTGAGCTTCCGTGATGACCGACTTTCAGCACATCGGCACGCAAGTCACTCGACGCATGATCCATCAGCCACGCTTCTTCCGCGCGCTCGGCATCGCCCATCAAGAGAAATCGAGTCGATCCAAACTCCACTGACGCGACCGTGCTTGCCTCGTTCGGATCATCGAGCGACGAGGTCCACACTGAGTCGGGCGCTAGAAACCTGATGAGCACGCCATCGATGCGCATCGTGTCGTCAGGATGAACTCTCTTCCATACCGTTCCCGAGCTCTCGGCTGCGCGAAGGGAGCTTGCGTAAACCTGGCTCCCCTGAGCAAAGGCCGCGTCCCAGAGCACGCGAGGATTCAGGTAGCGCAGCACTGAAACCGCGCCGCCAATGTGATCCGCGTGCGCATGCGAAATGATGAATGCTTCGACGGTTCCCCCACGCGACATGATATACGGGACAATCGTCGAACGCCCGGCGTCGCCGCTCTTCCACATTCGGCCGGCATCGACAATGATCCATCGCCCGCGATCAGTTCTCAACAGAATTGCATCTCCCTGCCCTACATCCAGAACGTGCATCTCAAACCCGCCACCATATGGAAGGCGAATCGCCGGCGAGACGACTGAGAGGCAGAGCGCTGCCATCCCTGCGATAACCGGTCGCGTCGGATATCGGCTCACGCAGGCAAGGACCAGTGCAACGACAGCACACGCGCCAAAGACTACAGTGATGAGCGACGGAATTACTTCGATCGATGAGAGCGGAACGCCCGATGCAATCTGAGCGATCGCATCGAATGCCTTCAGCATTGGATGTGCTGCTTCGGCGAACAATCGTGCGACGGGCTCAAAGGGAGCCAGAGCCAGCGCAAGAAATAGCGTGGGCTGGAGAATCGAGATCACAGGGCCAGCCGCGAGATTCGCCAGCGGCGCGACCAGACTGAGGCGACCGAAATACCATGCGATCAGGGGAGCAGTTACGACTGTTGCGACAATCGACGTGAGCAGCTCCTTAGCAATGCGCAGTCGAATTCCGTCGATGCGTGGTGAAAGTAGTCGACGCGCAAGCGAGCCACTCGCAATCAGTCCCGCGATTCCAACGACACTCAGCTGATATCCAAGATCGAGAACCGTTCGTGGCACCAACAGCGGAATGAATGCGCCGACTGCGAGAGCGGCCCACTGCGACGTTGGCCGCTGCGTCGCCCTGGACGCAGCTACGACTGCCAGCATCGTTGCGGAGCGAACGGCGGGCGGCGGAGCTCCGATCACAGCAACGTAAAGAATCGTCAGAAGGACGCCGATGAGGGAAGCAGCGCCACGCGACAAGTGCGCAGCCTGCAGGACCAGCATCATTGCTCCCGCGACTATCGCGACATGCAATCCCGAGATCGACAGCATGTGGACCATTCCAGACCGCGCATACCGATCGCGCGTTTCCGGGGATATCTCATGTTGATCGGCAATGAGAAGCGCCTTCGCCATTGGCGCATCTTTCCGAAACAATCTTTCGATCGAGCGGGACGCGCCGTCGCGCATCGCCCTCAGGACAGAATGGCTGTCAGTCTTTTCAGTCAGTCGCTGACGCTGTGGTCGTGTCGATGTCAGTCCTATCAAGGCTCCGCTTGCCAGCATCAAAGCGAGTGCGACTGACTGGACTTTACGGGCCAGCAGCCCGCGAAGGCCTGCGCAGATGCCCATAACGACTGCAATCCACGCTATTCCGCCAAAGCCGGCGAGAAGGCCGGCAACGAATGCAGCGTATGCAAGAGCAATGAGCGGCAAGGCGGCCTGCTGTTTGGTCGCCCGCAGATTGGCCCGATTACATCATCGGACCATCACCTTTTCATTTCAGAAGGTTCGACTAGACCGCTATGGGAAGTGCGGGGCGCTCTCGCACGATGGAACCGGTGAATGTCGAGCCGGTCGTCCCGGTCAGCTCGACAGTCGCGTAAGTGCCGATGAGATCCGGTTCACCGGGAATAATCACAGTCTTGAAATCGCGAGTCCTGGCCTGCAGCAGCCCGCCCCGACGCGCTTCTTTCTCGATCAGGACTTCCTTTCGTGCGCCGAGCATTCGGAGGTTTCGCGCACGCGATCCAGCGCGGACAGTCTCAATGAGAGAAGCGAGTCTATCACTTGCAAGCTCATCCGAGATCGTTTCGCTCTCCGGCATGCGCGTAGCTGGAGTCCCTTCGCGCGGCGAAAATTTGAACGTATACGCATCGTCGAATCCGACTTCGCGGACCGCGCTCAAAGTCTCCTCGAAATCGTCATCGCTTTCGCCGGGAAATCCGACGATGATGTCAGTAGTCAGCGACAACGAAGGCACAGCTCGACGAAGCCGATCGACACACTCGAAGTAGCCTTCTCTGGTGTATCGCCGCAGCATGCGCTTGAGAACCCTGCTCGACCCTGATTGCATCGGAAGATGCACGTGCTCGCACACAGCTTCCGTATCGGCGATTGCATCGATCACGCGATCGCTGAAGTCGTTCGGATGAGGGCTCGTGAAGCGAAGGCGCCTGATCCCGTCGACATCGCCAACTGCACGCAGCAAATCGGCGAAGTCACATTGGCCATCGTTGTACGAGTTGACTGTTTGCCCAAGCAGCACCACCTCGGACATTCCCTCCGCGACAACACCTTCCGCTTCTCGAACGACATCCTCGAGACGGCGGCTTCGCTCGGGCCCGCGCGTAGTCGGAACGATGCAATAGGTGCAGCGATAATCGCATCCACGCTGAACTGGGATCCACGCTTTCACCTTGTCGAAGCGACGAGGCTTGAAGTCCTCGTAGTGTTCCTCGAGATCGAACTCCGTCGCTGAAGCCTTGATGCCGCGACGCGCATTCTCCACCAGAAGCGGGAGCGATCTGTAGCCGTCCGGTCCGATCACGATGCTGACGTGGCCGGCGCGCTCGAGAATCTGTGGTCCGAGTCGCTGCGCCATGCAGCCGGTCACGCCGAGCACTGCGTGCCGCTTCATCTTGCTCTTCATCTCGCCAAGCCGGCCCATCACCCGCTGCTCCGCATGCTCGCGAATCGCACACGTATTGACGAGAATCACATCCGCATCTTCCGGCGCCGCGACCGCGTCATAGCCCGATGCAGACAGCTTTCCGAGCATCAGCTCGGAATCGCTGACATTCATCTGGCAGCCGTAGGTCTCGATGTAGACTGTGGGACGATCAGTCTCGCTCACGCTCAGGTCTCGCTCGGAATTGCGGTAAGTCGACCATCCATCTCGCGAAGCTTTCCGCGAAAACGGGCGCGTCTCTGAACCGATTCAGAAACCGCCACCGAAAGATAGTCTTCGCTCAGTCCTTTGCCTCTCTCGGTTACAACTACGTCGCAGCTGCCTCCCAGTCGGGACTGCTCGTACTCATGCGCCTTCTCTCCACCAGCGTCTCGAAGCTCACGCGCCCTCCTCCGCGCCGTCGCCGCATCGATTGCCGGGCCGAGCCGAACCGCAGCTGTGCCAGGCCGCGGCGAGTATGGAAAGACGTGAATGGATGTAAATGGAAGCCGATTGATCACCGCGAGCGTCGCGGCATGGTCTGACTCGCTTTCTCCAGGAAAACCGGTGATGACGTCGGCGGACAGCGCAAAGGGCGATGTGTTCCCGGTAATACGGAGCACCGCGGCTGCGTACGATTCTGCCGTATACCAATGGCGTCCCATCCGCTTCAGCACGGAATTGGACCCTGACTGCAGCGGAGCGTGAAGATGGGGAGCCAGGCGCGATGCATCGGCCGTCAGAAGCTCACCGAGTCTCTCATCGACCTCTGTCGCTTCGATCGATGTGAGTCTGAATCGCACTCGTGGAACATCGGTTATCAGCCGCTCGACAAGGGTTGAAAGCGAGCTGCCGATGTCTCTTCCATACGTGCCGATGTGGATCCCCGTCAGCACGATCTCCGGATGGAGGGCCGACAATGCCATTGCTTCGTCAACAATATCCGGGATAGCGCGCGACCGATTCGCACCACGCGACAATGTCGTCGCGCAAAACGTGCAGTGCTCGTCGCATCCATCCTGAATCCTGAGAAGCGCACGCGCACCGGTTTGATGCGCCATCGTCTTGCGTGAATCCAGGCCGAGAAGAGATGCAACGCCCTCGAGATCAGCGCCGGCAATCAACGCGTGAACCGATGGCAGCGTCGCGAGTGGAGAGATTCGCTCATCCCTCGACGGCACACCTGGCGCGCATCCCATGACAATCGTCCGAAGCCCTGGCCTCAGTCTCGAGGCTCGACGGATGTCGCCGCGCAGATCTGCTTCGGCCGCGGCAGTGACCGTGCAGCTGTTGAAGATCGCCACGTCTGCGTCGGCAGCGTCCCGGGTCTCCTCCACTCCAGCGGCGGCCAGCATCTGTCGAACAGCCTCGGTATCGTACTGATTGGCGCGACAACCGTATGTGCGAAGAAGAACTTTCATCCGCTGCCCAGCGATGAGCCTCTGATGCGGACGCGCGTTCTCTCTTCGTCCTCGGGTTGCTTCGTGATCGGGAGCTGAACATAGAACGTGCTCCCTTCCCCTTCGTGGCTGCGAACCCAGATCATCCCGCCGTGGAGGTCGACAACGAGCTTGCAGAAAGTGAGACCGAGTCCGGAGCTGCGTACGCGAGGAGTGATTGCTCCACTCGAAACCTGCCCGAATTTCCGGAAGATCACCTCGTGATACTCCTCCGGGATTCCCGGGCCGTTGTCGGTAAAGGTAAAGAGAACTGCTTCGCCGGATTTCTTTGCACTCATTGCCAGCTCGATTGCGCGCGAAGAATGCGATATCGCGTTCTGAATCAGGTTGGAGAACACGCGCTTCATGAGAGGCTTGTCGGCATAGAATACCGGCGTGTCGTCATCGACTTTGATGGTTGCCTGTGTGCCCTCCTGCTGAAACCGATGCTGCCATTCGTGATACAGCTCGCTCAGAAGAGCGGCAGGCGCAATCGGCGATCTGGTCAGCGTGACTGCGGCTTCCTCGATGCGCGCAACTTCGAGGATGTCTTCGATCAACATCAACAGATCCTCTGACTTCCCTTCCGCTTCTCCGACAGCTCGCTTCTGGTCATCGGTGAGCCTTCCAAAATCTCCATCGCTCAAAAGCTCCAACGTCGCAAGAACGGAAGTCAGCGGACTCTTGAGGTCGTGCACGATCATTTTCATCAGGTCATCGCGTACTTTCTCCAGCTCGCGAAGCTTGCGGTAGCTGTTCTCGAGCGCATCGGTCGCGGCCTTGAGCTTGAGCAGACTTCGCACTCGCGCGCCGAGCACGAGCCTGTTGTGCGGCTTGGTCAGGAAGTCGTCTCCTCCCGCTTCGATTCCCCGGACACGATCAGTGGTGTCGTTCATCGCGGTGACGAAAATCACGGGGATGCGTGACGTGCGCGGATCACGCTTGATGCGACGGCAGACCTCGAACCCCGTTGAGCGTGTGTCCACTCCCAGATCCCCCGCAGGCATCGACACGTCGAGTATGCAGAGATCGGGGTTGTGCTCGAAGCACGCTGCAACCGCCGACGGTCCGTCGTAGGCGCCGACAGTGCGATATCCAAGCGTCTGAAGCTGGTCGAACAAAAGCTCGACATTCGCCGGGACATCATCCGCGACAAGCACGAGCGGACTCGACTCCTTCACCGGCGCGGCCATCGTGTTACGGTCTGACGCGAAGCCCGAAGCTGAGGATGTAGGCGCGTTCCTTTGCGTCCCCATCTGATCCGTTCATCTTGCGCTCCGCTCTCTCGAGCGTGACGTCGAATGTCGCGCGATTGCGGAAGAACTGCGCTCCGATACCGCCAGCGAATGAAAGCTCCTTCACTTCGTCTCCTGCCGCGAGAAAAGGCAAAGTACGATAACGCGAGCCGAGCCGCAGCACAGTTTGGCGTCCGATAATCCGTGGACCGAGTGACTCGAGCCCGAATCCCCCTTCCCACGTGTCCACAGCGGTTGCCGCAGATGAGCCAAGCCCATTGAGGCTCGACCACATTTCCCTGGCGGCATGTATGGAAATACTCGAGCCGGGAATCCCTTCGAAAGCCAGACCCACGCCGATCCGGTCGGGGACGTCCGCTTCGGATACCGCGGAGTCCGCACTTCGCGCTTCGATCTTGAATCCCTTTCTGCCACTCACAGCCAGCCCAAAGTTCTTCGAGGGGCGAACGATAACTCCCGCAGATCCGGCGTAGCCGCGGAATCCAAGAGTCGACGTCTGCGAAATCGAGGCAAACTTGAGCGAGTCGGGAAAAATCTGGCTGAAGGAGACTCTATTCTGCCCCGTGAACGCATGCACTCCCAGCCCAAGCTGGAATTTCCGGCTCGGCGCCCATCCGAAAGCCAGGCGCAAGTCATTCAATGCGCCCAGGAAGCGGGTGTTCTCCGTAACAGTCGAGATCGTGCCTGCAACTTCCTGCTCGCGAGTCACACTCGTCGCCGAAGAGCGATCCAGCAACGTCGATGCGGAAACTCCAATGCTTGCATGAGAGAAAAATGGAACTGACGCTGCGAAGACGGGGAACCGGGCAGTTAGCGTATTCGACTCATTGCTTCCATTCGTAATCCTTCTGAACTCCGGCTCGTACTGAAGGAACATCCTTGGCTCGCCGGACAATGCAATCGACGCCGGATTTATCGGGCTGTCGGCGTCGAATTCGGAAATTCCGCCGCCCGTTGCCCGAGCACGAGTACTTATTTGTCCCGGCGGATATCCGAATCCCTGGGTGCTCAGCGTCCCCTGCGCGGCGAGTCCGGATAACGGAGCGAGTGCAG
>Ga0070698_100007786_pt1 | contig 11594 bp, 7 predicted proteins | sample KBSK1502metaG_FD_65477 | JGI IMG/M metagenome (GOLD analysis project Ga0070698, IMG submission 65477) | Corn, switchgrass and miscanthus rhizosphere microbial communities from Kellogg Biological Station, Michigan, USA - KBS K1-50-2 metaG | ecosystem: Host-associated > Plants > Roots >...
TATTTCAGGAATGGAATTGAAATCGACTTATGGCCCTATAGACTGAGAAATCTGCGCGGGGCATTCATTTGCGACGAACTGGGAACAACAGTCATGCTGGCGAAGAATCTTCCGCAAGATCCAATGGTTTTCACAATGGCTCACGAACTGAAACATTTCTATAGAGACCGAGATCTGGGAGTTTCCTATTGTGATCAATCCAATATAAGCAAGACTCTTGAAATCGGAGCCGAGGTTTTTGCAGCCGAGCTTATCTTCCCGGATCGGGATTTCATTGCTCAATTGAATAAGATGAGAATCAGGAAGGATCAATGTCTGCCGCGCACGCTCGTTGAGTTAAAACACAGGACCAAGACCACACTGAGTTACGCCGGGCTAGCGATCAAGGCGGAGCGTCTTCGGTTCGCCCCAGCAAATTCCTTAACGAAAGTGAAAACCTGGCGGAAACTCGAAAGACTCTATGGCTTCAGGGATTGAGACGTGGTTGGTTCGCACGTCCAGGAGCGTTGCCCCGCGTGGCTAGAGGTCGGAAGATCGGAGTTAGCCGGCCACGAACCCTCGCCTCCTTAAAAGGAACTGGCTTTGAGGGTGGAGCAGGTGATTCGGCATGCGAGATTAGAAGCAGCGTCTGCCGCTTGCGTTGAGCATGGCAACAGTAGAACCGGTTGTTGTGTTCTATGAGATAAATCGGACGTTCAAATTCTGTCCATGTTCCCTCAGCAACGGTGCGCACCTTCTGGTCAAGCTGAAGAAGTGTTCCGGGTGGAAGAAGTGGCCACATCATATAATCAGTCAGCCCTATCAGAACGAGTGGTCCACGCTCCCAATCGACATCCAACATCAACAGCAACGGAACATTGGACCACACCGTCAATAGCCGCGTGGTCGCATTCGTAGGGTCGTTGAGGACGGTTATCAACTCTTTAGCATCTACTGACGTACGGTTAGCCAATCCCACCTCTCTTCCCCGACTCTGCCAATCATGACGTTGCCGCCAAAGGCTTGAATGTGATCGAGCAGTGACATTAGCAACCTGCGCCAACATTCGTCACCGCCAAGTCAAGATTGTCCGTAATCGCGGAAAACCCTGCGAGGCCAAGCTCCCGACAACCTTCACAATCTTTGCCGCAACGCCATTTTGAAGATCGGCGTGACCATTCCGGCCAGCGCCTTCGTGATGAATTGTCCGTGATCAGAAACTCGGGTGTGTTGTGCGAAGACCCGAGCCATGCCAATTCCCTCACCCAGTCGGGGCTGTGGCTGTTTTGCCTATCGCCGCGATGTTCGACTACTGGAAGCTGTCGCGCCGTGATGTTTGGGAGTTCCGGGCAGATACTTCGGCAGGTCAAGCTTGTCATCCACGAGAACATCCAGGCAGACACCCGCTAAACGCGCATACTGCAATAGAGTAGGTAGCGGTGGCTCGCTGGCGCCAAGTTCATAACTGGAAATTGTGCTGCGGGAAAAGTCTCCCGCCAGGCCGACCTTCTCCAGCATTCCGTCCTGCGAAAGATCGAACGCCTTTCTTATCTGCAATAACTTTTCAGTGAGCCGTGCCGGCCTCGGGCGCGCGTACTTTCCCATCAGGAGTTACCTCCTGTGGAAAAACTATTGACTTGTAAAAGGTTGCCTTCAGACAGGAATCTGTCTAAACTGCCTGCGAAAGTCACTCTTGCCGGGAGCCTGAATTTCTTTTGCTCCGTGGCAGCGCTCATCACTCACTATGTGAAGCGATTTTGCTCATGCGCGGTATGAGTTGATTGTCGATTTCCAAGGAGCGACCCGACCAGATTTCCGGTCGAGTAGGCGACGGATTTTACCATACTTTGGTGATAATTGGGATTAGAGGACCAGCATGCTTGACTCACAAAAGCTTGCTCCCCAAAGAGAACAAAAGCGGGAAGAATTGTTCACCGAGCGTTATGAACAGTTGCTCGCCTGGGCCCTGCGACTTACCAATCAAAACAGGCCAAGTGCTGAAGACCTGGTCCAGGATGCTTTCATTCAGTTTGTCCTGGGTCGCACAAGCCTCGAAGAGATCGAGAACATTGACGGATACCTGAGGCGCATGTTGCGTTACATGCACCTGTCGCGGATGAACCGGAACGCAGAAAAAGTGCTTGATCGAACGATCTCGATCACCGACTACGACTCGTTCGACCAGGGATGGCGCGCTGTCGAGCCTGCACGACGCATTCAGACCAAGGAAGAGTTGTGCCAAGTCTGCGCCTACGCCTGTGCCAGAAAAGAGACATCGCGCGCTGGCGCTATCCTGATACTTCGCTTCTTTCATGACTACTATCCCAGTGAGATCGCCCTGATCCTCCGTAGCTCAAGACACTGCGTAGATCAGTGGCAGAGAGTAGCGCGTAGCGAATTGAAGCTGTATCTGACTGAGCGACGTGGGCTCAGGTTGATGAGCACCAAACTGTCACCGGAATCAAGTCAAACAAAAGTCTCTGGCAGGGATGGTGATTTGATTGGCGAACTGCGTCAAATGATCTTCAACTCGCGAAAAGGCAAATGTCAACAGATCGAGCAACTGCAAGAGTTTTATCAATCGAACAATACAGAAACGCTTACAACCGCGAAGCTCGCGCATATTGTTAGTTGTCGCTTTTGCCTCGACGCCGTTAATCGCTTGCTCGGTCTGCCCCTGCTCTCAGAGCGTTGTCAAAACGAGCAAGGCAATTCTGAAACACCACCGCAAGACAGAAATGGCGGAGGTTCATCTGGTGGAGGCACAATTGATTTAAGAGCCAAGTATCATGAGCGCCTGCGCGAGATCTCGGAGCACAAGCCAAAAGAATTGCGCGTCGCGGTAAACGGTAACCTGGTTAGCTCACTAAAAATTAACTCAGAAGAAAGCGAACTCAATCTCAACTTGCCACCGCAGAAGAGCGTTGAGTTCGTCGAAGTCTTTAGTGAGCAAGGCGTCCAGTTACTGTTCTTCGCTGTTAGTGAGACAGACCTTCCGAACACCCTGCAGTGGGCCACAATCCAGTTGAGCGATGGGCGCACCCTCGATGCATTCTTGCGCTTCGAGAATGGACCAGTTCTCCAAGTCATTTATAACGAACCACTAATCGTAGAAGAGGTTGTCCAAACGCCTCTAAAGCTGGTCAAGGAGGCAGTACAGGTAGCTCCTTCCATGGCAACCAGTGAGAGCATATGTGCCTCTTCGTGGTTTATGTCGTTGTTACGCCTCCTCTGGTGGCGGATAGAAGTGGTTCTCAACGCCGTCAGGCGCGGCAAGACTATTGAGACAAGCCCGTTATCGGTTTCAGATACCACCCAAGCGAACTATTTCGCTTCAAGACAGATAAGTTTGCTGGGCCTCACTTCACCCGCAAGTCGAAAACAGGTGTCGACACATTCGCAATGGTTGGCAGCTCTCATTTCGACGATCATAGTAATCGGCGGCATCCTATTCTTTAAGACGAGGACCACACCAACTCTCAGCGCAGCGAATCTTCTTGCGCAATCAAGTATCGATGAGAAGATGATCGGGAACAGTCCTGGTCAAATCACTCATCGGATAGTCAATCTGGAGGAACGCAGGCAGGCCGGAGGAACAGTCGTTTCGAGGCGCAGGATCGACAGCTGGCAAAACTCCTCGCAAGCCGATCGTGTCGAGCGCGTTTATGACGAGAGCAACAGGATGATCGCGGGAATATGGCAGAAAGCAGACGGTTCACGCACGATTTACCACCACGGCGGAAGGCCGCGTCCAGCGGTGCCCGCCACCACAGATAACCTGCTGCTCAACCTGGATGACATCTGGCAACTCGAGCTATCGGCGAAGGAGTTCAGCGGGCTCATCGCGGGTTCGTTTAGTGCGCAGGTGGAACAGAGCGCAGACGCTTACGTTATTACTAATGGGACGTCGCGTACGATTGGAGCGAGCCGTCTGTTGAAAGCTACGCTTAAGCTGAACCGTAAGGACCTGCATCCGATTGAGCAAGCTTTGTTGATCGAGCGTGGTGGAGAATTACACGAGTACCGGTTCATCGAAGCGAGTTTTGAGCAACTGTCCCAGAAAGATGTGGCGCCGAACGTCTTTGAGGTTGAACCGGAGTTGCTTTCCGAAAATGGAAAGGAAAAGGGTGGAAAGATGAAACAAGCAGTTGATCTTATTCATCCTTCGTCTTTCATCGCTCATCCAGCTGCTGTGGCATCAGCCGAATTAGAGATCGACGTTGCCTATCTCCTCGATCAGGCAAAGGGTGACCGCAGTGAGCAGGTGAGTTTGTCGCGGACGGCTGCGGGCCTGTTGCGCGTTGAAGGGGTCGTTGACACCGTGCAACGCAAGGACGAGCTGGTTCGCGCGCTCGCTCCAGTCAAGAACAATACGGCGGTGAAAATCGAAATTAATACTATCGATGAAGCGACGCAGCGCCAACCGCAGACTTTTTCAGGCACGAAAGCTATTAGAGAGTCTGAAGAGACCGCCAGCACGGTAGCTGTAGATAACGAGCTGCGCGATTTCCTGTCGCGAAAAGATGCGACTCTGAAAAACGGAAACGGTCTTGATGAAGCCGTACGGTCCTTCTCTTCCAGAATGGTGAATCGCGGATACCGCGCGCTGTTTCATGCTATCGAACTCAGACGGCTAACTAATCGGTTTGCGAATGTCGACTTGCACACAGTTACTCATGAAGCACGCGTCAAGTGGCTGCAAATGATTCGAGAACACGCAGAGGCTTTGGAGCACGAGACTGCGGCGCTGCGCCAGGAGATCGAACCGGTTTTCTTTTCGCCCTCTCCGTCAATCGCGGCCGAGGAGATCGAGATTGCCGGCGATGTGGACGTGGAACGTGCGGTGGAGCGACTTCACAAGTTGGCGCTGACTAACAATGATACGATTCGCGCGGCGTTTACAATCTCTGCGCAAAGTTCTAATGGAGTAAAGTCATCTGAATTCTGGCGCTCGCTCACCAGCGCTGAGAAGCTAGCTGCCCGGATCCGGCAGTACCCCGGATGAATTTACTGATCAATGAGATTCAGTTGGTTTTTGAGGATCGTCTGCGTCTTATCTCTTCGACGCTCGCGGTCTGCGGACTGGAATCTTCACACCACGGTGTTTGGGAGTCGCGGGCAGTTTCTTTGGCACGTCAACGTCGTCATCGACGATCGCATCCAGGCAGATGCCTGCCAAACGGGCATATCCCAACAGAACGAAAAGCGGTGGTTCCCGATGATCTTTCTCATAGTTAGAGATGATATTTCTCGAGTACTGTTCATCGAGTCCCATGTACCGAAGAATCTCACTTTGAGAGAGCTCGAGTGTTTCGCGGATCTGAAGAAGTTTCTCTCCGAGACGTTTTTCTCCCATTCCCCTTTTTTCTCTGTACTTTAATTCAAAATTCAATTTGATATTGCGCGACCGGAAACATACATAAAGTTGAAACGAGCTCAAGTCGTTTGTCAGCGAGTCTGATTGAAAACTCCTGTCTTTCGTAACGTGGCTCTCAGCGTAAACGACGAGAGATTTTTCTAACAATTCCAGTCTCCCTTTCGCCCAGAAAGAGAGGCATGACCAGATGGAGAATTCCTGATGCCCAGAACACCAGAAGTCTGTCCGCCTCTCTTCTGTCCTCTTTCTTACTTTTCAAACATCGCATGTCGCGTCTTAGGTATTCTTCCTCACGCGCTTCGTCACCAGGCGTCTGCTTGTGGCCATCTGCGGTCTGATTTCTACCGATTGCCGTTTGCCGTCCTCCTCCTGCGTTGTGCCTTCTGTCTTCTAGTTATCACTTGTAATTCTTCACTCGACGCTGCGCTGGCCCAGGGCACGACTGCCACGCTGAGCGGCACCGTCACAGACCAAAACGGCGCCGTAATCCCCGACGTTAGCATCGCAGTAATAAATATAGCCCAGGGATTCCAAAGATCCACAACCACTAACGGCGAAGGCGCGTTCGTCGTTCCGCTGCTTCCGCCCGGTCATTACACCGTGAAAGCAGAACACAATGGCTTTACTCCCACAGAAGTAAGAGACGTGGTGCTGAACGTCAATGACCAAGTGGCGATGAAAATTCATATGAACGTCGGCACTGTCAGCCAGACGGTCCAGATTGTTGAAGGCTCCTCTCTCATCAATGAATCTCCGGCGGTTGGTACTGTTGTTGACCGACAGTTTGTCGCGAATCTGCCCCTCAATGGAAGGAGCTTTCAATCCCTGATTACGCTCACACCAGGGGTTGTATTGTCCAAGACAGATGTCAACAATCAAGGGCAGTTCAGCGTCAATGGGCAACGTGCCGACGCGAACTATTTTACCGTTGATGGGGTGAGCGCAAATGTTGGTGTGAGTGGTAGCATCGGTCTCGGTCAATCCGCCTCGGGCTCACTGCCGGGACTTAGCGTTTCAGGTGGCACGAATAACCTTGTCTCGGTAGACGCCTTACAGGAATTCAGGATTCAGACATCCACTTTCGCCCCAGAGTTCGGTCGCACGCCAGGGGCTCAGATCTCAATCGTTACCCGCTCCGGAACCAACCAGGTCCGTGGTAGTCTGTTTGAATACTTTCGCAATGACGTCCTGGATGCCAATGATTGGTTTGCGAACGCCAATCGACTTCCGAAGTCGGCTCTCAGACAGAATGACTTCGGCGGCGTAATTGGTGGGCCAATTATCAAAAATCGGACGTTCTTCTTCTTTTCCTATGAGGGCCTGCGTCTTCGCCAACCACAGACTGCCCTTACCACTGTGCCCTCAATCGTTGCCCGGCGAACAGCGCCGGCGCAGATGCAGCCACTCTTGAATGCGTTCCCTGTGCCGAATGGTGAGGAATTAGGAGGAGGTGTTGCAGAGTTTTCTGCAAGCTTTTCAAGTCCGACGTCGTTGAATGCCACTAGCATCCGTATCGATCACACGGTATCAGATAATCTTAGACTATTTGGCCGTTATAACTTCGCGCCTTCTCGCGTCGACCAGCGGGATGGTAGCGTGGTGGCCCTGAGCACCGTAACCACAACGCGCTCAACCACGCAGACACTCACAGGAGGCGCAACACTAGTCATCACCCCGACTGTCAACAATGATTTTCGGGTTAACTGGAGTAGGACTAGGGAGGCTAGTTCTGCCCTGCTCGATGGATTTGGCGGGGCTATTCCACCTCCTGAGTCCCTACTCTTCCCTTCCTCAACATCGCGCCAGGACTCATTCTATGCTCTGTTCATTTTCAACTTAACTGGTAGGAGTCTTCAGATGGGAAAGATCGCAAATAGCATCCAACGACAGGTTAATCTAGTTAACAATCTGTCTTTAGTAGCTGGTGCCCACCAAATGACGTTTGGTATTGACTATCGGAGGCTCTCACCAGTATTCGGTATTCGAAAATATTTTCAATTTCCTGTTTTCTTTAATGTAGAACAAGCGGTTTCAGGAGTCCTGCCGTTCGGATTGGTGAGGTCTAATCAATCTAACCCCACTTTTGTATTTACTAATTTTTCTGCTTTCGGACAAGATAATTGGAAAGTTACACCACGGCTGACGCTCACTTATGGTCTCAGATGGGAAGTTAACCCACCACCTTCAGAAACAACCGGTAATGCGCCGTTTGCCGTCAATGGAGCAGACAGCCTGGCGACGTTGTCCTTGGAGCCTCGCGGAACGCCCCTCTACAAAACCAGCTATAACAACTTCGCTCCGCGTGTCGGGCTGGCCTATCAGCTATCACAAAAGCAAGGCAGAGAGATTGTACTCAGAGGAGGGTTCGGCATCTTCTATGATCTTGGAACTCAGCAAGCGGGTAGTGTGCTCACGGAAGGTAATCTGCCATATTCAGCGACTAGGAATTTGTTCGGTGTGTCCTACCCACTGGATCCAACTTTAGCTGCGCCGCCTACATTAAACTTAAATCCCCCTTTTGCGTTCTTTGTCGCTTTTGACCCGAGCCTTAAATTACCGCGCACGTACCAGTGGAACACTGCCGTAGAGCAGTCTCTCGGTGCTAACCAAACAGTTTCGGCTTCATATGTGGCTGCCGTTGGTCGTCGTCTTCAACGAAGAGAACGGCTAACTCGTGCTGCGGGCCTCAACTCGACTTTCACCTCTCTCGACCTGATAAAAGACAATGCTACCTCCGACTACCATGCGCTGCAGATCCAATTCCAACGCCGGTTGTCGAAAGGTCTCCAAACACTTGCTTCCTATACTTGGTCCCATTCAATTGATGACACTTCCAGCGGCACTCTTGACGTTGGTCGAGCTCGAGGCGCCTCCGACTTCGACGTACGTCACGCGTTCAGTGCTGCTATTACGTACAATCTACCAACGCCATCTGTGGGCGCAGTCGCCAAGTCGCTACTTCGCAATTGGTCAATTGATACTATCCTAACCGCAAGATCAGCAACACCGGTGAATATTACCGCACTTACCTTTGTGACGGTGGGAGGGGTGCCTCAAGATATCCGACCCGACTTAGTCCTTGGTATACCTCTATACATTAATGACCGATCTGCGCCGGGAGGAAGGCGTATCAACAAGGCTGCATTTACTACGCCACAAGCTGGTCGGCAAGGCACGTTGGGCCGCAACGCGTTACGAGGATTCTCCCTCTGGCAAATAGATCTTGCGCTCCGCCGCCAGCTTAATCTCACGGAGCGAGTGAACCTACAGTTCAGAGCCGAAGCTTTCAATCTTCTCAACCATCCTAATTTCGGAGACCCTATCAACGACCTTAGTCAGGGACTTTTCGGACAGTCTACTCGAATGTTGGGAAGGAGCTTAGGAAGCGGTGGCGTCAGTGGCGGGTTTAATCCTCTTTACCAAGTCGGCGGGCCCCGCTCCGTTCAATTCGCTTTGAAGTTAAGCTTCTGAAAATATGAGCTTTCAATAACAGTCGCCGCTTTCAAACAGCAAGAGAGGCTTGATGATGAGTAGACGACGTCTCGGACTAAGATTTGAAGTTTGGTTCGCCTGCCTACTCATGATCGTCTGTCTCTTTGCTAGTGGTCGATCACAGAATAAACGCTTCGTAACCATAGAAAAACTAGGCGCTTTAAAGTCTCCTGGCTGGCAGATGGAAGTCTCACCAAATGGAGAATCTCTCGCCTACGATATAGATGGAGATCTATGGCTCATAGCAACTAAAAGGGGAAGTGGGCCCCGTAAGATTGGAAAGGGGACAATGCCACACTGGTCTCCAGATGGCCGGAGATTGGCTTTTTATTCTTCAGTGTCAAGCACGTTGCAACTGTGGGTAATGGATACAGGAAGCGGCGAGTTGACGCAAGTAACTAAACTAGAAGGAGGTCTTAAGCCAGATGCCCGGACAAGATTTACCGGGTGGGTTGGCGACCCGTTGCGCTACGACTGGTCACCTGACAGCTCGAAGATTGTTTTTACCTCCAAAGTACAATTGGACGAGATCAAGAACGGGCCCAAGGACAAGAGTAGTACAGGGACATCCCCATTGATATTTACATCGAGAACTCCTGCTTCATGGTCTCTCATCGGTGTGTTCCGTGCTGGTGATTACAGTGGCGTTGGATATACGTCTAAGGGAGGAGTTGACTTTAACCAATCTGAATCATTTCCCACCAGAACAGCCAGTCAAATCTTTGTAGCCAGGGTTTCTAGCAAGGAAGTCGAGCAACTGACAAAAGATGAGGCGCAATATTTTAATCCAAGTTGGGCGCCGAACGGCAAAGAGATCATGTGCGCTTCAGTCGAGGGGCGGTCACTGATTGAGGATAGCGACATCGCCTCTAACCTCTATATCCTTGAGGCAGCAACCGGTCGGAAGACTGCGCTCACCTCAGGCCCGGGTATAAAACGTCTTCCATATTGGTCTCCTGACGGAAGGTGGATTGCCTACCTAGGGTCGGAACGCTTTGGCCTAAGATCGGTATATGTAATGCCCCGCGAAGGTGGTGAGCCAACCAATATTACAGCGAAGCTTGACCGTAGTGTTCTGTTCTTTTACTGGGCACCGGACTCCAAGGCCCTAATCGTGTCAGCATTAGATGGAGTTTCATGGCCAATCGTGGAGGTTAACTCCTCGACAGGTAGTTTTCGGAGACTCACGCAAGGGGAAGCAGTATTTTGGCCTTTCACGGTTTCTAAATCCGGTGCACTTGTTTGGGCGTTAAGCGATGGTTCAAACTATAAAGTTATTCAGATTTGGGTGCCTGATGATAAGACATACACTTTATTGAACCTGAATCCGCAAATTAGAGAGTGGGCACTGGGCGCGCAACGTGTGATCAAATGGAAGAATAGCCAAGGTGAAAATCTGGAAGGGATTCTTATCAAGCCAGTTGGTTATCAAGAGGGACGAAAATATCCATTGATCATCGATCCATACGGCGGGAGAGCAAACAGTTTTATGGGCGACACGTTGCTCGCTAATCAGACATTAGCAGCAAAAGGATATGCAATCTTTTTCCCTAATCATCGTGCTCATCATATCTGGATGAACTACATGAAAAATGCTGAATACAGTCAGGTGGCACGCGGGGCGCAAGGCGGGGATATTATGCTCGATGACATTCTTTCCGGTGTGGATGCCCTGGCGAAAGATGGCATTGCTGATCCTGACCGGTTATGTCTCTATGGTTTCAGCAACGGGGCAACAGCAGTCAGTTATCTGCTGACACGGACTTCACGTTTTAAGTGTGCCGTATCAACCGCTGGGTCGGGGGATTGGACCTTATCGTATTTTCTAGAGACAGACATAGCTCACACGTCTGCTACTATGGCGGGGCGAACACCTTGGGACGATTCAGAAGCTTACGTTAAGCTTTCTCCTATATACCACTTAGACAAGGTGACTACTCCAGTACTCCTTGTTGTCGGTGACAAAGATACGCCGGATCGTTTGCTGAACTATGTCGCGATGTTTAATGGGTTGCGCAGGCTAGGACGTGATGTAACTCTAGTGCGCTATCCTGAACAAGGACATATAATCGAAGGGTCAGCGATTTTTGATTATTGGAATAGAATTTACGAGTTCTTTGATGCTCACCTTAAACTATAGAGCGGTGCCCACTCAGGAGAAATCTGAAACGACTGTTCTTGCGAAGAAAGTTCGGGTAACTAAGGAACCTTAAGAATAGCGCCCGGGGCTGTTACACCCCGGGCATTTGGTTCGAGTCTTAGTCCTCGAAATCAAATGAGGCTGACGTTGCTGACCTGAGGGGAATTCCACTTTCACTGTCAACTTCTTTTGCCCCTTGGATCACATCTTCCACTCTGCCAACGTCAAGAACTTCAGGTGCTTGATAAGTCATTGCCTTTATCTCCTTTCTTTCACATTTAGCGCTCGGCATAGAGCCTGAGCGAAGTTTAATTCGTACCCTGTCGGACACGAGTTTGACATGCCGTATTAGCGGCTGCCGCTTGCACTGCTGGTGGCCAGTTTGCCGGCTCTGCTGACCAAGCCGTACTTCTGAACATCGAACTCCGGAGTTCCAGAGATCGAAGCCAAAACTCTAAAGAAAGAATTTTCAACAGTGGGACCGTTGGGGCTTTTAAGCCAAGTCGAGCTCTACCGAGTGATTTCCGTAAAGCCTGAATATCCACATATCCTCGGGCGGATATACGCGCCTCTGTTAACATCGCATTCAGTCTCGGCCATTCTCGA
>Ga0070698_100007787_pt1 | contig 11594 bp, 11 predicted proteins | sample KBSK1502metaG_FD_65477 | JGI IMG/M metagenome (GOLD analysis project Ga0070698, IMG submission 65477) | Corn, switchgrass and miscanthus rhizosphere microbial communities from Kellogg Biological Station, Michigan, USA - KBS K1-50-2 metaG | ecosystem: Host-associated > Plants > Roots >...
GCGCGGTCCGTGCTGGCGCTGCCCTGGTCGGCGCGGGTGCCTGCGCGGCCTGACGCGCCGCGGCGGCCTGACGCGCCCCGGCGGGGGCCTCGGTAGGCGGCCATGGTCAGCTGAAGCCCAGGTGCGTCGCAGGTCCCGCGTGCAGGCCCCTGGCCCAGTCGGCGGCGGGCATCCGGCGCTTGCCGGGGGGCTGCACGTCGCCGAGGAGAACCTGGCGCGAGCCCGTGCCGACGTAGACCGCGCCGCGCTTCACGTGCAGCTCGCCTGGGGCGAGGCTGACGTCGGGACCGGCCGTCGCGCCGCGACCAGGGGCCGCGGCGCCGCCATGCTCGCCGGGAGCCTCGGCCTCGCCGGGGGCGTCAGGCCTGGGTGGCGTCGTTAGCGTGATCGGCCAGAGCTTGATCCTGGCGCCGTCGAACTCCGTCCAGGCGCCGGGGTCAGGGGTGCAGGCACGGATCTGGCGGTCGGTCAGGTGCGCGGGCAGGCTCCAGTCCACCCGGGCGTCCTCCGGGGTCAGCTTCGGTGCGAGGCTGACGCCTTCCGCCGACTGCGGCAGGGCGCGGGCGGTGCCGTCCTCGATGCCGTCCAGGGTCGCGACCAGGAGTTCCGCGCCGCTCACGGCGAGCCGGTCCAGCAGGTCGCCGGCGGTGTCCGCGGGCCTGATCGGCTCGGTGAGGACGCCGAACACGGGGCCGGCGTCCAGCTCCCTGACGATCTGGAAGGTGGTCGCGCCGGTGATGTCGTCCCCGTGCAGGATCGCGTGCTGCACCGGTGCCGCGCCGCGCCAGGCGGGCAGCACCGAGAAGTGCAGGTTCACCCAGCCGTGCCGCGGGATGCCGAGGATCGACTGCGGAAGCAGCGCCCCGTACGCCGTGACCGGGCAGCAGTCGGGCGCGATCTCGCGCAGCCGCTCCTGAAAGGAAGGATCGCCCGGGCGAACGGGCTTCAGCGCCTCAATGCCGAGCTCGCCCGCGACCACGGCGACCGGGGACGGCCCCACCCGCCTGCCGCGCCCGGCCGGCGCGTCCGGCCTGGTGATGACCGCCTCGATGGTGTGCTGCGACGTCAGCAGGACGCGCAGCGCGGTCACCGCGACTGGCGGGGTACCGGCGAAGACCAGGCGCACGGCAGGGGCCGCCTCTTCAGGAGATCCGCTGGGTCGCGTGCGGCGAGACCTTCACCTCGGGGACGGGCTCCCCGTTCCATTCGGCTTCCCTGATGGCCTTCATCGCGAGCTTGCGCTGCTTCTTGTCGAGCCGGTCGATAAACAGGATGCCGTCGAGATGGTCGGTCTCGTGCTGGACGCAGCGGGCGAGCAGCTCGCTGCCCTCGATCGTCACCGGGTCGCCGTACATGGTGAACCCGGTGGCGACGACCCGCGGCGCGCGCGGCGTCGGGAACACCAGGCCGGGCAGCGACAGGCAGGCCTCGTCGTCTTCCTCCTGCTTGCCGTCCAGCGCGAGCACCGGGTTGATCAGGTGCCCGGGCTCGTCCTCCACGTGGTAGGTGAACACCCGCAGGCTGACGCCGATCTGCGGCGCGGCGAGGCCGACACCGGGCGCGTCGACCATCGTCTCGGTGAGGTCCTTGACGAGGTTGCGCAGCTCGAGGTCAAAATCCGTCACCGGCTCGGCCGGGGTGCGCAGCACCGGATCACCGAAAAGCCGGATGGGCCTGATCAACGGGCAGAGTCCTCTCACGTATAGCGGTCGCCGTACGCGGCCGGCGCCGCCTGGAATGTCAAGCTCTTGTTCACCATGAATTCTATCGGCGGGCTAGATCACCTCGGCCGGGTCGAGCTGCACCCGGACCGCGCCTGCCTCCTTCCGCGCGCTGCGCGCCGCCTGCGCGGCGTGCAGCGCGCGGGCCAGCGCCGCGCCCTGATCCCGGGGCGCCCGGACGAGGGCTCGGACCGTGCCGGGCCGCGTCTCATCGCGAGCCGCGCCGCGGTCGGCGGGGACCGGTCCGAGGACCTCGAAGCTCTCCGCGACGCCGCTGAGCAAGGTGGCCACGGCAGCGGCCTCGCCGGTGACCGCCGCCATCCGCACCGCGGGCGGGAACCCGAGCTCGGCGCGGTCGGCTAGCTCCCGTTCCGCGAAGCCCGCCGGGTCCCAGCGGATCATCGCCTGCACGGCCGGCAGCGCGGCGTCGGCGTGCACCAGCACCGTTCCGCCGCCACTGACCAGGGCCGCCGCGGCCAGCCAGCGGCGCAGCGCCTCCTCCCCCGCCCGCAGGCTCGGCCGGCCGAGCAGCGCCCAGCCGTCAAGCAGCAGCGCGGCGGCGTAGCGGCCGAGCGGCTCCGCGCCCGGGGTGGCGATCACCAGCGCGGGCTCATCAGAGACCTGCGGGATGACCTTGTCGCCGCCGGACGTGCGCACGGTGACGGCCGGGAACGCCCGGCCCAGCTCCTCGGCGGTACGCGCCGCGCCGGTCACGATCGCGCGGAGCTTGTCGTGGCCGCAGTGCGGGCAGGTCCAGGCGGCGGCCTTGGCGCCGCACCAGCGGCAGTCCGGCGTCGCATGCTGGGCGGCCATCTCGAGCGGTCCGTTGCAGCGCGCGCAGCGCGCCTGCGCGCGGCACCGGCCGCAGGCGATCGCGGCCAGGTAGCCGCGGCGCGGCACCTGCACGAGGACGGGGCCATCCGCCAGGGCGGCGCGGGCGGTGCGCAGCGCCAGGCTGGGCAGCCGGGCCGTCGTGGCGGCCTCGTCCCTGGCGAGTTCGGCGTCGTCAAGGGCGGGCCTGACCCGCGGGGCGGTTTTCCGCAGCGTCGCCCTGGACGGCTCGAGCTGCCGCGCCCAGCCTGAGGTCACGAGCTGCGCGAGTTCCGCGGTGCGGGCGAACCCGCCGATCAGGGCGGCGGCGCCGGCCCGGTGCGCGCGCAGGGCCAGCACCTCCCTGGCGTGCGGGTAGGGCGCGCGCGGCTCGGCGTGCAGGTCGTCGCCGTCGTCCCAGATCACCACCAGTCCCAGGTCCCTGACGGGGGCGAACATCGCCGCGCGGGTGCCGGCCACGATCGGCGCCTCACCGCGCAGCGCGGTGAGCCAGCGCCGGTACCGCTCCGCGGGGCCGAGGTCGGCGGTGAGCGTCACATGCCAGGACCCGAATTGCCGCAGCGCCTCGTCGACACGGGCCAGATCGCGCGTGTCGGGCACCACGATCACCGTGCCGCGCCCCGCGCTCGCGCAAGTGACGGCCGCCCGGGCTATCTCCTCCGGCCAGGTCGCGCCCGGCAGCGCGGTCCACGCCGCACGGGCGGGCCTCCCGTTGTGCAGCGCGTCGAGGAACGCCAGGCCCGCGGGGTACCTGTCCCAGGGGCCGGATTCCGGGCGGGGCGGCGGCTCGCGCCGGGCATCCCGGGCCGGGCCGGCCGGCTCGCCCCCGGCCGGCTCGTCCCCCGCCGGCTCGTCCCGGGCCGGCGGCTGTTTCCCTTCGGTCGCGGCGTGCCGTTGCGGGATCGCGAGGCGCAGCACGTCGGCAAGCGTCCCCGCGTACCGGTCCGCGACAGCCCGCGCCAGCCCGGCGATCTCGGGTGTCAGCACCTGCTCGGCGGACACCACCCGTTCCAGGTAGCTGAGCCGTCCCTGGTGCTCGCTGGCGCTCGCGCGCTCCAGGACGAAGCCGTCGGTCAGCTGTCCGGCGAACCTGACCCGTACGCGCACCCCGGGGAGCGCCTGGGCGGCCAGCCGCTCCGGAACGAGGTAGTCGAACGGCCGGTCCAGGTGGGCGAGCGGGATGTCCACCGCGATGCGGGCGACCGGGCAGTCCGGCGCGGGACTCAGGAGCCGCGGCTCCTTCTTCGCCCTGCCGGCTTCGCGCTGCCTGTTCGCCACCGTCCCGTCCTACCACGCTCCGGGGGGCGGCTGAGCCAGGAGACGCCAGCGGCCGGGCACGGGGAGCCGCAATACCCGTGCCCGGCCGCTCGCGGGCTAGCCGGCCGGCTCAGTCCAGGGGGATGGGCCCGGGGGGAATGGGGGGCGAGTAGTCCCCCATGCCTGATCTGAGCCCCCGATGCCTGGAATGGGCGCCCGGCCGGCTAAGCCAGCGCGGGCTCTTCTGTGTAGCCGGGTCTTACTAGCTGAGCAGGTCGTCGAAGTCGCCTGCTCGCAGCGCGCTGACCATGGCCCGGACCGCGTCGGCCGGGTAAATCAGCGCCGTGCCCTTGGGGTCGCGCGAGTTGCGCATCGCGACCGTGGTGGAGTCCAGGCGGGCGAGCTCGACGCAGGCCCCCTGCGAATTGCTGCGGTCACTCTTACGCCACACCGCGCCGTCCAGCCGCGTGGCAGAGATCCCGTTGTAAATGTCCTGCATTGTCTCTCGTCTCCTGACGCATTGACTCAGACCATGTCTAGCTGCTGCTGCCACGGCCCAGCGCGCTAGCTGCCGGTCCCCGTTGCACATGGCCGGCTTCTGCTGATCCCTAACATTCACCGGTCGTACGAGAAAGAGCTTATCGCATGCACGTGCATCCGCAACGGATTTGGAACTTTCATACGCATACGCATCTGCACGGCACTCATCGGCTTGTTATAGAGAAAGCAACTTCTCCTACCACGGTATGTGATCTGCGACACATATGGGCGGCCGATCAGCGTAGTATGAGCCCGTTTATGTCCCGGTTACCCGTTTTGGGCGGTTTGACGGGAGCCGAAATGTGTGTTTACAGGCCGGCGGCCGCGCGCAGCTGGGCGGCGCGGTCGGTTCGCTCCCAGGAGAAGTCGGGCTCAGAGCGGCCGAAGTGACCGTACGCAGCCGTCTGCGCGTAGATCGGGCGCAGCAGGTCGAGGCTGGCGATGATCGCCCGTGGCCGCAGGTCGAATACCTCGGAGATCGCGTCCTGGATCCGTTCAACCGGCACCCGCTCGGTGCCGAAGCACTCGACGAAGAGCCCGACCGGCTTGGCCTTGCCGATCGCGTACGCGACCTGCGCCTCGCAGCGGTCGGCCAGCTCCGCCGCCACCACGTTCTTGGCCACCCAGCGCATCGCGTAGGCGGCGCTGCGGTCCACCTTCGACGGGTCCTTGCCGGAGAAGGCACCGCCGCCGTGCCTGGCCATGCCGCCGTAGGTGTCGATGATGATCTTGCGCCCGGTGAGGCCCGCGTCGCCCATCGGGCCGCCGATCTCGAACCGCCCGGTCGGGTTGACAAGCAGCCGGTACCCGGCGGTGTCGAGCCCGGACTCAGCGAGCACCGGCTCGACGACGTAGTCCTTGACGTCCGGCGCGAGCAGTTCCTTCAGGTTGATGTCCGGGGCGTGCTGAGTGGACACGACCACGGTGTCCAGCCGAACCGGCCGGTCCCCCACGTACTCCACGGTCACCTGGGTCTTGCCATCCGGCCGCAGATAGGGAACGGTGCCGGAGCGGCGCACCTCGGACAGCCGGCGGGCCAGCTTGTGCGCCATCATGATAGGCAGCGGCATCAGCTCGGGGGTCTCCCGGCAGGCGTAGCCGAACATCAGGCCCTGGTCGCCCGCCCCCTGCCTGTCGTAGTCCTCGGTACCTTCGCCCTCGCGGAACTCGTACGCGTCCGTCACGCCCTGGGCGATGTCCGCCGACTGCGACCCGATCGAGACCGATACGCCGCAGGACGCCCCGTCGTAGCCCTTGGCCGAGGAGTCGTACCCGATTTGCAGGATCTTTTCCCTGATGATGCCTGGGATGTCCACGTAGGTCTTCGTGGTGACCTCGCCGGCGACGTGGACCTGCCCGGTTGTGATGAGCGTCTCCACCGCCACCCTGCTGCCGGGGTCATCCTTGATCATCGCGTCCAGGACGGCATCGCTGATCTGGTCGGCCATCTTGTCGGGATGGCCTTCGGTCACCGATTCCGAGGTAAACAGCCGACGGGCCACGTTTCTTCTCCATCCCTTGCTCAGCTGACCTGGCAGAGTTTAGCCGCCAGCGGCGACCGGCGGCGCAGGACGAGGGTCTCAGCCGAGCCGCGCGGCGACCAGGTCCCAGACGACGCTGGCCAGCGCGTCCTTGGACCGCCGCGGGATCGGCGTCTGGCCGCCGCCGGCGTCGAGCACGACGGCCTCGTTGTCGCCGGCGCCGAACCCGAGCCCGCTGCCCACCTGGTTGACCACGAGCAGGTCGCATCCCTTGCGGGCCAGCTTGGCCTGGGCGGCCGTCAGGTCGAGGTCGGTCTCGGCCGCGAACCCGACGAGCACCTGGGACGCCGGGCCGTGCGCCGCCCGGCGCACGGCCAGGTCCGCGAGGATGTCGGGGTTTTCCGTCAGCGCGATCGGGCCGGGCACGCGGGGACCGGGACCGTCCTTCTTGATCTTCTGGCCGCTGCGCGCCGCGGGGCGGAAGTCCGCGACCGCCGCGGTCATCACCACCGCGTCCGCGGTCCGCGCCTCGTCGAGCATCGCGGCGTGCATGTCCCTGGCGGAGACGACGCGGATGATCTTCACCCCGGCGGGGTCGGGCAGCTCGACGTTCGCGGCGACCACGGTCACCTCCGCGCCGCGGACCGCCGCGGACCTCGCGAACGCGTAGCCCTGCCTGCCTGTCGACCAGTTGCCGAGGAAGCGGACCGGATCGAGTTCCTCGCGCGTCCCGCCCGCCGAGACGACCACCCGCCGGCCCGCCATCGTGAGGAACCGGGTGGCTGCGGAGCCGGCCGCGCCCGTTCGGGATGAAAGCACAGATTCCGCCAGCGCGAAGAGCTCGGCCGGCTCGGGAAGCCGCCCCTTGCCGCTGTCCGCGCCGGTCAGCCGGCCGACGGCGGGCTCGACGACCAGCGCGCCGCGGGACCGCAGCGTCGCCACGTTGTGCTGGGTGGCGGGGTGTTCCCACATCTCGGTGTGCATCGCCGGCGCGTACATCACCGGGCAGCGGGCCGTCAGCAGCGTCGCGGTGAGCAGGTCCGCGGCCAGGCCCGCGGCGGCGCGGGCGAGCACGTCGGCGGTCGCGGGCGCGACCAGCACCAGGTCCGCGCTCTGGCCGAGCCGCACGTGGGGGACGTCGGCGACATCGGTCCACACGTCGGCCGCGACCGGCTCGCCGGACAGCGCCGCCCAGGTCGGTTCGCCGACGAAGCGCAGCGCGTCGGGGGTGGGCACGACCCGCACGCGGTGGCCCGCCTCTTTGAGCAGGCGCAGCAGCTCACATGCCTTGTACGCGGCGATTCCGGCGCCGACACCGAGGATGACGCGCGCCATGGCAGGCCCGGGGGCTAGCCCTCGGTGTTCTCCACCTTGAGCAGCCGTTCCCTGGTCTCGCGCAGCGCGATCGACAGCGGCTTCTCCTGGACGCGCGTCTCGACGAGCGGGCCGACGTACTCGAGCAGGCCCTCACCGAGCTGCGAGTAGTACGCATTGATCTGGCGTGCCCGCTTGGCCGCCATGATGACGAGCCGGTACTTGCTGTCCACCACTTCGAGGAGCTCGTCGATCGGCGGGTTGATGATGCCGTCTGCGGCGGGGGTCCCTGCCACCTGTCGCCTTCCTATTGATGATTGTTAATCAACGTTACCAGTTGCCGGCAAACCTCACCGACGGACGTGTTCACCAGCGTTACGTCAAACTCGCCGGCCGCGGCGAGTTCTTCCCGCGCCACCGCCAGGCGGCGTTCGACCACGTCGGGGGCCTCAGTGCCGCGGCGGGTGAGCCTGCGGACTAGTTCCTCCCAGGACGGCGGCTGCAGGAAGACGAACAGGGCGCTGTCCTTCATGACCTCGCGGACCTGCCGCGCGCCATTGAGGTCGATCTCGAGCAGCGTCAGCTCGCCGCGCTCGATGCGCTCACGGAGCGGCTCCCGCGGCGTGCCGTATTTATTTCCCGCGAACTCGTTCCACTCCAGGAGTTCCCCGGCGGCCAGCATACGGTCAAACTCGCGGTTGTCTACAAAGTAATATTCCCGCCCGTTCACCTCTCCAGGCCGCGGCCTTCGAGTGGTAACGGAAACGGAAATCCAGATCTCCGGACACTGACGGCGGAGTTCCGCGACGACTGTGCTCTTCCCGACCCCGGAGGGTCCGGAGAGCACAGTCAGCCGCGAATTTCTCCGTCCCGCGGGCGCGCGAGCCCCGCTGGGCGCCGCGCCCTCGGCGGCAACCGCCTCGCACGCCTTACCGTCGGGGGAGAAAGCCATGCCCTCGTGCCCGCGCCGGCCGCTCGCGAAGCCGGTTACCAGCGTCAGATGTCCGCACCGAACTCCTGCTCAAGCGCGGCGCGCTGGTTGGCGCCCAGCCCGCGCACCCGGCGGGACTCGGCGATGCCGAGCCGCTCCATGATCTGCTTCGCGCGGACCTTGCCCACGCCAGGCAGCGACTCAAGCAGAGCGGAGACCTTCATCTTGCCAATCACGTCGTCCGTTGATCCGTCCTTGATCACCTCGGACAGCGTGACTGCACCGCGCTTGAGGCGATTCTTAACCTCGGCGCGTTCCTTACGCGCTATCGCCGCCTTCTGCAAGGCGTCCGCGCGCTGCTGGGGAGTGAGAGGAGGAAGAGCCACTCGGGGTCACCTCGGGTTTCGTTGGAAAAAAGGTTGGACGGGAGGGGAAACTAGCGAGTCAAGCACCCTTTCGGCAACGTGAATCTCCGTTTATGTCATCACAAATCCGAATATATTACTCTCAGTACATGTTTGATTACTAAGAGTAGCCATTTGCAGGTCCTGCGCGTCTGGCGGCCTCTCGTACCGTGATAGCCACGGACTCGTCGTTTCCCCCGAAACACTGACCCGTCTGCCGCGAATTATGCGCCTTGTCCCCTTCCGAATGGACGGCACCGCGTTCCCTTCGCCGGGGCCGGAGCCCCGCCCGCTCGAACCGCCGCGTGCGCCGTTTACGCCGGTGGATGGGGCGCCCGGGGCGCCCAGGGCGCGACCGGCCGCCGCTACCCCGATCGCCGGGCGACTGACGTGCCGGACGCCCGGCACGGGCACCACCGACGTGCCAACAATACACGCAACTGGGCTGCCCTGACGGGATGCCGCGAAAACGTATTCCCGCCGCGACGCCTCCCGCGGGGCGCGAATCATCGGCTGCCGTCTATTCATGGGTGCCCGAATCATGGCGTGCCCGAACGCGCCGCCTCACGCATGCCGGCGACATATGTGATTTCTGTGATTGAATTGCCGCTTTTCTCATGCCACGGATGTTCAGACGCTAGCCTTCTCCCGGCTCTTGGCAGGACATTTTACCCACCGCAGCGCGTCCATCACAGTACCGGACCGACAATCGTCACAGGTGAGGTTTGTCGCACTGGTCATAATCTCCGCCGGCCGCGGCGGCGCCTGGTGCTCGTGGGGCAACGGTTCCGCTTTGCCGGCTCGCGAGATATCGCAACTTTCTGACGCTTTCAACCGCGGATTCGCGCGCAATTGCGTGCCAGTCACGGCCCAGGCCCGCACGAGGCCGAGGCCCGGACTCCGGCTTAACGCGGGACCGGACCCGACACCGCACGGCGCAGCGAGGCGGCCACCGCGGCCGCGGCAGCGCCCGGGTCCGGCGCCCTGGTGATCGGCCGGCCGATGACGAGCAAGTCGGCCCCGGCCCTGAAGGCCTCCTCTGGCGTCGCCACCCGCGCCTGGTCGTGCTGGTCGGCTCCGGCCGGGCGGACGCCCGGCGTGATCAGGAGGACGTCCGGCCCCACCTCGGCGCGGACGGCGGCGACCTCGTGCGGTGAGCAGACCAGCCCGCGGGCGCCCGCCGCGACCGCCAGCACTGCCATCCGGCGGACCACGTCGCTGACCGACCCGGGGACCCCGAGAGCGGCGAGGTCGGCGTCGCTCATCGAGGTGAGCACGGTCACCGCCGCCACGCACGTCCCCGGCGCCGCGTCCACGGCCGCCCGGATCACGTCGGTGCCGCCGGCCGCGTGCACGGTCAGGATCTCCGGCCGCAGCCGGGACACGGCACGGGCCGCGCCGGCGACCGTGGCGGGGATGTCGTGCAGCTTGAGGTCGAGAAAGACCTCGACGCCGCTCGCGCCGCGAACCGTGGCCACGACGTCGGGCCCGTAGCGCAGATAGAGCTCCAGGCCTATCTTGACCGTGGACACGTGCGGGGTGACGAGTGCCGCCCACCGCGCCGCGGTGTCCAGGTCCGGCGCGTCGAGCGCGACGGCGACCGGTGCTGGCCTTCCTGGCCTTTGCACGCCAGGCTCCTCTCTCCGGGGACGCCCCGGATTCATCCGGCGGGGTTGCTCTTCCTGCACGCGCCGTACCTGCCGGTTACACCCAGCTGTGCCGCTGGGAAGCGTACCCGGCTGACTGGTGCGCGCGCCCTACGACGTCTGTCACGCGATCTACCCCGCGGGCCGCGAGTTCCTCCTCAAGCTCCCGCTGAATTCGCGAGCACGCCGAAGGGTCGTGGAAGAGTACCGTTCCCACGGCCACCAGCGACGCCCCGGCGAGCAGGAATTCCAGCGCGTCCCGGCCGGTCCGCACCCCGCCGGTGCCGATGATCGGCACGTCGGGCAGCGCCTCGCGGACCTGCCAGACGCAGCGCACCGCGACCGGGCGGATCGCCGGACCCGACAGCCCGCCGTAGAGCCCGGCGAGCGCGGGCCGTACGGTCACCGGGTCGATGACCAGGCCAGGCAGCGTGTTGATCAGGGACAGCCCGTCCGTGCCCGCCGACACGCAGGCCTTCGCCACGCTCACGATGTCGGTGACCTCCGGTGACAGCTTCGCGAACACCGGGATGTCGTACCTGGCGCTGCCGCGCACCGCCGCCACCACCTCCCCGGCGGCGCCGGGGTCGAGGGCGAACGGCCGCCCGGCGGCCGCGGCGTCCGGGCAGCCGAGGTTGACCTCGATCGCGGTCACGCCCGCGGCGTCGGACAGCCTGGCGGCGAGCTCGCCGTACTCCCGCGCGCTGTGGCCCGCCACGGACACCACGGCGCGCGCGCCGCGGGACAGCAGCCATGGCAGGTCGCGCTGCAGGAACCCGTCGAGGCCCGGCCCCTGAAGTCCCCCGGCGGACAGCAGGCCGCTCGGCGTCTCCGTCACCCGGGGCGCCGGGTTGCCCGCCCGCGGCTCAAGCGTGACCGATTTGGTGATCACCGCGCCGATCCGTGCCACGTCGGTGAACTGGGCAAGCTCCCGGCCGGCGCCCGCGCACCCCGACGCCGTGAGGATCGGGCTCGGCAGGTCCAGGTGACCGATCTTGGTTCGCAGGTCAGCCGGCATTGGACCGCTCCCCGGTCGGGGTAGCCGGGGAGCCCGCGCGAGGCTTCCAGCCCGGGGCGCCGAACGCGTCGAAGGGGATCGTGCCCACGTCATCCCAGCGCACCAGGTCGCCGCGGAACACCGGCCCGTCCACGCACGCCCGCACCATCCTGGTGATCCCGTCGTTGCCCACGGCGGGCAGCACGCAGCCCATGCACAGCCCGGTACCGCAGGTCATCGCCGGCTCCGACACCAGCGCCTGCACCGGGATCTCGTACCGCCCGGCCAGCGCGCACACCGAGCGCAGCACGCCGAGCGGCGCGGACGCGTAGATCACGTCGGTGCGGGCCTGCGCGACGACGGTCGGCAGCACGTCCGCCACCGAGCCGCGGGCGCCGAGCGACCCGTCCGCGGTCGTGACCACGGCGGACCGGCCCGTGCGCCGCGCGGTCAGCGCCCCGAACACCCGGTC
>Ga0070698_100007788_pt1 | contig 11594 bp, 12 predicted proteins | sample KBSK1502metaG_FD_65477 | JGI IMG/M metagenome (GOLD analysis project Ga0070698, IMG submission 65477) | Corn, switchgrass and miscanthus rhizosphere microbial communities from Kellogg Biological Station, Michigan, USA - KBS K1-50-2 metaG | ecosystem: Host-associated > Plants > Roots >...
GGGCGAGATCCGGCGGACCGGGCGCCGCGATCGTCCAGAAGACGGACGGCGCTGTCCCTGCCGCCAGCTCCACCGAGGTGTTCGCCTGTACATTGGTGTCATCACCATCGGAGTGGCTGCCGGCAACGCCTCTTAGTCTGACACTGATGTGAGCTGATCGGTTCTAAGCAGGCAGAGGCCGGCAGCGCGGGCAGTCACTTTGCGTGATCGGACGCTTCATTCACGGGCGATGTGGGTGCTGTTCGCGGAACGAATCTTTCGTTCCGCGAACGAAGGTCAGCAGGGTGACGTTTTCGCAGGTGGAGCGCCACGGGCTCGAGCCCTGAAAGTCTCGCCGAGCCGCTGCGCATCCTCATCGGGCTGGCCGGGCGCATCGCTGCTGCCCTGGGCGCCGGGTGGCAACTCCGCCGGTGGTGGCCGGGGTGCGTATTTCGCGCTGGACGGCGGGACGGCGAACCTCGCCGCCGCCGCGCTCGGCGGGTACGCGGTGCTCATGGCGGTCGTCCAGCTCCGCTTCGTCCCGCTGTATGCCAGGCTCCGGTTCTCGCCGGGCTTCTGGTCCTTCACCTTCTCCTATGCCGCCGGCGCCACCGACGCGCTGGGCTGGATCACCGCCACCAAGCCGCCCGGTGCCACCGCGTACGCTGCCGTGGTGATCGCGCTGATCACCGCGTGGATCGCCGCCATCGCCGCCCGGACCGCGGTCGCCGCCGCCCGCGGGCAGCTCCTCCCCCAGCCGCCACCCCCGGCAGGCAGGCGCCCTGCCCAGCCCGGCACTTCTGCGCCACCGGAACCAGGACGCCGCGCACCAGACAGCGCCCGCACAAGCAAGACAGCAGGAAGGCAGGGATGAGCATGGCAACAGAACTGGTGCTGCTCGGGACGGCGAGCCTCGCACTGAGGAGCCTTCCGATGGCCAAGCACGCGAGCATTCTGTGGACGCGCCTGCGCCGAGTCCTCGCCGCCGCTCCGGGGCGATTTCCCGGTGGCTCGGCCTGGGTCAGCGGCGAGCCCGGCTCGTCGCCGATCGCGTGCGCGCGCCCGTGAACACCCTGGCCCATGCCCCGGTCTGCGGGCGCCGCCGCCCAGGTGCTGGTGTGCGTGGGGCAGACGATGAGTCCCTGGCGGTGCGGGCCAGCTGGGCCAGGGACGAACCAGCTCGCGCGCCGTGCCGACGGCCCACGCCCGCCTGCGCGGCGTCGCCGCGGTGCTCATCGCCGGCCGCCGGCGAACTGGTCTCCTGCTGCGACCGCTGCCGCGCAGCCAGCTGTTCCCGCGCGACGGCCAGCAGGCTCATCGGCTCAATCCAGGCCGAGCCACCGGGAAATCGCCCCGGAGCGGCGGCGAGGACCCGGCGCAGGCGCGTCCGCAGAATGCTCGCGTGCTTGGTCATCGGAAGGCTCCTCAGTGCGAGGCTCGGGTGGTATCCCCGGCACCGGCCCGGCAGGCCGAAGCGGACGCACCTCGCGCGCCCGAGCGGACGTACCCGCCTGCCATGTCGGCCAGTCTCGTGCCTTTAGCCGGCTCGTGTCTTCCCGGCCAGCGGCCAACCTGCCTACCCGTCAGCGGGAATCGGAATATGGCGGCCAGCCTGGAGAGAGACCGATCGTGCCCGATGCGACCGGCCCACCCCGCTAGCTTCAGCGTGGCCTAGGCCGCTCGGATGCACAGGCCCGCGCGCCGTCGCCTCGGCGAGCTGGGCGGCCAGGACGCCCACGGCACTGGTGGCGGCGCTGAGGAGTACGCTGCTGTCGGCCCGCACCTGGCCGATGTCGTGCATCTCCAAGTGAGCGGTTACGCCGGTCGTGCCCAGGACGCTGATCCACTCCAGCGAGCCGCCGAGCGCAGGGTCCGCGATCTCGGCAGGCGTGATCGTGGTGGTCGCGTAGGCCTGCCAGCCGGTGCAGGCCGCCATCCGTGTGCCCACCGGCACGCCGGGATCCTGGGATGCCACGACCACCCCGGCACTGTTGGCCGGGACCCGGCTCGCCAATAGCCGCCGGGGTGACTTCCGGCGAGCCGCGCAGCATGCGCTGGTACGGGTCGACGCTCGTGATGAGGTTGCGCACCACGACCTCGCCGGGACCAGGTGCCCGCAGCGGCCGCCGCCCGGACACCAAGTCGCCGGGACGCAGCGCGGGCTCCGGTCGGCGTTTCAGTACGACGACGTCGGCGTGGCTCGGCACGGAGATGTCCAAGACCTTTGCTTGCGCACCCGAACCCGGCGGGGCGACGGGCTGTCTCATTATTTCTCGATGAGCAGGGACTGGTCACCTACTCGTTTGTGCTGGGATCACGGTCTCGCAGGTCCGTCACGCGCCGGGCCGGCTAGACGCTGCGTGGCGGCGCACAAGAGTGGCCGCCACACGGCCAGCGACGCCATCGGCCCGGGCGACACGCAGGAATTGGTCATCCGGTTCGTCGCCGGGTGCGCGGTCAGCACCTCCAGGGTCCGCGGGCACACGACGGAGGCCGCGCACGGCGTGTTCGCTATCGCCACCTTCCTGGACGCGACGCTCGCCGCGGTCGCCGCGGGGTAGATCGGCCCTTCGCCGGCGTTACCATGGGCAACACCATCATCTCGGTCCGGGGGTCGTGCGATGCGTTTCGTCTTTGCCGGTGGCGGCGTGCGGCGGTGGGCGAGAACCCCGCTCGGGGCGGTCGCCCGGGGGCTCGTCGCGGGCGCGGTCGGCACCCTGGCCATGGACCTGTTGTGGTTCTACCGCTATCGGCGGGGCGGCGGCGAAGGCGGCTTGGCCCAGTGGGAGTTCTCCTCTGGGCTGTGCAGCTGGGAGCAGGCGCCCGCGCCGGCGCAGATCGGCAAGGGCCTGGTGGAAGGCGTCTTCAAGCGCGAGGTGCCGGCCCAGCGGGCGGCGCTGGTCAACAACGTCACGCACTGGGCGTATGGGCTGCTCGGCGGCCTGCAGTACGGGATCGTGGCGGGCTCGCTGCGAGCGCCGCGCATCCGCTACGGCCTGCCGTTCGGCGCGGCCGTGTGGGCCACCGCATACGCGGTCCTTCCGGCCGCTGGGCTGTACAAGCCGATCTGGGAGTACGACCTGGGCACCTTGGCCAAGGACCTGAGCGCCCATGTCGTGTACGGTCTGGGCACGTCCGCCGCCTTTTCCCTGACCGACGGCTGGCCAGGAACCGCGGCCTGACTGACACATACCCGCCACAGGGCAATTACGCGTCCACCCGCGCGAGGTGTTCCGGTAGCCCAGCACCGGCGGCGGAAGCGAGGACTGCCACGGTGACGGCCGGCCGCCTAGGGTGCCGAACGTGGTGGCCTCGATCCCTTTCCCGCACCGGGGGCCGGGGGCGTGCTCTCACCGGCGGACGGTGATCCAAGGCCGCCACGCGGGGCTCTCAGGCCGAAGCCACCCGCGGGCAGCACCCCGGAAGGAGGGCCGATGCGTACTGTGAGCCGCGGCGCGGTCCCGGCGCTGACCACCGAGCAGATGCGCGCGGTCGACCGGGCCATGGTCGAAGATCTGCACATCGAACTCGTCCAGATGATGGAAAACGCCGGGCGCAACCTGGCCGAGCTGGCGATGACCCGCTTTCGCCGACCTCGGTGACGGTCCTGGCCGGGCCGGGCGGCAACGGCGGCGGCGGCCTGGTCGCCGCCCGGCACCTGGCCAACCGCGGTTGTCAGGTCCAGGTCGTGCTCTCCGAACCGGGCCGCTTGACCCCGGTGCCCGCCCACCAGGCCGACATCCTCGCCCGGATGGGCATCACCCTTGCCAGCCGGCCTGCCACCGCCGGCCTGGTCATCGACGCCCTGATCGGCTACAGCCTGCGAGGCGACCCCGCCGGCACCGCCGCGCAGCTCATTACCTGGGCCCAACGACCAGGCCGCCCCGGTGCTGGCCCTGGACACCCCCAGCGGCCTGGACCCGACGACCGGGTCGGCCGGTACTCCCGCCGTCCGGGCCGCCGCCACCCTCACCTTGGCCCTGCCCAAGGCCGGCCTGCTCGATGCGCCCAGCGCCGGGGAACTCTACCTGGCCGACATCTCGGTGCCGCCGCTGGTCTACCAGCGGATGGGCATCGCCGTCCCTGAGTTGTTCCGCCGTGTAACTAGTGTCGTTGTGGGCGGGTCGGCGCGGGTGACGTCGGCGGCCTGGTACCTGGTGCGCCGCGACGTGACTGGCGCCGGTCACGGCCTGGCGATACCGGGAGGAGCCGGAATGCAGCCTCCTCCGAGCGTGATCGTGTTCGATGCCAACGAAACCCTGTCCGACGTGGCACCACTGGCCGGGCGGTTCGCCGATACCGGCGCCCCGGAGCTGCTCGCCAAGGTGTGGTTCGCCGCCCTGCTGCGGGATGGGTTCGCGCTGACCGCCACCGGCGGCATGGAAACATTCGCCCGCCTCGCCGCCGGCGCGCTGCGGGCGGTACTGGCCGGAGCGAGCCTCAACCGGCCGGCCGATGACGCGATGGATCACATCCTGGCTGGCTTCGCTGATCTCCGCGTTCACCCCGACGTGCCGGGTACGCATCCTGCGCCAGCACAGCCCTCGCCTGGTCACACTGGCCAACGGGTCCGCCGACATCGCCGGCCGGCTACTGTCCAAGGCGGGCATCCGCACCGAGTTCGAGCAGCTGCTCTCGGTCGATGACGCTGGCGCCTGGAAGCCGGCGCCCGCCGCCTACGCATACGCCGCCCGCGCGTGCTCGGTTCCCATGGACCAGATGCTGCTGGTGGCGGTGCATCCCTGGGACATCCACGGCGCACACCTCTGTTATGTGATCGTGGCGTGCACGTGTGCGGGTTACGTTGGCCGGAGATCTATCGCGCCGGCGAGGAACTTCTCGACCAGGAGCGCGATCTCGCGAGGGCGCCACAGGCAGCGTGATATGGCCTGTTCGGTCCAGGGTTGCTCGGCCGCGGCACGCCGTGCGGGCTGGCCGGTGCCGGATTCGGTGATCGTGACCTTGGTGCCGTCTGCGGCTTCTTCAAGCTCGAAAGCAACGAGTGTCGCCGGCTCGGCTGGGTAGTCAGCTCCTTGGCCTGTGGCGAGGGGATGCCAGCGGAAGGAAAACCGGCGCATCGGCTCGACACGGTCGATGATGAGCTCGAATGTGGTTCCGAGGTAGGGCTTTTGGGCCCTCCCGATGCCGGGGTCGGCCTTGGTCGGAACGATCCGCCCGGTCAGCCGCGCGGCGGCGGCGAATGGGCCATCGAGTTCGGCGCCGAACCAGGTCCCGAACTGTTCCGCGTCGCTGATCGCCTGCCAGACTCGATCGTGTGGAGCGCGGAGCAGGTAGGTGGTTTGGATGTGATCGGTGTGGTTGAGCATGGCCGGTCTCCGGGCTGCCTATCAAGATCGTAATTGCTTCGGGTCGGGCACCCGCCTGGTCAGTCCGGCGGGTGCCCGGCGGTGTAAGAGCAGGTCCGGCCGTTAGCCTGCGAAGTGTTTCGCCATCGGGTCGAAATAGAACGGGCCCCAGTTGGTGGACAGGTGCTCGTGGAGTTCGGCCGGATACCCGTCCTGATCGACGGTGAGTTTGGTGCCGTCGCCGTCGCGGGTCAGGGTGAACCGGACGATCGAGTACACCCCGGGGTCCCAGTCGGTGAAGCGCCATGCCTGGACGACGCGCTCGCCCGGGACCAGTTCGATCTGGCGCCCTTCAAGCCAGTCGTCGAACAGGGAGAAGTAGGCGCCTGCGCTGCCGCCGCCCTTGCCCGGCCTGCCGGTGACGTCGCCGAGCTTCGCACCGTTGGTGAGCAGCTCGTAGACCCGCTCGGGCGCTACCGGAAACGTTGCTTCTTGATGGATGGCCATCGGTCCACTCCTGGTGTTGGGCCGGCGAGGCGCCGGCATCTACGTGTCGTTGGGGCAGATGCCGGCCAGCTGGCAAAGTGGGCGGCGGCGCTCAATTCTTTTGCCCGCGTGGACGGAGCCGGTGCCGGCCGGGCATAACGGGACGAACGGCACAAGCGGGTGATGGGAGGATGGCGTGGTGACGACGGACCTGATCAGCCGGGCCCAGGGCGGAGACGAGCAGGCGTTCGGCCAGCTCATCGACCCTTACCGGCGCGAGTTGCAGATGCACTGCTACCGGATCCTCGGTTCGGTCCACGACGCCGAGGACGCGCTGCAGGAAACCCTGCTGGCGGCCTGGCAGGGCCTTGGCGGCTTCGAGGGACGCGCGTCGATCCGGACCTGGCTCTACCGGGTCGCCACCAGCCGCTGCCTGCTCGCGCTGCGGTCCGCTCGCCGCCGCCCGCAGACCGACTGGCCACCACCCGGGCTTGCACTACCGGAGCCGACCCGGCTGGGCGAGGTGGTCTGGCTCGAGCCCTACCCGGACATCCTGCTCGCTGGGCTCGCCGACCACAGCCCCGGCCCCGAGGCCCGGTACGAGGCCACCGAAGCCATCTCGCTGGCCTTCATCACCGCCCTGCAGCTCCTGCCGCCCCGCCAGCGGGCCGTCCTGATCCTGCGCGACGTCCTGGGATTCCACGCCAGCGAGGTGGCCCAGATCCTTGATTCCACCGAGGAGTCGGTGACTAGCGCGCTCAAACGCGCCCGCGCCGCCCTGCAGCGCCGACTCCCGTCCTCAGCGGAGCGGGAACCTCCCCCGCCGCCAGGCTCGGCCGCCGAACGGGAACTCGTGGAACGGCTCACCCGGGCCTATGAGAACAGCGACGTGGATGACCTCGTCGCACTGCTCACTGACGACGTCTTGATGACCATGCCGCCGATCCCGCTGGAATACCAGGGCCGCGAACTGGTCATCAAGTTCCTCACAGCCGCCGTCTTCCCGCAGGACACCATATTCCACATGGTGACAACCAGGGCCAACGGCCAGCCCGCATTCGGCGTATACCACCGGAAACCAGCGGCCACCGTCGCCCACGCGAACGGGCTGCTGGTATTCACCCTCACCGGCGGCCAGATCAGCGCGATAACCCGTTTCGACACCAGCGTCCTGCCCCAATTCGGACTTCCCTCAACCCTGCCAGCCTGAGCAAGCCTCACCCCGGATACGCGTCGGAGGCAAACGTGAAGCCGTCCGGACCCGATCGGCAAGTACCGTGGCGGCCTCGCCTCCGTCCCGCCCTGTGACCTGGCCGCCAAGGTGGTGCGCGAGGCCGTCAGCCGGTCCGGCGTGGAGCCGGCGCAGGTCGGCCACGTCGTGTTCGGCAACGTGATCCACACCGAAGTCAGGGACATGTACATTTCCCGCGTGGCGGCCCTGAACAGCGGCTTGGAAAAAGGGACGCCCGCGCTGACCGTGAACCGGCTGTGTGGCAGCGGGATGCAGGCCATCGTCTCCGCCGCTCAGGCGATCATGCTGGGCGACTGCGAGGTCGCGGTGGCCGGCGGAGCCGAGTCGATGAGCCGCGCCCCGTACTGGCTGCCCGCCATGCGCTGGGGCCAGCGGATGAACGACGGCGTCGCGCTCGACCCTATGGTCGGCGCGCTCACCGACCCGTTCGATGCCTGCCATATGGGCGTGACCGCGGAAAATGTCGCGGCCGACTTCCACGTGTCTCGCGCGGACCAGGACGCCCTGGCTGCCGAGAGCCACCGCCGCGCCGCGGCCGCCGCTGCGGCGGGGTACTTCAAGGAGCAGATCCTCCCGGTCGAGATCCCGGGCAAGAAGGGCACTACGGTCGTCGATACCGACGAGCACGTGCGGGCCAATGTCAGCGTCGATGACATGGCGAAGCTGCGGCCCGCGTTCGCGCGCGACGGCACGGTCACCGCGGGCAACGCGTCCGGCATCAACGACGCCGCCGCGGCCGTGGTCCTCGCGTCGGAATCGTTCGTCAGCAGCAGCGGCCGAACACCGCTGGGCAAGCTGGTCGGATATGCCCACGCCGGAGTCGAGCCGCGGATCATGGGCATGGGCCCGGTGCCCGCGACGCGCAAGGCGCTCGACCGCACCGGGATCAAGCTCGATGAGATCGACGTGTTCGAGATGAACGAGGCCTTCGCGGCCCAGGCCCTGGCGGTGGTCAGGGAACTGGACCTGCCCCTCGAGCGCACCAACCCGAACGGCAGCGGCATCTCCCTCGGCCACCCAGTTGGCGCGACCGGAGCCATTCTGGCCGTCAAGTCGTTGTACGAGCTCAAGCGCATCGGTGGCAGGTTCGCGCTCGCCACGATGTGCATAGGCGGCGGGCAGGGCATCGCGGCGATCTTCGAACGCGTCTGACCCCTACCGGGCTGACCACCAGGTCCGGCCTCCGGCCGGACCCGGTCGGGGGCCGGATCCCTATCCCATGTCGGGCCGGTCACACGTTCCGCAGATCGACCCTGTAACGCGCCGCCCGCGGCACAACGGTAGCGAACGCAGGCGATCAGGTAAGGCCCATACGATGAGCCGGACGACGGCCTCGGGCCTGGACCAGACGTTGAGCTCAGCCGCGGATGGCATGGCCGGTCCCGCGTCAGTTCCCGTCGGCCAGGACGGGGCGCAGCGTGTCGAGGACGGCGGGGTCTTCGATGGTGGACGGTACCGGCTCGTCCTGGCCGTCGGCGATTCCCCGCATGGTCTTGCGGAGTATCTTGCCGGACCGGGTCTTGGGCAGGGCAGGAATCACGTCGACCCTGCGCAGCGCAGCTACCGGTCCGATCCGGTCGCGGATCAGCTGGACAAGTTCGGCCGACAGGACGGCCGGGTCGGCACTGACGCCCGCCTTGAGCACCACGAACCCGCGCGGTATCTGGCCCTTGAAGTCGTCGTTCACCCCGATGACCGCGCACTCGGCCACCGCCGGGTGGCTGGCGAGCACCTCCTCCATCTGCCCGGTGGACAGCCGGTGGCCGGCCACGTTGATCACGTCGTCGATGCGGCCCATCACGTACAGGTAGCCGTCGCTGTCCCGGTACCCGCCGTCGCCGGTGACGTAGAAGCCGGGGCGCTGGGACAGGTAGGACTCGACGAACCGCTCGTCGTCCTGCCACAAGCTGGGCAGGCATCCCGGCGGCAGCGGCAGCCGCACCACGACCTCCCCGGTCTGCCCGGCCGGCGCCTCGGTCCCGCCGGCGTCCAAGATGCGGACGTCGTAGCCGGGCACCGGCACGGTGGGCGAGCCGGCCTTGGTCGGCAGGGGCTCTAGCCCAATCGGGTCGGCGGCGATCGGCCAGCCGGTCTCGGTCTGCCACCAGTGGTCGATGACCGGGACGCCGAGCAGCTCGCCGGCCCACCGGTAGGTCTCCGGGTCGAGCCGCTCGCCGGCCAGGAACAGGTACCGGAACCCGGACAGGTCGTACTCTCGGGCCAGCTTGCCGCCCGGGTCTTCCTTCTTGATCGCGCGGAACGCGGTCGGCGCGGTGAACAGCGCCTTGACCCGGTGCTCGGCGATGACCCGCCAGAACGCGCCGGCGTCCGGGGTGCCCACCGGCTTGCCCTCGTACAGCACGGTCGTGCACCCGGCCAGCAGCGGGGCGTAGACGATGTAGGAGTGCCCGACCACCCAGCCCACGTCCGAGGCGGCCCAGAACACCTCGCCGGGCCCGGTGTCGTAGATGTTCTCCATGCTCCAGCGCAGCGCGACCGCGTGGCCCCCATTGTCGCGGACCACCCCCTTGGGCCTGGCCGTAGTGCCGGAGGTGTACAAGATGTACAGCGGGTCGGTCGCCGCCATCGGGACGCAGTCCGCGGGCTCGGCCCCGGCCAGAGCCTGGCTCCAGTCCAGGTCACGGCCGGCCGTCAGCGCGGCGGTCGCGGCCGGCCGCTGCAGGATCACGCACCGGTCCGGCTTGTGGCGCGCCAGGTCGATGGCGCGGTCCAGGATCGGCTTGTACTCCACGACGCGGCTGACCTCAATGCCGCACGAGGCCGAAACCACCACCTTCGGCGCGGCGTCATCGATCCGCATCGCGAGCTCGGCCGCCGCGAAGCCGCCGAACACCACCGAGTGCACCGCACCGATCCGCGCGCACGCCAGCATCGCGATCACCGCCTCCGGGACCATCGGCATGTAGATGACCACCCGGTCGCCCTTCTCCACCCCCAGGCCGTGCAGCGCCCCGGCGAACCGCGCGACCTCGCCCAGCAGCTCCCGGTAGGAAAACCTCCGCTGGGTGCCGGTCACCGGGCTGTCGTAGATCAGCGCGGTCTGGTTACCTCGGCCGCTACGCACGTGCCGGTCCAGCGCGTTGAAGCAGGTGTTCAGCACCCCGTCTGCAAACCAGCGGTAGAACGGCGGATCCGAGGCGTCCAGCACCACCGTGGGGGCCCGGTACCAGTCGATATCCTTAGCCGCCTCCCCCCAGAACCCCTCGGGATCGGACAGGCTCCGGTGGAACGCCTCCGCGTAGCGGCCCATGACGGGCTCCTTCCAGTCCTAGCTAGCCGTACCCGGCCAGGTCAATGCCTGGCCAGCGGGAAGAGAGGCAGCACTGAGCGCTTGTACAGACTGCCAGCCCAGCGTTAACGAATGGACGCCTCAGCGCAACTTGCGCAGGAACGGGTCGTGCGGCTCGAACGGCGTCACCGTGACCCGCGCGTCCACCACGGCCGCCCCGTCCGGCCCGGCGGTGACGGGGCTGAGGTGAAGGTCGGTGACTTCGGGCAGGTCATCGGCGAGTCGCGAGACCCGCAGCAGCACGTCGCCAAGGGGGGTCCGAGGGGATGGGTCCCCCCGGTCGCGGGGGGTTCCGGGGGGTCGTCCCCCCGGGATAGCACTGCCGATCAGCTTGTCCGCATCGACGTCGGTCAGCGGCGTGAGCCTCGCCGCCCGGTCCGCGAGGTTGGTCCCCAAGACCATCAGCGGGCCGAACACGTGGTCATCGGCCACGTTGATGGTCACCTCGGTGCCCGGTGGGGCGAGATCGGCCAGCGGAATTCCGTAGCAGCGGAGCAGTTCGGCGGCCTGCTCGGGGGCGAGCCGACCACCGCCCGGCGCGCGCCGGAGGAACTCGCGCACCAGCGTGCGGGCGTCCCCGGCCCTGATATCGGGAAAGTCGGGCACATGGCCGCGCGGCTCGGCCCGCCAGGCCCCGTAGCCGACCGCGCGGGCCAGCGCGCTCATCGCCGCTTCCGGCGAGCCGTAGGCTGGTATCTGGCCCCGAGCGCTGGGCAGCAGCCGGACGGATTCCGCCTGGTTCAGCACGACGGCGGCGAACGGGATGCCGACGTCGGCCTGCTGGATCGCGGTCACCAGGTCGCCGGTGGCGCCGGTGGGCAGGACGAGCGCGACCAGCGCATGCACGTCTTCGTCCGCGGCGAGCAGTTCGAGGCACCGGCGGAAATCCTCGCCGGAAACCGTGGCCCTGGTGTCCACGGGCCCGGTGACCGTGCCGCGAGGGACGAGCGCCCGCAGCCGCCGCCTGGTCACGCCGCGCGGATGGTGGACGGACAGGCCGAGGTCGGTGCAGGCGTCCGCCGCCAGCACCCCCGCGCTGCCGACGTTGGACACGATCGCGACGGCGCGCCCGGCCGGGACGGGCTGGGCGGCCAGCAGCGCGGCGGCCTCGATCAGTTCCCCGAAGCCACCCGTGGCGATGATGCCGGCCTGCTCGAACAGCGCGTCCCGGCCGACCTCGGGCCGGCCCGCCTGCACGGTGAGCACGGGCATGGACGCGCTGACCCGGCGGGCCGTCCGGGCGAACTTGCGCGGGTTGCCG
>Ga0070698_100007789_pt1 | contig 11592 bp, 11 predicted proteins | sample KBSK1502metaG_FD_65477 | JGI IMG/M metagenome (GOLD analysis project Ga0070698, IMG submission 65477) | Corn, switchgrass and miscanthus rhizosphere microbial communities from Kellogg Biological Station, Michigan, USA - KBS K1-50-2 metaG | ecosystem: Host-associated > Plants > Roots >...
CGCGCGCGCGAGCGGCGTCGCGGCGACCGCGCTCTCCTCGACCGGCCGCAGCTCGCGCGGCGCGAGCGGATCGGGTAGCGCTTCGGGCCGCGCGCCGAGCAGGCCCGCGACGAGGCGCCGCGCGACCGGCGACGCAGGGGGATCCGCGAGCGCGAGCAGGCGCCGCGCAAGCTCGACGAGCGCCATGGGCTCGCCCTCCGCGCGCAACGCGCCCAGCCTGCGGCGCATGCCGTCCGGCAGCGCAGAGCCGGATTCGAATTCGCGGATCGCCTCGCCGCCGTCCACCGCGCTGTGCCGATCTCGCGTAACCTCTCGCGCTCGGGCGGAGGTAGGCTCGGGGGCACCGAACGCCTGCGTTCAGCGGGGGGGTGGTTTCGCCGATCGTATCACGCGCGGTTGCGGGCCGCGCGTGCGGATCGGCCGTGGAGGGCTGCTTGCGAGGTTCGATGTTTCTGGCCGCGGTCTCCGCTCTGCTCGCCGCAGCCGCGAGCGCCGAGGCCCCTGCGATCGCGCGGCCGCGCCTGGCCGGTCAGCCGGCCGGCGATGCGCGCGGCGTGGTGTTCTTCCTCGAGTCCAAGCTCGCGCCCGGCATGGTCGCGGTGGGCGCGGCGCACACGCTCACGCCCGAGACACTTGCGCGCGCCCAGCGCGTCGAGCTCGCGCTGCCCGGCGCGCGCGCGCCGGTCGCGGTGGCGGATCGCTTCGCGGTCGCGCCGGGAAGACCGTTCAGCGACGCCGACGCTGCGTTGCGCGATGACTACATGGTGTTCCTGCTCGCGGCCAAGCCGCGCGGGGTGCGCGCGCTCGCGGCCGATGCGCGCCCGCTCGCGTCGGGCGCGCGCGTGCGCGTGCTCGGACCGGGATCCGGGAATCGCCCGGAGCAGGACGCGCCCGGCGCGATCACGTCGGCCACCGCGGAGCGGATCGAGATCCAGCTCGACGCGACGACTGCGCTCGAGGGCTGGGGCGGCGCGCCCGTGCTCGCCGACGGACGCGTGATCGGAATCCTCCAGGCGGCCGTTCCGAGCGAAGGCACTACGCGCGTGATCGCGGCGCCGATCGGTGGCGTGCTCGACGCGCTGCGCGAGCCACTCGACGGCGGCAAGGGCCGGCGCTTCGCCGCGTTCGCGCCCGCCGCTGCCGCCGCGCCCGCAGCGAAACCGGGCAAGCCGGCCGCCGCGCCGCGCAAGCCGTTGATCCAGCCCACCGCGGGCAAGGACACGAGCCTCGAGCTCTCGATCGAGTACCCGCGCGACGGCGCGGAGGTCGCGAGCACGGTGTGCGGCACGTTCGTCGCGGGGCGCGCGCGCGCGACGCACGGCGCGCCGCGCCGCTTCGACGTGATGCTCGTGATCGACACCTCGCGCTCGACGCTCGCCGCAGCCGGCACCGACGTGAACGGGAACGGAGTGGTCGGCGAGCCGCGCCTCGGCGGTCTCGGCTCGATGGTGGGCGCGGGTCTCACCGACGATGGCGACTCGATCCTGGCCGCGGAGATCGCCGCGGCGCGGCGCGTGCTCGCGGGCTTCGATCCGCGCAGCACGCGCGTCGGGCTGGTCGCGTTCGCGGGCGATCCGCCCGGCTACGGCGGGAACCGCAAGCCCGCGGTCACGATCGGAGAGCTCACCCGCGAGTTTCCGCAGCTCGAACACGAGCTCGAACAGCTCCAGGCGGTTCCGCCGCTCGGCAATTCGACGCACATGGCCGCGGGCGTCGATCAGGCGACGATCGAGCTGACCGGCCTGCGCGGCGCGCGCTCCAAGCCCGACCCGGACAGCGAGAAGGTCGTGTTCTTCTTCACGGACGGACAGCCGACGCTGCCCTACGCGAGCGAGGCCGACAACGTGCGCGCGGTGCTGCGCGCTGCGACGCGCGCGCAGCGCGCGAACATCAGGATCCACTCGTTCGCGATCGGGCCGGAGGCGCTCGCGGGCCCGATCGCGGCCGTCGAGATGGCGAGCCGCACGCACGGCTACTTCGTCCCCGTGCGCAAGCCCGGCGATCTCGTCGACATCGTCGAGCAGGTCAGCTTCGCGAACATCGAGAAGGTGACACTCGAGCAGGCCAAGACGCGGGTCGAGGCGAAGCCGTTCCGGATCACCGCGGATGGGTCGTGGGCGGGCTTCCTCGCGCTCGAGCCGGGCGCCAACACGATCCTCGCGACCGCGGTCGCGGAGGAAGGCGCGAAGGCCGAGCGCCGCATCGAGGTGTCGCGAGTCGACAAGCCCGCCGACGCGACCGAGCCCGACCTGCCGGTCGACCTGGTCGTGCAGCGCAACCGGCTGCTCGAGGACTGCCTCTTGATCGCGCGCCAGCAGCGCCTCGATGCCGAGCGCGAGCGCAACGAGGAGATCCGCCGCGCGCTCCAGGTCGAGATCGAGCGCGAGCGGGAGAAGGCGCGCGAGCGCGCCGATCAGCAGCGCAAGCAGCTCGACCTGGAAGGCGAGGACGACGACGCCGAATAGCGCTTAGCGCTGGGCGGTGTGGACGTGGTCCGGTGCGTGGCGCTGCGTGACGGTGAAGTCGCGCTTGTCGCTGAACACCTTGAGCGGCTTCCAGCCGGCGACCTCGGACATGTGCGGCATCCCGGTGGTCATCGCGCCGGTGGGATCGATCACCCAGGGATCGTTCGGGGTCTCGAACCACAGCGTCACCATGTGGTGCTGCCCATCGGACGGGCGCACGACGATGGCGCGGTACACCTCGTCCTCGCGGAAGCCGAGCTCGCGCAGGAAGTGATAGGCGAGCAGCTCGAGGCCGTCGCAGTCGTCGCCGTTGTTCTGCATCGTCTCCTCGAACGTGGCCCAGTGGTCGACCGGGCCGTCCGGGATGTAGTGGTCGCGCGACTGCTCCTGGATCCAGGTGGCGAGCTCGGCTGCGACCTCGCGCTTCCGGCCGGCGAGGAAATCGTTGTACTTGTTGCGGAGCAGACCCCGCTCGGCGGGGTCGACGCGCGGCGGCGACGCGGCGACCGGCGCGGGGCCGGCGGGAGCGCTCTGCTCGCGCTGCTGCCAGCCGCGGATCTTGCGGCTCCAGGCGTCGTCGGGTGCGGGCGCCGTGAAATAGGAAAGCGAGCCGTCGTCGGCGGGGACCGCAGTCGCGCAGCCGCCGACGATGAGCAGGAGCGCGCCTCCGAACAGCAGGCCAAACGCCGCCTGCCCCCGTGTCCGCATCGCGCCCAACGCGCCCAGCCGCCGCATACGAGTCTGTATCGGCGTCTAGGCTTTGCGACCTAAGGCCCTGAAATCATGCGACTTTCATGCATCGATGCGATCCCGTTCCGGGACGCGGTGCGCGGCGCGCATGTTGCCGGTGCGTGCACCGGCAACGGCTCGCTACGCGGGCGCGTTGCAGGAGCGGGCGAGTGCGAACAGCACCACGAGATAGAGGACGATGACGGGGATGCCGCCGAAGATGTAGAGAATCGAGACGGCGTCGACCTTGCCGCGCGGTTCTTCGTCGTCCGGTCCCATGCGCCCTCCGGGTTGCCAGCGGCGCGGAGCCTAGCCGCACTCGCTGCGCGCGTCGACGGCCCGCTCGCGGCGCAGCGACCGCACGCCCGCCACGAGCTTGCGGTAGCGGCGCTGCCGATCGTCGTTCCACCCGAGGCCGAAGTCGCTGCGCAGCCGCGGCGGCAGGAGCGCCGCGGTGATCAGCGGAACCGGTCCGCGGTCGACGCCGGCCGACCCGAGCACCGCGCGTGCGATCTCGCGCGCGGACGCACCGACCGTGAGCGCTTCGCTTGCGATCATCCCGTCGAACCAGCTGCGGAACGACTCGGGATCGCCGGGCGTGCGATCGGCGGGCGCGCCGAGCAGGAGCGCGAGCGCGCGCTGGTCGCGGTGATATTCGGCGAGCGCGGCGGCGTCGAGCGGCGCGACGAAATCGCGGTAGACCGCGAGCGCGGTGTCGACGAGCGTCCCCCACACCCACAGCACGAGATCGGGATCGCGGCCGGAGTAGGCGGTCCCCGCCTCGAACGGACCGACGGACTCGGGAAGCCGGCCGCGCACGCGCTCGTGAGCGCGCGCGACACCGCGCGCCGCCGCGAGCGCCTTGTCGCGCGGCTCCAGCGCGAGCGCGCTGACCGCCGCGAGCGTGCGCTGCAGGCGCCCGAACGGATCGCGCCGGAAATCGGAATGCTCCGCGACGCCGGCCGCGACCAGCGGGTGCGCGACCTCGAGCAGGAGCGCACAGCCGCCGCCGAACAGCACGGACGGCTCGCGGCTCACGCGGCGCAGCCAGCCGCGCTCGCGGAACAGCCCCTCGCGCGCGGGGATCGATGCATCGATCCCCGCGTGCGCGAGCAGCGCGTCGTCGTCTGCGGGCAGGGTCACTTGCATCTCGTTAGCCTAGCCGCGGGGGAACGGTTGGACCCGCGTCGCCAGCTCGCGATCGTGGCTCTCGTCTACGTGATCGAGGGCTTTCCGATGGGCGTTTTCCAGAACGTCCTCTCCGTGTACTTCCGCCGCCACGGCGTGTCGCTCGCGGAGATCGGCATGCTCACCGCGCTCGGCTACGCGTGGACGGCGAAGCCGCTCTGGTCGCCGCTCGTCGAGCGGATCGGCGCGCGCCAGGATTGGATCCGCGGCGCGCTGCTCGCGATGGTCGCGTCGCTGGCCGCGATGGCCCTGCTCCCGGCCAACCCGATCGGCACCGCGCTGATCGCCGCGGTCGCGGTCTACTGCGTCGCCTCCGCCACCCAGGACATCGCGATCGACGGGTACACGATCGGACTGGTCGACCGCGGGCGCGAGGGGCCCGCGAACGCCGTGCGCACGACCGCCTACCGGATCGGGCTCGCGCTCTCGGGCAGCGGCCTCCTGCTCCTGCCCGCGCGGATCGGCTGGCGCGAGACGTTCCTCGCCGCCGCGGCGCTCACCACCGCGTTCGCGGCGTCGCTCTCGCTCACGCCGCCGATCGGCTTGCCGCCGCCCGCCGAGCGCCGGCCGCTGCACTCGCTGCGCGCGTGGCTATTTCGTCCGGGCGTCTTCCCGGTGCTCGCGTTCGTGATCCTGTTTCGCATCGGCGACCGCGCGATGGGGCCGATGCTGCCGACGTTCTGGGTCGATCGCGGGTTCAGCGACGACGAGATTGCGCTGCTCGCCAACCTGCTCGGCGCGGGCGCGACGATCGTCGGCGCGATCGCGGGCGGCGCGTGGGTGGCGCGCGCGGGAATCGTCCCGGCGCTCTGGGGAACCGGGGTGTTGGCGCTGGTCTCGAACCTCGTCTACGCGTCGGCTGCGGCGTGGCCCGAGAGCGGACGCATCGGTGTGTACGTGGCGTCGCTCGTCGAGGCGGTGAGCGGCGGCGCGGTCGGCGCGGCGTTCGTCTCGTACCTGATGCGGATCTGCGAGCGCGAGCACGCGGCGGTGCAGTACGCGGTGCTCACCGGTCTGTACGCTTCGGTGGGCACGCTGCTCGCGAGCTATTCGGGCCGCATCACCGAGGCAACCGGTTATGCCGGCTACTTCGCGCTCACAGCGCTGTTCGCCGCGCCCGCGTTCGCGTTCCTGTCGCGCGCGGCGCGCTGGATCGAACCGGTCGCAGCGGAGTGACTAGGATCCCGGCGCCGCGTCGGCGTGCGCGGGCTGCCGCCACTCCACCGGAACCCCCGCGAGACTGGCCTCCACCTCGAGCTCGCGCAGGCGCCGCTCGGCGCGGCCCACGTCCTCGCGGTACTGGCGGATGTCCTGGCGCAGCTTGTAGCTGACCGGCGAATTCTCCGAGGTCGGCTGTGCGCCCGGTGCGGCCATCTGCCAGCTCTCGGTCTTGTGCGCGAGTGCTTCGAGCTCGGTCTGCGCCTTGGCCAGCGAATTGCGCGCGCCGTCGAGCTCGCCGCGCACGGCGGCGAACCGCTCTTCCCAGCGCTTGCGATCGAGCGGCGCGCCCCCGGCCGGACGCGGGGTGTCGTCGTTCGGCAGCCGGAACAGCGCGTCGTAGGCGACCGGCGGCACCGGCTCCGCGGCCGGCGCGGGCTCCGGAGCCGGCGCGGGCGCGGGCTGTGCGGCCGGAGCGGGAGCCGGGGCCATCGCGTCCTCGGCGGCCGACGCGCGGCCGGTGAGGACGATCAGCACCGCGATCCCCACCCACTCGAGGAGACGCAGCCAGCGCAGCGACGGTGCTCGAATCGCCACGCCGCGAAGTCTAGCGGACGACCCTCCGCGCGATCCGAAATTCCCGAGGGGTGACCCGACCGCCCGGGCTCGCAGCACGAAACGCGCACGCAGGTTCCGGGTCAAGGCCACTCGCGATCCGCCGATAACCATGCGGGACCCGCAAGCCTCGGGGAGGGCGCGGAAGGAATGGATCGGGAGAAGCTGTACCGCCTCCTGCGCCTCGGTCTGGAGAAGGGTGCGTCCGACATCCATTTCCAGGTCGGCTACCTGCCCTTGTATCGGTTCAACGGGGATCTGGTCGAGCTCCGCTACAAGGTGCTCACCGACACCGACACCGAGGCAATCGCGAAGCTCCTGCTCGCGGACGATCCGCGCGCGCAGTCGACGATGAACTTCGACGAGATCGACCTCGCGTTCGAGCTGCCGAACGAGGGCCGGTTCCGCGTCAACATCTCGCGCCAGCGCCGCTTCTACAACGTGGTGCTGCGCGTGATCCCGCTCCAGATCCGCACATTCGAAGAGCTGAACCTTCCGAACGTGCTGCGCGACCTCGCGCAGATCCGCCGCGGCTGCGTGCTCGTGACCGGAGCCACCGGAATGGGCAAGTCGACCACGCTCGCGACGATGATCGAAGAGGTGAACAAGGTCCGGAAGGCGAAGATCGTCACGATCGAGGACCCGATCGAGTTCGTGTTCACCCACGACAAGAGCATCATCACCCAGCGCGAGGTGGGCACCGACACGCGCACGTTCCCGAGCGCGCTCCACTCGGCGCTGCGCCAGGACCCCGACGTGATCATGGTCGGCGAGATGCGCGACCACCAGACCGTCGACACTTCGCTCAAGGCGGCCGAGACCGGTCACATGGTGTTCTCCTCGATTCACACGGCGGACGTCGTGTCCACGATCAACCGCCTCGTCTCGTTCTTCCCGCCCGAGGAGCAGCTCCAGGTGCGCGCGCGCGTTGCGGACAACCTGCGCGCGGTGGTGTCGCTGCGCCTGCTGGCCAACAAGAAGGGCACCGCGCGCGTGCCGGCCGTCGAGCTGATGGTCAGCACGCGCAGCATCCAGGAGTGCATCAAGGATCCCGCGAAGACGCACGAGATCACCGACTACATCGGGCGCGCGCGGCCCGAGGGCATGCAGACGTTCGACCAGCACCTGCTGGACCTCCTGCGCGCCAACAAGATCTCGGTCGAGACGGCGATGGCTGCGGCCTCGAATCCGACCGACTTCAAGACCAAGCTCGCCCTCGAGGGCGGTGATCCGGACGATCGCGGTGCCGTGGAGCGGGTGCTCGCACCGATGGAGCTCGAGTCGGACGAGCGGTTCTAGCAAGTTTCGCGCAGCGAGCTGAAGGCGAGCGAAGTCCATGAGGCCGCGGAGGCAGATCCAGTTGAGTGCTCCCGATCCGTCCGCCGCGCTGGCCCAGGCCCTGCGCACCGGTGCGACCCGTGCGGCCCGCGCGGCCGGCGGCGGGCTCGTGCTCGTGTTCGCGGCCGACGCCGACAGCGATGACATGCGGCTGCGCGCCGCCGCGGGCTTCTCCGCGCCAGATCAGGCGCGCGCGGCGGGAGTCGCGCTCGCGGCGCACGTCGGCGAGGCGCTGCGCGGGTCGGGCGTGTACGAGATCGAGGCCGACGGCTTCGCGCTTGGCGCGCGCGCGGCCGGCGGGATCCGCGTGCACCCGGTGCGGGTCGGCGCGCAGCGCTACGGCGCGGTCGCGGTCGGCTCGCCCGAGGTGCCGACCGCGGAGCAAGTCGACCGCGTCGCCGAGGTGGTCGAGACGATCGCGATCCACTTCGATCACGCTCGGATCGCGCGCGACTGCGACGATCTGCGCGCGCGGCTCGGGAACGACGCCGCCGAGCCCGAAGCCGCGGGTCAGAGCGACGAGGTGCTGCGCCTCTCCGAGGCCCTGTTCGCGCAGGACATCGAGCTGCTGCGCAGCACCGAGAAGCTCGGGAAGATCGAGCGGCTGAAGAACGACTTCATCGAGAAGATGAGCCGCGAGCTGCGCACGCCGCTCAACAGCATCATCGAGGCGATCATCTCGGTGCTCACCGGCGAGAACGACACCCTTTCGGAGGGCGCGAAGACGGCGCTGCGCAGCGCGCTCGACGAGGGCAGCGCGTTTCTGCGCACGCTCCAGAACATCCTCGACCTGTGGAAGATCAAGCAGGGCGAGCTCCCCGTGGAGACGCAGGATGTCAACTTCCGCGAGCTTGTGGACGAGGCGATCTTCAGCATCCAGGACTCGATCGGCGACAAGCCGCTGCACATCGAGACCGAGCTGGTCGAGCCGTTCCCGCGGCTGCGCACCGACCTCACCAAGCTGAACCAGATCCTGTTCCTGTTGCTCGACAACGCGGCGAAGTTCACGCCCGAGGGCCGGATCCTGATCCGCGGCCGCGTGAGCGAGGGCAAGCTGCTCGTCGCGATCGAGGACGAGGGGATCGGGATCTGCCACGACGACCAGCAGTTCGTGTTCGACGAGTTCTACCAGGTCGACGAGCCGGCATCGCAGAAGTACCGCGGCGCGGGGCTCGGGCTCACGCTGGTGCGCGACCTGATCACGCTGCTGCGCGGCGAGCTGTCACTCCAGAGCGACATCGGCCGCGGCACGACGGTCGCGTTCTCGATCCCGCTCGACGCCTGAACCGAACGCGCGCGCGTTCAGTCTTCTGCGTCTTCGGCCGGGTAGTCGGGCTTGATGAAGCCCGCGGCGATCTCGCGCAACGCAACGACGACTTCTTTGTTGTCTTCGGATGCGACGAGCGCGCGTGCGCCCTTCTTGAGCTGCTTGGTGCGGATCGACGCCATCTGCACGAGATGGAAGCGATTCGGAACCTTTTCGGTGCAGTCTTCGACCGTGATGCGTGCCAATGCCGGACCTCGAAAACCCCGAGGGGCTGCGAATGGGCGGGGAAGAGCGGGCAGGGAACTTTAGGCTACGGCCCGAAAAAAGGAAACCCCGGCCGACGCAGACGCCGGCCGGGGTCCTCGGACCTTCCGAAGAAGGCCGATGGGACCTAGCGCTTCTTGCGCCGGGCCTTCTTCCGCGTGGCCTTCTTGGCCTTGCGAGCCTTCTTCTTCGAGGCCTTCTTGCGAGCTGCCATACTCGGGTTTTCACCCCCCTGGTTGGATTGCTCGATGCCCACGGGCTGTGCGTCTTCGCGACCTCGGAGCCGGACTCCGTGCTGTCGCTCAGAACCTGACAGCCTTTGGTTCGCCTCCTATCGGACCGCTCGACGCACCACTTGAAGGCAATTTGCCTTCGATCTGTCCAGAAACCGCGGGGCTAGAGCAACTCTTGCGGGTGACGCTAACACCGTCTTTTCTCGTTCGTCAAGACACAATCACAAAAAAATCAATGTGATGCGCTTTCAAACTGCGTCCCTCGAACCGGATCCGGGTCCGAAAATCGATTGCGCGCGAGGAGTCAAACGCCAGTTGCGCCGCCGGCGATCTGCGCGCTGCGTTGCGGCGGAGCGCGCAGCGCGGCGTCCTGCTCGCTCGCAGTTGACTTCGCGTCGGCGAGCGACTAACCAGTCGCCGCCGCGCTCGCGCGGTCCATCGAGGGACGGCCTTTGGGCAGCGTCATCAAGAAGCGCCGGAAGAAGATGCGCAAGCACAAGAAGCGCAAGCTGCTCCGGCGCGCTCGCCACAAGCGGAAGCGCTGAGCCAACGGTCGCGCGCGCGGCTCTGGCGGTGCGCGAGCCGGCGGCTACGCGGTCGGGGAAGGCTCGGGCTCGGGCGCCAGGCGCACGCGCTCGATCAGCTTGCCGAGCCAGCGGTTCAGCGGGTTCTCGCGCCGCAGGAACTTCAGCGGCGGAGGCTTGCGCACGCCGAGCCGTCGCAGCGCCTCGAGGATCTCCTCGTGGCCGGGCGCGATCATCAGGCCGCGCTTGAGCAGCCGCAGACCCTCCGCCTTGAAACCGAACGCGAGGTGCAGTCGCGCCAGGTTGTAATAGTGGATCGGGTCGAAAAATTCGTCGCGCGCGGCGGAGCGGCACAGCTCGAGCGCCTGCTCCCAGCGACGCTCGCACAGTCCGAGCACGAGGCCGTAGAAGGAGCGGTACTGCGCCGAGCCTGGATCGAGGCGGTGCGCGGCGCGAAAGTGGCCGAGCGCGCGGTCGAGCGACTCGCTGCCGAGCTCCTCGCGACCGTGACGGAAGTGCTCGTGGGCACTGGCGTGGCTGTTCATCGGGAATCCGCTCCTGACCCGGCGCAGGCCGGGAGTCGAATCGGTGTTCCCGATCACATCGCAATACACGTGCCGTGTGCAGCGTTCCCGCGAGAACGGACTGCACCATCACGCGCGCACACGCGTTTTCGACGCGAGAGCAAGCTGGCCAGCGCGACGGGCTGGAGTTCGAAATCGTACTTTCGAGTGCGATCCGGTAACCGGAATCAGTACTCGATGATCTCCAGGATGTAGCGCTTCTTCTCCTTGCCACTCGCCGCTGCCATCAGCGTGCGGATCGCAGAAGCGTGCGCACCCCCCTTGCCGATCACCTTCCCCAGATCTTCCTTGGCGACGCGCAGCTCGAGTACATGCGCGTGCTCGCCAATCACTTCCTTGATCTGGACTTCCCCGGGTTTGTCCACCAGAGCTTGAACGATGGCCATGATCAGCGACTTCATCAGCGCCTCCACATCTGCTTCGGCGACTTCCGCCCCGGCAACCTCGCCCCCCGCGAGGCCACTCTCGGGAAGTCGCTCGGCGCGATGCTGGTCCGCTTCACCATAGCGCAAGCCGAGCGGATCCCAGCCGCGACTTTGTGTCCAATCCGCGCGCGATCATTCAACTTTCCAAGAAGCCCCCAGAGTCGCGCGGCGGGGCGAAAAGCGGACGCCCTTAGCGCCCTTAGGTGTGGCCGCACGCGGGATTCGCTGCGCGCGTTGAACTCGCTTCGCGGACATCGCCGCAAGCGCTCGGTCCTGCGCGAGATTCCCGCGCCGGATCGCTTCGCGCGCCGGCTCGCGCGCGACGCCGCGCCCACCGCTGTGGCTACAATTCGCCGCATGAACCTACGGACCCCTCTCTGCGATCTGCTCGGAATCGACGTGCCGATCTGCCTCGCCGGCATGGGCGGCGTCGCCTACGCCGACGTATGTGCCGCGGTCTCCGAAGCCGGCGGATTTGGAACCCTCGGCATGGCGGCCGCCACCACGGAGGGAATCGGCGAAGAGATGCGCAAGGTCCGCGATCTCACCGACAAGCCGTTCGGCGTCGACCTGCTCGCGGCGCTGCCGGAGAGCATGCTCGCCTCGATCGACGTGATCATCGCGGGCGGTGCGAAAGCGTTCATCGCCGGGCTGGGTGTGCCGGGCCCGGTGATCCAGCGCTGCCACGACGCCGGGCTGCTCGTGATGAGCATGTGCGGCAAGGTGAGCCATGCGATCGCCGCGGAGCAGGCGGGCTGCGACGTCGTGGTGGCGCAGGGCACCGAAGCCGGCGGCCACACCG
>Ga0070698_100007790_pt1 | contig 11592 bp, 10 predicted proteins | sample KBSK1502metaG_FD_65477 | JGI IMG/M metagenome (GOLD analysis project Ga0070698, IMG submission 65477) | Corn, switchgrass and miscanthus rhizosphere microbial communities from Kellogg Biological Station, Michigan, USA - KBS K1-50-2 metaG | ecosystem: Host-associated > Plants > Roots >...
GCCCGTTCTCGTTCCTGGCTTGCGCGGTCCTCGCGAGCCTGGCCGATTTACAGGCTGATGGTCCGGCCCCATCCTGGCTTGTCCGGGTCGGGACGTGCCTCGCGCTTCACTTCCCGGGGGACCACCGCCGGCTGTGCCCTGACCGTCCTGGTCTGCTCGTTCGGGAGCTCGGCCGCCGCCTTTTCGCGATTGTTCCCGGCCCTGCTGCGAACCAGACCCATAGCGGTGCGAAACAGACCCATGGCGTGATCATAGGCGGCCGGCTTGCGGGCTTCTCGCATCTCGGGTTGAGGGGCAGGTCAGCCGGCAGGTCCACCTGCGTGTCGTGCCCGCCAGAGGCGGCGCGGCAGTGGCCCGGCTGCGAGTACCGCTGTGGTCGGCAGGCCGGCCGCCCGTGCCACCGCCGCGTCGCTGCTCAGCGCCGCGCCGAAAGCGGCCGGCACTTGGGACGGCCCCTCTGCGGTCTTCAGGCCCAGGTCGGCCGCGGCTGATTAGGAGCCGGTGATGGCGGTGGTGATGATCGGAGTGGACCCGCACAAGGCGTCGCATACCGCGGCGGCGATCGGCCCGGCGGAGGAGCCGCTGGGCCAGGTGCGGCTACGGGCGTCGGCGTTGCAGGTGGAGCGGCTGGTGGCGTGGGCGGCGGGCTGGTCTCACGAACCGGTGCCATGAGTGAGGCTCGGCCTGCCGGCTTCCGGCATTCCGGCATTGCGCCCGCGGGTGGTCGAGGTTGGCCCGGATTGGCCGACGGGCCGGGTGGACCGGGTCATCACCGGCGCGGTTGGCCGACCCCGACCGAGATGGCCGCATGCGCCAGCGCCGGATGCCGTGTTGGGAGGTGCGGGCGCCGCAGGGTGCGCCGCGTGATTACCTCAGTTGTCGAGGGTTTTCAGCTCCCGGCGCATCACTTTGCCGGTCGATGTCTTGGGCAGGTCGGGCACGAACCGGACTGAGCGGGGCAGCTTGTAGGCGGCTAGGTGCGGCCGGCAGTGGTCGATGATCTGGGTCTGGGTTGCCGTGGCGCCGGGGCGGAGCACCACGTAGGCGTGGGCGAGTTCACCGAGGGTCTCATCGGGCACCGAGCCGACGGCGACCATGGCCACCGCGGGATGGGAGGCGACAACGCGTTCGATCTCGGCCGGGTAGATGTTGAACCCGCCGGTGATGATCAGGTCTTTCTTGCGGTCGACGATGAAGTAGTGGCCTTCGTCGTCACGGGTGGCGATGTCGCCGGTGTGCAGCCAGCCGTCGGGCTCGATCGCGGCGTGTGTCGCCTGCTCGTTGCCGTAGTAGCCAAGCATGACCAGTGGCCCGCGGACCATCAGTTCGCCTGGCTCGCCGTCGGGTACCGTGACACCCGCATCGTTGAGCGCGGCGACCCGGGCCTCCAGCCCGGGGAGGGCGAAGCCGATCGAGCCATGGACGTTGGGCATGTAGCTGCAGTTGCTGGTGCCCGCGCCGCCCAGTTCGGTCATCCCCCAGATCTCCAGCAGGGGCGCCTGGGAGCGGTGCTCCCATTCGGCCATCTTCGCCACCGGCATGGTCTGGCCGCCCACTGCGCAGACCCGCAGCGAGGACAGGTCGGTGCCGGGCAGGGACGGGTCGGCGAGCATCATCGCGTACATGGTCGGCACACCGTCGAATACCGTCACGCGATGGCGCTGGATCTCAGCCAGCGCCATCGCGGCATCGAAACGCTCCATCATCACCAGCGTGGCGCCGGCCATGAAGGTGCCATTCATCACGATGTTGCCGTAGACGTGCGGCAGCGGCAGGGCGTTGAGCATCACATCGCGATCGGTCCGGGTCTGAACGGCGAACAGTGCCGCGGTGTTGAGGAACACGGCCCGATGCGACTGCATCGCCCCCTTAGGGTGACCGGTGGTGCCAGATGTGTAGCCAATCGTCGACAGCTCCGCCGGCGCTGGCCTGGGTATCTCCGGCGCCCCCGCGGGGCAGCTGAGCAGATCCTCGAAGGGGGTGACGTCGCCGCCCGCGGGGTCGAAGCTGATCACCCGGCGCAGGGTGGGCACAGCCCGGGTCAGGCCGAGGATCACCTCGGCCTTCTCCCCAGCGGTGAAGATCGCCGCGGCGCCGCAGTCATTGAGAACGAACGCCACTTCTTCGGGGGTGAGCATCACGTTGATCGGATTGACCACGGCTCCCGCCTGCAGAGCCGCATGGTAGGCGACCACCCACTCCCACCGGTTGGGCGAATACAGCGAGACGCGGTCGCCAGGCCGCACGCCAAGCGCGTACAGGCCACCGGCCAGCCGGTCGCACAGCTCATGCAGCGCCCGGTAGGTCAGCGTCCGCCCGCCAGCGATCAGGGCAGGCTTAGACCCGAACCGCTGCGCCGACCGAACCAAGATCATGCCCAGGTCCGCCCGGATTGGGCTGAGTTCCGCCAGCACCGGGTCAATGGTCGCCTCAGCCATGATGCCTCCTCTGAAGCAACCGCCGGGAGCGGGCCAGATCGTGGCTAGCCCACAAGAGTGTCATGGCCATGTACCCGCCAAGCTGCTGGCTTGTCAATAGGCACCGGTTCCCAGAGCGGCCTGTCCGGTCTGTCCCCGGCCCGGCGTCACGGCCCGGAAAGCGGGCACTGCGAGCCCGGTTGGGAGGAGGAGAAGCCAGCACGGGGTAGGTGAAAGCGCCAGGGCCCGGCCATTGGACCTGGTTTGGCTGCTCGTCCAGCTGCCATCTGCCCATCGTCGCCATAGCTGATGACCGGTGATACGCCCCGCCGGGATATCCCGGCGGTTTCCGTCGTGCCGCCCATCGCTGTCTGGTCCTTTCTCGCCCGGTCACCCGGCCGCTCCTGGTGCCACATGCGCCGTGGCGGGTGGTGCTCCGCCGCGCTGCGCGGGATCAGTCTCGGCTGGCGCGGCCGGCCGACACATCCGTCGGACGGCGGATACTTTGCTGCCCGTCTCCTGCTGAAGCGGGACCATGCCAGTGCCGGCGCCGGAGCGGATTAGCCTCGCTCGGGTCGGGCCGCTGTGGCCTCGGCGGCGAAGCCGATGGGTGGTCAGGCCCCACGCTCCGGGGTCGAGCGCGTGGACCGGCACGATGGCGAAGAGGAGGTGGAGGACCCGCGAGACCGCGAGCAGGAGCCCGGCCCTGGCGGGCACGGCACCACCCCGCCGCGGCAACGCCGAGCAGCACCAAGCCGCTGTCGTGGCCGGCCCTGAAGACCCCTCCGGGGATCGAGATCGGCGTGATCGCGCCCATGCTGCCGAGGAGCTGCCCGGTCGCGGTCGGCTTCCGGCCGATCCGGGCAGCGGCCAGGGCAACATTGCCCGATCCGGCGACCGCCGACCAGAACAGGCTTATGAAGGCGGCGAACGCCAGCACGAGTCCGGCGGTCCCCAGCCGGGGTGCCGGTCGCCTGGCAATCATCCCACAGGCACGTTGTGGTCCGGGTTGGCCGATCTCCGGTGGAGGAACTGGTCTCGCCAGGGGTGATGGGGCGCAGTCGGCGTGTCTTGGCGGCGGTCCGGTTCTGACCAGCGGTCAGCCCGCCTGGTCGCAGTGGTCGACGAACGCCTGGAGCCTGGTCGCGAACCGTCCGGGGTCGACGAGGTGGACGAAATGCCCGTCGCCCGCCCACTCCTCGATCTGTGCATCCGGCAGGCGGCCGAGCCGCTCGCGCTCGCCGTCTGTGGCCGGCCGTCCGAACACCGCCAGGCAGCGGGTGCGGATCCCGGACGCCTTGGTGTCGATCCAGGCCTGCAGTTCGGTCGGGTCGGTGTTCAGCACCTGGTCCCAGTATCCGAGGACGATGTCCTGCTTGACCGTGTGCGTGTCCAGCACCAAGGTGCGGGCCGGTTCGGGGATGCGGTCCAGGCCGAGGCTGTTCTCGATGTTCGGCCAGATCTGGTCGAAGGCGGGGCCGCGCAGCATCGGCGCGATCTGGTGGAGCATCTGCGCGAAGGGGAGGACTTCGGTCGCCTGATCCACCAGGACGATGCCGCGTGCCGGGTGCGCGGACGCGTACAGTCCGGCGATCGCGGCGGCCATCGAGTGGCCCACGACGACCGGGCGCTCGACGTCCAGTGTCTCCAGGAGCCGGTGGATCTGCTCGGTGATGTCTTCCAGCGGCGCCGGTTCGCCGCCGCTGTCGCCGTGCGCCGGCAGGTCGATCGCGATGCTCGTGACGGAGCCGTCCAGCTCGTCGATGATCGGCCGCCATGTGCGGCGGTCGAAGGTCAATCCGTGCAGGAAGACGACCGGCGTGCCCGTCCCTTCGATGTCGTAAGCCAGGCCGGTCTCCAGATCTGTCGCGGTTGCCATGGCACACTCCCCGGAAAGGTTTCGGTACTGGATGGCGGACTCATCCAGGAGGCGTAAATCGGCAGGGAACAATCTGTACGTTCAGGTGTGCGACAGGGTGAGGCCACCGGCAGCGGGTTGTAGCGGCATCGCCGGTCGGTCCGGACGGGCGCCCTGCGGATGAGCCGGGGCCGCCGGGCCGAGCTCGGCTACGCGTACCAAGGTCCTCGCGAGTCAGCCTCCGCTCATCGACAGAGGTGACATCCCCGGCGCGAGGGGCACCGGCGGTGAGCGAATCGTTCGTTCGCCCCACGGTGGCCACTGGCAGATCCGGTGTCCATCAGCTGGGACGGCCAGTGAAGCGGGCGGAGGGGCCGGACGTTGCGGGTGGTGTCACGGTCAGGCTGGTCATCGCGGTCTGGGCGTTCCGCTGACCTCGGTCCGGCGTGGGTGCTTGGGAGCCGCTGCTGCGGTATACCTCGGGGTATGGGTCTGGCGGGCCGGCGCCGCGAGATGGCCGAGGTCGGGCGCCTGCTTGACGGCGCCGCCGATGGCCGGGGCGGCGTGCTGGCCATCTCCGGCCCGCCCGGCTCGGGCCGCACCGAACTGGCCGCTGCGGCGGCGCGCGAGGCCGCCCGCCACGGGTTCGAGGTGCTGCGCACCGCCGCGGTCCGCGGCCAGCCCGGCCCGCTGGCGTGGGCTCGGTTGCTGGCCGACGCCGGCGCGCCCGATGATCTCGCCTCTGGGATGCTCGGCGACGCGGGCCCGCTGGCGCTGGACAGAGTTGCGCGCGTGCTGGGCGGCGGAAACCGGCGGCTGCTGGTGATCGACGACATCGATCATGGCGGAGCCGCGGCCCTGCAGGTACTGCAGATGGTCGCCGCCCGGGCAGCGGCTACGAGCACGGCCGTGGTGGTCACCTCGGTGCTGCCGCTGGGCGTGGGAACGGAGCTGCGGCTGAGCGGGCTGAGCGAAGACAAGCTGGCCACGGTGCTGCCTGACCTGGCCCCACAGGCCCGGCATGCGGTATGGCTGGCCTCCGGCGGGCTCCCGGGCGTCGCCCGGTCGCTGGCCGCTGACCTGGCAACCAGTACAGATCAGGCCGACCCGCTGGTGCACCTCGCGCTCACCGCGCCGTCACAGGCCGACTTCCTCGACGTTGACACCGGGCTGGTCCGGCTGCTGGAGCTGGCCCTGCCACAGGCGCCAGACGACGGCACGAAGGCCCGGCTGCTGGCCCGGCTGGCCCGCGAGCTGCTGGGCGACTCCTCGGCAGGGCCGCGGCGGCGAGCACTCGCCGACCAGAGCCTGAAGCTGGCCCGCGACCTTGGCGACCCCGGGGTGCTCGCCGAGGTGCTGGATGCGCGGCTGCACGCACTCTGGGACCCCGCGGGCGCCGAGGACCGGCTGGCAGCCGCAGCAGAGATCATCGAGCTGGCCCGGGCCGCGGGCGACGGTACCCAGGAACGGCATGGCATGTTCTGGCGGTTCGTCGCCTTGATGGAACTTGCCCGGGTGGCCGAGGCCGAGTCGGCCCTGGCCGCGTTCCACCGCGCGGCCGCCGCAGCCGGTGACGGGCAGGCGGTGGTCATGGCGACCGCCCGGCACGCGATGCTCGCCACCCTCCGCGGCCGGTTCGGCGAGGCAGCCCAGCTCATCGAACAAGTTGCGGCGGAAGGCCGACGGGTCGGGCTGGCCGACACCGACCGCCTGGTAGCGGGCCTGCACGGGGAGATCGCCTTCTACCAGGGCCCGGCAGCAGCGCCGTTTACCGTGGAACAGCTGCTCGCCGTGACCAGGCGGCTGCCCGGGCATTTCATGGAGGCAACGGCCGCCACCTGGCTACTACTGCTCGGACGCAGCGATGATGCTCACGCAGAAATGGACCGCGTCCTGCCAGCGTTGCTCGCCGGATCAGGCCCACGGTGGCTGGGCGCGGCCGCGATGATGGCGTTTGTGGCGGCCCAGACCGGCGATGTCGCCGCCGCCGCGCGGCTACAGAAGGCGCTGCAGCCGTACCGGGGACGGCTTGTGGTGTTTGGCGGCGCCAACGGCTGTCTCGGGCCAGTGTCCTTTCACCTGGGGCTACTGGCCACGCGGCTCGGACTTCTCGACGAGGCGGTGGACTGCCTCGAAGAGGCAGCGGCGTTCGCCGAGGACGCCGGCGCGCTGCCCCTTCAGGTGCTCTGCCTAGAAGCATCGGCTGCGGTGCTGGGCCTGCGGCAGGCATCGGGTGACAGCGAGAAGGCCACAGCCTGCCGGGCCCAGGCCCAGGCGATCGCCGGCCGGCTGGGGACACCCGGGCTGCTGACCCGGCTTGCGTCTGCCCAGGCCCAATGGAGCTTGCGTCGACACGGTGCCGACTGGCTGCTGCAAGCCGGACCCGAGCAGGCCCGGCTGCGCGATAGCCGCGGCCTGCACTACCTGCGTGCCCTGCTGGCGGCCCCGGGCAGCGACATCCCGTCACTCGACCTGGTGGCCGACGGCCCCGGGCTGGCCGCCACGTCTACCGAGCCGCTCCTGGACGCAACAGCCCGCAACACCTACCGCCACCGGATCCGGGAACTAGACGACGAGCTCGCCGCCGCCGACCGGGCCGGAGACAGCGTCGCCGCCGAGAAGGCTCACCGGGAGCGCCAAGCGCTGATCGGCGAGCTACGCCGGGCAACCGGGCTGGCCGGGCGCCCCCGCCAGGCCAGCGCCCAGGCCGAACGAGCCCGGGTCAACGTCACCCGCACCCTCCGTGCCACTATCGAACGCATCACCATTGCCGCGCCGATCGCCGGGGCGTACCTGAGCTCCTCGATCCGCACCGGCACGGCATGTCGCTACCAGCCCGGCCCGGGCGGCCCGGCCCGCTGGTCCACCTGATCGGCGGCGCCTGGACCCGCGCCCCGGCCGGATCGGCGGTGTTTGTCCCCCCGGGCCGGGCGCACGGGTTCCGCAACCCCGGCCCCGAACCGGCCCGGCACCTGGCCATCGCTAGCCCCGCCGAGGCAATGACCATGATCGAGGAACTGGCCCAGGCCCCACCCGGGCAGCAGCCCGGCGTCCTCGCCCGCTACCGCTCACGCTTCGCGTGAACAAAGAATTTCATGTGATGTAGCCGTGCCCGGAATGGGTCAGGACGAGCGCTTGGTGCAGGCTCACCGGCAGGCCGCCAGCAATGCCGAACGGCGGGTGGTGATACCGTCCGCCCACGTTCTGCGTGTCCTGCCATCACCAACGTCGACACGGTGCTGCGGATCTACCCGAGCCATGATGCCGCGCTGGCGCCGCAGCCGCACCCGGGTCCCTGAGGCCACGCCGGCCCGGGGCTTGCCAAGCTATACGGGCTCCGCACAGATGACGGCGCAGCGCTGGGCGGCGGCGTGCAATCGTCAGAGGAACGTCACGCGGGTCGCTTCCTGCTTGCCTTGGGCGAAACCGGCACGGGCGGCGGGGATGCGGGTCGCGGGATCCATCTGGTTCGTGCCCATTGCGGCTCGGGAACCGGCGTCCGGTGTGATCACCTCGACGCGGCTGCCCTGCTTGCGCAGGGCCTCGACCTGGCTTGCCAGGTCCGTGCCCCATTCCGGGTCTCTGCGCAGGCCCTCGAACTGGCCTGCCGGGTCCGCGCCCCGTTCCGGTGGTGTCTGGCTCCGTCCGCCCAGCGGCGAGAGCACCACGACGTTCGCAAAGCCCGAGGCAAGGTCGGCGTTGTCGGGGGAGCGCACGCCACCGTCGATGTAGCGAGTGCCGTTGATGCTGTGCGTGGGGACCATACCGGGCAGTGCGGTGCTCGCGGTGACCGCGTCCACCAGGTCGGCGCCGGAATCGCGGTCGAACGCAGCCAACTCGCCGGTATGCGCGTCGACGGCCACCACGATCATCGGCCTGTCCGGCCATTCGGCGCGAGGCAACCTGGCGGCGACCATTGCACGCCGCTGTCCCGCCGCCGCAGGTCCGAGTATGGAGTCGCTCTCCAACCCGAACGCGCCCATGGCACGTTGCAGATCGGCTGCCGAGGTGGCGGCGGCGCCGATGGTCCTCATCCGCTCGAACACCGTGGCCATCGGCGGGGACGGCGGCCGTTCCCGGTTCTGCCCGACCGGCCGAACCGGCTCGGACAGCACCGAGGCCAGCAGTTCGGCCGCCGGTATACCGCTGCGCACCTGCGCTGCCGCGGTGGCCCCGGCCGAGGTGCCGACCACCAAATCGGCGGCCTCTGTCAGATCGAGACCAGCTTCGGCCAGGCCCGCGATGATACCGATCTCCCACGCATTTCCGGCAGCCCCACCACCACCGAGAACCAGAGCAACCGAGTCAAGCGTGAACGATAGGGCTTTGCCCCTGGCCGCCGGGAGCGCTTGGTGAAATTGCGACATGTCTTGGTCCCTTTCAGCGCATCCGAGATGCGGGCACCCAAGGACCGATGACGACGAAGCTCTAGCGGCTCCAGCGTGAAGGGGTGAGCACCCGACTGTGAACGAAAATCGGACTCACCTCCTTAGACCGTGCGCTGCGACGGCGCTCCTGAACGAACTCGACCTGAACAATAGCTGGGCAAGGAGCTCCGCCGCAAACGACGAAGCAGTTGTCGCCGGGATTCAAGTTGAGGGTGAGCTGCCGGGTTTCCCCGACGTCGACCGCGGCCCGGATCGCTCGCGCGTACCTGGTCCCGAGCGTCGTCGCCCGCAGAGGCGTACCCGGGGGCAGGGTGTAGTTGCGGCCTGAACCCGCCGGTCTCGAGCAGGCTCCTGGCGATGTAGTTGGTGAGGTTGCGGAACCCGAGGGCGGAGCCGCGCAGGTGCTCGGGGCGGCCGTAGATCGCCTCTGCCGGTCCGTTGCTGGTGCCGGGCCGGTCGAAGGAGGCCAGCACATCAGCCGCACGCTTCTTCAGCGTCCGTCCCAGCATGACGACCTCGCTCAATGCCTTCGGGACGCGGCCGTCGCCGCGCTGGCAGGTCAGCAGGTCAGGTGCAAGATGGCGTTGGTGTCCTTGATGGTCTTGGCCAGCACGCGGATCGCCTGGGCGGTGGGCAAGATGACCAGGTCGACCTCGCGGCGGCGGGCCTGTTCGCGGACGTCCTTCATCACCGGCAGCGCGCCAGCGGCGCCGGTGCCGATCACCAGCCGGCGGCACCGCCAGGGGATGTCCTCGGCGGCCGACAGCGGGGTGTGGCCGTAGGCGCCGCGGAACTGGCGGGACGCGCCCTTCTTGCGCTGGCGGATCTTCCCGCGGTCGATGATCAGGTCGTGGTCGTAGGTCACGCCGTCGACGCGCACCGAGCCGAATGAGTAGCCGGAGAACCGCACGCTGGGACTCTTACCCATCCTGCGGCCAGATGAGCCAGGGCCTGGCCCGGGCGCGCGCGCAGCCGCCGATGGATGCCCTGCTGAAGGTTGCCGGCAGCAATCGGCTGGGTGCGCGTTACGGGGTGGCCTGCGCGCGGCCGCCGGGACGTCGTGGGGGGAGCCTGGCGGCGCGCTTGGCGCTGGCCTGGAGGGCCTGGCCGGTGATAGCCCGGTTCGCCGGGCTGGCTGGGCCGTCGGGTTCTGCCTGGTTGCGGCGCCTGGCTGCGATGACCAGGAGGTGCTCGTCAACCCAGGACACTTCGCGGCTGGGCAGGGAGGCCAGGAAGGCAGCGATGGCGGCACGCAGTTCCTGCGGCGGGTAGAGCGAGAAGGTCGAGTAATGCCGGCCCTCGGCCTGGGCCCGGAGCCGCTCGGCCGTGCTGGTGCGCGGGTGGCAGAAGGTCTGTGTGGCGGCCACCGTGAGCCCGCCGGCCCGCCCGACCGCGTCCCGGAGCGCGGCCTCGCTGTGCAGGCGCTGCTCGTGCTCGGTGAACCCGGGGAAGTACCGGCCCCAGATCGTGCGCGCGTTCTGCTGCGGGGTACGGGTGTAGATGAACAGCTGGCCGCCGGGCGCCAGCACCCGGGCGGCGGCGGCCAGGAACCGGCCAAGGTCGAAGTGGTGCACGCAGTTGAACGCGGTGACCACATCGAGGCTGGCGGCCCGCAGCGGCAGCTCTTCGGCCGCCGCCAGCAGCGGGGCCACCCCCGCGGCGTGGTCACACGGGCCGGCGGCCTTGAGCTGTGCCAGCATGGCCGCCGAGACGTCGACCGCGGCCAGCCGCGAGCCGTCCGGCAGCACAGCGCGCAGCAGCCGGGTGTACCGGCCCGTGCCGCAGCCGATATCCAGGGCGGTGACGGGCCGGTTAGGCAGGAGCTGGCTGATCGTCCGTACCGGCGCCTCGTCGGTGGTGCGCAGCGACTCGTAAATGGCGGCTACCCGCTCGAAATGGCCGCCCACCATCATCGGCACCTCCGCGCTGCCTCGGCCAGCGGCCATCACCGGCTCGCCATGTCCAGTTCACACACTGTTCACCCGTACGACAAGCCCGTAACCCTCAGCAGGCCAACCCCGGCCATGGGGGCGGCCATGCACGCAGGCATGCGGGCCACCCGCGTGCCCGGCGCCCAGCGGCCATCGCGGGCGGCGACCTGCCGGGGAATGGCCGCGCGGCTGGTCATCACCCGCGGAGGCCAGGGGCTGCGACCCGCACCTGCCGGGCCTGGCCGGCTGCGATAGAGAGATGGGGCTGTGGAAACCTGCCCGCGGCAATGCGATCCTGGCGGCAGCGGCCTGGGGGCGCCTTGACCATCTTGTTTGCCCTCTCTGCCGAGGCGTGGTGCGACGCCCCGGTCGTGAACGGCCGCAGGCTGCCGGCGATCATGCGGCCGCCGGCCGCCCCCGCCGGGCCGGTAACGGCCGTGGGTCGCGTGGGCGTATCCGCGTTATGCTCGGTTCCCCGGCCAGCTGAGGGGGTGGGGTGATGACGCAGGTAACCGAGCATCTCCAAGCCCGCGGCGTTCCGTTCGCGCCCATCGCGCACCAGCAGGCCGGCACCTCGATCGCCGAGGCGAGGGCGCTGGGCATCGAGGCCGGTGAGGTTGTCAAGACGGTCGCGGTGCGCGCCGCGGGCGGCTATGCCCTGATGGCGGTCCCGGCGACCGGCCGCCTCGACATGCATCTGGTCCGGGCAGCGGTGGGCGATCGCCATGTCCGGCTGGCCACCGAAGCGGAGCTGCTGCGGGACTTTCCGGGCATCGAGCTGGGCGCCCTGCCGCCGCTGGGCTCGCTGCTGGGCGCACCGCTGTACGTCGACCAGGAGGTGCTCCAGCACGAGACGGTGGTCTTTGCCGCGGGGAGCCAGACCGAATCGGTTCAGGTCAGGACGGCGGATCTGCTCCGGCACGAGCAGGTGACGGCCCTGCCGTTGATCAAGCACGCGGACGAGAATGGCAAGGACTGGCTGCGGTAGCCGCGGGCCC
>Ga0070698_100007791_pt1 | contig 11591 bp, 11 predicted proteins | sample KBSK1502metaG_FD_65477 | JGI IMG/M metagenome (GOLD analysis project Ga0070698, IMG submission 65477) | Corn, switchgrass and miscanthus rhizosphere microbial communities from Kellogg Biological Station, Michigan, USA - KBS K1-50-2 metaG | ecosystem: Host-associated > Plants > Roots >...
TCCTGTTATTGAATTGAAAAAATGAGGGCGCAGTATAACACGCGCGCAATATGGGTCAGTACCGGCTCGCTTAGTAACAGGGAAGATTTTCCATTTGTCATTTGAGATTTTTCATTTGTCATTGCAGACCAGGAACTGACTAATCGGGATGGATGAGTGAAAAAGGTTAGCCTATACGCGGTCGCCCAGTGACCGTCGTCCCTCGCTCCGGCAATGACAAATGAGAAATGTCAAATGACAAATGGAAAATCTTTCTTAGACGAAAGCGTCGGTGGTATTGACTTTCAACCCTTGCACGCCGCTGAAATTCCGCCGGTCAGCTGAGTTCGAATTGTTGGCCGTGTTCCGGGACCTCTACCGGCCAGTCAAATCGTTTGCGAATGTGGTCGGCCATCGCCGTTGCCGATCCGACTTCACCGTGCGTAACAAACACGCGACGCGGCGGCGCCGGCAAGTCCTGCAACCAACGAATCACTTCCTGCCAATCAGCATGCGCGGAGAAGCCACCGATCTTGACTGACTGACACCGAACCGGCACCCATTGTCCCAGCACCTTTACTTCCTTCTCACCGTCAGCGACGCGACGGCCGAGCGTTCCACCTGCCTGGTAGCCGACAAAAACAACTGTTGCGTTTGCGTTAGGCAGGACACGCAGCGCGTGATGCAGCACACGGCCACCAGTCATCATCCCTGAAGCGCTGATGATTACGCGTGCACCTCGTTCGTTGTTTAGTCGCTTTGACTCCTCTTTGCTGGGGCTGGTTGTCATCGAATGCGTTTGCAGCGGGTTGGCGTTGCCCGCAGACGCAGTTACATATTCTTCATCATGTTCTTCCCTGCGGTTCGCATACACTTTGGTGGCCTTCGACGCCATCGGTGAATCCAGAATGACCGGCAGGATTGGGACGCGCTTTTCATCTTCCAGCTCGCGAATAAGATAGAGAACTTCCTGTGCCCGGCCGACCGCAAAAGCGGGAATGAGAATTTCGCTGTCATGTTCAGCCGCATTCTTAATTATTCGCTCGAGCGCAATCTTTGGCTCTTCCGGATCGTGTGTACGATCACCGTAAGTTGATTCCACAACCAGATATTCGCAGGCTGGAGGTGCTACCGGATCGCGAATGATTGGCTGGTCATACTTCCCAAGGTCTCCGGAAAATACTATTCGCCTCACTCCCTGATCGGTCTCGATTAAAACGAGTACCTGGCTCGATCCCAAAATATGACCGGCAATGCGAAACTCCGCACTGATGCCCTTCGCAATATTAAAAGACTTGCCGTCGTTGGGTACGACTTGCAGCAGTCCCAATGCAGTTTCAGCATCCTCTTCGGTGTAAAGCGGAAGCGCCGGGTTATGACGCGTGACTTTGTGCCGATTGCGATAGTCGGCTTCTTCTTCCTGCAATCGAGCTGAGTCAGGAAGTAGTATGCGAAGAAGTTCGGCAGTGCCGCGCGAGCAATAGACGGGCCCACGAAAGCCCTGCTTGACGAAGCGCGGTAGATAGCCGGTGTGGTCGATGTGCGCGTGCGTAAGCAGCACTGCATCTACTGACGTGGCCGGGAAAGGAGCCTCAGCCCAATTTCGTTCGCGCAGTTCGCGAGGGCCCTGAAAGAGACCACAATCAATCAGCACTCGCTTGTGATTGTTGTCGATTAGATACTTTGAACCAGTGACGGTGCCCGCTGCACCCCAAAAAGTTATGGTTGCCAAGGGCTTCCTCCGCTTCAGACAATCACGTCAGCCTGTTCAAGATTCCTGATTGTTGGGTGACTCTGCTGTCGATATCCAAAAAAGACAATGAAGGTAGGAACTAGCAACGCCAGGTTGCGAAGTGCCGTAGTCAATCCCAGTTGGCTGCCGATTATCCTGCCGAAGCAGCCACACTCAAGTGGCTCGCCGTGTAGGACGTAAACGTAATACAGCGCGAAGGCGGAAAATCCTGTCAGCAACGCCGCTGCCAACAAAGCTCCAGCGCGAACCGTTGGGCGAAGCAACAGCAAAGTCGCGGTGACTATTTCTGCGGTAATAACCGTCACCGTCACCGGCCAGATCCAGCGAGCCGGGGGGATTCCCGAGGCAGCGAGCAGATCGCCAACGTTGGCGGCGAAGGCTTTGAGTATTGATAACTTCGCAAGCGCGGTGACCAGAAAAAGCGCCGCGATCCCAAAGCGACAAATGCGAATAATCCAGCGAAGCATGCTTTGACGTTGTGTCACTAGGTTCCCAATTGCAGGCTAATCTCGAGCTTTCGCCTACTATGAAGATTAGGAATAAGGTTGACGATGATGTATGTGGTATTTATTCCCAAAGCGCGACGCGTGCCAACCTTCAGCAAATACTTACCGGCACTGAGCCGCGGAATGCAAAACTCGCCTCTCTCATCTGTCAAACAAGCCGTTTTTCTTTTCTTGGAATTTTCAACCTCGTAAGCGGGCAGCTCTTTGTCTGAAACAGAATAATCATAAACTTCAATCACAGCTTCCGAAATCGGTTCACCATTCGGGAGAGTCACGTTCCCGCGAAACTGTCTTACCGACTTTGCCGTGTATTGGATCGACTCATTTGCGCCATGAGCAGAATCGTCCGCGGCAGCTGGTCGACAAACACAGGAATTGTTTGAGCCGTTTCCCAGAATTAAAATGAGAGCAGAGAGCACAATGCTAGTTGTCATTTCCAATTACCCAAAGGCCACACTTATGCGGCTAGCCCTACTACTTTGTCCGCCGCGTCCTTCATGCCATTCGCAACGGTGAAGTTCAACCCGGAATCGCGAATCACACGCTGGCCCTCCTCCACGTTTGTTCCTTCGAGTCGAACCACCACGGGAACCTCAATCCCCAACTTCTTCACCGCTTCCACGACGCCGCGAGCCACCATGTCGCAACGGACAATCCCGCCGAAGATGTTTATCAGAACCGCCTTGACGTTTTCGTCAGCGAGCAGAATTCGAAAGGCCGCCTCCACTCGCTCCTGCGAAGCGCCGCCGCCGACATCGAGAAAGTTTGCCGGCTCGCCGCCCGCCAGTTTGATGATGTCCATCGTGGCCATCGCCAGGCCGGCGCCGTTAACCATGCAGGCGATGTTGCCGTCGAGTTTGATGTAGTTGAGATCGAATTTCGAGGCCTCAATCTCCAAAGGCTCTTCTTCGTTAAGGTCGCGCAGGTCGAGAAACTCTTTGTGACGAAACATGGCGTTGTCATCAAAATTGACCTTCGCATCGAGCGCGATCAGGCGCTTGTCCTTTGTCAGAAGAAACGGATTGATTTCCATCAGGGAAGCGTCCATCTGTTCATAGGCGCTGTAGAGCGACTGCATAAACTTCACCGCCTGGCCAATCAGGTCGGAGCCAATTCCCAGCCCAAACGCCAACTTGCGCGCCTGAAACGCCCGAAAGCCAACTGCCGGATCCACCGTCTCCTTCAAGATCTTTTCCGGCGTCCTAGCGGCCACTTCTTCGATGTCCATGCCGCCGGCTTCGGAGGCCATGAAGACCGGTCGCCCCGATGCGCGATCCAAAACAATCCCCAAATAGAATTCCTTGTCGATAGGAAGGCCTTCTTCGATTAGCAGCACGCGGACCTCGCGACCTTCGAGACCGGTTTGATGAGTAACCAGCTTCATCCCGAGCATTTTTTGCGCGAGCTCGCGCGCCTCATCGGCGCTCTTCGCGAGCTTTACGCCGCCGCCCTTGCCGCGACCTCCCGCATGAATCTGTGCTTTAACGACCACGATGTCAGTGCCCAGTTCTTTAGCAGCCTGATACGCCTCCTCCGGTGAACGCGCGACTATACCTCGCGGCACGGGCACACCAAACTTTCTCAGTAGTTCCTTACCTTGATACTCATGAATCTTCATTACACGGCCTCAGCGATCGAAACATCGACTCGCAAAAAAGTTTTGTTGATTAGAGCGCGTCGAGTTTAGCGGTACAAAAGAGATGACTGCAAGCGCTGAGTAGGCGCAGAATGATTCTCTTGCGCGACTCTGAGCATCGGAGGTTTCCTGCATGAGCTACGTAATAGTCTCCTCGCTATCCAATTTGCAGAACGAGGTTCGCTATGGTGATAACCACACGCTGATCACAGACGAGCCGCTTGCGGCGGGCGGTGAAGACGCGGGTCCGGATCCCTACACCCTGCTACTCGCGGCGCTGGGCAGTTGCATCTCTATGACCACCAGGTTGTACGCCAAAAGGAAAGGCTGGCCACTCGAGCGCGTTACTGTGCGCTTAAAGCAGCAACGAATTCACGCGGCTGATTGTCTTGAATGCAAAGACTCGAGTGAAGGTTACATACATCGCATTGAACGCTCAGTTTCGTTTGAAGGAGACTTGAGCGAGGAGCAGCATGCACGCTTGCAGGAGATTGCGCATAAGTGTCCCGTTCATAAAACGCTGACGTCGCCAATTGTGATTGCGGAGTTGAAAGACTAGAAAAAATAAGCCGCGGATTCGCGCGGAGAAACGCGGATCAGATCAAGAAATAAGACTGGGACTTTGGACAGTCGTTACAGTTCTTGATCTGACCCGCGTTTGTCCGCGTAAATCCGCGGCCAATAAATCTGGTCGGGACGCCGAGATTCGAACTCGGGGCCTCACCCACCCCAAGGGTGCGCGCTACCAGGCTGCGCCACGTCCCGTAAAATCCGCTCCTAGTATCTCCGCAAAAAAGTTGTAACGCAAACTGCTGGTTTGGAACGTAAAGAAATTGGCTCAGTGCTTCTTGGTGGGAGTGTCAAGCAGCGCCAGAATCTCGCGCAATTCCCTGGCGACTTTACGGAGTGACTTACGATCTTCAGCGGTTCTCGCGCTGGTCATTCCTTCCGGCGTCGCTTGAGAACCGTTTGTCGCGGATTCCTCGGCGTCATCTTCCGACGAGACGATTTTGAGTTTTCCTCCGGCCCGCAAATCATTTGCCAGACGTTTCTTGGCGCCCGCGATCGTGTACTGGTCTTCGTAAAGCAGTTCCTTAATTCTGAGTGCAATTTCCACGTCGCGCTTGCGATAAACTCGCTGGCCGGCGCGATTTTTTTGCGGCGCCAGCATCGCAAACTCCGACTCCCAGTAGCGCAACACATGCGCCTGCACACCGGCGAGTTCGCAGACTTCGCCAATCTTGAAGAACAGTTTTTCTGGTATGGCTACGGCAGAACGACCCATGATCACTATGTCGGCGACTGTTCTTTCCTGATAAATGTGCAGGATAGAAATTAAAGGAACCTAGTGGCAGGATTGCCAGAAGCCCAGCGAGCCGCCATGTTACTGCCAGCGATTTGGCGTGTCAATGCTTATACTTAGCTGCTGTAAGTTAAAACTGATTCTTAAAGGTATCGCTTCAGGGTGCAAACGATGTCCTGGCGTTTAACGGGGCGCAATGTGCCGGAACCTGAAACGTCGAATTCTACATTTCGTTCCGACGGAGCGAAGAACCTTTTAGAGTGAACGGTCTATAAATATTCGGTCCCTCCGGGACCCAGCGATTTGGTCGGAAACTTTGTCCGAAAAAAAGAACTGCTTCCAGAGCCACCGGGGTTTCGGAGAGTAAACTAAAGCAGGACATCGCTTGAAAATCACGCCTGATAGACGCGTCTTATTCCTCAAGCTATAATCCGCCTTCTGCTCAACTACCATCGCCGCAAGCCCGGAGGGTTGTTTCCAACAGTGACGACATCTATATCACCAACCTCTCCACGAGTTTTCCGCCTAGCTGCAAGACTCGACGATATTGGATTTTCTGACATCGTTAATATTCGCAATCGGATAATGAAGCTACGCGCGGAGGGGGCCACCGTCTACCAGTTTGAAGGCGGCGAGCCTTACCTCAACACGCCGGATTTCGTGAAGGAAGCGATGCTGCGCGCGCTCCAGGAAAACAAGACGCGCTACGCTCCATCGTCTGGAGTTCCCGAGTTGCGCGCTGCAATCGCCGATAAACTGCGTACAAAAAACAACATTCCCGCGCAAGCCGGCGACGTGATGTTGATGAACGGCGGCATGCAGGGATTGTTTGGCGCGTTTCAGTCAGTGGTTAATCCGGGCGACGACGTTCTAGTCTTCTCACCTTTCTGGACTCCCATTAAAGATCTGCTGGCCTATTCGCAGGGACGGGCCCTTCTGGTGCCGACCACTGAAGCACGCGCGGCCGGTCTTGAGAAAACACTGGCGCGCTACCTTACCGACCGCACCAAAGCTATCTACTACAACACGCCGCAGAATCCGAGCGGTGTCGTCTTTACTCGTGATGAAGCTCACGTGGTCGCGCGCTTTGCTCAGGAACATGATCTGATTGTGATTGCAGACGAGGCATACGAGGATCTGGTGTATGAAGGCGAGCATTTTTCCATCGCCTCTATTCCCGGAATGTTTGAGCGCACGATTACGGTGTTTACGCTTTCAAAGTCGTATGCGATGACCGGCTGGCGTTTAGGTTACACGGCGGCTGGGGAGCCGTGGATGACTGGACTGCGCAAGACGACACTCTATTCTTCGAATGGAGTTTCGACGCCAACGCAGTGGGCCGCCCTCGCAGCTTTTACAACCGACACCGATATGCTTGAGACGAATCGCCTCGCTTATCTCAAGCGGCGCGATTTGCTTTTGGCGGGACTAAACGAGCTGGGACTCCTCTGTGAGAAACCGGCAGGCGCATTTTACGCATTCCCCGATGTGTCTCGTGTCAGCAGCGATAGTCGTGAAGCTGCGGAGATATTGCTCGAGCGCGCGCAGGTTGCCACCGTTCCCGGCGTCGTCTTCGGTGAACACGGCGAAGGTCATCTGCGGTTTTCTTTCTCCACGTCGCTCGAAAACATCGAAGCCGGCCTCGATTCACTTCGCCGCAATCTCTGAGTCCCTGGTCATAAGCAAAGAGATTGAGAGAAAACATTCTACTTTAAGGTCCGCAGCGGGGGTAAACCCGGCTTCCTGACTGCGCTATGCTGGCTTGAGTCATCTGTGAACTTTGGATCCAAATGAACGAATTCGATTTCATTAACAAGCTGAGGCGTCGGGTTGAGGGAGGCGGGATTAATTCCGCTTCATCCTTCATTCATCATCCTTCATCCCTCGTCCAGGGCATCGGCGACGATGCTGCGGTCTTCAAGGCGATGGCCGGTAATGAGGTTGTAATAAGCACCGACCTTCTCGTTGAAGACGTGGACTTTCGGCGCGACACTACGCGACCTGACCTGCTCGGCCACAAGGCACTCGCAGTTTCACTTTCTGATGTCGCCGCCATGGGCGCGCGGCCACTCTGGGCCTTGCTCTCCATCGGCGTTCCCGAAGCTGTCTGGACCTCAGAATTTCTGGAGAGCTTTTATTCGGGATTCTTTGAACTTGCTAATCGTTACGCCGTCACGCTGGTCGGCGGTGATGTTTCGCGCAGTCCTGATAAAATTGTTATCGATTCGATTTTGATCGGCGAGACTCCGAAAGCAGGCGCGGTCTTTCGTTCAGGGGCTGCACCTGGCGATCAGATATTTGTCACTGGCTTTTTGGGAGATGCGGCGGCGGGCCTGCGTTTGATAGAGCGCGGCGCGCGATTGCTATCACCAACCACAACCGATCAGCCCGCGCCAGCGAATCCGGAAGCAACTGAACATCATCGACTTGAATATTTGCTGTTACGTCAACTTCGGCCAGAGCCGCGCGTCGGCTGGGGGCTCTTGTTGGGGGAACAAAGACTCGCAAGCGCGATGATCGACCTTAGCGACGGACTGTCTTCCGACCTTAATCATCTCTGCGCCGAAAGCAAAGTGGGCGCGCTTATTGACGCAGCGAGTATTCCGATTGATCCGCTTGTCACCGAACTAAGCGGACGACGGGCGTTAGATCCATTAATGCTCGCCTTGCACGGCGGAGAAGATTTTGAACTCCTGTTTACCGTCAAACCGGAAATGGTGACCAGGCTGCCAGCGCGTGTGGACGGTGTTTCGCTAACTCGCATAGGCGAGATCAAAGAAGCTGCTCACGGCGTGCTTATCTCAGAAGGCTCGCGAACCTGGAACCTCGAACCCGGAGGGTGGGAACACTTCAAAGTAGCGCGTGGCAGAACGTAAGAGGCGTAGGAGATTTTCCATTTGTCATTTGACATTTCTCATTTGTCATTTAAGAAGGTGTCGCCCACGAAAGATTTGTGTAATACCGGAAAGCGCGTCAACCCCCCTCTGCTCGCTCAAGCTCTGGCTCCAATGACAAATGAGAAATGTCAAATGACAAATGGAAAATTTCTTCTCCTCCTCCCCTAGTTTGACTACTAAACCATCCTTACCTAGACTCCCATTCATGCGCGTCCTTGATTTTCCAAGGGCGCGTATCTTTAGTAGAGAAGGTCATGCTTAGATTTCGCAACACACTATCCGGCAAAGTTGAAGAATTTCGCCCCATGCGCGAAGGCGAGGCGAGCATGTACTATTGCGGCCCAACCGTCTGGGACTACGGCCATATCGGCAACTTCCGTTCGGCCATCGCTGCCGACATTCTGCGCCGCTATCTCAAGTTCAAAGGCTTAAAAGTCACACACGTGATGAACATCACGGACGTCGAAGATCGCATCATCGCCAAGTCGCAGGAAGCTGGGCTCAGCATCGACGACTACACTGCGAAATACATCGACGCGCTCTGGGAAGACTTTGATGAGCTCGGTTGCGAACGGCCGGATATAGTCCCGCGCGCGACGCGACATATTCCCGAGATGGTTGTTTTGATCGAGAAACTCCTCGAAAGCGGACATGCGTACGAGTCAGACGGGTCGGTCTACTATCGCATAGCTTCGTTCCCGGAGTACGGCAAGCTGTCAAAGATTAATTTCGCGGGCAACATCGCGGGCCGGAGTGATCGCATCGACACTGATCGCTATGACAAAGAAGACGCGCGCGATTTTGCTCTCTGGAAAGAACCTGCATCCACTACTGAGCCGGCCTGGGACTCTTCAATTGGTCGCGGGCGTCCGGGTTGGCATATCGAGTGCTCGGCAATGTCAATGAAGTATCTCGGCGAAACTTTTGACATTCACGCGGGCGGCATCGACTTGGTCTTTCCGCATCACGAGAATGAAATAGCGCAGAGCGAAGGGGCCACTGGAAAAGAGTTCGTCCGTTACTGGATCCACTTCGAGCACCTCAAAGTGGACGGCGAAACGATGTCGAAGTCTAAGGGCAACTACTTCACGTTTCGCGATGTGGCTGCAAGAGGATACTCCGGCGGGGCGGTGCGTTATTTTCTGCTGAGCGTTCCCTATAACAAGCAGATCAACTTCACTTTCGATGCCCTCGACGGTGCGGCGAAAACGCTGGCCGGCCTGCGCGATTTCAAAGCGCGCCTGGGCGAAGCGAAGACAACTCCGGGAATGAACGAAGCTCTGCATGAAGCGACCATTGCGGCCGCGGGCGAATTTGAAGCCGGCATGGACGATGACCTGAACACCTCGGTCGCCCTGGCTGTAATTCACAATTTAACGCGTGTCGTGAATACCGCCCTCGCCAGAAAGAAACTGCAGGAAGAAAACAAAGTTGAGCTCGTCGAACTCCTGAAACGTTTTGACTCAGTATTGAATATCTTCGGCGACGACCAGCGCGAAATGCTGGAAAGCGAAATTCAGGATTTGATAGACGAACGCCAGGAAGCTCGCCGCCGCCGCGACTTCGCTCGTGGCGATGAGATTCGCGACGAGCTCGCAGGCCGCGGCATAATTCTCGAAGACACCAAAGATGGCGTACGCTGGAAAAGAAAGTAGGCCCACTGAATGAATGAGGTAACGCTGGAGACAGAGCGCCTCATCATGCGTATGTGGCGCGAAGCCGACTTCGAAGAGTATGCGGAGCTATGCGCCGATCCGGAAGTGATGCGCTTTCTTGGCGGAAAGGTATTCGATCGCACGGAGGCCTGGCGCCAGATGGCTTCGATGATTGGCCATTGGTATCTGCGCGGCTACGGAATTTGGGCCGTTGAAGAAAAAGAGAGCCGCCGCCTTGCGGGACGCATTGGTTGTATTAATCCCGAAGGCTGGCCCGGCTTTGAAGTTGGCTGGACGCTCAAGCGAGAGTTTTGGGGAAAAGGTTACGCGACTGAAGCCGCTCGCCGAGCCCTTGAGTACGCCTTTAAAGAACTCGATCAGCCTCACGTCATTAGCTTGATCCACGCTGATAACCGCGGCTCGATCCGAGTAGCCGAACGTCTGGGCGAAACGCTTGAAGGGAATGCAAGAGTCTTTGACACCGACGTCCTGGTCTATGGCATCGACCGCCCGTGAGTCGTTTGCAGTTTTCGGCGCGTAGCGCCGGCGTGAGTTTAGCCCGGCGTTTCAACGCCGGGTAAGAGGTCAACCTCTTATCATGGTCGCATTCGCGACGATTGAACCTGGGTCATTTTCATCCGTCGCTACGCGACGAGGTGGGCGAACTCCTTACGATCCCGGCGTTGAAACGCCGGGCTAAACTCATACCGACGCTACGCGTCGAAGCACAATTAGTCGACCCACGACAAGTAGTTCTAACAGAAAACAAGAAAAAGGATCACCGAGAGCCACTCGATGATCCTTTCTCTTCGCGCAATCGCAAACCAGCAGTTTGCGTTACCGAACCCCATATTAAAAACCGGGCGCTGGCGGCGGTCCATGATGACCGTGCCCACCAGGTCCATGGCCGGGTCCGCCATGCTCTTTCATCAGCACATCAGCTTTCGCTTTCTGTTCTGGTGTCAGCAAGCTATAAAGCTTCGAGTGTATGCGCAAGTGGTCAATCATTTGATCAGCCTGCAGCTGCGCTTGCTGGTTAGCCAGCGGGCGCACTACGGCCTCGTCGAATTGACCGTTGGCAGTCGCGGCATCGATTTGCTTGCGAATTTCGTCCAGCTTCGCATGCCGTTGCTCTTCGATTGGGCGCTGCGCCTCAAACGCCGCTTTGACCTGTTCTTTTTGAGCATCAGTCAAGCTTAGCGCCTGAGAAATATGCTCAATCATGTCTTCCGGTCCGCCACCCATGCCCCGATGGCCCTGGGCCAGCGCGAACACCGTCGCGGCCACGACCAGGACAGCGATGCTGGCGATCACTAAAATTCTTTTCTTCATTCTTGTTCTCCTCTTAAATTAGTAAACAGACGTGCTAGTCTGACTTTTGAAAACTGATAGGCAACTGTCCAATCAGGCGGCAGGTGCAGGAGGCAGGAGCACTATTCCGCTTCTGACTCTTGTTCTTGTTTTGCTGCCTCCCGCCGTCTGCAACTGCCTCCTGTTCTTCCCTGCGATCCCGTCGGGCCGCTCTCTGCGTGCGAACTGTTATACGCCAGATTCTCGGGAGCTGACGTAAAGACTCAGTCTATCTATGTAAAGTTTTGTAAAGAAGCGCGCGACCGCTTAGCTGGTTGACACTTCTTTACAAATGGCGCGCTTCCCTTTGCGTTACAATCGGGCGCCCGTGGGGTAATGAGGTCAGTACCACCACGCGGTAGCGGGTGGGTGCTCCTGGGTTTCGGAAACGTGAACTAAACCCAACCGCTACCGCGTGGTGGTACTGACCTCATGACACTCGCTTGAGAGTGCCCAGTTTGAAGTGAAACATAGGCGATGGATCAAATACTCATCATCGACGACGACGTGGC
>Ga0070698_100007792_pt1 | contig 11591 bp, 11 predicted proteins | sample KBSK1502metaG_FD_65477 | JGI IMG/M metagenome (GOLD analysis project Ga0070698, IMG submission 65477) | Corn, switchgrass and miscanthus rhizosphere microbial communities from Kellogg Biological Station, Michigan, USA - KBS K1-50-2 metaG | ecosystem: Host-associated > Plants > Roots >...
TTCCAATAACCGAAGGCATTACCCCGTGGGTCGGCCTTGCACTGCTTCTCGGCCGCGCTCGTGTGTACACCTGCGGCGCAGAAGGCCAGCGCGAGGACGAATGCGATTCGTCTCATGTCGGGCCTCCAAAGAGAGAAAGGAAAGGGAGAGTCTATGCCGATTCGACTACCAGCCGATAGCCATTTCCTTTGATCGCGTGTCGAAGCACACCGGCGTCCGATAGATCACGTCCATGGTCCGCGTCTTCGGGCTGGCGTCGCGGATGGCGAGCGCCGGCGGGTAGTTCGACGCCCACTTCATGGTTCCTTCGGCGTCGTGGTGGCCGAGGAAGACGGTCGACGGCTTGAAGGTCTTCACCAGCTCCACGAGCGGCGGAATCCCGGCCTCGAACGAGAAGTACGGGAGCATCGCGACGTCAACGGCCGGCGCCTTCTGCGCGAGCGCGCGCTGCCCGTCGGTGATCGGACCGGGGCTGTCGGCAAACAGCAGGTGGAAGCCGTTGCCGAACGTGAAGAGGTAGTTGATGACGCCGTCGGTCGCGATCTTCGGATCGCGGCTGCCCCGCGCGCGGATGGCGTCGATCTGCTGCTTCTCGGCGTCGCTCGACGGCTTCTGCAGCGACGCCTCTTCGACCGCCGCCGCCTGCTTTTCGAGAAATCCCTGCGGTACCGTCGTCGCGATGACGTTGTGGTGTCCGAGCGCCGCTTCGACCGTCACGCCCGGATACTGCATCATCTCGCCGCCCTTGACTGCCCTGAACTGTTTGGAGGGCACGCCGCCCGTCGCCAGCACCTCGCCCGCGAACGACGCGCCAATCACCGGCGCGCCGGTCTGCTTCGCGACCGTCGCCGCGTCGGACATGTGGTCGAAGTGCGCGTGGCCGATGAAGATGGCGTTCGCCTTCTTGAAGTCGGCTGGCGCCACGCCGATCGGGTGCATCCTCGGACCGCGATCGTAGTACGCGTCGAGCAGGAAGACGTCGTTGCGGTACGCGACCTCGTAGTTCGTCCAGCCCAGCCAGCGGACGACGACCGTTTCCGGGTCCTTCGGCGCGGGACCGCCTGCCGACACGGGCGTCAGGCTCTGACACGCGGGATCCTGCTGCATCGCCGCCTTCGCGCCCTGCGCGTCCAGTGAAGCGCTTCCAAACGCGGCGAGCAGAAACGCCACCGCAACAAGCGTTGCGACGCGCATCCCTTGGGAGTCGGAAATTGGGAGTTGGGAGTTGTTCATCTCAATTCCCCAGGTAGAGCTCTTTGGTGACGGTGTTGATGCACACCGGCGTGCGCAGCAGCGGCGCAATCGCCTTCGACTTCGGGAACTCGTCACGAATCGCCAGGTTCAGCGGCCCGATCGGCATGTCGAGCATCCGATTGCGATGGCCGTCGTGGTGCGTCGGGAGCATCACGGTCGGCTTGAACAGGCGGATGTATTCCATCGTGATGGGGATGGCGAGCTCGCCGCCGTAGTACGGGATGACGCCGAGATCGATGCTGGTCTTGCCCTGCATGATCTTCTTTTCAGCCTCCGTCGTCGGCCCGGCGCTGTCGGTATAGAACGCCTTGAACCCGTTGTCGAAGGTGAAGAAGTACGCGATCGTCCCTTCGGTGATCAGCTTTTCGCGCTCCTGGGCGTCGAGCGGCACCATGCCGCCGAGCCGGCGGTCGTGCGCCTGCTGTTCGGGCGTCAGCTTCGGCTGGAGCGCGCCGACCGCTCCGGCGGCCGCGCGATCCTTCCGCATGTAGTCGTCCGGGACGATGTTGTGGTGGCCCTGGACGGCTTCGACGGTGAATCCGTTGAACTTGAACGTCTCGCCGCCGAGCCCTTTCACCACCGCCATCTTCTTGTCGTTCACGCGGCCCGTTCCGCGGATCCAGCGCATCGAAATCGGATCGCCGACGACGAGCGCGCCGGTCTTCTCCGCCATGAAGGGCGCATCCCACAGGTGCTCGCCGTGGGCGTGGCCGATCAGGATGGCGTTGACGTGCTTGGTCATCTCTTCGGGCGTGATGTTGTTCGGCGCCCACCAGGCGAGCTTGTCGATGCCCGCGTCCAGCAGAACCACGGTGTCGCGGTAGGCCAGCTCGTAGTTCGACACGCCGAGGAAGCGCAGCACGACGACGTCGGGATTGCGCGGAAGCGGGCCTCCGGCAGCCGCGGGCATCAGCGTCTGGCACGCCGGCTCCTGGTCGAGCGCTGGATAACCGGATTGGGCGAAAGCGGAAGAGGACAGCAGCAGCGCGATGAGCGCGGCGGCGACACGCATGAGCAGGCTCCTTTGGAGCGCTACTCTAACGCATCGCCGCCGTGGATCCCTAAACGCGGGTGGCGCGCGGCGGGCCGATGTGCAGCCGTTCGAGCAGGTGCGCGCCCCCGCTCGCCGGGTGCACGCGGGACCACGAGTAGAGGAGGACGTAGGTCACGACCAGCGCGAGGGCCACGCTCAGCACGACCGCGCGGACGAACGTAGGGAGGAAGATCACGCCGAAGATCACCGGAACGAGGAGGATGGCGTCAATCCAGAGCAGCGCCGCCCCATCGGAGGAAACCAGCTCGGTCGGAACGTGTGGACGAATCTCTCGCGACGGCGCCTGCCGATTCTGCATACCGCCCTCCTTTGATTCCCTGGTGGCAGGATACGCCTCCCTCCGGTCGAGTCAAGGCCTTGCGCATTGCCCGTCGGGCGGCGCTCGGGTACACTCGCCGCGCGGTTTTCAGGCCTGAATTGCATGACCGGACTGGTCGAGACGATCTGGCTGTTCGTTCGTGGCGACGAATCTGTGCGCGTCATTCGCGCGGCGACGCCCGAAGGACGGTCCCGTCTCCTCGTCTACGGGCCCGGAAACAGGCAGGCGACCCACGAGTTCCAGGACGGCGTGACCTGCACGCACATGGAAGCGGAGCTCGAGCGCCAGCTGGTGGGCGACGGGTACACGCTGGAGCAGTTCACCGATCGGCGCAGCGGCATCGATCGGCGCGGTGCCTCGCGTGGCGACTCCGATCGCCGCCGCGACGCGAGCTAGTGTCCGTCGAGCGCCGCGATTCTCCGATCGAGGTCCGCGATCGCCTGCTGCAGCATCGAGCGATGCGCGGCGGCGCACGCCGTCTGCAGATCCGCGAGCGCTCTGGTACGCGCGAGCGAGAGCGTCGCGCGTTCGGCGAGGCGCGCGCTGTCCTCCGCGCTGATCTTCGGCGCCGCCGCACCCTGTTCGGCGGCAGCCTCCTGCTGCGCTTCAACCGACTTGCTTTCCCATCCGCGAGCCATTCCGTGACGGTACATCAGAAAGAACGGTTCGAAGCTCGAGAGCATCGAGGCGCAGGTCTGCCGATTGCTTGCGCTACAACGCAGAGGTGCATCGCATGAGATTCCCGTTCGATACTGACGAGGATCCGGCCCGCACGCCGCCGCAGACTGAAGGCTCCGAGGAGCGCGGCTACAGCAACGACGATGTTCCGGAAGAGTTCGGCGAGGTGGACGAGTTCGAAGACGAGGACACCGATATCGCCGACGAGGGGCCGGGCCATCGCGGATAGCGCGCGGTCGTCGACACATTAGTCCGTTCCGCCGGTCGGGTTGCGGTTCTCCAAGGTGCAAGGCGATACTGGACCTCAACCACAACAGCCGTTCGCCCTGAAGACCGGATGCCCGGCCGAGGAACGCTCGATGACCCGTATTACCAGTACGCTGCTGTCGTTTGGCCTGACACTCCTCATTCCCGCGCTTGCCTCCGCCCAGGCCGGATCCACGGCGCAGATTGCCGGCACGGTGAAGGACGACACCGGTGGCGTGCTTCCGGGCGTGACCGTGACGGTCACGCAGACCGCGACCGGCTTCAACCGCACCGCGGTGTCAGACGATGCCGGCGGGTACGTGCTGCCGAACCTGCCGGTCGGTCCGTACCGGCTCGAGGCGACGCTCCAGGGGTTCCGCTCCTACGTCCAGACGGGCATCGTGCTCACCGTCAACGCCACCCCCACGATCAACGTCGTGCTCGCGCTCGGCGCGGTGTCGGAGCAGATCTCCGTGCAGGCCAACGCCGCGATGGTCGAAACGCGGAGCACCGGCGTCGGACAGCTCATCGACAACCAGCGCGTGCTCGAGCTGCCGCTCAACGGACGCCAGGTCACCGACCTGCTGCTGCTGTCGCCGGGTGTGACGGTGAATACCGCGGGTGGCTTCGCGTCGAGCCGCAACTATCCGACGGTGCCGATTTCCGTTGCGGGCGGATCGCCGGGCAGCACCGTGTACATGATGGACGGCGCGACGCACAACGACCCCGGCACCAACTTCAACCTTCCGGTGCCGTTTCCGGATGCGCTCCAGGAGTTCCGCATCGAGACGAGCGCCCTGCAGGCCCGCTACGGCCACCACGCCTCGGCCATCGTCAACGTCGTGACCAAGTCGGGCACGAATGCCTATCACGGCAGCGTCTTCGATTTCTTCCGCGACCACCGCTTCAACGCGACCAACGCGTTTGCCGCAATCGATCCAGCCACGAACAAGCGCAAGGACGACGGCCTGATGCGGAACCAGGTCGGCGGCGCGATGGGCGGACCGATTGCGAAGAGCAAGCTGTTCTTCTTCGGCGGGTACCAGGGGACGGTCATCCACACGCAGCCGAGCACGCTGCAGGCCTTCGTGCCGACCGCCCAGATGCTGAGCGGCGACTTCACGGCGCTCGCGTCGCCCACCTGCAACGCCGGCCGGCAGATTGCGCTGCGCGCGCCGTTCGTGAACAACCAGGTCAGCCCGTCGCAGTTCGATCCGGTCGCGGTGAAGTACCTGCAGTACATTCCGGTCTCGAGCGACCCGTGCGGCCGCTACCAGTACGGCTACCCGACGCCGAGCACCGACAACCAGTACGTCGGCCGCGTGGACTACCAGAAGAACGGGCGCCACTCGATGTACGGCCGCTACATGGACATCCGCTACAAGCTGCCGAACTACTTCGACGGCACCAACGCGCTCACGACGCCGAGCGTCGGCGTGGACAACCACGGCATCTCGACGGTGTTCGGCGACACGTACTCGCTCAGCAACTCGGTCATCAACTCGTTCCGCTTCACGAACGTCCGCTCGATCAACATCCGCACGCCGTCGATCTTCAAGTCGCCGGCCGACTTCGGCGCGAGGGTCTACACGACGCCGCTGGCGGGCGCGTTCACGAACCTGGGCGTCAGCAACGCGTTCGGCCTGGGCGGCGGCGGCAACAACAACGCGAAGTACCAGTACAACGTGTACGAGGTCGCGGACGACTTCGACATGGTGCGCGGCAGCCACCAGATCACCTTCGGCGTGGACTACCTGCACCAGGTGATGCACGTCTTCAACACGCAGTATTCGAACGGGCAGTTCACCTTCGACGGCAGCGTCACCGGCCTGTCGCTGGCCGATTTCCTGGTCGGCCGCGTCGGCCAGGTGCAGCAGGGCGCCGACGTGCACCTGAACGAGCGCGCGCCGTACGTCGCGACCTACGTGCAGGACGCGTGGAAGGCGACGTCGAAGCTGACGCTGAACTACGGGCTGCGCTGGGAGCCGTACGTCCCGCTGACCAACGACGACAACCAGGTGCTGATCTTCGACCCGGCGCGCTTTGCCGCGAACCAGCGCAGCAAGGTCTACGTGAACGCCCCCGCGGGCCTGATCTTCCCGGGAGACGAGGGCTTCCCGGGACATGCCTCGAGCCAGGGCAACTGGAAGCAGTTCGGCCCCCGCCTCGGCGTCGTCTACGACCCGCGCGGCGCGGGCCGCGAGGCGATTCGCGCGGGCTACTCGATCGTGTACGACCAGCCGGCGATGTTCCATCACATCCGGAGCGCGAGCGTGCCGCCCTGGGGCTCGCTCATCACGCTCAACAACGTGTCGCTCTCGGATCCGTTCGCCACCTATCCGGGCGGCAACCCGTTCCCGCTGCCCGTGGACAAGAACGCCGCGTTCCCGCTCGCCGGCACCTACTGGACGCAGACGCCGAACGCGACGCCGCCGACGACGCAGCATTACAACGTCAGCTTCCAGAAGCAGTATGGCGAGAACTGGTCGCTGACCGCGAGCTACTTCGGCAACCGCACGTCGCATCTCTGGAACGGCATCGAGATCAACCCGGGCGTCTTCACGCCCGATGCGACGACGGCCAACCTGAATCAGCGGCGCGTGCTGTACCTGCAGAACCCGGATCAGGGCCGCTACTTCGCCTCGGTCACGCAGCTCAATCAGAGCGGCCGCGCGCAGTACGACGGCCTGCTGCTCGCGCTGCAGAAGCGCATCAGCGACAACTACAGCGTGAACTCCAATTACACGCTGTCGAAGTGCATGAACGACGGCGACCCGCAGCAGTTCCTCGATCCGCTCTATTCACATCCGGGCGACCCGCATGCCGATTGGGGTCCGTGCGCCGGCGACCGCCGTCACGTGCTGAACACGACGCTGGTCGTCAACACGCCGGAGTTCTCGTCGAGGGCGATGAACACGTGGGCGGGCGGATGGCAGGCGTCGGCGCTCTTCCAGGTGCTCAGCGGCGGCCCGCTCAACGTCACCATCGGGCGCGACCAGGCGCTGACCGGAGCACAGAATCAGCGGCCGAGCGTGAGCGGCGACTGGACGCCGGCCAATCCGACCAACGACCGCTATTTCGACACGGCGGTCTTCTCGCTGCCGGCGCCCGGCACGTACGGCAATCTGACGCGTAATGCGTTGAGAGGGCCGGGCACGTGGCGGCTGGACACGGCGCTGACGCGCAAGTTCGCGGCGGGCGGCGGCCGGCAGCTGGAGGCGCGCATCGAGGCGTTCAACCTGTTCAACCACGTCGGGCCCGGCGTGACGCAGCAGATCAACGGCTTCGGCTCGGTCGGCAACCCGAACACCGTGTTCACCAACACGCTGTTCGGCAAGATCACGACCGCGGGCGACCCGCGAATCATGCAGTTTGCGATCAAGTATCTGTTCTGACGTTCGACGAAAGGGACGTGTCATGAAGTCGATTCGCATGCCGCTCGCCGTGGCCGGCGCCGCCGCCATCCTCGGCGCCGCGTTCGGCTCTGCGAGCCTGCTCGCGCACCACTCGCAGTCGCAGTTCGAGCCGGAGGCGACCATCTCGATCGAGGGGACGCTGACGAAGGGGAGCTGGGCCAACCCGCACACGCTGTTCGTGCTGCAGGGGAAGAAGGTCGGCACCACCGACGCGCCGCAGGAATGGACCGTCGAAGGTCCCTCGCCACGCCAGCTCGAGACGAAGGGGTGGGGCCGCGCGGTCTCGAAGCCGGGCGACAAGCTGACCTTCGAAGGACGGCCGCGCCGCGACGGTCAGCCGGAGCTGCTGCTGCTCACCGTCACGCTGGCGGACGGAAAGACCTTCTCGTTCAAACCAGAATAAGCCTGTGGCTGGCAAGCAGACTTCGGTGGGGTCCGGGTTCATCCGGACCATGGCGGCAGTCGCGGTACTCCTGCTGCCGGTCGCGGCGACCGCGCAGACGAGAATTCCGCCCGCGTTCCTCGGCACCTGGCAGAGCCTCGGCCTCAACCCGGGCGCGCCGCCGCTCGGCGCGCCGCCGACCGAGCTCCCGTACGAGGTCCTCGACAAGAAGCTCGCCGACTTCGTCGCGCCCTGGGCGCGCGCGCAGCACGACGCGACCGAGTGGAACACCGACGACACCGGGCAGGTCTGCAAGCTCGATGGCATCTTCCGCCAGGGGCACGGCACCGGCGCCGGCAACTTCCGGTTCGTCGAGGCGCCCGGCAGCAAGCTGTATCAGGTGTGGTCCTCGGTCGACGAACACGGCCTCGTCCGCATCTACCTGAATTCGCCGCATCCGCGCAACGTTCCGCCGACGTTCAACGGCGACGCGCGCGGGCGCTTCGAGGGTGACGACACGTTCGTCGTCGACGTCGTCGGCTTCAACACGAAGTCGTGGCTCAATTCCGATCGATGGGTGCACTCCGAGGAGCTGCGCGTCATCGAGCGCTATCGCCTGCACGGGAACGGCCAGTTCATCCAGCTGCGCGTGTTCGTTGACGATCGGCTCGCGCTGAAGGAGCCGTACACGTACACGCGCTATTACCGGAAGATTGCCGAGCCGACGGAAGGCGGCGAGGCGGTCTGCAACGAGAATGCGCCCGAAGACGACCTCTGGGCGCAGCGGCGCGACAAACTGCTGGACGAGCACGACGCGAAGCTCACCGCGCTGATGGCCAGATACGGCGACGAGCCGTTACCAGCGGGGCCGGCGCCATCCGCGGTCGCGCCTCCATCGACGCCGGGTGTCGATTCGGCAAGACTGCGCGCGCTCGCCGGCATCTACGAGCCGGTACCCAATGGGATTTCTCTCCCGGGTGGATTGAAGGCGAGCGGATCGCTGGCCGACATGCCGCTGCTGTCGGCGGCGCAGCAGACGGCGAAGTCGCGCGATCTGCAGTTCGACCCCGCGAAGCACTGCATGGTCGTCGGCCCGTTCCGCATGATGGCGCGCGACGACAACCGTTTCGAGGTGCTGACGACCGGGAACCGCGTGACGCTGATGTTCGAGCGGATCGCGCTCGGCAACAAGCGCGAGATCTACCTGGGGCGGCGGGAGCATTCGACGAAGGGCGACCCGACGTATCTGGGCGATTCGATCGGCCGCCTCGAGGGCGAGACGCTGATCGTCGACACGACGCGTTTCAACGACGCCACGTGGCTGAACGACGCGGGCGCGCCGCACAGCGACGCGCTGCACCTGGTCGAGCGCTTCAGGCCGGTCGCCGGCGGCCGCTATCTCGAGTACCAGGTGACGGCAGACGACTCGAAGACGCTGGCGAAGCCGTACACCTACACGCGGTATTACCAGCGTTCGAGCGCGGAACTGCAGGAAGACTTCTGCGAGGATCGCCGCTAGGCCGAGGCGGCGCGTCGCCAGCCTGACATGAGCGAGCGGCGCGGAACGGTCCTCGTCGTCGAAGACGAAAAGGCCATCCGCGACCTGCTTCGCCTGCACCTCGACCTGGCGCGATTCGACGTGCGCGAGGCGTCGGACGGACGGAAGGGCCTCGACCTCGCGCGCGCGGAACGCTTCGATGTCGTCATCCTCGACGTCATGCTGCCCGGCCTCGACGGCGTCACGCTCTGCCGCGCGCTGCGCGCCGAGGGCGCCAGCCGCGACGCGCCCATCCTGATGCTCACCGCGCGCGACACCGAGTCGGACAAGGTCGTCGGTCTCGAGAGCGGCGCCGACGATTACGTCGCCAAGCCGTTCGGCATCCGCGAGCTGCTCGCGCGCGTCGAGGCGCTGCTGCGCCGTCAGCGGCGCGCAACGGCTTGGGCCGCGGCGGCTCCCGCGGCGCGCCTCGCCGCCGGCGACGTTGCGCTCGACATCGAGAAGCGGCAGGCAACCGTCCGCGGCGCGCCCGTGGAGCTGACGCGCCAGGAATTCGACCTCCTCGCACTGCTTGTCGGGCGGCCCGGCATGGTCTTCAGCCGCGCGGCGCTGCTGCAGCAGGTCTGGCGCGGCGATACGTACGTCACGGAGCGCACGGTCGACACGGTCGTCAGCCGTCTGCGCCGCAAGATCGAAACCGACGCGCAGAACCCGACGATGATCCTCACGGCGTGGGGCGTCGGCTACAAGTTCGCGGACAACACCTGATCGCGCGGCTGCGCGTCGGCTGCGGGCGGCTGTGGCAGCGTGACCGTGAACCGCGTCCTGCCCGGACGGCTGTCCACCTCGATCGTGCCGCCGTGCGCCGTGGCAATCGCGCGCGCGATCGACAGCCCGAGACCGCTGCCCGACGATCCGGATGCGCGCGCCGCATCCACCTTGTAGAACCGGTCGAAGATGTGCGGCAGGTGTTCCGGCGCAATCCCGGGACCGTTGTCCGTGACCGCGATGACGGCGCAGTCATCCCGGCTCTCGGCCTCCAGCTCGATGCGGCCGCCATCCGGCGCGTGACGTATCGCGTTGGCGACCAGGTTCTCGACGACCTGCTCGAGCCTGTGCGGATCCCCCAGCAGCTGATCGGCCGACGCGTCAACCGACGCGACGATGTCGATGCGCCTCGCGCCCGCCGCGGCGCGGTGCCGGTGCACGACGTGCGCGAACAGCTGTTCGGTCGCGAAGTAGCGGCGGTCGAAAGCGATGACGCCATTCTCCACCCGCGCGATGTCGAGCAGATCCTGGACGATGCGTTCGAGCCGCCTGGTCTCGTGCTCGATCGTGTCGAGGTATTCACGGCGCTGTTCGGCGGACAGCGCGATGTCGGGCAGCCGCAGCGTCTCGACGTAGCCGCGCATCGACGTGAGCGGCGTCTTCAGTTCGTGCGACACGTCCGCGACCATCTGGCGGCGCAGCCGGTCCGACGTGCGCAGCGCCTCGTCTCGAGCAGCCAGCTCGGACGCCATCGCGTTGAACGCCCTCGCCACGCGCGCGATTTCGTCGGCCCCGGTCTCGGGCGCGCGCACGGACAGATCGCCGGCGCCGAGATGTTCGGCCGCCGCCTCGAGCGCGTGCAGGCGGCGGCGCGCCGGTGAGAAGACGACCAGCGACACGAGGAATGCGGCGGTCACGAGGATCAACGTGCCGGGCACCGACAGCACCCGCGCGATCGCGCGCGCGGCGGTCTCCGGCGGGGGAGGCGGCAGCACGACGATGCCGCGCAGCTCGCTGCCGACCTGTATCGGGGCGGTGACGACGGGTCCGCGCGTCTCGATACGCGACGTCGCTTCGCGGACGTTCGCGCCGGCCAGCGTCGCGACCGTCGCGCGGCGAAGATCCTCGGGCATCGGGCTGGCCGTGTTGCCGCCGACCCGCCCATCTCTCAGCGCGACGTAGATCCGTTGCGGGGTGTCGGTGTACTTCTGCCGCAGGTAGCCGCCGGGATCGGCCGACGGCGAGGTCGCCAGCAGGTCCTGGATGTCCGCCGCCACCAGCATCGCCAGCGCGTTCGGCGACAGGAACGACGGGTTGGGGCGTTCGCGCAGGTAGCTGAACACGAGGTTCTGGACGACGAGCATCCCCGCGGTGAAGACCGCAAAGCTCAGCGCTATGCGCCAGTAGAGGCTGCGCGACCACACGAGCCACCGGTCGACCATCGCAGGGCGGATCATCTCTTGAAGATGCTGCAAAAGTGTGGCGGAGGCCCCGGTTTCCGGCCACAGTTCCGCAACATCCGTCGCGTCTACTACCGGTATGAACAACACCGACATGCAGAACGACAGCAGAAAACTTGACCGCCGCGAGGTGATGCGGATCTTCGGCGCCGCCGGCGCCGCCGCCGTTGCGGCTGCGTGCGGCAGCGGCACGGCGACGACCCCGTCCGCGGTCGGCTCGACCGCGACCACCGGCACCGGCGCGGGTGGAGGCACGTCCTCGACCAACGAGGCGTGCGTGGTGTCGCCGAACGAGACCGCCGGCCCGTATCCGTCGAAGTCCGACATCTTCCGCAGCGACATTCGCGAGAACAGGAGCGGGGTGCCGCTGGCGCTGACCATCCGCGTCATCAACGTCAGCAACGGATGCGCGCCGCTGACCAACGCGAACGTGGAGATCTGGCAGTGCGACGCGAGCGGCAACTACTCCGAGTACGGCTCGCAGACGACGCAGACCTACCTTCGCGGCATCCAGAC
>Ga0070698_100007793_pt1 | contig 11588 bp, 5 predicted proteins | sample KBSK1502metaG_FD_65477 | JGI IMG/M metagenome (GOLD analysis project Ga0070698, IMG submission 65477) | Corn, switchgrass and miscanthus rhizosphere microbial communities from Kellogg Biological Station, Michigan, USA - KBS K1-50-2 metaG | ecosystem: Host-associated > Plants > Roots >...
GCGCGAAACGGCGTCCTGGTCCTGGCACTCCTCCCGGCGATTCAGGGCGGCCTGGGCCTGAACTTCGGGCTTCCGATCGGCATCATCTGCGGACTCATCGGCTGCGTCATCTCGCTCAACGCGAACGTTCACGGCGTGTCGGGGGTCCTTCTCGCGTCCGGCATCGGGACCGCCCTCGCGGTTCCGACGGGGATCGCCTACGGCTGGCTTTTGAACCGCACGCGGGGCCAAGAGATGATGGTGGGAACCTACCTGGGATTCGCGATCGTCTCGGGGATGTCCATCTTCTGGCTCGTGGCGCCGTTCACGAATCCGACGCTTGTCTGGGCCATCGGCGGGAAAGGGCTCCGAACCACGCTCAGCCTCGGAGGGGTCTATGACAAGGTCCTCGACCGGTGGCTCTCGTTCACGGTCGCCGGAGTCACCGTGCCGACGGGAGCCATGCTCGCGTTCTTCGGAATGTGCTTCCTGGTCTGGTGGTTCTTCCGCACGCGGATGGGCATCTCGATCGCCGCCGCGCGCGGGAACCCGCGCTTCGCCCGCGCCGCCGGCATCTCGGACGAACGGACGCGGATCCAGGCCTCGGTCCTGACCACGGTGCTCGGCGCGATCGGCATCGTGATCTACAGCCAGTCGTACGGCTTCGTGCAGCTCTACACGGCGCCGCTCCTCATGGCGTTCCCCGCCATCGCCTGCATCCTGATCGGCGGCGCCTCGGTCACGCGCGCCACGATCGCCCACGTGCTCATCGGAACGTTCCTCTTCCAGTCGATCCTCACGGTGGCGCTCCCGGTCACGTCGCAGGTCATCGAGGGGGACATCTCGGAGACGGCCCGGCTGATCATCCAGAATGGGATGATCCTGTATGCCCTAACTCGCACGAGCGGACAGCGCGGATGAAGCACCTCGCCCGCCACGCCGTGCCGCTCCTCTTCGCGGCGCTCTGCCTCTTCGGAATCTTCGCCGCCAAGATCGAGCCGGCGTTTCTCCTGAGCGAAATGCTCGCCCGCGTCGGCCGGAATTCACTGCTGGTGCTCTCGCTCCTGATCCCGATTCTCGCGGGACTGGGCTTGAACTTCGGCATCGTGATCGGGGCGATGGCCGGCCAGGTCGCCGCGATCCTGATCGTGCACTGGGGCGGGCACGGCATCCTGGGCTTCACGGAGGCGTGGCTCCTCGCGACGCCGGTCGCAATCGTCTTCGGCCTGGCCACCGGGTGGCTCTTCAACAAGGCCAAGGGGCGGGAGATGGTGAGCGGACTCATCGCGGGCTTCTTCGCGAACGGCGCCTATCAACTGGTCTTCCTCTTCGCGGTCGGCTCCCTGATCCCGTTCCACGACCCGGGCATGGTGCTGCCCCAAGGGTACGGCCTTCGAAACACGACGGACCTGACCGCGATCCAGTACGCGGTGGACAACCTGATCCCGGCCGTGATCCACGTGCAGCGCTCGAAACTGCAGGTCCCGGTGGCGACGTTCCTGGTCGTGGCGCTCTTCTGCCTCGCGACGCTCGCGTTCTTCCGGACGCGCCTCGGGCAGCAGTTCCGCGCCATGGGCCAGGATCCGCACGTGGCGGCGATCGCGGGGATTCCGGTGGAACGGAACCGCGTGATCGCAACGGTGCTCTCCACGGTGCTGGCGGCCTGGGGACAGCTCCTCTTCCTTCAAAATATCGGCACGTTGAACACGTACAATTCGCACGAGCAGGTAGGCATGTTCGCGATCGCGGCGTTGTTGGTGTCGGGGGCGACCGTCTCCCGCGCCACGGTCGGGCAGGCGCTCCTCGGCACGGTTCTCTTTCACACGCTCTTCGTGGTTTCTCCGCTCGCCGGCAAGGCACTCGCCGGGGACGCGGGGATCGGCGAGTTCTTCCGAGTGTTCGTGGCGTACGCGGTGATCACGGTCGCGCTCGTGCTCCACGCCTGGCAGGCGGCGCGTGCGGCGCGCGAAGCGGCCAAGCTTTGATGTATGCTGGTCGCCGCGCCGCCTGGGTAGCGGTGGACTCCACGGAGCGGAGGTGTGCCGGTGCCGGTTTGCCCCTCGTGTAACCGCCAGATCGCGGGGACTCCTCGTTTCTGTCCGGAATGCGGCGCGGCGATCCCGGTTCCGCCCGAGACCGCGCCCACCGTGGACCGACCGACGATCCCGACCGACCCCGATTCACGACCGCCTTCTTCCCACCCCTCGTCCTCCTCAGTGCACGGCCGCTTCGACCCTGGGACTCGGCTCGGCTCGCGGTATCGCGTCGTGGGACTCCTCGGCCGCGGCGGAATGGGCGAGGTCTATCGAGCGGACGACCTCGAGCTGAGCCAGTCCGTCGCGCTCAAGTTTCTTCCGGAGCGCGTGGCGCGGAGCGCCGCGGATCTCGCCCGCCTGCGCAGCGAAGTCCGGACCGCGCGCCAGATCGCGCATCCGAACGTCTGCCGCACCTACGACATCTCAGAAGCGGACGGCCAGGTGTTCGTCGTCATGGAGTACGTCGACGGCGAGGACCTCGCTTCGGTTCTTCGCCGCCTGGGACGTCCGTCGCCGGACAAGGCGCTCGAAATCGCGCGGCAACTCTGTCTCGGCCTCGGCGCCGCGCACGAGAACGGCGTGGTGCATCGCGACCTGAAGCCGGCGAACATCATGATCGACGGCCGCGGTCGCGTCCGGATCACGGACTTCGGCCTGGCCGGCACCGCCGAGGAGTTCGCCGCCGAGCGCGGTTCGGCGGGCACGCCCGCCTACATGGCGCCGGAGCAATTGCGCTCGGGAACCGCGTCGCCGCAAAGCGACATCTACTCGCTGGGGTTGGTGCTCTACGAGGTCTTCACCGGGAAGCGCGTCTCGGACATGACGCCGCGCCCCGATCCGGGGCGCTCGGACACCGATTCGTCCGTGCGGGTGCCGTCCTCCTTGGTCGCGGACATCGACCCGGCCGTGGAGCGCGTGATCCTCCGCTGCCTGGAGCGCGATCCCGCGCGGCGGCCGCAGTCGGCGTACGCCGTCTTCGGCGCGCTCCCGGGCGGCGACCCGCTGGCCGCGGCGGTCGCCGCGGGCGAGACGCCGTCGCCGGAACTCGTCGCGAACGCGGGCGCCGAGGGAAGCGTGCGGCCCCTCTACGCGGGGATCGCGATCGCGTTGGTGCTCGCCGGTCTCGCCGTCATCTCGACCATCCAACGCCCGTATCTCGGCGGGCTCGACCGCTCGCAGCAGTTTTTGTCGGTGCACGCCGAGGAGATGCTGCGCCACGTCACCGGCCAGGCGCCGCCCCGATTTTCGCGCAACGGGTTCCGATACGCCCCCACGCCTAAGGATTCCTCGCGCGGCGCCGATTCGCTCGCGAGAGCCCAAGCGGCCGCGCGGCTGAAGCCGCCCCCTGCCAAGCAATACTGGCGTCGATGGAGCCCCTCGCCGCTCGTGGTGATGAACATTCACGACGCCGGGGCGTCGATCTCCGATCCGCCGCAGACCTATCCAGGAAGCGGCACGATCGTCTTCGACACCGGGGGACGCCTTCTCGCACTGGCCGTCGTGGCGGGCGCCGCCCCGGACTCCGCGTCGCGCGGGGATGTCGATTGGACGGGCATGCTACGCGCGGCAGGTCGTAACCCCGCCGCCGCGGTTGCGACGCTCCCTCCGCCCGGATTCGCCGCGCAGGCAGACACGATCGCCGCGTGGCGCGTTTCCGGCGCGGCCGAGGCGGAGACCACGCTCGTGGTCGCGGCGCACCGAGGCAAGATCACGCGAGTGGACACGTTCGCGGGGCGAGTCGCGCTCGGCGATCTGGCGGTCCGCACGACGGAGGAACCGGCCACCCCTCAAGATTGGATTTACCCGATCGTCCTGGTCTTGATTCCGCTCGTGGGAAGCATCGTTCTGGCCCGCCACAACGTGCGCGTCGGACGCGGGGACGTGCGTGGCGCCTTGTTCATCGGCATCGCCGTCGCGGTCCTCTACCTGCTCGAGTACTTGTTCGCGGTCAACGTGGGCGAGTTGGGCTTCTTCCGAATTCTGAACGGACTCGTGGACCAAGCGCCCCTGGGCCATGCCTTGATCCATGGCGTGTTCCTGGCGCTTGCCTATCTCGCGATCGAGCCCTACGTCCGTCGCCTCTGGCCGGGCATGCTCGTCTCCTGGGCGCGCTTGGTGGCCGGCCGCGCGCGGGACCCGATTGTCGGCCGCGACATCCTGATCGGCGGCGTGTGGGGCGTGGCCGGCGCGCTCCTGGACCTCGCCCGGGTCTTCCTGGCACACCGGCTCGGGCTCAGCACGGATCCGCTCCAAATCCCGGCTCACATCTTCCGCAATCTGCTCGGGCCGCAGGCGATCATCGCCGCCGTGACGATCGACTTGGCGATTTCCGTTCTCAACGCCACGACGTATCTCACCCTCCTCGTGATCCTGCGCTTCGTGTTGCGCAGCAATCGTGCGGCGGTGATCGGCGTGCTCCTCCTCTTTACCTTAATCTTCCTGAACTTCAGCAGCGGGAAGGCGCTGCCGCTGAACGTTGCATTCGGACTGATTACGTCGGCACTCATTCTGAGCGTGGCGCTTCGGTACGGCTATCTGGCGCTGATCGCGGGTGCCTTCGTGGGTTCCCTCGCTTCGGACTTGCCCTATACGACCGACCTTAGCGCCTGGTTCGCGCCGCAGGTGCTCCTCAGTTGGGGATTCGTGGCAGCGCTGATGATCTACGGCTTCGTCACCGCGGTCGGCGGCAGGTCGCTCTTCCGCGACCCGCTCGGCCAAGCGACGCCGGGCGCGCCCGTTCCGCGCGGCCCGCGCTAGCCCACGCTCCGCCCGCTCGCCTCGACCGTGGCGCGGAGCCGTGCCGCGAGTTCCGGCGTGAGCGCGCCCGGCGCCACGCGGAATTCCCAATTCCCATCGGTCTTCGAAGGCGTGTTCATCCGGGCCTCGGTCCCGAGGCCGAGCACGTCCTGGACCGGAACGATCGCGCGCGCCGCGCGGGATCGGAGAGCCGCGCGGATCATGTCCCACTCGATTTCGCGCCCGTCGACCCCGGCGAGCGAACGAAGCACGGCCTCGCGATCTGCCTTGGGGAGCGACGCGAACCACCCGCGCGCGGTGTCGTTGTCGTGCGTCCCCGTGTACGCCACCGCGTTCTCCACGTGGTTCGACGGATGATGCGAACTCGCCGGGTCGGCGAGCCCGAACTGGAGCACGCGCATTCCCGGAAGCCCCGTCTCGGCGAGAAGGGCCCGGACCCCGTCGTCGATTTCGCCCAAGTCCTCGGCGATCAGAGGAAGCGGCCCGAGCGCGGCCTCGAGCGCGCGAAAGAGGCGGATCCCGGGCCCGGGCTCCCAGCGGCCGCGCACGGCGGTCTTCTCCGCGGCGCGGATCGCCCAGTAGGCTTCGAACGCGCGGAAGTGATCGATGCGCAGGACATCGCACTTTCGAAGCTCGGCTCGGATCCGCCGAATCCACCACTGGAAACCGTCGGCCTCCATGCGGTCCCAGCGATAGAGCGGGCTCCCCCACCGCTGGCCGCTCTCGGAGAAGTAGTCGGGGGGCACGCCGGCGACGTCGATCGGCCGAAGCGAGTCGTCGAGCTGGAAGAGCCCGGGGTTCGCCCAGACGTCGGCGCTGTCCATGGTCACGTAGATCGGCGTGTCGCCGACGACGGAGATCCCGCGCTCGCGCGCGGAGCGGCGCGTCTCTTCCCAGTAGCGGAAGAAGAGGCACTGGAGGTACGCTTGATAGTCGGTTTCGTCTTGGAGCGCGACCGCGGCCTTCGAAAGCGCCGCCGGATCGCGGCGCCGAAGCAGCGGCTCCCACTGGGTCCAGTCGGCGCCGTCGTGGGCGCCTTTGAGCGCGATGTAAAGCGTCCAGTCGGAGAGCCAATCGCTCTGCTCCGGCGCCGACCGGAATCGCTCGAGTTCGCCCGCGACCCAGGTTGGGCCGCCGGCGCGAACGTGCGCCCACGAGGCGCGAAGGAGCGAATCCTTCCACGGGATCACGCGGTCGTACGCGACCCGCCCGCTCGGAAACGAGGGAGGGTCGCGAAGCGCGTTCGCGGGCAAGAGGCCTTCGTCGCGGAGCCGGTCGGGCGGGATGAAGAGCGGATTCCCGGCGTACGCGGAGACCGAGGCGTAGGGGGAATTCGCGAAGGCGATCGGACCGAGCGGGAGCACTTGCCAGAGCGACTGCCCCGCCGCCCGAGCCCAATCGAGGAAGCGCGTCGCCTCCGGGCCGAAGTCCCCGATGCCGTACGGCCCGGGAAGCGACGAGGGGTGGAGCAGAAGGCCCGCTTCGCGGCGCATGCCGCGAGTGTACAGGCGAGCAGGTCAACGTGACGAGGAGACTTCCCTGGAACGACGAGCGAATGAGACAAAGAAACCGGTGACACCGACCTCCCCCACCCCCCCGGCCCTCCCCCGACTTCCCGAGCTGGCCCGAAATCTCTGGTGGTCCTGGAACGCGGAAGCGCGCGATCTCTTCCGCCGCCTCGACGGTCCACTCTGGCGTTTGACGCGACACAACCCGGTCCGCCTCCTTCAGGAGATCTCCCCCGATCGCTTGAATGCGGCCGCCCGAGATCCGGAGATCCGCCGCCTCTACGACGAGGTCATGGCCGCGTTCGACCGGGCCATCACGAGCCGAACCATCTGGTGTTCCGAGTGCCACCCCGGCTTCTCGCGCGGGCTCGTCGGGTTCTTCTCCGCCGAGTACGGGCTCCACTCGTCCCTGCCGCTCTACGCCGGCGGCCTCGGCGTTTTGGCGGGCGACATCGCGAAGGAAGCGAGCGATCTCGGCGTGCCGATGGTCGGCGTCGGCTTCATGTATCCGCAGGGCTACTTCCGGCAGCGGATCAACGTCGACGGGTGGCAGGAAGAGATGTACGAGATGATCGACCGCGATCGCGTCCCGGTGGAGCGCGTCCCCGCGCCGGACGGGAGCCACCTGACGATCTCGCTGACGCTCCCCCACGGTGTCCTTCGGGTCGCGGCGTGGCGGGTTCGACTGGGACGCACGACGCTCTATCTCCTCGACACCGACCTGGACGGCAACGCTCCGCGGGATCGCGAACTGACGGGACGCCTCTACGGCGGCGACCAGACGGTCCGCGTGCTCCAGGAGATCGTGCTCGGCGTCGCGGGCGTGCGCCTGCTTCGCACGATGGGGCTCTCGCCGACCGTCTGGCACGGGAACGAGGGGCACACGTCGTTCATGATGCTGGAGCGGGCGCGGGAGCGGCTGGAGGCGGGGCTCGACTTCGACGCGGCGATCGCCGATGTCCGGGCCACCACGGTCTTCACGACGCACACGCCGGTGCCCGCCGGCCACGACGCGTTCCCACCCTCTGTCGTCGAGTCGCACCTCTCGATGATCGAAGGGTTCGGCCCGTGGCTCGACGCGCATCGGTCGCGGCTCTTGGGCCTCGCTTCGTACGACGGCGCTTTCAACATGACGGTCCTGGCCATGCGGCTAGCCGGGCGCGTCAACGGCGTCAGCCGCCGCCACGGCGAGGTCTCGCGTCGCATGTGGCGACCTCTCTGGCCGGAACTGCCCGAAAACGAGGTCCCCATCCGCGCGATCACGAACGGCGTCCACGTTCCGACCTGGATCGCCCCCGAGATGGACCGCCTATTCCGCCGCCGGCTGGCGGAGGACTGGCTGGCGCGGCACGACGATCCCGAAATCTGGGCGCGCGCCGCGGCGCTCACCGACGAGGCGCTCTGGGAAACCCGGCGCGCCCTGAAGACCGACCTCCATTCCTTCCTGCGCGAGCGGGCCCGCTATCGGTGGGCGGAGGAACGGGTGGATCCGGGCCAGACGGTGGCCTTCGGCTCGCTCCTCGATCCCGACGCGTTCACGATCGGATTCGCGCGCCGCTTCGCCACGTACAAGCGCGCCGACCTGATCCTTCGCGACCCGGCACGGCTGAAGCGCCTCCTCCGAAACGGGCGGCGCCCCGTGCAGATCGTCTTTGCGGGAAAAGCGCACCCCGCCGACGACCTAGGAAAGTCGCTCCTCCAATCCGTCTACCGCGCCGCGCGCGATCCCGAGATCGCCGGCAGGATCGCGTTCCTCGAGGACTACGACATGCACTCGGCGCACTGGCTCGTTTCCGGCGTCGACCTCTGGCTCAATAGCCCGCGCGCGCCCCAGGAAGCGAGCGGGACGAGCGGCATGAAGGCCGGACTGAACGGCGTGCCCAGCCTGAGCATCCTCGACGGCTGGTGGGAGGAGGGCCACGACGGCGGAAACGGATGGGCGTTCGGGGGCGACCCGTCGAGCGGGAAGGCGGATTCCACGGACCTCCACGCGCTCGACGAAGCCGACGCCGAATCGCTCTACCGAACGCTGGAGGAATCGGTCGTTCCCCTCTACTTCGAGCGGGGGTCCGACGGCATCCCGCACGGCTGGCTGCATGTCGTGCGGCGCGCGATCCAGAGCGTGACGCCCGCCTTCTCCGCGCGGCGCATGATGAAGGAATACGTGGAACAGATGTACGTCCCGGCCTCGGAAGGGGCGCTGGACGGGTCGCTCCGGACCACCCCCTAAGACGCCCCGTTTGCGGTAATCTCCACGATCTATGCCCTTCTCCGTCGAGCCCTCCGACTTCGTCACGATCGGCCTCCTGGTCGTCCTGGAAGCGATCCTGAGCGCCGACAACGCGCTTGTGCTCGCCGTGCTCGTCTTGCCGCTACCCAAGAAGCAGCAGAAGCGCGCGCTCCAGTACGGGATCTTCGGCGCCTTCGCCTTCCGCATCATCGCGACGATCTTCGCGGTGCACCTCATCGCGTGGACCTGGATCAAGCTGATCGGCGGCCTCTACCTCCTCTATCTTCCGGTGAAGCACTTCACCTCGCATCCGAACGAGGCGCAGAAGGGGCGCGCGGCGGCGACGGCGATCTTCGGACTCTCGATCTTCTGGAGCACGGTCGTGCGGGTGGAACTGACCGACGTCGTCTTCGCGATCGACTCGATCCTGGTCGCGGTGGGCATGTCGCGGAAGGTCTGGGTCGTGATCACGGGCGGCGTCCTCGGCATCCTCGCGATGCGACTCCTGATCGGGACGCTCCTCGGCATCGTGCGCCGGTATCCCGCGATCGTCGACGGCGCGTACGTCATCGTGGCGTGGGTCGGCGTCAAACTGATGCTCGAGTATCTCCATTCGATCCACTGGATCTCGTGGGAAGTCCCGCGGGTGGTTTCGATCGGCGTCATGCTCGCGCTCTTCGCGGGAAGCGCCGTGTACGCCCGGATGAAACAGCCGAAGGCGCCCACCACCAAGCAGCCGGATCCGACGGAGATCTTGAAGTGAGGGGGCGGGCCGGCTTCATCGCGGGCGCGCTGCTCGCGATCGGAGCGGCGCTCCTCGCGGTGACGCCGCTCGCGGCGCTCGCCGAGGAATCCCTGCCCCCCTACTCGGAATCCGCGGACCTGCTCGCCACGACGCCCTCGACCGACGACGGCGCCATCGGCGCGCTCTACAATCCGGCCCAGTGGGGCGTCCTGGACCGTCCGGAGTTCACGTTCTTCTGGTCCGACGCGAACGTGCGGGACGGGAAACTCGACAACTGGGGCTTCGCGGGCGGGCAGGGCCTGGGCTATTCCATGCGCCGGACCGACGTCCGGACGGCCCTGGGAACCCGCCGCGTGACCGACTATCAATTTGGCGCGGGATTCGGATCGGGCGCGCACTACGGCGGCTTGGCGCTCGGATTCTCGGGACCCGGCAAGGCCGCGTTCGGCCGCGTGAATCATCTGACGTTCGGCGATATCTGGCGGCCGACCCGCTGGCTCTCCTACGGCACGGCCACGCAAGTCGCGCTGGGCGACGACGACATCCAAGGCGTGGTGGACGTCGGCATCCGCCCGCTCTCCGATCCGCGGCTTCTCCTCTTCGCCGACTATGCGCTTCGGCGAAGCGAGCGGTGGGACGACGGGGCGCTCGCGGGCGGCGCCGCGATCCGCCCCATTCCCGGCCTTCTCGCGGCGGCGCGGTGGGGGAAGCAGGATCGGCTGCAGGTAACGCTGGGGATCGCGATCGGACGAAGCGGGTTCCGCGCCACGCCTTCCTTCGACCGGGAAGGCGCCCGGGGCAGGACCCAGTATGCGATTCGAAACAACGCTCCCGTCCAAGGCTTCGACTTAGACCGGCTCCTGCACCGAGGCCGCCGCACGCTGGCTTTGGATTGGAACGGACGCGTGGTCTATCAGTCCTACCGATACCTGGACCGGGGATCGCTTCCCCTTCGCGAACTCACCGAGCAGCTCCAGTTCGCGATCGACGATCCGACCGTGGGCGAAGTGATGATTCGAGTCTCGGGGTTCCGGGCGAACGGAGCGCTGACCTGGGAACTGCGCGAGAAGATCCTCGCGGTCCGCCACGCGGGAAAGCGCGTCACCGTCCTCGCGGACCGGCTCGACGCGCGCGGGTACTATCTCGCCACCGCCGCCGACCGGATCGTGCTCGATCCGCGCGGCTCGCTGCTCCTGCCCGGCCTCCAGGTCTCGCGCACGTACCTGCGCGATCTTCTCGGCAAACTCGGGATCGGCTTCGACGAGTGGCGCTTCTACAAGTACAAGTCGGCCGCGGAGACCCTCTCGCGGGACCGGATGTCCGACGCCGACCGCGAGCAGTGGACCGCGATCGTCCACGCGGCCTACGACGAGTTGAGGCGGGGCGTCGTCGAGAGCGGCCGCGCGACGGCGGAGCAGTTCGACCGCGTCGTGAACGAGGAACTCTACCTGTCGCCGAACCGCTTGCTGGAACTCAAGTGGGTGGATCAATTGGGCCGATGGGAGGACGTCGAGGAGTCGGCCGAGGACCGCGGGCGAACCGCGAAGCCGACGGCCTACGCAACGCTTCGGGCGCGGCGCGACATGCCGGACGAGACGTGGGGGCCGGTGCCGACGATCGCGCTCACCTACCTGGTGGGCGATTGCGCGATGGACACGGGAATTCGCGCCCGCGAATCCTCGCGGGCGATGCGCGGATTCCGAGAGGACGGCGGTGTGAAGGCGATGGTGCTTCGCGTGGATTCCCCCGGGGGCGACCCGCTCGCGTCCGACGTCGTCGCCGGCGAGATCCGGCGCGCGCGCGTGGCCAAGAAGCCGGTGTTCGTGAGCCAGGGTTACGTGGCGGCGAGCGGCGGCTACTGGATCAGCATGGACGCGGACCAGATCGCCGCGACGCCGTTCACGCTGACCGGATCGATCGGCGTCATCGGCGGCTGGGTCTGGAATGACGGGCTGGGCAAGAAGCTCGGCCTGACCTCCGACCGGGTGCAGGTCGGGAAGAGCGCCGATCTCCTCGGAGGCCTCCGGATCCCTCTCTTCGGGGTCACGCTCCCCGAGCGAAACCTCGACGAGGGGGAACGACGTCTTACCGAGAGAGCGCTGGCGGACCTCTACGACGACTTCACGAAGAGCGTCGCGGCGGCGCGCGGACTCGACATCGCGGAAGTGCGCCGGATCGCCGAAGGCCGTGTCTACGACGGGCGGGCGGCGGCGACCTTGAAGCTGGTGGATCGGATCGCGACCCTGGACCAGACGATCGAGGAGGCGAAGCGTCGCGCCGGCATCGCGCCGGGGACCCGGACGCGGATCGTGGAATACCCGCGCCGGCCGTTG
>Ga0070698_100007795_pt1 | contig 11587 bp, 6 predicted proteins | sample KBSK1502metaG_FD_65477 | JGI IMG/M metagenome (GOLD analysis project Ga0070698, IMG submission 65477) | Corn, switchgrass and miscanthus rhizosphere microbial communities from Kellogg Biological Station, Michigan, USA - KBS K1-50-2 metaG | ecosystem: Host-associated > Plants > Roots >...
TCGCCTTCCCGGCTCTGATGACGCCCCGAAACAAGCCCAAGCTCGATCTCCTCCAGGGCACGCTCGACGTGCTCATCCTGCAGACCCTCTGCTGGGGCCCGCAACATGGGTACGGCATCATGCAGATGATGCGCGCGAATTCCAGCAACGTTCTGCACGTCGAAACAGGGTCGCTTTATCCCGCGCTGCACCGCCTCGAGCGGCAGAAGTTCATTCGCGCCGGATGGAAGGTCTCCGAAAACCGGCAGCGCGTTCGTGAATACCGAATCACCGTCGCGGGACGCCGCCATCTCCGCGCCGAACGCACTCGATGGGAGCAGCTGACCACCGCGATCGCCGGAATTCTCAACCGGCCGCTGCGAGGTGACGCATGAAGATCTTCCCCTGGCGTTCACGGGACGCAAAACGCGACGACCTCGACGAGGAATTGCGCTCGCACCTGAACATGGCGGTGAAAGAGCGGATCGCGCGTGGAGAGACTCTTGCCGAGGCGGAACTGGCAGCCCGACGCGAGTTTGGCAACGTTCCGAAACTTCGCGCGGCCACCGAAGACGCCTGGGCTGGGCAGTGGGCAGAAAGTGCGAGACAAGATCTCCACTACGCATTTCGCGGCCTGGCGCATAATCCGGGCTTCACCATCACCGTTGCGCTGACCTTTGCGCTCGGCGTCGGCGCCAACGCGGCCGTCTTTTCGCTCATCGAGCCGTTGATGTTGCGGACCCCTCCCGGACTTGTGGACGCGGGTCGATTGCACCGGGTCTACCACGGCAAGAACGGCACTTTCGCGCCCATCTTCAGCGGCGCCGACGTCACCTCGCTGAAAGCCGCCCTCGCCGGCCACGCACTCGTCGCTCCACGCCTATCGAGCGATTCGGCGGCGCTTGTTGCGGGAAACATTGACCTGCCTGTTCGGCGAGAATTCGCGACCGCGGGATACCTGCCATTGTTGACGGGACCGGCAGCCGTCGGTCGCTATTTCACCGCCGAAGAGGGAGACGCGCAGGCGCCGCTGCCTCGAGCAGTGCTGAGTCACGCTTTCTGGATGGGCGCGTTTGGTGGCGACAGAAACGTTGTCGGCCGTGACGTGATGATCGGGCCCACGAGCTACACCATCGTTGGTGTGGCCGCGAAAGGTTTTGTCGGCCTGGATGTGTCTCCGGTCGATGTCTGGACCACGGCCGTGCATTTCGCCCGCCTGCCGCAGCCGTGGTATCTCTGGGACAACAAGAAGTTCGGAACCATTATCGTGCGTTCGGCGCCCGGCGTCGAAGCAGGCAATGTTGCCGCGCGGGCGACAATTACCTGGCGGCAGATGAACGGCGATTCCCCCAACGACTCGACGCACAGCATCCTGCTCGGCTCCATCGTCGAAGGTCGAGGTCCGGTTGCGTCTCGCGAACTCAAGATCGGCGGACGCATTGCCGGCGTAGCCTTCATCGTGCTCCTGGTCGCGTGCGCCAACATCGCGACGCTGACCCTGCTCCGCGCGACGCGGCGGCGCCGTGAAATCGCAGTGCGCCTGGCGCTTGGGGTCTCACGCGCGCGACTCGTCAGGCAGTTCCTGACCGAAACGTACCTCCTCGCTGGCCTGGGTGGCGTGGCGGCCATTGCCTTCGCGTGGTGGGGCGGCACCGCGCTGCGCACCGTGCTCATGCCTGACGTACGGTTCCCAGGCGGCGTGCTTGGTGTGCGGGTTCTGCTCGCCGTCGTCGTCCTGAGTGTGCTGGGCGCACTGCTTTCCGGTCTCGCTCCCGCACTGCAAGCGAGCAGGCCGGATCTTACCCACTCGTTGAAGGAAGGCAGTCGTTCCGGACGGCTGACCGGCTCGCGTTTGCGCACGGGACTGTTGATTGGCCAGTCGGCACTGTCGGTGGTGTTGATCGTCGGCGCCGGGTTATTCGCGCGCAGCCTGATGAAGCTGAACCAGATCGACATGGGGATCGATCCAACGCGAACGGTCATCGTCGGGTTGCGTCCTGCGGTTCGCAACGAACGCGAACTGCTTGATGTCATGACTCAACTGGCAGACCGTGCCCGGCAGCTCCCCGGCGTCGAGCATCTGTCGCTCGCGACGGCGGGCCCGTTCATCTACTGGAACAGGCGGGAGGTGTTCATTCCGGGTTCGGACACCAGCCTTTCGCTTGGTGGCGACCCTCCCGGCGTCGTTGGCGTCGAGTCCGTGTTTTTCGATGCGCTCTCGCTTCGCCCCGTGGAGGGGAGGTTGCTGCTGGCGTCGGATCGACGAGGTGCTCCGCCAGTGATGGTGGTCTCTGAAACTCTCGCCCGAATGGCGTGGCCTGGAACGAGTGCGGTCGGTAAGTGCCTGATTCCGTTCCAGCGCACGGAGACGTGTTACACCGTGGTCGGTGTTGTGCCTGACGTGAACCAGTGGGCCCCGGTGGAGACGCCGAGGATGCGCTATTTCATGACCATCGAGCAGACACCTCAACCACATCCGCCGGCGACGAACCTGTTCGTCAGGGCCGACCGCGAGAACATCGACGCGGTGGCATCGTACCTTCGAACGGCGGTGCGCGAGCTCATGCCGACGGCGCGCGTCATGTGGCCGATCGTACCACTCGCGCGCAACCTGGAACCGGAATACCGTCCGTGGCGCGTTGGCACCGGTCTTTTCGTCGCGCTTGGCGCCCTGGCGCTGATCGTGGCGACGATAGGCATCTATAGTGTGCTCGCGTACACGCTGAGCCAACGAACCCACGAGATGGGGGTGCGTATCGCGTTAGGTGCGCGCGCCAGCGACGTCCATCGCCTGGTGCTCGTAGAGGGCCTTCGCGTAGTGGCCATTGGGGCCGGAATCGGGGTTGTACTCGCGCTCGCGTCAGGCCGCCTGATTGCGTCTCTGTTGTACGCCGTTTCAAGTCGCGATCCGCTGACCCTCGTGGTGAGTGTCGCAGTCCTGCTCATGGCCGGGGCGGTAGCGGGCCTTATACCGGCGTGGCGAGCCTCGCGCGTGGATCCGGTGATCGCGCTTCGGGCTGATTAGCAAAATTCATCGTTGCGTGCGTCACAATGCTGCGGGACCAGGCGAAAACGTGCCGAACTGTGGAAAAGTCTGTCTGATGGCCTGACTCTGGTGTGACCGGCTCGGTTCTGGCGGGGTCGTCATATACCCGGGGGTTGCGCGCCGGAACTGTCTCCCCTCATAGTTGAAACAGCAGCAAGGCAGTCATCGTACAGGTCAGCGTGATCCAAAGACACCAGTAGCCATAACGATTCGAATGTCACTGTCCATCTCGACCTTCACTCGGTACCGCGTCCAGCCGCGAGTTTTCCTCGCGCGGTGGGGCGTAGTGTGCCCAGAAACGTCGCAGATGGACGTTTTCGCTATTGGAGGTCGAGCACCCTAGAAGGACCGGATAGCCAGTCGTGATCCGCCTTTCGGGTGCCAGCAACCCGAAAGGCTTTTTCGTTCCCCCCTCCTCCGGATCACGATATGCAACAGACCCACATAAATCGCGAAATCATCGGCCGCTACATCGGCCAACCGGGACAGCTGCCGCCAGCGCTGCGCGCGCGGATCGAGCGCGACTGGGGCGACGAGCCAGTGCAGCTGTATGCGCTCGCCGATCTCGACGCCGGCCTGCGGCTGGGAGAGTCCTGGGTGGCCCTTGGGCCGAGGCGTGTGGCCATCGCCCGCGCGTTACCTAACGCGAACGGCGGCGGCGAGCGCGCCTGGGAGCTGCGCTCGATCGAGCGCGACCAGATCCAGGTCGTACAGGAATCGCCTGGGCTCAGCGCGAACACGCTGATCCTCCTCGGCGCGCCTGACGATCCGCCGCTCGCGGTGTCGCGGTACACACAGCGCCAGCGTGGCGCGTTCGAGAACATCCGGTTCGTGCTCGACGAGTCGATCAAGGGTCGCACGGTGACGTCCGACGATGCCGACCGCGTGTACGCGGACGCTGTCGCGCGCCCCATTCGTGACGCACAGGCGCTTGTCTCCCGTCGCCGGTCGGCGGTTCTGATGCGCTTGCTCAAGTACCTGTCGCCGTATCGGAAGCAGGTGATCTTCGGCATGGGGGCCGCGGCCGTCATCACGATGGTCAGCCTCGTGCCGCCGTTCCTGGCCGGATACGTCATCGACAACGTCGTGAGGCCGGTGCAAAGCGGCGCGTTGTCGCGTGGCGCCGGGGCGTCCATCGCGTGGTTGGCGGTGGCGGCGATGGTGCTCGTCTACGCGGTGCGCCAGACCATGGCACACCTCCGCCTCAAGCTGATGGCGGTGTTAGGCGAGCTGGTGGCGCGCGATTTGAGGGCCGAGTTGTACGAGCACATCCAGAGACTGAGCCTGGCGTTCTTCTCGAGGAAGAAGACAGGGAGCTTGATCACGCGCGTCACGTCGGACACCGATCGCTTGTGGGACTTCGTGGCGTTCGGTGTGGTGGACGTGTCGCTGTCGCTGATCATGCTCATCGGCCTGAGCACGGTGCTGCTGCTGCTGGACTGGAGGCTCGGGCTCATCATGACGATCCCGGTGCCGCTCTTGTGCTGGGCCATCTACGTCCACGGCGAACGGTTGAACCGCATTTTCCTGCGCGCGTGGAGGAAATGGTCGCGCGTGACGGACGTGTTGTCCGACACCATCCCGGGGATCAAGGTGGTGAAGGCGTTCAACCAGGAGTCGCGCGAGATCGGCCGGTTCGGCGAGCGGAATGAGGCCGTGACGGAGGAGTTCAACCGCATCCACCAGATGTGGACGACCTTCTGGCCGTTGCTGATGCTGGCCGTGCACGCGACGACCGTGACGGTGTGGTTTTTCGCCATACCGCGCTTGTTAGGCGACGGCACGCCGTTGTCGGCGGGGGTGTTCGTGTCGTTCCTGCTGTACACGACGATGTTCGTCGCGCCGATCGAGGTGATCGGCCAGATGGCGCGCACGATGAACCGGGCCACCAGCTCGGCGCATCGGGTGTTCGAGGTGCTGGACAGCGAGCCCGAGGTGCGGGATGCCCAACAGCCCGTTCGGTTGGAGCCGGTGAGCGGCGCGGTGTCATTCGAAAACGTGACGTTTGCCTATGACGGCGTACGCCAGGTGCTGCGCGGCATCTCGTTTGAGGTGAAGCCGGGAGAACTGATCGGGTTGGTGGGACCGTCGGGTGGTGGGAAGTCGACGGTCGTCAATCTGATCGCACGATTCTACGACGCCACTGGTGGCGTCGTTCAAATAGACGGGGTGGATGTGCGGCAGCTGGACACCGGACACTATCGCCGGCAGCTCGGCATGGTGCTCCAGGATCCGTACCTGTTCCACGGGACCGTGCTGGAGAACATCCGGTATGCCCACAACGATGCATCGTTAGGTGAGGTCATCGCGGCGGCCAAGGCGGCCAACGCGCACGACTTCATCTGCAAGCTGGGGCAGGGTTATGACACGGTGGTGGGGGAACGCGGACACACGTTGTCCGGTGGGGAGCGCCAGCGCGTTTCGATTGCGCGGGCGATCCTGCACAATCCGCGGATCCTCATCCTCGACGAGGCGACGAGCAGCGTCGATACGGAGACGGAGCGGGAGATTCAGGAGGCGCTGGAGCGGTTGATCGCCGGACGAACGGTGTTTGCGATTGCGCACCGGCTGTCGACGCTGCGCAAAGCGTCTCGGCTGTTCGTGCTGGAGCAGGGAAAGTTGGCGGAGTCCGGAACGCACCGGGAGCTGCTCGCGATTCCCGATGGGATCTACCGAAGGCTCTACGAAATGCAGTTGCAACTAGCCTGACGGGTAAACGGGTAAACCGGTAAACGGGCAGGAGGGTACTTCAGTGAACACACTTGAACGCGCGATGCCAGCCTATCGCGAAAAGAAAGAGGGAGCCGTCGTCCTGAAGAACCAGGGTGACGGTCGACTCACGGCCGTACTCGATCAGCGCACGGTGGCGGTGAAGCTGCGGCAGTGTTTCCCGTGGTCGGAGCCGACTCGTCACATCTCGCTGCGGGATTCCGATGATCGAGAGATCATGCTCGTCGAGGATCCGGCGTTACTGGACCGCGAGTCTCGTCAGGCACTGGAGCTGGCGTTGGCCGAGGCGGGGTTTGTCCTCGAGGTGACGCGAGTGATGGAGATCGAGGAGGAGATCGAGATCCGGCAGTGGACGGTCGAGACGAAGCAGGGAAATCGGTCGTTCCAGACGCATCTCGACGACTGGCCACGGGTATTGCCGGGCGGCGGTTTGTTGATCCGGGACGTTGCGGGCGACTTGTATCGATTGGCGGACCCTAAGCGGCTGGATAAGAAGAGTCGTGCGCTGCTTTGGGCGTTTGTCGACTAAGTCCGTGGCATTGCAGGTCCAGAAAAGCCTTTAACACGGAGATCACGGGGGTCACGGAGTCGACCCTAACGAGCCGACTCTCGAATGAGCAGGCTGGCCCCCGTGACCTCAGTGTTAATGTCTTTTACGGGATCTTGAAGAACTACGGTGCGCGCGAGCCGATTTCGAAGAGAATCGGCGAGACAACAGGTGCCTGAACTGACCACGGGTAGTAGTCGAGCCTAACGGTCGCCGGTTGATCGGATCGCGGGAGGTGAATGTACGGCGTGTTGACATCGGGCGAGTGGCAAGACCCGGACCCTACGTAAACGGTGTCCGTGTTCACGGTCGTAAACGTCGTGCTTCCGCGTATGGCAACGTCCGATTCCAGCACGACCCGCCAGCGATTGCAGGACAGCGCGGAGCTGATCAGGAGCCAGTCGTAATGACCGTCGGCCATTATGTCGCCGCGGAACAACAGCTCCGGAACCTCCGAAACTCTCACCCCGAACGTTTCGAATACGAATCGTACCGCGCGCTCGCGCGAGATTGGCAGCGCATCGGGCCAGTTCAGGGGCACTCCGCCGGGAAACCAGGCGGTAGTGACGCCAGGGTATTCCTCGGCCTTTTCGCCGTTCACGAAGCGGATAGAATTGCCGTCGATTGCGGCCCGCACGACCATCTGCGGTTCGTTCGCGGACCCGCAGAGCGAGATGAGCCATAGCGGGCCAAAACGCTGACGAAAGAATTCGTACCCTTCGGCCGGAATGGTATCCCTCGGGATAACGCCTAACTGCGAATGCACGTAGTGCGCCGGATCAGCACAGATGGTCAGGAGGTGAGGGTCGGTCCAATAACCGCCGCGACCACCCACCACGACACTGCGCAGATTGACGTTGTTGGTGACAAATCGTGCGAATTGGATCGTTTGCGCCGTTGCTTCCTGGAGCGAGAGCTGGCCGGCCCCCGTCGCGGGAAGTTCGACATTGAAGCGACCGTCAGTGCGGAGGGCTGCCAGCGCGGCGCCGGTCACCATCTCGGCGGTCACATGATGCTCGAAGACCGGCACCGGCGCGCTTGTTGACTCGCAGGCGAGCAGTCCTGCCGCGGCGACCGCCAGGCTCATTGAGCGCACGGAGCGGCGGTACACCAGCAGTTCAAAACTCGTTCCGAGCCTAGCCTTTCATCGGCTCTGTCGGAGACGATGAACTGCGACGGTTTGCACATCCAGGCTATCTCGCCGCACCACTACTACCTCGTCGCCACGAACGTCCTCGAGCCGAGTTCGCGGCGGTAGACTGAGGATCACGACGGGAACGCCATCATCGGTGCGCCTCTGTGCGCCTCCGTGTTCAAGGCTTCTACGGGATGATGATTTGTTTCGGAGCCAATCGAAAGCGCGCACGCCTGTCACTGCCAGTAACGGAATTGGCATTTGCTGCGTAGCGTAGAGCGTTCAAGATTCCCTCACAATCTCGATTGGTGCCTCACATGCTCAGCCACTGGCGCAAACTCTCCGTCCTCCTGCTGGCGGCACCGCTGGCAGCCAACGCCCAAGGGCGCGCGTTCCAGCTCTCCGACTGGTATCGGGTCACGCGACTCGCCGGCGCGACCCTGTCGCCCGATGGGAACACAGTCGCCTTCACCGTGACGACCGTCCGCGAAGCGGAGAACAAGCGACACAACGAAGTCTGGATTCAGGCGCTAAGTGGTGGCCCAGCAAAGCGAATGACGTCGCCGAACTTCGAGAGCGCGAACCCGCGCTGGTCGCCCGACGGCAAGACGCTCTTGTTCACGTCCGAACGTCCGGGTGGTCGGGGCACCGACTGGGCCGTTCGCATGGACGAAGGCGGCGAGGCTTTCCAGCCAGAGGGTGGAGCTGCCGCTGGCAGCAATGCGGCGGGTGGAGGACGTGGTGGTCGGGGCGGCGGAGGAGGTGGCGGTGCAGCCGCGGCCCGTCCTGCCGATAGCAGCTTTACGATCACTGCCGGAACTGGAGCTCCTCCAGCGGCGGGAGGCCGAGGTGGTCGCGGCGCCGGAACCGCTGACTCGGCGGGACGCAGTGGTCCGTACGCCGCCATGCAGCCGATGGCTCGTCCGCCGGCAACATCCATCACGAAGCCCGCCGTCCCGGAACGGTTCGACGGCAGGCATATCATCGATGCGGTCTACAAAGCCAATGGCACGGGCTTCCTCCCCAGCACCGGTCGCGCCAGTGGTCCGGGTCGTGGTGGTCGCGGTGGCGCCGTGGGCGACAGTGTCACACCCACGGCACAGCTCTTCATACAACGTCGCGGCGCCGAGCGCGTGGCGCTCACGAACGCGGTTTACTCGCACGCATCGCCGAGTGTCTCTCCCGATGGGAAGTTGGTGATCTTCTCGGCGGACCCAAGGCTCCGCTCCGATTCACTCGTCAGGCGCGAGCGTGATTCACTCACGGCGCTGCCGTTCAACCGGGTACGCGACGAGGCGCTTCGTAATGAGGCGGACCTCTTCATCATGCCGGTCGCGGCCTGCGAATCGAAATCGCCCGACTGCAAGCCGAAACGCATCGAATACGCTGGCGCGGAGTCCGACATCGTCTGGTCGCCGGACAGCAAGCAGTTCGCGTTTGTCGGCCGTCCGACCCGCCTGCGCACCGCCCGGCTGTTCGTAGTGCCCGCCGAAGGCGGCAAGCCAGTCGATGTTCTCGGCTCCTGGCAATACGAGCCCGGCACCATCACGTGGTCGAAAGACGGAAAGATCCGCATGCAGACCAGCACCGGCGGCGCGAGCGGCCTGTGGCAGGTCGACCCGGTCACGAAGCAAATCACGCCGATCCTCGGCGGACGGCGTCAGGTGCAGAACATCCTGGTCGATCGCGCCGAGACGAAGATGATCTACATCGTGACGGACGAAACTCACCCGACGGAGCTGTACACGTCTGACATCGAAGGCAAGAACGAGCGCAAGCTCACCGGCTTCAACGACAAGTTGAACGCCGAGGTCGCGTGGTCCGCTTCCGAGCGGTTCACGTACAAGTCCGTCGACAACTTCGAGATCGAAGGGTGGCTGATGAAGCCGTACGGTTACCAGACCGGCAAGAAGTATCCGGTGGTGCTGTACATCCACGGCGGCCCACACTCCGCGTACGGCGAAGGATGGTTCGACGAATTCCAGAACCTCGCCGCCACCGGAATGTTCGTGCTCTTCACGAATCCGCGTGGTTCGAGCGGCACCAACGGCGACTTCACCAACGCCAGTCGTGGTGACTGGGGCGGCAAGGACTATATCGACCTGATGAAGGCCGTCGACATCGTCGCCCAGCGCGCCGACGTCGATTCCACGCGCATGGGTGTGTCCGGCGGATCGTACGGAGGGTTCATGACCGCCTGGATCACGACGAAGACGACCCGGTTCAAGGCGGCCGAGGCCGATCGCATGATCAGCGACTGGACCGCGTGGTGGGGTACCTCGGACGCGCAGGGACTGACGAACAACGAATTCTTCGGCAGCCCGTGGGAGAACCAGGTCATGTATGACACGCTCTCCCCGATTCGTTTTGTGAAGAAGGTGAAGACGCCGACGCTGATCGTGCAGTCGGAAGAGGATCACCGCACGCCAGTGGCGACCGCCGAGATGTGGTTCCAGTCATTGCGTGCGATGGGGATCCCGGCGGAGTTCGTGCGGTATCCGCGCTCGAACCATGACCTGTCGCGCACCGGTGAGCCGTGGTTGCTGGTGGATCGCCTGGGTCGGTTACGTCAGTGGTTCGGCCACTTCCTGCTCGATAACGTCGCCGCGACGAGTTCACCGATGGAGAAGCCGAATCGTTAATCGATCTTCCCAAAGAGACTATAACACGGAGGTCACGGCGGTCACGGAGGCAACCACTCGTTAGGGTGGCCTCAGTGACCTCCGTGTTAAAGGCTTTTGCGGGACTCTGTCGTGTCAGGGAATCCTGGAACGACGCGACGTCAGGTGGCGGCCAGGATGTTCGTGAAGGCGTCGACCGCAGGAGGCCCGGAGCCGACGCCTTCGTCGTGCTTGAAGTAGACATACGTCTCGGACCACGGCTGTTCCTTCACTCGGCCGGCCCAGTCGGCAAGCGCCTTGTTGTCGTAGTCGAGTCGGTGGAGCCGCAGATATCCCCACGATGCGCTGGCGATTGGCGGCGTCGCGAAATCATCCTGGTCGATGATCGTCATCGCCACGTTCCTGGCACGAAGCGCGTCGACCACGTCTTCATCGAACCAGCTCGAGTGCCTGAACTCGAACGTGAACTTCCGGCCCGCCGGCAGGAACTCGAGAAATGTCCGGAGTCGATCGATGTCCTTCTTCATGTTCGGCGGCAACTGGAACAGCACTGGACCGAGCTTGTCGCCTAACAACTCCGTGCTCTTCATCAGGTAATAAACGAGGTCCTTCGACTCCGGCTTGAGCCGCGCGTGGTGCGTGATGCGCTGGCTGGCCTTGATGGCGAAGGTAAACGTCTCCGGCACCTGCGACGCCCAGTCCTGCAACACGTTTTCGCGCGGCATTCGGTAAAACGTGTTGTTGATCTCGACCGTGGGGAAACGCGTGGCGTAATGGCTCAACATCCCGTCAGCCTTGATGTCTTCGGGATAAAACGAGCCCTTCCACTCCTTGAACGCGTAGCCGCTGGTGCCGGCCAGAAGTCGCACGAAGCGTTACGACGCTTTGCGCGCCTTCTTTTTCTTTGGCGCCGCCTCCTCGTCCTCCTCGTCCTCCTCGGCGCCACTGGCAAGGCTGGCCTTCAGCGCTTCCATCAGGTCGATGATCTTGGTGCCGCCCTTCTCGGCCGGCTCGGCGGTGATCTCCTGTCCATCGACCTTGCCTTGAATGGCTTCGAGCACTCGTTCACGAACCGTGTCCTTGTACTTGGCAGGCTCGAACGTTTCCGTCGTCCCCTGGTCGATGAGCTGCTTGGCGAGCTTGAGCTCGGTGTCTTTCACATCACCTTCCGGAACGGGCACTTCGCTGGCCGACTTCATCTCGTCAGCGTAGTGCAGCTGTTCCATCACGATGACGCCGTTTTTCGGCCGCAACAGGACGAGATACTGCTGTCCACGCGACGCAAACTGGCCTAACGCGGCGCGGCCGGTCTCCTTGAGCGCCTTGGCCAGCAGCCGGTAGGCGCGATCGCCGCCCTTGTCCGGACCCAGGTAGTAGATCTTCTCGACGTATTCGCGGTCGACCTCGGCCAGCGGCACAAACTCGGCGATGTCGATGGTGCCGGTCGCTTTCTCGTCGAGCGCCTTCAGCTCTTCCGCCGTGAAGGTGACATACTGGTCCTTGGCGAATTCATAGCCCTTCACCATGTC
>Ga0070698_100007796_pt1 | contig 11585 bp, 12 predicted proteins | sample KBSK1502metaG_FD_65477 | JGI IMG/M metagenome (GOLD analysis project Ga0070698, IMG submission 65477) | Corn, switchgrass and miscanthus rhizosphere microbial communities from Kellogg Biological Station, Michigan, USA - KBS K1-50-2 metaG | ecosystem: Host-associated > Plants > Roots >...
GGCTTGAACGAAAATTGCGGCGCAAGTGATTTCCAAAACCCGGGAGCTGGGCTAGTTGTTGCTTTCATTCTTCAACCATGAGCGACAAGAAACGAATTTTTGCTACATCGCGTATTGGCGAGCCTGCCGAGAACCGTCTTCGCGAGCAGGGTTACGATCTTGAAGTTTTCCAAGGCCCGGAAGCGCCGCCGGAAAAATTGGTCATCGAGAAGCATTGGAGCGGGTCCAGAACTGGTCAGCAAAAACTTCTGAGGCCGGGCGTTACGAGGCCGGCGTTAGTTGCTTAAGGATTTTTTCTGTGTCGCGACGAATTTCGCCGCGGTACTCGTCAGTGTCGGTCCAGGACGATGCTGGGACTTTGTGAGAATCGAGAATGGCCAGCGCTTTTTCAGCATGCTGCTTCGCCAAATCCTTCTGTCCATCTTTCAAATATGCACCGGCGAGATTGTCGTTTGCATCAGCCGACTCCGGATAAGCGAGCAGAATAAGTTTGAAGACCTCAATTGCCGATTTTGCATCGCTTTCCCGCATAAAATCCTGACCGACGATGCTCGCGCTAATTTCCGGAAACAGCTGCGCCTGCGGATCTTTTTTTCGAGCTTCGACCAGTTGCTGCTTTACCTGCACCGCTCCGCCGGGAGTCTGAAGCTGGTTCAGGAGCGACGCCGCTGCCAGAGTGTCGGCTGGCGCGTGACCTGGCGTCTTGATCAATGTGGTGACAAACCATTGCACGATGATCCCAGGCAGCTCGGGGTGCACCTTGAACATATCAGTTCCATGGCCACCGTGAGCGGAAACCCTTCCTCCATCGGACGTCTCGTACCAGAGCCACGGCGCATCCTCGGCGGCCGAGTAGTGCACCAGTTTCTTGCTGGGGCTGGATGCTGTGACATAAAGCAGTTTCATCGCGTCTTGCGTTGGCGGATACTCGTCCTCGTCGGAAAACACGAACAGCTCGGGCAACTGCGATGCCTGATGCAAAAATTGAAGACCATCACGAAGAGTCTCACCCGATATCAAGACCAGCGACTTTATCCCCTTAGGATGCCGGCGCGCCGCCTCCACAGACCCGATAACGCCGAGCCAGCCTGCTCCACCCGCGCCAATGGCATCGCGGTTCACCCCGGGTTGCGAAACCAAATAGTTGAATGCCGCGTCGACGTCCTCAGGCGTCTTTCTGTTGTCGTATTTACCGCCGCTTTCGCCATGCCCGCGGCTGTCGACGGTGAGAACGTTCATGCCAGCCGCTGCCAGTTGTTGGGCAACGCCGTCCCAGGATTCCCGCGGGCGGTTGCTTTGATGAAACAGCAAAACCCCGGGCCCCGGTTTCGCAGCGGCGAAGTAGGTTCCTTTCAAGACCGTTCCGTCGGCCGACTTAAGATCGACAACCCGCGCCGCGTTCTTCGCCGCCTCGGCGGAAGCCGTGATCGCAATTAACGCCGACGACAAGAAGAGGAGTTGTTTCATACAAACGATTTCTATTTCGCGAACCACCGAACACTGAAAGAGATCGGAAGCCCGACCGTGAACATGTGGACTCCGATTCCGAGGAGCAGGTCGTGAAGTTTGTAAGGACCGCGCGCGTGAAGCGCGGAGAGCGGCAAAACGACAAGCGTCATCACTTGATCGACCGCAGCGCCGTAAAACAAGCCGCAGATCAACCAATGCTCTTTCAGAAATTCCAGCTTGCGGCTCGCGAAGTAGTAGAAAGTCGCTGCTGAGAGAGCGATGAAAAAGTGGAGGAAGACACCGAGCGCATAAATCGAAACGCCTCCTCCATGTGCAGCTTGTCGACCGAGTAAACCTCCGGCGATGCCGAGCGGAACTTTCGTTCCAAATAAGATGAGCGCTTGTGTAAGATCAAGAATCCCGGCGCTCAACCCGCCGACGGCGATTGGAAGAAAGGCGTTTTGTCTTTTCGATAATCCAACCTCAAAATTCGCGCTCATATTTTCCACCTTATTTTGGGGCGAACTCATTTTTGATGACTTGGCCGTCTTTCATTACGAATCGAACTCGCTCGAGTTCGGTAATGTCGGCGATCGGATCGCCGGCAACAGCGATTAGGTCAGCAAGTTTTCCCGGCTCAACCGAGCCGATGCGGTCCTGCCAGCCCAACATTTCAGCGGCATTGCTAGTGATCGCTCGAATGACGTCGAGCGCCGGCATCTGGGCGTGGCGCAAGTTAACGAAGGTCGCGGTGCTCGCTTCCCCACGCGTCTTCCCGGGATAAAGCCAGCACATATCCGATCCGGCGGCAAACTTCACTCCCGACTTCAACACTCGCTCAACCAACTGATCATATCGCTGTTTGCGGCGTGCAGCGAAACTGGCGTCCGCAGCGCGGGAGGCGGCTGATATCACGATGCTCGGCTCGGTGATCTTGCGCAAGAAGCCCCCATAGAAGGTTGGCGTCAGGACGAAGAAGATGCCTTTGTCGCGCATCTGCTTAAGTTGCGCGTCGGTTACTTCGTTGCCGTGCTCGATAGAATCTGCACCGGCATCAATCGCAGTTTGTATACTGGTCTTGTCGATCGCGTGGACGGCAACTTTGAAGTGCTGGCGGTGTGCCTGTTCGACAACCGCCGCAAGTTCAGGAACCGTGAGATTCTCATCGGCCGAAACCTTGATCAGGTCGACGTTCTGGAATGCATTCTGCCGGACTGCCTGCCGTGCACGGTCTATTCCGTCAATTAACAAGAACTCCTGCTGAAGGATCGCATCGGCAAGGGCGGGATTGAGGTTCTGAACGTATTCACTTCGCGTGATAAGTTTGCGTCCAGAAGCCAGAATCCTTGGACCGGAGACGCGGCCAGCGTGGATCGCGTCACGCAGTTCAGTATCACCATCAATGCCAGAGTGACCGAGGTTGCGAACGGTCGTAATGCCGCTCTCAAGATCTTCGCGAGCCAGGTGTGCGCCCATCAACGCGCGCTTCGTGGGAGATTCAATGATGGCCAGCAGGAGTCCGGGCGCAAAAATCCCGTTCTCATGGCGTTGTGCCTCCGCTTCCGGCGGCACAATGATGTCGAGAAATAGGTGAGTGTGGCCGTCAATCAAACCAGGCAGCAAAGTTGCGCTGCCGAGATCGATCGTCTTCACGTCGTTAGGCGCGTGAGCCTGCACTTGTGTCGGCGGGCCGACTTCTTTGATTTTGCCGTCCTCAATTATCACCGCGGCCGGCGAAAGAAAATTGCCGGAGCGCGGGTCAAGCAGTCGATTGGCTTTAACTAAGATTGTCGGAGCTGCGGACTGAGCCACAAGTTGTCCCGCGATAAATGCTGCCGCTGCGAAGGAGATGATTCGGTATGCATTTAGATTCATAAGCCAGTCATTGATCAGATGCGCGAGACTCACTATTGTTCCCCGCGATCGGCAAAATTTTGAGATCTTTAACGAATCGCTCATTTGGCAATTCCGGTTCTCGCGTGGGAACAAATGTCGGTCTGAGGACTCCCATTTTGGGATGACGACGCGATGTCGCCTGACCTGGAGTTTGAAAAATTAGTGAACCTTTACTATCGCGATCTTTATCGATTTGGTCTCAGTCTGACCGCCAGCGACGCTGACGCAGCGGACCTGACCCAGGAAACTTTTTATATCTGGGCGAACAAAGGTCATCAGCTCAAGAATCCCGGAACGGTTAAAGGATGGCTTTTCACCACGTTACACCGCGAGTTTCTCAAAACGTGCCGACATCGGAAACGGCTGGCCGATGAGCCTATCGAGGAAGGCGCGATGAGTCTGCCTGATGCGGCGAGCGACTGCGTAAATCGAATCGATTCACAAACGCTGCTGCATCTTCTCCGCGAGATTGACGAAGATTTTCGGGCGCCGCTGGTCCTCTATTACCTCGAAGATTTATCCTACAAGGAGATCGCGGACGTGTTGGCGATTCCGCTTGGGACGGTGCAGTCGCGAATCGCGCGCGCGAAGATTCAACTTTTACGACGTCTGACCGAAACGGATCGCCCGCAGATGCAGAGAAAATGAATACGGAACAGGCCAAAGAAATTTTGCTGCTGTATCGCGGGTCAATCGACGACGGCGTTCCCCAATTCCATGAAGCGTTGGCGCACGCGCGAGGCGATCCAGAGCTTGCGCAATGGTTGCGAGAGCAGATCAGTTGTTACAACGCGATCCGATCCAAACTTCTTGAGCCTGACCCGCCAACTGATCTGAGCGAAAGGATCATCCGTCATCGGCCGATTCCATTTCGTAGAGATTGGACGCAAATCCTGAAGATCGCGGCAGCGGTCATTCTCTCAGCAAGTATAACCTCCGTTGGCTTCAGATTGTCGGAGCGCAAAAAGCATTCCATCGCGCAAGGGCAGGAGATCCTAGTAAAAGGCGAAGTGCTCGATATGACGTGCTACATTGCCTACAACTTGAGTGGGCCGGAGCACGCCAAGTGCGCAAGAATCTGCATCAGGAATGGGCTGCCGGTTGGGATAAGGAGTAAGGATGGCAAGATTTACTTGCTGACTGGCAAGCCCGGTCACTCTGTCAACGCCGAACTGGCAGATTACGCTGCTAAGATTGTTACAATCAGAGGAAAGGAAACTATGCGCGACGGGTTCGCGCAGCTGCAGGTCGAAGAGATTCGAAAGTTCTGACGCACGAGAATTTCTCGCATCAGCGCCCGGGTGAAAAAGAATCTCTAAAGAGTAAAAAGAGGAAGTAGAAATTAGAAAACTTCCTGCTTTCCTGGCTTCCTGCTTACATTTGTAGCCATGGCTGAGAAGAAAAAGTTCGGAGTTTTTGCTACATCGCGCATTGGCGATGCTGCTGAGAATCGGCTGCGCCAGCGCGGTTATGATCTTGAAGTTTTCCAAGGTCCCGAAGCACCGCCCAAGAAATTGATCGTCGAAAAGGTAAAGAGCGGCATCGACGGCTTGATTACCACGCTGCGCGATCCCATCGATGCCGAGGTGTTCGAAGCAGGGAAGGGGACACTCAAGGTCGTGGCGCAGATTGCTGTTGGGTTCGACAACATTAACCGCGGCGACGCCAACACATACAAAATCCCATTTACCAACACAGCCGACGTGCTCACCGAAGCGACGGCTGAGTTTGCCTTTTTCATGATGGGCATGCTCGCGCGCAAGATGTGGCAGAGCGAACGGCTGGTTCGCGAAGAAAAGTGGCCGTCGTGGCATCCGTTCCTCCCGTTTCTTGGCGATGAAGTCACCGGGAAGACTATTGCGGTCATCGGCACCGGACGTATCGGCCTGGCCATGATCAAGAAATGCTCCGGGTTCGACATGGACATCCTTTGTTACGATCCGGCTTATCACAACGACAAGTACGTCGCAGCGATCCAGGAGCTGATGGACTTGCGCCACGCCCGCGGCGTTCAGAAGGAAAAGACCTCGATCAAATACGTCGATTTCGAAGACGCGTTGCGCGGCGCTGATTATGTAACCATTCACGTCCCGCTTTTGCGTGAAGGCGAGACCGACAAGCCTACCTATCACCTGATCAACGAGAACACTCTGAAACTGATGAAGCCGACGGCGTACTTAATAAATAGCTCCCGCGGTCCAGTTGTAGATGAGAAAGCTCTCGCTAAAGCGCTGAAAGAAAAAATCATCGCGGGCGCCGCGCTCGACGTGTTTGAGAAAGAGCCGCTGCCGCCGGATTCGCCACTCCTCGATCCAGAGATTGCCGATCGCTGCCGCGTATTCCATCATTTCGCCAGCGGCGCGCAGATCACGCGGCTCTCAGTTGATCCCGAAAAAGGCATGGCGGGCCGCACTGTCCAGGGACTGATTGACGTGCTGGAGGGCAACTACAGTGGCGACCCGGCCAAGATGCCATACGTGGTGAATAAGGAAGCGTTTACCTCATGATTAGCAGTTTTACGCTGACCTGACGCGAGATTTGCCGGCAAAAGAAATGATATGCCCGTGCTGCATCGAGCAACGCCGGAGCGTCTAAGCGCGTTTTCCGACGGCGTGTTCGCCGTCCTAATTACTGTGCTGGTTTTGGAACTACGACCTCCGGAGATTCCTACTTTCAAAGCGCTTCTGCTGCTCTGGCCCACGTGGCTAAGCTACGCAGTGAGCTACCTGTTCATCGCAATTGTTTGGACCAATCACCATCATCTGATGCGCTATGCAACGGAGGCGACTCCTCGTCTGTTGTGGTTCAATTTCGCGCATCTGTTTTCCGTGTCGCTGCTCCCGCTCTCTACCGCCTGGATGGCTGTGAGCAGATTGGCGCCGCAACCGGTTGCCTTTTATGCAGCGGTCTTCTTCCTCGTTAACGCGACTTACGTCTGCTTAATTCGGGAGCTCATTGATCGAAGTCCACTCGAAGGGGTTTCGTCGACAGTGCGCCGGAGCATGCGCTTGCGATCGATCACGACTTTGTGCCTTTTCGGGATGGCTGCGTTGGTGGCGCTGAAATATCCGCCGGCTGGGCTCGTTATTTGTATCTGTTGCCTGATCCTTTATCTCAAGCCCGATCCGCTGGGATTGCGGAAGCGGAGATATCTCAGCGGTTCCAATTCAAGACGACGAAGCTAACCTGATTTGGACACCGGCGACGGCCATGCCGCCTTCGCCGACCGCTGCGGCGCAGCGTTTCACCGATCCGGAACGCACATCGCCCGCGGCAAAAATTCCCGGCAAGCTCGTCTCGAGTGGACCGGGTTGATGTTTGTTCGCTTGCCATGCTGGCGCCCCGGCGACGCTCGTCCCGGTCTTGATGAATCCTTTGTCGTCCCGCTCGATTTCTGGCGGCAACCATTCAGTGCAGGGCCGCGCGCCGATCATCGAAAAAACAGCGGGCGTTCGAACCATTCGGCGTTCGCTAGTCTGCGTATTTTCCAACTCGATTTGTTCGAGCTTTTTTCCGCCGAACATCTTGCGAATCTCTGTGTGATAAACAATCTCAATGTTGTCTCGGGCTTGAACGCGACGCGAAAGGTAGTCCGACATTTTCCTGTCAATGTTGTTCCCCCTAACGACAAGGAGTACTTTGGTTGCGCCCTCGGAAAGAAACATCGCCGCCTGGCCTGCAGAGTTGCCGCTGCCAACCACAACAACTGTTTCGTTGCGACACAGCTGTCCTTCCATCGCCGTGGCGGCGTAGTAAACGCCCACATTCTCAAATTGTTCACGTCCTTCGGCTTCGATGCGTCGATATTCCGCTCCGGTCGCAATGAGGACAGTCTTTGCTCGAAGTAAGGTAGTGCAACTCTCAGTCTCGAGGCATGCACGGTACTCGCCATCGGCGTTATAGCGAAGTGAAAGAGCCTCCGCCGGCGTGGAAAACTTCGCGCCGAATCGGTAGGCCTGGAGTTGAGCGCGCCACGTTAGATAACCGCCGCTAATGCCAGTCGGGAATCCAAAGAAGTTCTCAATCAGCGAGGACGAACCAGCCTGGCCGCCCGGGGCATAGCTTTCCAAAACAACCGTATTTAATCCTTCGGATCCGGCATATACTGCCGCAGCCAAGCCGGCGGGCCCGGCGCCGACGATGGTTAGGTCTGACAGAATCTCACTTTCATTTCCTGTGGCGAGTGGTCGAAGTAAACCGGCTTCCTGTGCGACTTCGCGCAAGGAAGGCTGACGCAGCCGACGGCCAGCCGGCGTAATTAAGGTAGGCAAATCGCGACTGGTTAGGCGGAAACGTTTGCTCAGCGCCTGTCCCTGTTCGCTTTCAAATTCGACCAACCGATGCGGAATGCGATTCTTCTCCAGAAAATCATCTAACTTATGTCCAACGCGCTCGTCGCGCTGTGCCAAAACACGCATCCCAGCGAATTCGCGGTCTCGGCGGATCCGTCGGCGCCGCATGATCAGCGCGTCGACGATCGTCTTGCTGACATCGGGAATCTCGGCCAGCGCTCGGCGCATTTCCACCGCGGGAATATAAAGTATCTCGGCCTCTGGTGTTGTTACCCTTGCCGACGCTAGAGCCGACGTGCCCTGCAGCATCGCCACGTCGCCAATGAAATCGCGCTCGTGCGCCGTGGCGAGAATCTGTTCGGTATCGTCGCGTTGCTCGAAAGCTTCGATTTCGCCGCGCAAAAGAATGGTCAATCCGAGATTCCGCTGTCCAGCCTTATAAACCAGATCACCGCGCTTCACGAGGCGTCGTTCGCCCAATGGCTCAAGCAGAGAGAGCTGGTGATCGTTCAGTTTCGGAAAGGCGATACCTTCCGTATCGCGATAGAACTGTTCGTCCTGTTGTTCGTCAGTCATTTCACAGAGTTTACGCGGCCTACGGGACAAGCAAACCGGAACAAGACTCTCGATGGAGGGATTCGCGTCTCTCCCCTACGGTTGAAGAGGCGGTCTCAACGGCAGGTCCATTTCGGTTGTAGTTTCGGCTGTGTCAGCCCCAATTCGAGAGCAGGTTTCCCCCGCACTGGGGCGGTTTCAGGGTCGGACCGAAAAAAATTTAAATTTTTTGAAATGTCCGCCCAAAAAATCTTTAGAAAAGGAGAACCCAATCGAGTCAACCAACCGAAACCCACATGAACCTCCTCGTAGAAGATCCCCTTAGTAAGACTGGTTTCAGCGGTCCGCTTATTCTGTTTCCGAACTCCCCCGAGGTCGAAAACAGGGCAGATCAGCCCACGTCGCGGCTAACGCGCGACCGGGTGGACGCATTTCTAGATGCGAAATCTGATAACGGTCATGGCGGACATTTCTCTGTTCTTCCGCCCGAATCGCCAGCGACGGCGCCGGAGAAGGACCTGGCTCTGGGCGTGCTGAAACAGGCCGCCCGCGATTTGCGTCGGTTTCACTCGGCGACCAACGGCGTCAAGCAGGAACTCTATCTCGATGCGTACAGTTGGGTCACCGCAAACGATTTTTCCTGGCCCTACTCATTCGTGAATGTTTGTAAATTGCTGAACGTCTGCCCGGAAGTTGTCCGCGCTGAAATCTTCGCGGATGCCTCGTTGAGTTGGCTCAATTACTGGACAAAACGGGCCGGCAACGTTTCCCGGAGAGTGCGGGCCTCTTTCGCCCGCGCCTTAGCAGGCCGGAACCAACCGCAGGGCACCGAGGTCAAACCAGTTGGCTTCATGGCTTTGAACGAATATGAAAAAACAGTGCATCCGATTTGCTGAATGGCTGCGCGACACCTGGCAGTCGCTCGGTAGGACCGCCCGCCGCAATCACGATCCGTTGCTGACGCAAAGCATGGCTTCATTTAATTTCGACGGTGGATGGAGGGAGCTCGGTCTGAAGATCTCTTCAAAACACATGCCCGAAGAATCAACCATCGGTCTTGTCAAGGAGCCAGTCGGCGTATGAAGTTGTCCATCGAAGCGAAAGTGGCAGCTGCTGTGGCAATCGCCTTTGCAGCCTTGACCGCAGGCCTCATCGCCCAAGAAGGAAGCGAACATGGAACCGCCGGGCTAAGACAATCAAGTCTGCAAGGGTCCGAGATTTCCTTGTCCGTCCAGAACGCAAGCAGCGAGAACCAGCTTCTCGCCCAATACTAATCGACTGTAGCGGCAGGCGTATCGCCTGCATTTTACCGTCGCAGCCGACATCCGCCTTAGGCGGACCATTACAACACACGTTCTCGCGATTTTTCTCGCAAAATCAGATTTAATCAGCGACCCTGCGTGAACGAAAGCAATCCCGGGAACGCTACAGGAGGGCGGTGCTTCGTTTCAAACGACGCATTGGACGGTCGTTTTGCGCGCGCGGGACGAGGAGTCAGAGGAATCCGCTCACCGGGCGTTGTCTGGATTCTGTGAGGCGTACTGGCCGCCGCTCTACAGTTTCCTTCGGCACCGCGGTTTTTCGTCCGCTGATGCCCAGGATCTTGTCCAGGGTTTCTTCGCTCATCTTCTCGCGCAAAACACCTTGATCAGCGCTGACCAGCAAAAGGGCCGGCTTCGCACGTTCCTGTTAGGATCGCTCCAGAATTTTCTGTACAATGAATATGACCGTGCCCGAGCGCTCAAGAGAGGTGGCGGTCGTCAGATCGTTTCGATCGAGGAACATCTTCCGGAGGCCGAGGCAGCAATGCTGGCGACCGCTCACCTAAGCGACGCCGGTTGCTACGATCTTGTCTGGGCGTCGACGATCGTTTCGCGCGCGTGGCAGAGTTTGCAGAACGACTTTGTGGCGGAAGGCAAGGCTGAATGGCTTGAAGAACTAAGGCCGTTCGTCGCGGGCGGCAGCGTCAGGCCCCTGAATCAGGAGGAAGCCGCGGCTCGACTCGGAGTGCCCGTCGCCACCCTGCGCACATGGCTTTCGCGTCTCCGTCAGCGTTACCGGGAATCGTTGAGAACGGAAGTGGCCAGCACCGTCTCGGATCCCGCAGATGTCGATCAAGAGCTACGTCATCTCTATCAAATATTGATAGCGTGAGTTGACCTTGGGTATGGACGACAAGGGCATTGGTTTCGGAACTGAGCGGCCTCAAGCGGCGGAGACCTGCGCCACATGTGGGCGACCGCTGACTCAAATTGGTCCGAACGGTGAATGCTTGCGTTGTCTGGTTGGGCTTGGCTTTCTGGCAGACGGCGAAGAACCGGAAGAAAGACCAGCGGCGCGAGGCCGGCTAACGCCCGGACCATTGAGATACGCGCACTTCGAGGTAGAAGTGGGTGCGGACGGTTTTCCGGTCGAGCTCGGCGCGGGAGCGATGGCCGCCACTTATCGCGCTCGCGATACAGTGTTAAACTCGGAGGTTGCTCTCAAGGTCATCGACCGCAGAGTGGCGCAGAATCCTGGCGCGCGGTCTCGTTTTCTGCGCGAAGCGCGCGCAGCAGCGAACATTCATCATCCGAACGTTGCCCGGGTGACCTACTACGGAGAGCAAGACGGCGAGTGTTTCTATGCCATGGAACTGGTCAAGGGCGAAACACTCGACGCTCGTGTGCGGCGTGATGGACCAATGCCACTCGCTCTCGCGTTGGAAGTAATTGAGCAAGCCGCACGCGCGTTGGCTGCTGCGGAAGCATGCGGTGTGGTGCATCGCGATATCAAGCCATCGAACGTCATGCTTGAAGCTGACGCGAGCGGGGCCCTCACATTAAAACTGATTGATTATGGGGTTGCGAAAGTAATGGGGCCTCAGGCGGAGGAACCCGGCATCGAGCAAACCCAGGCAGGTTTCATCGGCACCCCAGCTTTTGCCAGTCCAGAGCAGTTCGCCGGCATTCAGCAATTACCGATTGATACGCGATCGGACATATACTCACTGGGTGTTACTCTTTGGTATCTGCTTACCGGTCGGACGCCTTTTGTTGGACGCACGATGGAAGAGATCCGCGCGAGACAGACCAGCGAGTTACCCTTGGAACAACTTAGGAGCCTCCATCTACCCGCGCAGGTTATTGCGCTGGTAAAATCGATGCTCGCGCCGGATCCGAAGGACAGGCCGCAAACGGCGCGCGAGTTACTTTCTGCTGTCCACAGTTGTTATGAGCGCTTCAATCCGAAGGCGCGCTCGCGGCGCAGGCGAGTCGCGTTTGCAGCTTCGACGGCTACGTTGGCGATTGCGGCACTGGCACTTGGAACGTGGTTGTACCAACGGGCACGGCCATTCACGCCGGTGGAGCGATCGATTGCGGTCCTGCCGTTCGAAAACCTGAGCAGCGACAA
>Ga0070698_100007798_pt1 | contig 11583 bp, 8 predicted proteins | sample KBSK1502metaG_FD_65477 | JGI IMG/M metagenome (GOLD analysis project Ga0070698, IMG submission 65477) | Corn, switchgrass and miscanthus rhizosphere microbial communities from Kellogg Biological Station, Michigan, USA - KBS K1-50-2 metaG | ecosystem: Host-associated > Plants > Roots >...
GCTCCCACGATGGTCCGCACTGGCAAAGTCGCGCCGGCTCCCGACAGGTCCACTTTGGCTCCAGTAAAGGTGTTCGATCCGCTGAGGCTGTTGTTGCCAGTGAACGTCTCGTTCCCGCTGAAGGTCTGGGGCTGGGTAAGGATGTTGGTTTTGGTGTTGTCGGTGTAAGTATTGGCTGATGCTAGCGTGGCCGCATCGCCGGCCGCCCGGGCCAAGGCTTCAGCGCTATCCGCCGCCGCCCGCGCCGCCGCTTCCGCCGCCACCTGGGCGTCGGTGTAGGACTTGTCCGCCGCGGTCGTCGACGTGTCGTCGTTCACTGATAGCCAGCTCAGCGTCTGATTCCCGTTGTCATGGCACACGAACACCTGCTGCCCCTTGGGCTGCCCCGGGTTCAACACCACCGCGTTGGCCAGCACGCAAGTGCCGTTGCCCGCCGCCGTCCCGTCCACCTTCACCGGCGCATCGATGTTCGCTTTCGTCGCCTCCGCCGCCGTCGCCCGCGCTGCTTCAGTGCTCACACTGCTGGTCAACGCCGTCTCCGCATTGCTCGCCCGCGTCACTTCATTGCCCAGGTTGGTGCCCAGCAGGGTGTCCGCTACCGCCCGCGTCGCAGCCTCCGCCCCCACCGAAGTGTCGGTGTAGCCCTTGGCCGTGCTCAGCGTGCTCGCCTCCGCCGCCGTCGCCCGCGATACTTCACCGGCCAGGTTCGTGGTCAGCGTCTGGTCCGCCGCCTGCAGACTGGCTTGCAGCGTCGACTCATCGTTTACCGCCGCCCAGGCGATCACGTGCGTATTGGGATCCTGACGGCAGATGTATAGCTGCTGCCCCGCCGAGCCCTGCGACCACAGCTGCATTGCACTTACCACCGAACACGAGCCGCCGGGTTGCGTAGTGACCGTCTGCACCGGCAGTGTCGCCCCGGCGCCCGACAGATCCACCTTCGTCCCTGTAAACGAGTTCGTCCCGGTAAAGGTATTGTTGCCGCTGTACACGCCGTTCACCGCTGTGCTGATGGCGGCATTGCGATTTGTTACCTCGGTGTTCACCGCCGAATTGGCGAAACTCTCCGCTGTGCTCAAGGCGATGGAATCGCCCACCTGTCGATTGGCGATTTCCGTGTTCAAGTTGTTGGTCAGTGTGTTCTCCGCGGCCGTCGCGCGGCTGGTCTCCGCCGTGATCGAGGCGTTGGCTGCAGTCACGTCTGTGCTAAAGGCCAGACTCTGAACGGTCGTTCCATCGAAGAACCGCGGCCGGTTAACACCACTGCTAGTGTTGAACCACATATCACCGGGTGCCTTAGTGACTGGATCGCCCGCGATCCCGCTACCCAAGCCCAATCCTGCTGTGCCAGTCAGGCTAGCTGGGAAGGTTTGCTTGTTGCCCACGCCAAAAATATTAGGCTGGTTGGTGTAGACGAGCGTACCCGGCAATTGAGTAGTTGCAGCAGTGCCGCTTAATTGCGCGAACGTGTAGTCGCCCGTCTGTGGCGTCACGGTGCCGTTGCGGCCGTTGAAGCTCAGCACACCCGCGTTGTTGATGATGGGCTGAGCGGCTGTCCCGCCAACTAAGATGCCGGTTCCTTGACCTACATTGAGCACGCCGGTGTTGTTCAGGGTGAGTGATCCGCCCAGGGCAACATTGCCGCCGCCGGAGAGCCCGCTGTTGGCAGGCGTGTTGATGATCACGGAGCTGTTGGCCAATGCCGCGATCGGGATGCTGCCGTTATTGATGTTTGCGCCGCTGATGCCACCGCTGACTCGGGCACCGGGGACCGTTCCAGCTTGCAACGTGCCGGTGGCGTCCACCCTCCACAAGTCAAGCGCACCGGCTGCATTGGTAAAGTGCTCCAGGTTGCCGGTCGTGGTGGTGTCCGATGCGCGTTTTCCAGCCAGCGCGTCATTTCCTGCGGCCGCCTGGTTGATCGTAGCGTTCGTCATCACTGGTGAGGTGCCCAAGAGAACTGCGCCAGATCCCGAGGTTCCATTCGTTAGATTGCCGGCCGAGGGCTGGAGGCAGTTGGCGTTGCCGCCTGCGGTGATGCCAGTGGCAAACAGGTTCGAAGCACACTGCGCGGGAGGATGGTCAAATGATGACGCCGTGAGTGCACCCCCGCTGATGTTGATGCCATAGGTGCCGGCGCTTACTTGGCTCGGGCCGATCGTGCCGGAGATCTGGGACAAGGACGTGTCGAACACGATGTTCAGTTCTGGATCGTGGCTTGAGGTCGTATCTTCTTTGCTGGAGAACGCAACCGAAATCGAGGACCCCGTGGAGGGTTTCAGAATGATGCCGTTGTTGTACTGCCCTCCGGCGCCATTAAGATTATCAAGCCAATCTTTAACCGCCGGTGTGATATCGACGATGATGTACTGGTTCTTGGAATTGGGAGTCGGGTACGAAACAGGCACCCCAGTGGCAAGTGTTCGCGGGAAACTTGTATAAGAGCTTTGGCTGCTGTAGGTGATTGTGCTTTCTGACCAGTTCTGCGAGCTTGATGTTCCGCCTATCTCCAAGACGTCGAAGTTGCCGTTCGCTGTCACCGCCGTGACGAAAAGCCTCATGGTCGCCTTCGATACCATGGATGAAGTGATCGGCGTCAATGCGCCACCTGCAACAGTGGGAATTCGGCTCAGGTCAAAACGGATGTAGCTGTTGCTGCCGCCACTCTGGATAACCAACGTTGTCGACGCGCCGTTGTTGGTTGTGGAACTAGTGGACGTCACATAGGCGTCATCTTTGACGGTCCCCTGCGCCCAAACGTTGCGGGTTGCCAGAAGAAGCATCGCCAATAAGAATGCGACAAACAGCCATGCACGACCTGTAGGCATCTGTGTTTCCTTCGCGCAGTCGTTAGACGCGGATCGTGGATTTCGTGTACGAGTTGTGCTCATTAGGTCTTCTCCACAGAGTCGGTCAAACTCTAGAGTTCTATTTCTTGTAGTATTGGTTTTTTCCCGGCGTCGGGGGCCCGACGGGGCACGAACTGCAACTCGTTCTAAAAGCACTCCGGTGGCCAAAAGTAATCAGGCAGAGGCGGGGCTTGCGCCTTTCTGGACGCATGTCGTGGCAGGAACCACACTTAGAAGGCAGATGGCCGAACCATGCCTTGGCTTGTGCCGTTCGTGGGTCATACCCGTGTTGGGGCCTGATTCGATCTTTTTGTTAACTAAAGAGCCGGCGATGACAAGGCATGCGGATACTTTTGCTTACAGTTGCAAAAGGGGATGTCAAGAACATCTTTCAGTCTTCGCCAGAGACGTGGGGTGTGGTTCGCGGCATCCAGCCCCTGTCAGTTATGAGAGACGCTGGGTTTGGGGTGCTGTGCCTTATGAACGTGGCTGCTTGGGTTGTTCCATCTCAGTCGTTACATTCTGGTTGCGACGACGCTGTGGCTGCCACTCGTGGCCCAGTGCTTTTTTGGGGTCGTCATGAGGCATTGGCTGCTGCCGCTGACGACCTGTTCGAAGGTTCTTGCGCCATCCGGTTTGGGAATCTTTCTTGCTTCGTATCGCTCGATGACTAGTTCATCACCAACTTCAGTCCGGCTGCGGAAAATGGTGTGGGCGGGCAGTTCGATGACGCTTTCCGCGCGCAGCTTTGGCAGAATTATCCGGAAAGGCTTCACGAATTCCTTCACACTTACGACGTTGAAATTCTTGTCGATCATCACGACATCGAATGAAAACAACATCCCGATGGTGTGGATCGAGTTTGCCGGAACGATCCACACACCGCCATCAGGTTTGAGAGACCTCCGGCCCAGCAAGCCGATCAGTCGACCCGCAATCGAGTCGGCAATGTTCACTCGAAAGGCCAGGAACGTCTCTTTCGTCTTGTTGTAAACAAACACCTGTCCTGATGATCCAAACATAACTGTACCCCGGGGATGGAAGTCTAAGGTTCTAACGTGGCGATTTCTTCTTCTTCATCCGGTAGATCAGGATGACAAGCGTGACAACAAACAGAACACCAGCAATTACTCGAATCAATGTAGTGTTATCCATGGTTCCCCTCGTTCAGTTTTAAAAAACCTACAAACTCAGTTATGCAAAAAATGTCCGAAGAAATAACTGACGGCAATCATGGCTGGGCCGACTACCACCACTCCCATAGCCGGAAAAATGCAGAATACCAGCGGTGGCACCAGCTTGATAGTTGTCTTCGCGGCCCTTTCTTCAGCTTGTTGCCGGCGCTGTGTTCGCAGAGCATCCGAAAAGGCGCCCAACGACTTTGCGATCGGTGTTCCGAAGCGATCGGTCTGCATCAGCATGGCCACGAACGAACGCGCACTCTCGAAGTTCGCCCTCACCGCAAACGACTGCCATGCATCGTTGCGCTGAACCCCCGCGCGCTGCTCAAAGTTAATGAGCAGCAGTTCTTCACTTAACTCAGGGTGGCTCATCTCAAGTTCCTGACCGACCCGCACCACTGCCTGGTCCATGCCCAGTCCGGCCTCCAGACAAATGGCTAACAAATCCAGGCTGTCGGGCAAGCTCAGCCTGAGCCGTTCTCTTCTCCGATTAGTCGCGTAAGAAAGCCAGAAATCCGGAGCGAAGAAGCCAATCACTAACGCCAATGGAAAATAGATAATTACGTATTCGCTGAAAACGAGCGCCGCCGTCAGACCCAGTATGGCCGGCACCGCTAACCTCATCCCCAGGAAGATGTCGGCATGATACGGCTTGCGATACCCGGCGAGCATTAACTGGCGGACGATCTCCGGGTCAGGCTCAGGTGAGAAGAAGCGCCGGAGAGCTGTGAAGGGCTTCGCTACCAGGTCGGCGTTCACCGCAAGCCGCCAGGGTCCCGAAACCGCGCCCGTGCCCCGCCGCGCCTCGCGAACAACCTGTTCCAGGAGGGCGCCTTGTGCCGAAGACCGCCCCATCAGGAGCACAAAACACAGCATAAAAGCGATAAATAAGCCCAGCCCGAAAATTATGGTAAGTGCCATGGTTATACCTTGATGTCAATAATCTTGCGTATGGCCAGGATTCCGATCACCATCATCCCTAGTCCAAAGTAAACCATCTTGAGTCCGAAAGGATCGGTGAACAAGGTCTTCTCGTAGTCATGGTTAATGAGGTTAAGGAGGCCGAACATGATGAATGGGGCTACCCCAAGGAGATACCCGGTGATGCGTCCCTGGGCAGTGTAAATCCGGAGTTGTCCGCGTAATCGGGCACGTTCTCGCAGCACGGCTGCGGTCTTATCGAGAATCTGTGCGAGGTTTCCTCCGGATTCCTTCTGCAGAAGAATCGCGGTGGCGAGAAACCGCATGTCGTCCAGAGGCGCTCGATCGATCAGACGCATCATTGCGTCCCGGATGGGAAGCCCCAGGGTCTGCTCTTTATGTAAAGCGCGGAACTCCATTCCGAGGGGGTCTGAAATCTCATTCCCGACCATCTCCAGCACCGCTTGGATGGAGTGGCCCGCCCGCAAGCCCCTGGACATCAGGTCGACAGCTTCCGGCAGGAGATCGCTGAACTTCTTGAACCTGACTTCGCGAACGATGTAGAGATACACGTACGGGGAAGAACCCACGGCAACGGCCAGAGCCACGCCAATCGGGATGGTGGCATTGAACAACGATGCCACCCAGTAGGTTACCAGACCCGTAATCAACGAAACCGCGGAAACAGAACCGAAAGACCAGTCTCGGCCTGCTTGCTTGATCAGAAGCGAAGCGGTCTGTGACCAAGGGAGTCTCTGAGCAAGCTCCTCGACCACGGTCGAGCGGGCGACTCTCTCCTTCAGGATGGTGGTGCTAACCCCACCCGTTGGTTGGACCTCCTCGATGCTCGCCAATTGTTCTTCCACCGCCTTTTCCATCGACGTCGGCTTCAACAAATAGACAAGCACGCCGAACATTAGAATCAGGAGCAGTAGAAATAGAAGTATCAGCGACATATCCGTTATCCTATCCTCAGTTCCAGCGCCTGGTCGTTTGCTCAAACAAGTTTGCGGGGAGGTTAATCCCCGAAGCAGCGAGTTTTTCCGCGAACTTGGGTCTGATGCCCGTGGCAGTGAACGTTCCCAGCGTGCGGCCGTCCGGTGACACCCCCTTCTTCTCGAATAGGAAAACATCCTGCATGCTGACCACGTCATCTTCCATGCCGGTGATCTCGCTGATATGCGTGAGCCGCCGCGTTCCATCGTTGAACCGTGACACCTGGAGAACCAGGGTAACTGCAGATGCGATCTGCTTTCGCACCGCCTTTTCCGGCAAATTCAGGTTTGCCATCATCGCCATCGTCTCCAAGCGGGCGATCGCATCCCGGGGACTGTTGGCGTGAACGGTTGTGAGTGACCCATCATGGCCGGTGTTCATTGCTTGCAACATGTCCAGCGCTTCTTCGCCGCGCACCTCGCCGACGATGATGCGGTTGGGGCGCATACGCAGGCTGTTGATCACCAGTTGCCTCTGCTGCACCCCTCCCTTGCCTTCCACATTGGGGGGACGACACTCCAGCCGGACCACATGGCGTTGCTTGAGTTGCAATTCCGCGGAGTCTTCGATCGTGACAATACGTTCCTTGTCCCCAATGTAACCGGAAAGTACGTTCAGGAACGTCGTTTTGCCCGCACCGGTTCCGCCAGAAACGACAATGTTGAGTCGCGCGGCGACCGCCCCTTTAAGCACATCCAGCATCGCCCGGGTAAGCGTCTCGTTTGCCAGCAGGTCGTCTTCCGTGATCGGGATGTGACCGAAACGGCGAATCGACAGATGGGGGCCGTCAATCGATAGTGGCGGGATGATGACGTTCACGCGGGATCCGTCGGCCAGTCGAGCATCCACCATGGGCGACGATTCGTCAACCCGCCTCCCGATGGCCGAAACAATCTTGTCGATGATGTGCATTAGGTGCGCATCATCCTTGAAACTGATCCTCGTCTCTTCCAGGACACCGCCGCGCTCGACGTACACTTCTTTCGCCCCGTTGACCAGGATGTCGCTGATCGTCGGATCCTGCAGCAGCGGTTCCAGCGGACCCAAACCAAAGACCTCGTCCAGCACCTCAAGCGAGAGCCGCTCTCTTTCCGCGCCGCTCAAAGGTGTCTTGAGATTCGCCACCAGATCCTGGATCACCGCAAACACCTGCCGCCGCGTACGGTCGTCCCGCACGGTAGCCACTCTCTCCAAATCGATCTTGTTCAGCAGGTCACGATGGATTCCGGTCTTCAGTTCCTGATAGACGCGAAAATCCAGACCGCCGCGCTTCTTGACTTCGCCGGAGATCAATGGGTTGATCGCCGCCGGCGAAACTAATGGATTGAAATCTGCCATACGCCCTCCCGCCCTTCAAACGCCTGTTCTCACCGATTCCACAATCCCAGGATGCCTTTGCCTTCTTTTTTCTTTTCTTCCATCCCCGGCTTCTTGCCGATGCTTTCAGCCCACCCCTCGAGGCTCCGGGTCACTTCGGAACTGGAGAGCTGGGCAATCGGGTCGCCTTCATGGATTGTTTTCACAACTTGCGGATACTGATTGGGTACCCGCCAGAAGATTTTTTGCTCAAGAACTTTTTCGATCTGCGCGTCCGAGACCACACTGCGCTTGTGATGACGGTTCAAAACGACGCGAATCTTTTCGCTGGGAATGTCTTTGCTGCGGAAGTATTCCAGTTGGCGAAGGACGTTGCGCACGGCGGACACTTCCGCCACTGTAACCAGGTAAAGCTGGTCGCAATCTTGAATCACCGTCAGATTTTCATCGTTGAGCGCAGGAGGAAGGTCAACCAGAATGAACTCGTAGCGTTGGCGGAGGAAGCTCAACGTGTGGGTCAGAGCGCCCGCCGGCAGTGCCTCTCGGTTGGCCACGCTGCCCTCTGGAGCGGGAATCAATTCCAGCCCGCTGGAGTGCCGCATAACGAAGCTTTGCAGAAAGTCGGCATCCAGCCGATCGGTGTTTTCCAACAGCTCGAAGAAGTGGAAGCGGCTCTTGGTCAGCTTGAGATACAGGGCCGCGTCTCCGAAATCCGGATGTAAGTCGAGCAGAAGGGAATTCCGCGAGAACGAACTCGAGAGCAGAGCGCCCAGTTGCGTGGCTAACGTTGTGGTGCCACAGCCTCCTTTGGAACCCATGAAGGCCAAAATCTGTGCCCGGCCCTGCTCGTCTTTTTCTTTTTCTTTCCTGCGGGCTCCGATCCGCGCCACGGCTTTGACCAGTTGCTCGCGATCAATGGGCTTCACCAGATATTCCCCGCAGCCTGAGCGCATGGCCTCAAGAATTGCCTCCGGATGCGTTTGCGAGGATACGGCAAACACCGCAGTCTCTGGAAGGCTGCTGTGAACGCGCTCGGCAACGATCGCCGCAGTCTGCCGATTCTTGTCAAAGTCAATCAGGCAGATGTCCGGGGCCAGACGCCCCAAAGATTCCAAGACAGCATCCTGATCCGGGGTGCCACGGTCGTTTCCGAATCGAGCCCGCAATTGGATCAACCCCGTCGAACCGGCAAACAAACCCAGAAAGCGCCACATCTCTTCGTCAACGCAGACGCCAACCACGGAAACCGACTCACCGAGGTTAAAGGTTTCTCGGGCGGAGGCGCTCGTGGGATCTTTGGCCGTCATCGGTTTCATTTCGCTCCTGCGTCCTGCGCCTTGGAGCCAGCGTGCTTTCCGGGCAACTGGTCATCGAACTTTTGTTGATCGAGGAACGGTACTGCCGGCTTCGGGTTGGCGGGTGCTGACGTCTCTTGGTGCACGGGATCGATGATGTGGGGAGTCACCAACACGAGCAACTCGCTATTGTTCTGGCTGACCGACTTCGAGCGGAAAAACTGGCCCAAAATTGGGATGTCGCCAATGCCAGGTACTTTGTTGAGCAGAGTCGTGGCCCGGCGATCGAGAAGGCCAGCCATCGCAAACGACTGCCCATCCTTGAGTTCAATCTCCGTCTCCGCCCGCCTGGTGGAGATTGCCGGGATCGTGGTGCCGTTGAGAGTAAAAGCATTTGAGAAATCCAGCGTGCTCACTTCCGGGGCTAGATGAATGCGTAATGTGTTGTCATCGGCGACAAAGCCGGTGAAATCCAGCTTCACGCCAAAAGGTTTAAATTGGATCGTAACGGTGTTAGCCCCCCCGGTTCCCGGCTGGATGATGGGAAAGGGAAATTCTCCGCCTGCTAGGAACGTAGCCTTCTGCCCACTGATGGCGATCAGGTTCGGCTCCGCCAGAATCTGCAGCACATTCCGTCCCTGCAATGCCTGGATCACCGCTCCCAGATGGATATCCGGACGGAACAGGAAAAGATTGAGCACTTGGCTGATGTTCTGGTCGGAGACGAAAGGGACGTGTTTCGAGCCTGTGGAAGGCGCGAGAACGTCCGGCTGAGGATCGGCACGAACGCCTTTGGTATCGGTGATCTTCTGTTGCCCGAACCCTCCGAATTGCCCTGTGGTGGTGGTGCCAATCGTGTTTGTCGCACCCGTGGAAAAGAGATTAAAGCCGAGCTGAGCGAGCACCGTTCGGTCCACTTCCGCAAATTTGACCTCGAGCAGCACCTGGCGCTCGTGAACCAGGGGTACCTTAACCGAGTTGACGACTTGCGTGGAGTAAGCCCCCGCCATCTTGCTCAGGTCTTCGACGATATGAGTATTAGAAGCAGTGCCGGTTAGCACCAACCGCCCAGCATCAGCCTCGACGTCCAGCTGCTCCTGAGGATAGGATCGCTGAATCGCGCCCCGCAGCCCTGCAATGTCCAAGTCCACCACAACATCCAGAATCTGCGATCGCCCCGACTCGTCCCAAAGAATCAAGCTGCTGCCGCCGGCCGCTTTCCCTTCCACCACCACCTGGGTTGGAGAGGTTGCCATCGTTTCGACCGCCGCGGGATTGCTGGACAGCACGCGCGCCAGCGGCGCTTGAACGTTGATGACCACCGACTTGCCGACCAGCACGTGCACCGTTTCTCCCTCAGCGGGTGTTTCCGCCGGTTGCAGCGTGCTCTGGCCCGCCGCGGGAAAAGTGCCGATCGCAAAAAGAAAACACACAAGTCGCACAATTTTCGAGTTCATCATTGTTGTTTTCCGGTTTCCTTTTTGTTTTCGTCAAACCTGTGAACCGTTTTCTGCGTGCCTTGAATGACCTCCAGAACATAGGTAGGCCGGGCGGCCGCGACGGGGGTTCGTCTTCCGGCTTTCACCGGAGGAGCCGGCGGCTTGGCCATGGCCACCAGTTGGTCGAGTCGCGCCGGATGCAAGTCCACCGTCTTCTTATCGGTGCCATTCCGCAACACAAACTGAATCGCGCCCTGAGTGCTGGCAAGTTGCAGCTTCTGCGAGTCCTCGGGCGTCAACAGCAGCGTCACCACATCGACTTGCTGGGGTTTGCCCTGCGGATCTGGTTCAATGGTCTGTCCAGCGGTCAGGACCTCGACGTCCTGTAGTACCGTCTGGGTGAGGTTGCCCGCGTTACCAGGCATGTTAAGCGTCGCCAGTACGTCGACGTGAGAGCCGGGATACAGAAATCCCGCCACGCCGACAATCTCATTCGACTTTATCGCCGTCGCCCTCATTCCGGGCGGAATCTTGGTCGACAGTCCGATCCCCGATCCTTCCAGCCCCAAATCTCTCTTCACGATGGGTTCTTTCGCCCCGATCGAGTGAATCAAGGGATGACCAAGAACGTCCTCTTTCTTTGAAAAGGACCCCGGCAGCGGCACGTCGCTGGGCCAATCCAGCATGGTGACATCTTTGTCGGCGAGCGCCACTCCCGCGGGAAGGTCGTTCGCAGCGGCCACGATCTGACTGATCGGGCGCTGCGCCCCTGCACGCAGGCGCTTGAAGACCACCCACGTGAATGCTGTGGCCAGTATCGCGGCCATGATAAATGCGAGCATGATTCGTTTCGCGTTCGTATATCACCTCCACCAAACTGCGTTGCTGGCGCAAAATAAAGCTCCCGCCGCGATCGCTACACCGAATGGTACTCGCTTCGAGTCCGATGACTGAACATTCAGTTCAGGATGTGGTTCCAGCCCGGCGGTTAAACGATAGCAGATTAGTTTCACTGTATTGCGAAGTGTTCGGCCCACCACGTTACCGAAGATTATGCGTCCGATGGCGAGAACTCCACCTGCCAATGAAACCGCAAGAATTAACGTCACCACCTGCGTGCTTCCCACCCACGCCCCCATCGCCGCCATCAGCTTCATATCTCCGCCGCCCATGGCTCCTAAGAAAAACAGGAGGCAAAACAAACCACCCGCCGCCAGCATGCCGAGTGCTCCGCTTTTAAGTCCGGACAGGCCGAGAAGGCCAGTCCGCAACCCCAGCGCCGTCACCAGCGCGCTGTAGGTCAGCCAGTTGGGAATGCGAGCATTGCTGACGTCGCTCACCGCCCCCACCAAGGCCACCAACGCCCCGCCGACTAACAGATACTTTTCCACTCTGCTCTCTTTCTTACCAGCCGCAGCCCAGGGGAATCGGATGACTAATCCCCAAAATTCCGAGGGTTGGATCTCCTCTGTCCGGGCTCTCGTGCGAAACGTCGCGCACAGGAGCACGGACAAAGCGAGATTGTTTTTCTTCGCGACTACGGGATGTACGTGCTGAGCACCGTACCAATGCCGGTGAAAGCGTT
>Ga0070698_100007799_pt1 | contig 11583 bp, 7 predicted proteins | sample KBSK1502metaG_FD_65477 | JGI IMG/M metagenome (GOLD analysis project Ga0070698, IMG submission 65477) | Corn, switchgrass and miscanthus rhizosphere microbial communities from Kellogg Biological Station, Michigan, USA - KBS K1-50-2 metaG | ecosystem: Host-associated > Plants > Roots >...
GTGGCAAGGCCCAGGCTGGCCGCCGGCACCGCGAGCCGCTGGAGGTGAAGCGGGAGGATCGGGGTGAAGGAGCGGCCCACGAAGTTGACCAGGAACAGCACCACGAGCAGGGCGAGGACGCCGCGCTGGCGCAGGAGGGCAGCCGTCCGGCCCGGCACCGCCGCGGCGGCCGGAGCGGCGGCCCCGCCCTCCCGGTAGTAGCGCGCGACCAGCCACAGCGCGGCCGCACAGAGCGCGGCCGTCACGAGGAAGGTCGAGCGGATGCCGATGGTGTCGGCGAGGAAGCCCCCCGTGAGAGGGCCCACGGCCGCGGCCATGATCTGCGCCGCCTGGACGAGGCCCACCGCGCGTCCCGTCTGGTCGCGGGGCGCGAGCGAGGTCGCCATCGCGAGCCCCAGGGGGCCGATCCCGCCGAAGAACCCGACGCCGATGCGCAGCACGAGCAGGTGCTCCACGCGGGTGGCGGCGGCGGACAGCGCGAGGAGGAACACGTACGACACGAGCGCGCGCAGCACCATGCGCTTCTGACCGTGGCGGTCGGCGAGGCGGCCCCAGATCGGGGCCATCAGGCCGGCGATCAGGGGCGACACGCCCACGAGCACGCCCGACCAGAGGGCGACGGCGTCGTCGCCCTGCACGCCGAGCTTCCGGACGTAGAGAGGGAGGAAGGGCAGGACGAACGCAAACCCGGTGAAGACCACGAAGACCGTGGCCACCATCACGTACTGGTTGCGGACCCAGGGCTCCTCGGGGACCCACCTCATGAGAGGAGGCGGACCTCCCCCACGGCCAGCTCCTCGCGCAGCTCCAGGCGGGCCCACGTGCGCCCGCTCGAGCCGAGCGCTCGAGCCCGCGCCGCCGCCCCGCCCCGCAGGCCGACCGTGGCCTCGGGACGAAGCCGGACCTCCACGTCGCGCCAGCGCACGCCGCGGCTCCAGCCGGTGCCGAGCGCCTTGCTCGCCGCCTCCTTGCCCGCGATGGCGAGGGCGAGCGCCTGGGCCCGCGCGGGCGCGGCCGGGGGCAAGCGTCCCGCCTCCTCCGCGTCCATCAGCTTGCCGACCAGGCGCGAACCCCAGCGGTCGAGCGCCTTGGCCACGCGGCCGAGCTCCACGAGATCCACGCCGAGACCGACGACCACATCACCCTCCGGGCGACGATAGCACGAGCGTACAATGCGAGCGCGAAACGTGGAGAGCATCGGCAAGTATCAGGTGCGGCGGGTCATCGGCCGGGGAAGCATGGGCACGGTGTACGAGGCGCTCGATCCCGTCTTCCAGCGCAAGGTGGCCCTCAAGACCGTGTCGCCCCGCGAGTCCGACGGCCCCGAGTTGACGGCGCGCTTCGTCCGCGAGGCCCAGGCGGCCGGGCGACTCCGGCACCGCAACATCGTGACCGTCTACGACGTGGGGGAAGAGAAGGGCCAGCCCTACATCGCCATGGAGCTCGTGGAGGGGATCGACCTGGAGCGGATCATCCAGGAGAAGCGGCCGCTGGCGGTGGAGTGGAAGATCGACGTCCTCCGGCAGATCTGTGAGGGACTGGCCCACGCTCACGGCAACGGCATCGTCCACTGCGACATCAAGCCCGCCAATGTCCGGGTGAGCGCGGAGGGCGAGGTGAAGATCGTGGACTTCGGGATCGCGCTCTTCCAATCCTCGGCCATCGCCGGGACCGGCCGCGTCGCGGGCACCCCTCATTACATGGCGCCCGAGCAGGTCGAGGGGAAGACGGTGGACCGGCGGGCGGACATCTTCTCGGTGGGCGCCATCGCGTACGAGCTGCTCGCCTATCGGAAGCCCTTCGAGGCGGAATCGCTCACCGGGGTCATGTCCAAGATCGCCCATGACGAAGTTGCGCCGGACGCGTCCGCTCTCCCCGGGGCGGACTACCCCGGGTTGCCGGGCGTGGTCCTGAAGGCGATGGCGAAGGACCCCGCCGAGCGCTACCAGAGCCTGGAGCAGATGCGGGACGCTCTCGAGGCCCTCGTGCGTCAGGCGGCGCCCCGCCTGCTCGCCCGTGAGCGCGAGGCCGGCCCGCGGCCGCCGGCCGAGGAGGAAGCCGCCCGCCTCGCCTCCGAGGTGGACCGGGCGCGCGCGGCGGGTCACCTCCAGGGCGCGCTTCAACTCTGCGCGCGGCTGCGCGAGCTGGACCCGGCGCGGGGTGGCCGCCTGGCCGGTGAGGTCGAGGCCGCCATCCGCGACCAGGAGGTGGAGCAGATCGCGGCCATGGCCCTTTCCTACGCGGCGGACGGCGAGCTGGACCTCGCCTTGAAGATCGCGGCCAAGGTAGAGCGCCTGTCCCCCGGCAGCCCGCGCCACCGTGAGCTGAAGGCCTACCTTGCCGAGGAACGGGCCCGGCGCACGGCCGAGGTGCTGATCGCGACGGCGCAGGACCATCTCGTCCTCGGCAACCTGGACGAGGCGGTGGCGGCCGCGGAGGAGGCGTTGTCGCTGAACCCCGCCCATGCGGTGGCGCGGGAGATCCGGCAGCGCGCGGGCGACGTGGTCGCGCGGCGCGAGCGCACCCAGGACGCCGAGGCCTTCGGCCCGCCGCCCCCGCTCGCGCCCCTGCCCGAAGGCGACCCCAGGAGTCCCGAAGCGGCGTCGCTGCTCGAGGCGGCCCGGCGACTCCTGCGGGACCGGTCGCCCCGGCCGGCGCTGCCCCTGCTCGAACGGGCGGCGCAGATCGAGCCCGATCACGCGGGGCTCCGGCGCATCCTGGGCCTCACGCGTGTCGAGGCGCGTAAGGCGGAGGTGGAGGCCCTCGTCGGCACCGCCCTCGACCACTTCCTCCGGAACGAATACGGCGAGGCCCGCCGCGCGGTCGACGCGGCCCTCGCTCTCGCGCCCGCCAACCGCAAGGCCGCCGAGCTGCGCAAGGTGCTCGATAGCCTCTCCGGCCGGTCGTAGGGTCTCCGGCGGCGGCGGGTTATAATCGGGGGTCATGAACGCGCCGGCTCGGCCGTCCCCAGCCTCTGGAGGTTCGTCGATGCGACTCCTCACCCGTTCGCTCCTGACCGCGTCCGTCGTCGCGCTGGCGGCGGCCGTCGCCTGGCCGCAGAGCCTCGCCGAGATCGCCGCCCGCGAGAAGGAGCGGCAGGAGAAGGTGAAGAAGAAGACCGGAGGCGCGGCTCACGTCATCACCGAGGACGACCTGCGCGGCCGCGGGGCCGGGACGTACTCGCAGCCGGGCGCCGGCGCGGCCCCTTCCGCCAGCCCGTCTCCGGGCGCGTCGCCCGGAGCCCCGAAGCCGAAGACGGAAGACGAGATCCGCGCCGAGCAGGAGAAGGCGTGGCGGGAGCGCCTCGAGCATTTTCAGTCGGAGGTCACGCGGCTGACGGGGGTCGTCGCCAGCATTCAGTCCGACCTCGGTGATCTCACCGGTCCTCTCTACGGTGGGTCGCGCACGGCCCTGATCAACCGGTTGGACACGGCGCAGAAATCGCTGGCCGACGCCCGCCGGCAAGTGGAAGATCTCCAGGAGGAAGGCCGCCGCAACAGGTTCCGCTAGCGCTTCACCCAGGCGAGCAGGCCGCGGTCCTCGTTCACACCCACCCTCTTCACGGGCACGCCCGTCTCGAACGTCCAGTGTCCGCCCTCCGGCGGCAGGCTGACCGGGCGCAGGTCCTTTCCCTCGTCGAGGTCGAGGGACACCTGCAACGCCACCGGGCCCGGCAGCCCCTGCACGGTCATCCCGACTTCCGTCGAGTAGCCCGCAGGGCCGGGGCCGGTGCGTGAGGAAACGCGCAGGCGCGGCAGGACCGTGCCCAGGACCCACGCGTCGAAGTAGGGGCGCAGGTCCTTGCCGGAGGCCTCCTCCAGCGATTGCCGGAGGTCGTCGGTCCCCGCCTTGGCGAATCGGTGGGCGGCCTGGAAGGACGTCAGCCCCCGCCGGAAGGCCTCTTCTCCGACGATGCCGCGCAGCATGTGGAGCACGTAGGCGCCCTTGTCGTAGACCACCGCCCGGAAGATCTGGGGATCGTTCTTCAGGTGGCCCAGGCGGTAGCCGAGGTGGATCGGCCCCTTGTTCGTCATCCGGAGGGCCCAGCGGCCCATGCGCTCGAGCACGTCGCGAAAGGTGTCCTCGCCCTCGCTGTGGCGCGTCCACAGCGCGGCCGCGTATTGCGCCACGCCCTCGGAGAGCCAGCGCTCGTGGTAGTTCTGGCCCGACACGCCCTGGCCCCACCACTGGTGGGCCAGCTCGTGGGCAAGGAAGAAGCTCGGCACGTCGGTGAAGTTCGCGGGATCGTCCTGCAGAGCGTGTCGCAGCAGGAGGGGGCGCTGGGCCAGGATCACCATGCCGGGTGGGCTGTGGCCGCCGGGCGTCTGGCCCTCGACGATGACCACCGTCAGGGAGGGGTAGGGGGAGGGCCCGAACTCCTGCTCGTAGAAGCGCAGGATCTCCGCCGCCTTCTCGCCGTAGGCGGCGGCCTCGCTGCGCGTGCGGCCGACGCTGAAGCACTGGAGCGGGACCGGACCCTGCGCGCGGCTGGCCACCTCGGCCAGGCGCCCGACGACGACGGTGATGTACTTGGCCGGCCGGTCCTGCCGATAGGCCACGAGGGTGCGGCCGCCCTCGGTGCGCGCCGACAGCCGCGTGCCGCCGGCGATCGCGTTGTAGCCCTGGGGCACGTCGAGGCTCAAGTCTGCGAGCGCGTAGTCGTCGGGCCCGCCCTGTGGGTACCACGGCGAGCGGTTGGAGTAGACGAGGACCTCCTCGATGATCACGTCGTCCTGGAGCAATGACGGGGCGGTCGGCCGGCCGCCCTCCGCGGCCGCCTGCATCACCTCGCGCTCGACGGGACCGGGATGGAAGGCGCCGCCGTAGCGCACGGTGAGGACGACCTCGCCGATCCGGCCGGCGAGGGCGCCCAGCGAGACCATCACGCTGTCCTGGTACCTCACGCGGAAGAACAGGTGCTGACCCGCCTCGGCGGAGGTGATCGAGTGGATGTGCAGTGCCTCGTCCAGGCGCAGGCGCACGGTCGAGCTGGGCTCGAGCAACCGCAAGCGCAGCGTGTCCTCGCCCTCGATCACGTAGCTCCGGGGATCGAAGCGGATCTTGAGGTCGTGATGGAGGACGTCCACGCTGCGGGAGTCGTCCTCGCTGTACCGGGTGTCCCGGCCTTGCTGGGGGTACAGGCAGATCTGGCGCCGCTTCTCCCGGTCGAAGAGACTGATGGCCTCCGGCTCGGAGGTGCTCACCGTGAAGGTGAGCGTGCCGTGGCGGCGGGTCTGGAAGGTCACCGAGGAGTCGCCGAGGGAGGGCAGCAGCCACCACGGAGACCGGGGCAGGCTGCTGTCCAGGACGAACGACCGCAGCGACTGGTCGCGGTAGAACCGCTGAGCCGTGGCCAGGCGCTGACCGCCGCGAGGATCGGGCTCGAGCCGCGCGGGGGAGAGCACGCGGTAGAGGTCGGCGGGATGGATGCGCACGAAGGCCGTCTTCACCCGGTCCACCAGCTCCGTCTTCCCTCCGAACTGTCGGAGCTGCTCGCGCTCGGTCTCAGGCCACGGACGGAAATGCACGACGCCCTCGCCCACGAACAGGAGGGCGGTCGGCCCGACGGAGGCGGGCGCGGTGAAGAGCGTGCCGTGATGCATCTCGAGAGTGAAGTCGTCGAACCGGAGCGTGAGGCCGTCGGCCAGGTAGCCCTGGGGATCCAACGACAGGTGCACGAGCCCGTCGATGAGGCCGACGTCCTCCCGACCCGTGAGCAGCCATCCCGCGCCGCGGTGCTCCATGGTGAGCAGCCACTGCTCGACCCGTCCCCGCGGCTCGGCGGCGGTGAAGACCTGGGCACTGGTCTTCAGGCGCTCCGGCGCGGGCTCGCCCGGCCGCGGCTGTGGACGCTGCACCTCGAGGACGCTTTCGTCGGACGTGAAGCGCTCGAGGGCGTGACCGCGCTCCTCGTCGCGCGCCTCCGCCGACGGGAACGACCACAGGTCGAGGTAGGCGGACGTGTCGCGGGCCCGCCAGGCCCTCTCGAGGCGGTCGAGCAGCTCGCCCGGGGACGCGGCCGGAGCGGCCGCGGCGGGCGCGCCGCTCCCCGCGAGGAGACAGACGCCGAGAAGCGCCGAGCCGAGCGCGGCTTCCGGGCGGTTCACGCGCGGGCCAGGGTCGCGGGGGCGGCGGGCGGCTTGCGCGGCAGCCGCACCGCGAACACGCTGCCCTGTCCGGGGCGGCTGCGCACCTCCACCGAGCCGTTGTGCAGGCGGACGATCTCGCGCACCAGGTACAGACCCATGCCCGCGCCGCCCGTCCGGCGCGTCATGCCGCCGTCGACGACGTAGAACTTCTCGAAGATCCGCGCCTGATGCTCGGGGGAGATGCCGATGCCGGAGTCCTCCACCTCCAGGGCGAGATCGCCGCCCTGGACGAGGCCGCGCACGACGATGCGGCCTCCCGAGGAGCTGTACTTGAGCGCGTTGTCGACGAGCTTGCGGACCACCTGGTTGAGCAGGCGGCGGTCGCCTTGGACGAGCAGGTCCTCTTTCGGGAAGTCGAGGCCGAGGTCGATCCCCTTCCGCTCCGCCACCACGCGCAGAGGCTCGACGGAGGCCTCGGAGAGCTGGCGCAGGTCGAGCGTCTGCATCTGCAGGCTGCGCGCCGCCGACTCCTGCTCGAGGCGGCTGACGTCGATGAGCGTGTCCACCATCTCGATGACGCGCTCGCAGCTCTCCGACATCACGCCCAGGATCTGCTTCTGCGTATCGGGGCTCACGCGCTCCGCCTCGCGCAGGAACTCCAGGTACCCCTTGATCACGGTGAGCGGAGTGCGGAACTCGTGGCTCACGTTGCGGAGGTATTGCTGCCGCAGCCGCCCCGCCTCCTCCAGTCGACGGTTGGCCTCCGCCATCTGGGCGAGGTTGGAGCGCGCCTCGGCGAACAGACGGGCGTTGTCGATGGCGACCGCCGCCTGGTCGGCGAAGGCGACCATCAGGGCCTGCTCCTCCGGCTCGAACCGGCGCACCTCCTTGGTGACGACCTCCAGGGTCCCGAGGCAGTCGGCGCCCCGCCGCAGCGGCGCGCCCAGGAACGACCGGTAGCCGAAACGCTCCACCATCTCCCTGAACATCAGGCGCGGGTCCGCGCGCATGTCGGTGACGGCGAGCGGCCGGCCGTGCCGGATCACCCAGCCCGAGAGGCTCTCGCCGATCCGCATCCCCTGGAAGGCGTCGACCACCGCGGGCTCCAGGCCCTCCTGGGCCGCGACCGCGAGGTCTTCGCCCGAGCGGAGCAGGAGGAGGCAGTGGCTCGTGCCCATCACGCGGTTCACGCTGCGGGCGACGAGGGGCAGGATGTCCTTCAGTTCCAGTCGGGCGACGATGCTCCGACCCACCTCGAGGAGCGACTCGAACTCCCGCCCGCGGCGGCGCACGGCATCGAGCAGGCGCGCGTTGTCGAGGGCGATGGCGACGTGGCGCGCCACCGGCTCCAGCACCGCGAGGTCGAGGGCGGAGAAGGCGGTGGCCTGCAGGCGGCCCAGGTTCAGCGAGCCGATCAGGCGGTCCTTGGAGTAGAGGGGCACCGTCGCGACCGCGGCCATGCGCGCGTCCGCGATCAGGTCTCCGCCCGACGGGGGCCGTTCCTCCCCCTGACACCACGCGTGCGGCCGCCGGAACGCCCACTCCACCGCCTCGCGGGCCAGCGGCATCGGGGGACGGCCGGCGCCCGCTCCCACCGCCACGACGTCGACGCCGCGGCCGTCCTCGGAGAGGAGGGCTATGGTGAGCCGGTCGAAGGGCACGAGGCGCCGTGTCTCCTCCGCCACCACCGCGAAGATGTCCTCGATGGTGAGGTTGAGGTTCACCGCGTTGGCGATCTCGTTGACCGCGGCCAGCCGCTCGGCGTGCGCCTGGACCTCCTTCTCCATCCGGCGCTCGCGGGTGATGTCGCGCAGCGTGGCGATGACGGACCGCCGGCCTTCCAGCTCGGCCGAACCTGCGCGCACGCTCACCAGCAGGGGCTCACCCGCGCGGGTGCGGAGCCGCGTCTCGAGGGTGGCGGAGGCGGCGGCCGACTGCTCCCATCGGCGATAGCCCTCCAGCAGCTCCCGCCGCTCCTCGGGGACGACGAGGTCGACGAGCTCGGTGCCGAGCAGGCTCGCCGGCGTCTCGCCGACCATGGACGCCGCCACGCGGTTGACGTAGGCGACGCGCCCGTCCTGGAAGATCAGCACGCCGTCCTGGATCGCTTCCAGCAGCTTGCGGTAACGCGCCTCGCTGTCCTGCAGGCGGGTCATCGCCCGCTCCTGCTCGCGCCGGGCGGCCTCCTGGGCGGCGATCGTCTCCGAGAGCTGCCGGTTCGCCCCGGACAGCTCCTCGTTCACACCCGACAGCCGCCGCTGGACCTGGTGCAGGTACGAGCTCGTGGTGCCCCCCATGAACGCGCAGAAGAGGAGGGCCACCGCGTGCAGCGAGCCGAGGGGTTGGTCGCTGAGGGCGGCGAGGACCGAGACGATCACCGCGTCGAGGACCCCCATCGCCATCGCGTAGAAGAGGCCGCCGCGGACCGAGACCGCGACCACGTGGGGATAGAGCAGCAGCCACACCGGGCTCTGGAGGCCGCCGGTGAACGCCGCGCCCGCGCCGACCACGAGGGCATCGGCCACGTCGTGGGCGACCTTCCAGGCACCGCGCCGCCGGGAGCGGGCGGCGTAGCTGGCCAGGCTGAAGACGACGTAGGCCGTCCCGACGGCGAGGGCGGGAATCGGGCGCGTGCGGGAGCCGTTCCAGAGGAAGACGAGCGAAAGCAGGCCGAGCCCGAACGAGGTCCAGCGGGCGAGGGTCGTGATGAGCTGGCCCCGCCGGTAGAGGGAGACGTCCAGGACCTCGAGGGCGCCGGACTCCATGGGCCTAACGAAGTAAAGCATACCGGGGGGGTACTGGGCCAATGGAAGCACCCCCCCGCGCGCGTTCGCGCTCCCCCCCAAGTCGCTCGCTCGGGGGAACCCCTCGCTCGCTTCTATAATCAGATTGTCATGAGCGTGTTCGACCGGCGCCGCCTGCCGCCCTCGGTGTTCAAGCTGGACGTGGAGCGGATGCGCCAGGGGTGGTACTCCGACAAGTACTTCATCAACATCGCGGCGACGCTCGCGGAGCTGGCGGCGAAAGGCTACCGGTTCGGGGGGACCGCTCCCGACCTCGCCGACCTCGACGTCGATCTGCGAAGCGTGGACGTCGGCTCCATCGAGGTGGAGATGCAGTGGTTCCATCGCCGGCAGCCCTCGGCCGTGGTCGTGGGTGTGGACAAGGCGCTGGCGATGCTGAAGGAATGCACCGGCCACTTCGACGACAAGGGCCGTTTCGTGAACACGTACGACCGCATGGAGGTGTGGGCGGTGCACGACGGCACCGAGGCTCCCTACGAGGGCGATCCCACGAACGTGAGCCCGGTGATGCGGGTCCGGGGACGTTACCGCGACTTCGCGATCCTGGAGACGCCCACCCTCGGCGCCCTCACGCGGGGCAGCCGGGTCGCCACCAACGTCTACGAGGTGCTGAAGGCGGCCCGCGGCAAGACGGTGCTGTTCTTCCCGGCCCGCTTCGACGCCCACGAGGTGCAGGCCGCCGACGGGTACGCCTATCAGATCGCCGTCCAGCTCCTGAACCAGAACTTCGGCAAGAGCCTCTCGGCCTACGTCTCGACGGATGCGCAGGGCGACTGGTGGGGGGGGGCGGGGGGCGGCACCGTGGCCCACGCGGCGATCGCCTGCTTCCTGGGCGACACCGCCGAGGCCACGCTCGCGTTCGCGGCCACCCGGCCGGCCGACATCCCCCGCATCGCCCTCGTCGACTTCCGCAACGACTGCGTGGGAACGTCGCGGGAGGTGATTCGCGCTCTCTTCAAGCGCTACCTGCGGATGTTGAAGGAGGGCCGCCCCGAGGAGGCGCGCAAGTACAAGCTGTTCGCCGTCCGGCCCGACACCTCCTCCAACCTGCGCGATGTCTCGGTCCCGCCGCTGGGGGACCGGCGCCTCGACTGCGGCGTCAACCCGCGCCTCGTCTTCGCGATGCGCGAGGCCATGGACCGCGAGTGGATGAGCTGGGATCTTCCGGAAGCCGACCGCCGCATCGCCGAGCAGTATTGCAAGGACGTGAAGATCGCCGTCACCGGCGGCTTCACGCCGGCCAAGATAAGCCAGTTCGAGGAGCTGAAGGTCCCGGCCGACATCTACGGCGTCGGCTCGTGGCTGCTCAGCGGCTGCGACGTGTGCGGCACCAACAACGACTTCACCGCCGACGTGGTGCGCGTGAAGATCGACGGGCGCTGGCACGACCTGGCCAAGGTGGGGCGCAAGGCCTGCGACAACCTGATGCTGGAGCGGGTGCAATGAACGAGTCGGTCAGCCTCCTCACCGCGGTGGCCGCCGGGCTCGTCTCCTTCATCTCGCCCTGCGTCCTCCCCATCGTGCCCGGATACCTGTCCTTCATCAGCGGCGTCAACATGGCGGAGCTGCGCGGGGGCGAGGCCCCCCGCGGGCTCTCCGCGCGCGTGGGCCTGACCAGCCTCGTCTTCGTGCTCGGCTTCTCCTCCGTGTTCATCGCGCTCGGGGCCGCGGCCACCCTCGTCGGAGCGACGCTCCAGGCCTACAAGCGTGAGCTGGGGATGATCGGGGGCGCGATCATCATCGTCCTCGGCCTGCACACGGCCGGGATCCTGCCCATCAAGTGGCTTCTCTACGAGAAGCGGGCCACCGTGAAGAGCCGGCCGCTGGGCCTCCTGGGCGCCTACCTGGTGGGCCTGGCCTTCGCCTTCGGGTGGACGCCCTGCATCGGCCCCATCCTGGGCAGCATCCTCTTCTATGCGTCGCAGCAAGACACCGTCGGCCAGGGCGTGGCGCTGCTCGCGGCCTACTCGGCGGGGCTCGGAATCCCGTTCGTGGTCGCGGGCCTCGCCGTGAACCGCTTCTTCGCGGCCTCCGGCCGGCTGAAGCGGCACATGAAGGCGATCGAGTACGCCGCGGGAGCGCTGCTCGTCGGAGTCGGCGTTCTGCTCCTCACCGACCGGCTCACGACGCTGGCCGCGTTCTTCTCGAAGCTGTTCCCGGGCCTGACGCGGATTGGCTAGGCGGCCGCCGGATATAATGGTGGGATGCGTGTCGGGCGAGTCGGGGCGCTGGCGGCCCTCGTCATCACGGTGGGGCTGGTCGGCTGCCGGCACCCGGTGGCGGAGGTGCGGGCGGCGCCGTCGTTCGACCTGCCGGACCTGGCGGGGGGCAAGGTGAGCCTGGCCGCGCTCAAGGGCAAGGTCGTGGTCCTCGACTTCTGGGCCACCTGGTGCGGGCCGTGCCTGAAGGAGCTGCCCGACTACGCCGAGTTCTGGCGCAAGAACCAGGGAAAGGGAGTGGAGGTCATCGGGGTGGTGTTCGAGTCGGGCGAGCCCCAGGAGATCCAGGACTTCGTGCGGGAGAACCGGATCCCCTACCGCCAGCTTCTCGGCGACGACAAGCTGCAGGAGGCCTTCCAGGCCAACCAGGGCTTCCCCACGACCTTCGTCATTGACGGCCAGGGGATCATCCGCACCACGATCCTCGGCTCCACCCCGCACAAGTTCGAGAGGCTCCAGCAGACTGTGGAC
>Ga0070698_100007800_pt1 | contig 11583 bp, 7 predicted proteins | sample KBSK1502metaG_FD_65477 | JGI IMG/M metagenome (GOLD analysis project Ga0070698, IMG submission 65477) | Corn, switchgrass and miscanthus rhizosphere microbial communities from Kellogg Biological Station, Michigan, USA - KBS K1-50-2 metaG | ecosystem: Host-associated > Plants > Roots >...
TGGAGCAGCGCCAGAAGTCCTGGTACATGCTGCTGTTTCAGTTCCCCGGCGTCGCCGAAACCTGGCTGAGCGCGGACGACTGGGCCAACTTCCGGAACTGGGCCGGTCATCCGGACACCGACCAGGTGATCGCCGACCTGGAAGCCAACGGTTCCCTGACGCCTGCCCTGAACTACTACCGGGCCAACATCCCGCCCGAGTCCTGGATCGCGCCGCCCCTGCAGCTCCCGCCGGTCCAGTCGCCCACCATGGGCATCTGGAGCACCGGGGACATCGCCCTGACCGAGGTGCAGATGACCGACTCGGCCGACAACGTCGCTGGCCCGTGGCGCTACGAGCGCCTGGATGGCCCGGGTCACTGGATGCAGCTGGAAGCACCGGACCGGGTCAGCGAATTGCTGCTGGACTTCCTGCCCCGCTAGCCTCGGGCCTATTGCGCTAACCCGACCGGAGGAGGGCACATGGCGGGCAAATTCGTGCTGAAGAAGGGCTCCAGCGGTAAGTACCACTTCAACCTCCTCGCTGCCAACGGCCAGGTCATCGCCACAAGCGAGACCTACGAGCGCAAGCAGTCCGCACTGAACGGGATCGAGTCGGTGAAGACGAACGCTCCCGGCGCCGAGGCGTCGTGGACGGACTTGGCCAGCCGGGTCCGGGCGAGCCCCTGCACCGCCAGGTCCTCGACGGCGACCGCTTGGTTGTCGCGGATCAGCGCCGTGGACAACTGGTGGTGAAAGTCCCGCCGGGCATCGGCGACCCGCGCGTGCGCGCGAGCCACCTTCACCCGGGCCTTGGCCCGGTTGGCCGAGCCCTGCTGCTTGCGCGACAGTTCGCGCTGCCGGCGGGCCGATAACTGCGCATCGGTGAGGTAGCGCTCCCCGGCCTGGCAGGCAGCCTCCCGGGCGCGCAGGGCGTCGTTGAACACGACCCGGGCGCAGCCGAACGCCCTGGCCAGCGCGATCCGCTGCCCGGGCGCGGGGTAGAGCCGGTAGTTGTACCGGAGCCGCATGTTGAAAGCATATTCGAATTCATGGCCGAGTAAGGCGACATCCGCTCTGGCAGACACTGTGTCTTCCTCTTGCGCGCTCATTTGGTTTCGCCACCAAGTACCGTCACCCGGTGTTCACCAGCCGGCACCTAGACCGCATAGAGCAGGTCATGCGGGACGTGCGCGTGGACTTCGGGGCGGAATTGGCCGAGTTCAAGGCGCGGCCAGCGCTTGCACCTGCTGTGAACTCCCGCCCACCCTGGCCATCTCCCGCCTGGCCAACACCTCAAAGAGAGTGTCCTCCCGCCGTTTGCGGCAAGAGTTCCCAGACCGCACGCTCACTACTGGCGGGCTAAACGCCTGGTGCGGCTCGTACTTCGCCGGATCGGTTGGCTGGTGGCGCGCCCGGCACCGTACTGCGCCAATACACCGACCAGCACAACCGCCCCGCCCCGGTCGGCCCCCACCCCGTTGCCTCCACTACCAGCCCGAAAGCCAGCGCACTAGCGGCCAATTGGTACACGCGGTGGCGCCCGGGCGCCGTGGCCGGTGTCCGGGCGTTAGGCCGCCCCGGTGATGGCCGCGACCTCGTCCGGGCTCAGCTCGATGGCGGCGGCGGCGACGTTGGTTTCGGCGTGCTCCGGTGACCCGGTGCCGGGGATCGGCAGCATTTGCGGGGACCTGGCCAGCAGCCAGGCGAGCACTATCTGCCGCGGGCTGGCGCCGTGCCGCCGGGCCGACTCGGTCACCGCGAGGTTGCCGTCGGCCTGTTGGATCGGCGCCCATGGCAGGAACGCGATCTGCTCCAGCTCGCACACGTCCACCAACTGCTCCGACTTGCGATCGGCCGCGTTATACCTGTTCTGCACCGACACGACCGGCGTGACCTGCTGCGCCGCCCGCAACTGGGCCGCCGATACGTTCGAGACCCCGATGTGCCGGATCTTGCCCTCGTCCTTGAGCTGCACCAGCGCGCCCAGCGAGTCGGCCAGCGGGATGCGCGGGTCGGGCCGATGGAACTGGTACAGCGGAATCTGGTCCAGTCGCAGCCGCCGCAGGCTTCCCTCGCAGGCCTCGCGCAGGTGCTCGGGCCTGCCGTCGGGCTCCCAGCGCCCCGGACCGGGCCGGACCAAGCCGCCTTTGGTGGCGATGACCAGGTCGTCGGCATACGGGTGCAGCGCCTCGGCGATCAGGCGCTCACTAACCTCCGGGCCGTAGGAGTCGGCGGTGTCGATGAAGTTGACGCCGAGGTCCACCACCCGCCGCAGCGTCGCCTTGGCCTGGCCTTCATCCGGCGGCTCGCCCCAGATGCCCGGACCGGTGATACGCATCGCACCGAAGCCGAGCCGCCGCACCACCAGGTCGCCGCCGATCTCGATGCTGCCCGCTGTCGTCGCATTGGCTGGACTGGCCATAGCTGCCTCCCGGAGTCTGCCAGTGCAGTTTCTCAGCCGGGAGGCTGGGCCGCCAATGGCGCCTACCGGATCAGCGGCCGCGCGCGGCTGCACCGGCACGGACGAAGCCCAACGGCCGGGGTCCCGCTCGACCCGCCTGTCGGTGAGCGGAAACAGCTTCAGCGCCGCAGAAAGGCTTCGGCCACATCCGCCGGGCTGACCAAGGTCAGCGACTCCAGCGGGCCATTGAACCAATGGCCAACCGGGCACCGGATCTTCATGCTTATCAGGGGCCCATCAGACGACTGGACCGTGTATTGATCCTCGACCTCCGCGGGAAGCCCGCACCGTTCGGCGCCATGGCTGTCCATATATGCCGGGCAGTCAAGGAACATCATTTCGTTTTCCATGTCACGTCCCCCGTTTTGACGTGCGGCCACCAACAGGGCGAGGCGGCTGATACCGGCCCCCCGGACCGTTGGCACCGGCCGCCCCGCCTTACCTGAGAGGAGCACGAGACGGCCTCGCTGATACACCCGGACGGGCGTCTGCCGGTGCCGGCCTGCTCCATCAGACCCAACCTGTGCCAGCAGCATGGCAGGGCCCGGCCGTTCCGGGCATCCGGGAAATTACGTATCCGGGCGCGCGTGCATTGACTATGCGGCCGGCCGGCGGCCGCGCCTGGCCCTCGCCAGCGAGCGACAGCAACGCCTGGAGCCGGCCCCCCGGGATCGCCTATGGCTCATCGATCACGGCGAGCAACAGCCCGCCGAGCATGGCCAGGTTCTTGTGGAACTGGATCCGCTGCTGCTTGCGTGCGGCCGGGTCTTCGATCGCCCAGTACGAGTGCCCGGCCAGGGTGGTGGGAATCAGCGAGCAGGCCAGGGCCAGGGCGGACAAGCGCGGCGCTATGCCCAGGGCCAGCAGGGTCCCGCCTGCCACCATCACGGCGGCGTTGCCCCGCACTACCAGCTCGTCGTCCTCGGGAAGCGGAACCCACTTCCGGATCGCGGCCAGCACCGGAGTGGCCTGATCGACACGCCCGCCCGGCTCACGCAGGGCGTCGAAGCCGAGCAGGGTGTAGGTGGATCCGGTCAGGACGCGGGCGGCGGGACGCAGTGGCGCGAGCATGTTCCGGGTCGTTGTCATAGCGCCTCGATGCGGGTCGGGGAACCTCTGGTCGGCAGGACGGCACCACGATCGTAGCGAGGGGCCCGGCATTCCGCCGATCCGCAATCCTGTGGGCTGTCCTGTGGGTCGCTACGTGTGGTCCTTGCCGGTGCTGCTGGCGAGGCTGGAGTCAGCTGGATAACGCAGGAAGGCAAGGACAATGACTGAGGCTCAGATTTTGCAATGCACCACCGTGCCGGCGGCTCATGCCCAGGCATCGACGCCGAGCGACCGCGGCCGGCGTGGCCGCCGGCTGGGCACTCGGCTGTGGAGCCTGCTGCATGCTCAGGCGCTGCTCAATGGCGGTGCTGGTGGTCCGGGTCATGTTGCCCTGATCGAAGATGACCGGGTGCGGCTGGCCCACCGGCAGGCGCGGTGATCAGCCGGGTCACAGGCCGTGCTCGGTCAGCGTGTCCTGGGTCCGCTGAGCGTCCCGGGACCCGATGCGCTGGTAGATCTCGAGCGCTTCCCGCAGGTGCACAGCGGCCTCGGCGGAATTGCTGGACAGCAGGCTCTGGCCCATTCCCGCCAGGGCCCAGGCTTCCTCGCTGCGCGCGCCGATCTCCCGGGCGATTGTCAGCGCCTGGCTGTGGCGGCGGTAGGCCTCCTCGTTCGCCGAGGTCGCCAACGATAGGCCGCCGAGAATGTTCAGCAGTACGGCCTCACCGCGCCGTGAGCCGAGTTCCCGGTGCAACAGCAGAGCTTTGGTGAGGCTGGCGGACGCGCCCGGGTAGTCCCGGGTCGCCAACTGCACCTCGCCTAGCCCGCCGATGGCCCAGGCTTGGCCGAGCCGGTCGCCGAGACGGCGGAAGAGGGCCAGAGACTGACGATGCCAGGCGGTCGCGGCCGCGTAGTTGCCCATCGCGCCCTCGTTGAAGCCCAGCTGACAGAGCGCATCGGCCTCGTCAAAGGGGGAGTTGAGGTTCTGGAACATGGCCAGTGCCTGCCCGTGGCTGACGATGGCGGCGGGGTAATCCCCGGTCAGTTGCTGCACCTGGCCCAGGTCGGTGATGGAGACGGCCTCGGCGAGCCGGTCGCCCGCCTCGCGAGCCAGCGCCAGGGCCTGCTCGTGGCTATCGGTGGCGGCCTGGTAGTCCCCGGTGTCCTGGTGGACCAGGCCGAGATGGTTGAGCGCGTAAGCCTGGCCCCGCTGGTCGCCGAGCTCCGCATAGAGCGCTGCGGCCTGGGCCAGGGTGGCGGTGGCTGCCGCGTAGTCTCCGGTCAGTTGCTGCAGCAGCCCGAGTTCGTCGAGCGTGCCGGCCTGGCCGGGCCGGTCCCCGGCGCGGCGTGCCGCGTTCAGCGCCTTCTGGTATTGGGCTGCTGCCTGGTCCCAGCGGCCGCTCGCACGCAGGAAGCCGCCCATGGCAGTGGCGATGGCAATGGCGTGCTGGGGCAGCGCCTCGGCGGCGTCACTAACGGTCACGAACAGGTTCGACCGCTCGGCCTCCAGCCATGCGGCCGCCTCCTGCTGGGTAGCCAGCCGCGGGGCATGCGCGGGCGGGCCGCCCGGCGGTGGCCGGCCGCCGGCCGTGGTCCAGGTCGCGATGTGCTTGCTGGCAGCGGCGGCGACGTGCGCGTAGTAGCTCACCACCCGGCCGACGGCGGCCTGTGATTCGGTGTCGTCATCGCCGTCGGCGAGCGCGCGAGCGTATTCCCGGAGCAGGTCGTGCAGCAGATACCGTCCGGCCTGGGGCTCGGTGATCAGATGATTGTCGTAGAGGCCGTCCAGCCTGCTGCGGGCGGTTCCCACGCTGATGTCATCGAGGGCGGCGGCGGCGTAGGCGTCGATGTCCGGGCCAGGGGCCAGGCCAAGCCGGCGGAAGAGCCGCTGCTGGGCGGCGGTGAGTTCCTGGTAGGACAGGTCGAAAGCGGCGGCGACGGACAAGTTCTCGGCGTGCATGACGGCCAGCCGGTCGCGCGCCGAGGCCAGGTCGGCGGCGAGTTCCGCGCCGGTCCGGGCCGGGTGGTGCCGAAGCTGCCTGGCGAGCATCCCGATCGCCAACGGCAGGTACCCGCAGAGCCGGGCTATCTCCCCGGCGGCCTCCGCGTCGGGCCCCAGGTCGGGGCGGCCAGCCAGCCGGACCAGCAGCGCCGCCGCATCGGCCGGGGTGAGGGTATCGACGCTCAGGACCGTGGCGTCTTCGAGCGCGGTCAGCCGCCGTCGGCTGGTGATCAGGACCAGGCTGCACGCGGTGCTGGGCAGCAGCGGCTCGACCTGCTCGTGCCCGGCCGCGTCATCCAGCAGCAGCAGGATCTTCTTGCCCGCCGCGAAGTCACGCCACCGGGCCGCCCGCGCCTCCAGGCCGGGTGGAATCTGCTGCGCGGCGGCCCCGGCCGTCAGCAGCAGGCTGGCCAGCGCATCGGCGGGGTCTACCAGGCGCTGGCCGGGGGTGTGGGCGTGCAGCGGAACGAAGAACTGCCCGTCGGGAAACCTCCCGGCGAGCCGGTGGGCAGCGTGCACCGCCAGGGCCGTCTTGCCTGCCCCGGCCATCCCGTCGATCGCATGGATTCCCACGACCCCGCCGCCCTCGGCCGCTTCGGCGAGCACGGCAAGCAGTTCGCTCAGCTCCGCTTCGCGGCCGGTGAAACTGCCGATGTCACGCGGCAGGGTCCGCGTCGCGGCCACGGCGCCTGCGCCCTGTGCCGCTGCCCCGTTCCCGGTCGCAAGGACCTCCGCGGCGGGCGCCCGCCCGCGCGCGGCCGCGACGAACAGTGCCCGCACCTGCCCGGTCAGGCCCAGCGCGCCGGCCAGCAGCAACGCGGTGTCCTTGCGTGCCGTGCGGTTGATACCGCGCTCCAGGTCGCTGACCGACCGCGGGCTGATCCCCGCCGCCTCGGCCAGTTCCTCCTGCGTCAGCCCGGCCCCGGCCCGAAGCCGGCGCAGCAGTACGGCGAAACTCAGCTCAGCCTCGGCCACCGGTTCCAGCTACCTCCCACCAGGCCTGCCGTCGGCCGTTGCCGGACCACGCGGCAGGGCAGCGGATACTCGGCGTCAAGAGTATCGGCGGCGCACGGGACGAATTCCCATCCGGCCTGGATGTCCTTTGGGCGCAACCCGGTCAACGGGCATCGCGCTGATCACCAATCGTGCGCGGCCAGGAATCTTCGACGGCGTCATCGTCCACGACCAGTGCAGCAGTTGCTGGCCGGTCTCCACACCCAATACACGCATAACCAGCCCGATTCCTTGCGGCGATCAGAGGATCTGCACGCGCCGGTGGTGCACTGGCACCGGTGGCCTGCTCCGAGCGCTGGTCGGCGCCAATGATCGCTGATCGGGCAGACTGGTGGTCACCGGAGCCGGGCCCTGGGGCCGGGAGATACGGAGACGGCCGTGACGACCAGCGCACTCGGCCTGATCCTGCTCACCGGGGCCGCGGTGGTGCTCGCCGCGATCGTGGCGGCCCGGGTGGCGCACGGGATCGGCCTGCCGGGACTGCTGCTGTTCCTCGGCCTGGGCCTGGCCCTGGGCGAGGCCGGCGTCGGTGTCCGGTTCGACGATGCCGGGCTGGCGCAGGCGCTGGGGCTCAGCGCGCTGGTGCTGATCCTCGCCGAAGGCGGCCTGACGACGAACTGGGCGCACGCCCGCGCCGCGGCCCCCGCCGCGCTGAGCCTGGCCACCGTCGGGGTGGCGGTGAGTGTGCTGCTGGTCGCGGTGGGGGCCCGTTGGCTGGTGCACCTGGGCTGGCGGGAGGCGTTGTTGCTGGGCGCGGTGCTTGCGCCGACCGACGCCGCCGCGGTGTTCTCAGTGCTGCGCAAGCTGCCGCTGCCGCCGCGGCTGTCGGGGATGCTGGAAGGCGAGTCGGGACTCAATGACCCGCCAGCGGTGCTTGCGGTGACCCTGCTCAGCAGCCTTGGCGGGCACCCACCCTCCCCGGCGCTGATCGCCGTTGAGATCGCCTACGCGCTCGCCGCCGGGGCCGCGATCGGCCTGGCGGCCGGGCTGGCGGGCGCTTTCGGGCTACGCCGGATAGCGCTGCCGGCCTCCGGGCTGTACCCGATCGCGATCCTGGCGCTCATCGTCGCCAGTTTCGGGGCGGCTTCGCTTGCGCACGCGAGCGGCTTTCTTGCCGTCTATGTCTGCGCACTCGTCCTGGGCAACGCCCGGCTGCCGCACGGCCCCGCCATCCGCGGCTTCGCCGAAGGCGTGGCCTGGCTCGCCCAGATCGGCCTGTTCGTCATGCTCGGGCTGCTCGCCTCCCCGGCCCGGCTGCCCGCGCAGCTCCTGCCGGCCGTGGCAGTCGGGGCGGTGCTGGCATTGTTGGCCCGGCCAGCCGCGGTGGCCGCCGCGACCCTGCCGCTGCGGGTGCCCTGGCGCCAGCAGGCGTTCATGTCCTGGGCCGGGCTGCGCGGTGCGGTCCCGATCGTGCTGGCCACCATCCCGATGAGCGCGCGCGTGCCCGGCGCCACCCGCCTGTTCGACATCGTGTTCATCGTCGTCGTGATCAACACCTTGCTGCAGGGGCCCACGCTGCCGTGGACCGCGCGGCGGCTGAAGGTGATGGCACCGGCGGAGCCGCTGGATGTGGACGTCGAGGCCGCGCCGCTTGAAGCGCTGCACGCCGACCTGCTCCAGGCTCAGATCCCGCCCGGGTCCCGGCTGCACGGCGTGGAGATCTTCGAACTGCGGTTGCCCGCCCAAGCCAACGTCGCGCTCATCGTCCGCGGCGGCACGGGATTCGTCCCGGTGCACACGACCACGCTGCAAGCCGGCGACCGCCTGCTCATCGTCGCCACCGCCGCGGTGCGGGAAGAAGCCGAGCGCCGGCTGCGCGCCGTCAGCCGGGCCGGCAAGCTCGCCGGATGGTTCGGCGAACACGGCCGGTAACCCGGCCGAGCTGCCGTCAGCGAGTAGGCCGGATCAGCCAGAAGCCCACGATCGAAGTGGCTCCGAGCCCCGCGATCAGCAGCGTGATGCCAAGTTCGCTCCCCGGCAGATCGAGCGCGTAGAAACTGCGCAGCACGGGCAGCGGAAACAGCAGCGCGAACCCGGCCACTGACGCGGCTACCAGTACTATCCGGCGCCAGGTCAGCGGGATGGCCAGCAGCGTCAGCACGCACAGGCTGAGGATGAAGGCGACCAGCACCGCGGCGGTGCGCTGCTGCACCGGCGGGAGGCCGCCGGCCCGGGCGAGCGCAAAGGCGGCGAACGTCGCCGCGGCAACGATGCAGCCGGCCGGGATGGCAAAGCGCAGCACCCGGCCCACGAACCCTGGCCGGTAGCGCCGCGAGTTCGGAGCCAGGGCCAGGAAGAACGACGGGATGCCGATCGTCAGCGTGTCGATGATCGTCAGATGCCGGGGCAGGAACGGGTAGGGCAGCAGCGCCACGCTCGCCGCAACCGCGAGCAGTGCCGCCCATACCGTCTTGGTGACGAACAGGTTCGCGACCCGCTCGATGTTGGCCGTCACCCGTCTGCCTTCGGCCACAACGCCGGGCAGGGTGGCGAATCGGCCATCCAGCAGCACCAGGTCGGCGACCGCCCTTGTGGCCGCCGCGCCGGATCCCATGGCGATGCCCAGGTCGGCAAGCTTGAGCGCCAGCACGTCGTTGATCCCGTCGCCGGTCATCGCCACGGTGTGCCCGCGCGCTCGCAGGGCGTTGACCATTGCCTGTTTCTGGTGCGGGCTCACCCGGCCGAACACCGAATGCTCCTCCAGCACGGGGCCCAGGGCGTCAGGATCTTCTGGCAGATCGCGTGCATCGAACGGCGTGCCCGCACCGGGCAGGCCCGCGCGCTCGGCGACCGTGCTGACGGTGCGCGGGCTGTCGCCGGAGATCACCTTCAGCGCCACCCCTTGAGCAGCGAAGTAGGCGAGGGTCTCGGCGGCGTCGGGCCGGAGCCGCTCGGTCAGCAGGATGAACGCGGTCGCCCGCAGGCGGGGCGGAAGCGCTTCACTGCTCAGCGGGCCGTCGGCACGGGCCAGCACCAGGACACGGTGGCCGCCGGTGGCCAGTTCGGCCGCCCGCGACAGATGCGCGTGCTGCTCGCTGGGCAGCACCATCTCCGGCGCCCCCAGCACCCAGGTGCCGTGCCCGGTGAAGCTGTCGGCGCTCCACTTGCGCACCGAGGAGAACGGCACGGACGCTGTGCGTTCCCACCCGCCTGGCGGGGGGAAGGCCTGCCCGATCGCGCCCATCGTCGCGTTACGGGTTTCGTCGTCGGCAAGCGCCCCAAGGGCCGCCTCCACCGGTGCCTGTCTGTCGAGCCGGATCAGGCTGTCGAACGTGATAGTCCCGTCGGTCAGGGTGCCGGTCTTGTCGATGCACAGCATGTCCACCCGGGCCAGGCCCTCGACTGCGGGAAGCTGCTGCACCAGGACGTGGCGCCGGGCCAGGGTGATCGCCGCGACGGCGAAGGCGACGCTGGTCAGTAGCACCAGCCCCTGCGGGACCACGCCCACCAGCGCCGCCACCGTCCCGGTGAGCGCCTGCCGGACGGTGCCCCGGGCATGGAGTTGGCTGGCCAGCAGCAGCACGGCCAGAGGCACGATCATCCAGGTGACGTACCGCAAGATCAGGTTGATGCCATCCATCAGTTCCGAGCGCACCAGCCCGAACCGCCGCGCTTCCGCGGCGAGCCTGCGGGCGTACGCCTCGGTGCCCACCTCGGTCGCCTGATAGCCGCCGGCCCCGGCCACCACGAAACTGCCCGACAGCAGCCTGTCGCCTGGCCGCTTGTCCACCGGCTCGGACTCACCGGTCAGCAGTGACTCGTCGGCCTGCAGGCCCGCGCTGGCGCGCATCACCCCGTCCGCCACCAGCTGGTCACCGGGACGCAGGTCGACCAGGTCGCCGGCGACCAGACCGGCGACCGGGATGTCCTGCCGCGAGCCGTCACGAATCACCCGGACCCCAGGGGCGCTGAGCACGGCGAGCCGGTCGAGCGTCCGTTTGGCGCGCAGTTCCTGCCCTATGCCGATCAGCGCGTTGGCGACCAGCACCAGGCCGAACAGGGCATCCTGCGGCTCGCCAATCGCCAAGATCACCGCCAGCAAGGTCCCGAGGATGAAGTTGAACCGGGTCAGTAGGTTCGCCCGGAGGATCTCGGCGAGCGTGCGGCTGGTGTGCTCCCCGCCAACGTTCGCCAGCCCGCGCGAGCGCCGCTCGGCAACCTCGGCGCTGCTCAGGCCGGCAGGCGGTGTCTCGGGAACACCGGCGGCGGGCGCCGTGGGAGCCGCGGCGGCCGCATCACCCATGCCCGGTCACTCCAGCCTCGCTTTCGCACCAAGACGCAGCCTCCGTCATACCCGCAGCCGGGTGAAAGGGGCAAACGTCACGCGCGCGGTTCCCGATGCGGCCCCGCAGCATCAGAACCGGACGGGACCGGGAACCCGCGCGCTTCGTCAGGGCATGGGGTAAGAAGGACTCCAGGATCGACAAGATGGCCGCAGCGCTCGCGCCGGGGCCGTCGTCAAAGGCCAGCGCCACGGTCTTGCCGCTGCCGGGCGCTGCGCTTTTCGCGCTGGGACCAGGGACAGCGGCGGCATCAGGGACCTTCGGCCTGCATCGCCGCGCTGCTCCCACTGGGTGCGGAAGGGCATGTCAGAGCGGGGCTTGGTGTGCCGAACCGCCAGTTGAGGTCATTGGTGCCGGGTCTAAAGCTTGTTGAAAACCTCTTCAGGGGCGCTTAACAGATCCTGTGCTGTCCTGTCGGACATGCGAGACAGCTATGAATCTCCAGCAGACCGCAGGCCCTGGCAGGCCCCCCGCCCGGACTGGGCAGCCGGCAGCCAGCCCCAGGACCTCCCCGCCCACTCCGGCCCATCGGCCTTTTCCCCGGCCGATGCCCAAGCCCAGCCTCCGGACTGGACCGGCCGCGGCCTCAACCAGGATCTCAGATGGCCACCGGAACCTTCTGTTGTCGCCGGGTTCGACCCGGCCAGCTGGCCGGGCCGAGATCTCTACCCGGGCCTGGGTCCTGCTGGGATGCGTTGGCTTCGGCCTGCTCGCACTCAGCGTCGCCGTTGCCGACCAGCTTGCCCGGTCCCTCGTGCGCCCGATGGCCGCGGTGGCGGGTGTGTCCGACCG
>Ga0070698_100007801_pt1 | contig 11582 bp, 10 predicted proteins | sample KBSK1502metaG_FD_65477 | JGI IMG/M metagenome (GOLD analysis project Ga0070698, IMG submission 65477) | Corn, switchgrass and miscanthus rhizosphere microbial communities from Kellogg Biological Station, Michigan, USA - KBS K1-50-2 metaG | ecosystem: Host-associated > Plants > Roots >...
AGTCAGCGCACGCCTGAACTCTCGCGGTGTCCAGGCTCAGTCGTTGCGGCCGGTGAGCGCCAGCCGGGTGCCGATGCCGATCATCGCCAGGCCGCCGATGCCGCCGATGAGCTCTAGCCGCCGCTGCGACTGGCCTAGCCAGTTGCGGACCGTCCCGGCCGCCAGCGCCCACGTGCTGTCGCTGATCAGCGCGATGCCGGCGAAGATCGCGCCGAGCGCGATGATCTGCACGGACACGTGACCGGCCTGCCGGTCGACGAACTGCGGCAGCATCGCGGCGAAGAACACGATCACCTTGGGGTTGGTGACCCCGACGGTGAACCCGTCGATCACGATCCTCGTCGCGGTCTTCCGCTCGATCGTGGCGCCGAGCGCTTCGGACAGCGACTGGCGGTGCCGGATCGCCTGCACGCCGAGGAAGACCAGGTACGCCGCCCCGGCCAGCTTCATCACCGTGAACAGGGCGACAGACCGCTCGACGAGCGGACCGATCCCGAACGCGACCGCCACCACCTGGGTGAACGCGCCGACGGTATTGCCGGCCACGGTGGCCACCCCGGCGCCACGGCCGAGCGTGATCGCCCGGCTGACCGTGAACAGCACGCTCGGCCCGGGAATCGCGATCAGCACGAACGCGGTAATCGTAAACGCCAGCAGATGCGTGGTAGGGATCACGTCCCCAGCCTACGAGCGGCCCCGCGCCCGGTGCCACCGAGTTTCGCGCGCGCCGCCTTTGTAGACTCCGCGACGCTTTGTAGACGCCATGACCACTAGTGACCGGTCACCCAACCTCGATTGTGGTCACCACGTCTACAAAGCCAACGCCAGAGGCTCTTGTGACAGGAGTTACCGTGGCCGGCGGGGCAGATGGGGGAGAGGATGGGTCTGGGCTGATTCCGTGCGGGGGCGTGGCGTACGGTTAGGGCGTGGCAGAGCGCGTGGCGGGGATATTGCTGGCCGCCGGGTCGGGATCCCGGCTCGGGCAGCCAAAGGCGCTGGTGGAACTCGGCGGCGAGACGCTTGCCCAGCGCGGGGTCGCGATGCTGCAGGACGGGGGAGCGGACCCGGTGATCCTCGTGACCGGGGCCGTGCCCGTGACGATCCCGGAGGCGCTAGCCGTGCATAACCCGGACTGGAGCACCGGCATGGGATCGTCTTTGGCGACGGGCCTGCACGCGCTGGCCGGGACAGATGCGGAAGCCGCGGTTATCGCGCTCGCGGATCAGCCGCTGGTGGGGGCCGAGGCGGTGCGGCGGCTGATCGCCGCCTACGCCGACGGGGCGTCCGTCGCGATCGCCGCCTATGACGGCGAGCCGCGTAACCCGGTGCTGATCGCCCGCGGGTACTGGCCGGCCGTGATCGAGCTGGCGACCGGGGACACCGGGGCGCGGGCGTTCCTGCAGGCACGCCCCGAGCTTGTCAGGCAAGTGGAGTGCGGCGACACGGGCAGCCCCGACGACGTCGACACCGCGGAAGACCTGGCGCGGGTCCGTGGAGTCGCTACCGCACGTTCGGAAGAAAAATCCTGATGCCCCACCGGCAGCTGACGAATTCCTTCGGGCGCAGCACCAGCAGGTCCTCGCCGGTGACGAACGCGTTCGGCGGGCAGGTCATCGGCTCCACCGCCAGCGCGGTCCTGCGGTGCTCCGGCTCGAGCGCGTCGCCGGTGAAGACCTGCAGCCAGCGGTAGCCCTCGTCCGCCCACACGCCGGTGGTTGCGCCGCCGGACGACAGCCGGACCCAGGCCAGGCCGTCCGGCTCCCTGCGCAGGCCGGTGAACGCGTGGTCGAGCCGGGTGCCGCCGAGCTTCTGCGCGGCGCGGAAGTCGAAGTCGGTCCCTGCCACCTCTTCCAGCCCCCCGGACGGGATGCCGCGCTCGTCGGTCGGCAGCCAGTGATCGGCGGGCAGCGTCAGCTCGCAGTCGTCGACGACCGGCGTGGGCACGGTCAGGTACGGGTGGTGCCCGACGCCCCACGGCGCCGGGCGGCTGCCCTTATTGACCGCGATGACGGTGACGTGCAGGCCTGACTGCGCGTCCAGCCGGTAGGTCGCCTCAACCTCGACGGCGAACGGGTAGCCCTGCTGGCCGTGCGGCGCGCTGCGTAGCGTCACCTCGCTGCGCTCATGCGCGGTGCGCGTCCACGGTATCCATCGGGTCAGGCCGTGGATCGCGTTGCCGGTGGCAGGCTCGGAGAGCGCGAGCTGGTATCCGGCGCCGTCGAAGGTGTAACGGCCGTCGGCGACGCGGTTCGGCCACGGGGACAGCAGCTGGCCGGCGCCGTGCGGCGGCAGCTGGTCGGGGTCGTAGCTCGTGACCAGCGGCGTCCCGCCGTGCTCTAGTTCCCGTAGCCCCGCGCCGAGCTCGGTGACGATAGCGCGGTAATCGCCGGCCTCGATCTCGTACTGGTTGCCCGTCAGCGGGATCGTCATGCGACTCAGGATACGGACAGCGCCTGTGCGGCACGGCAGCCGGCCACCATTCCCCAGGCCAGGTCGGCGGTGCCGAGGGCGGCCGCCGCCTTAAGGGTGAGCAGCCTGCGCGCGGCGGGCTCCACCGGGTCCTCCCCGGCCACGCCGTGCAGCACCGCGGCGGCCTCGGCCGACGCCTGGCCGCGTGCGGCGCAGTGCAGCAGGGACGCGGCCAGCGGGGTGGTCCGTTCCGACGCGTAACTGGTGACGGCGGCGCTCAGCCAGTCCGCCAGCCACACGGCCCGGCTCCCGCCGGAAATCGCGCCGCCGAGCAGGCGCAGCGCGAGCAGCAGGCCGCACAGTACGCTGTCCCCGGCGGGGACGATGCCCGCGCCGAGACCGACGAGGTGTTCGGCCTGTTCGACGGCGCCAGCCAGGTCACCGGCCGCGCAGCACGCCGCGAGCGTCGCCGTCGCCGCGTGATCCGCCAGCGCGGGCCCGGGTGTCCCCTGCCGGCACACTCGCGACAGCACGGCCGCGCCCTGATCCAGTCGCTCGCGAGACAGCGGGCCGACGACCGGTGACGGATCCCACCAGCGGCGTGCCTGCACGTTCAGGGTGCCGCCGATGCGGACCCAGCCGCCGCCCGCGGTGGCCGCGCCGTCCTGTGGTTCCGTCGTCTTTGCGGCTTTTCTCAGTGCCTTCAGCGGCCCGGTCACCGAACTCGCGGAAGGCCCGGCGGGTACAGTCACCGCGAGGGCCGCCGCGGGAATGCCCGCGATGATCGCATTGGGCAACCGGACCGCGTCCGGCGCGGAAATAGCCATAACTCGCGGCTCGCGGGGCGCGCCGGGGAATGCCACAACGAGCATTCCCTGCACGACAGCAAGCACCTGGCCCGCCTGCTGCGGGCCGTGCAGCAGGTCACGCACCGCAAGGCTCGCAATGCCCGCTGCCTCGGCCGGCGCGCCCGGGGGAGCTGGGGCGCCTTGGGCGGCCGCGGGGTGCTGCCCTATGGTCACGCGTGCACCCTACCCGTCGCTCAGCCGTTGCCCGCAGCGGCCGGATTCATTTTATAATTCGAATCGCGATTTGACCTTGCGTCCCGAATTTCGCATTGTTCGTGGCTAATGATATGTGAGCGAAACGCGTTTCAAAAAATCACATTTGGCCATTCCTGCTACCCCTGCTGTACTGCCGGGGTCTGGCTCGCCGTGGTGTTAGCGGCAGCCAGGGACTGGAAGTACCAGCGGGGATGGGTCGACGGGGCTGCTTGGGGAGCGGGGGACCGTCAGCCCCGCCGACGCTAACACTTTAGCCTTAGCGGCGCTTTCCTCGCGACTATGTAAGTTTTCGGCAATGTTTGCGGCATCGCCGCTGGTAGCGAGTCAGCCACGGCGCGGGGTCAGCCGGCCGTGCCGCAGGGCCTCCGCGGCCAGCACGCCGAACAGGTAGAAATACGCCGCTTCCTCGTCTTCGAAGAAGCGGACCTCGTGCCTGGCGTCTTCGGCGCAGCTGAACACCTCGTAGCCGCCGTCCGTCTTGAACAGGCACATGGCGCCGGTCACCTCTTCGTCGACCGCGTAGGCGGACCGCGGGATGTCCGCCATATCCACGAGATCGGCGAAGACCGCGGACATGGCGAGCCGTGGCTTGCGCGCGGCGCGGCGGCCCCGGACGGCGGCCGGCAGGTGCCTCAGCAGGGACGAGGCGCCGGTGGGCGCGGCCGGCGGAGCGGCTGGCGGAGCGGCAGCCGGCTCGGCGGGAGCGGCGGTGAGCGGCAGCGGCGGTGCGGGCGGTGCCGCGGTCCCCGCGTCGGCCAGCGACATGCTCGGGCCCGGCGGCGCCGGCATCGGTTCCGGTTCGGGCAGCGGGCTGGCCGCGGGCAGAACAGGCGCGGGCGAGCCCGGCGCGGGCATGGACGGTGACGGCATGGCCGCGGGGCTCGCGGTGTCCCACGGGGCCGTCTCCCACGGTGCTGGCAGAGCCTGTGATGACTGGGGCGCCTGCGGCGGTGGTGCTTGCTGCGCCTGCGGCGACGGCGCTTGCTGCGCTTGCGGGACCGGCTGGCCCAGCGTCGGCGGCGGCGCTAGCGACACCTCCTGCATCGATTGCGGCTGCTGGACCGCTTGAGGCATTTGGTACTGCGGACCCGCTGGCAGCTGCTGCGACGGCTGCTGGCCCGTCCCGAACTGCTGGCCCGACCCGAACTGCTGCTCAGGCGGCAGTTGCGGCGCCGGCGGGAGCTGCTGGGCCGAGGGCAGCTGTACGGTGCCAGGCTGCTGGACGCTGCCAGGTTGCTGACCGGTCCCCGGCTGCTGGACGGTCCCTGGCTGCTGGATGCCACCGGGTTGCTGGACGGCTCCGGGTTGCTGGATAACCCCTGGCTGCTGGACACCACCGGGCTGCAGAGCTCCCGGGAATTGCTGAGGCGCCTCCGCGAACTGCTGGGCATGCTGCCCGGGCGAATTCTGCTGCCCAGGCAGGTTCTGCTGGACAGCCGGAGGCTGCTGGAAGCCGGGGTTTTGCTGGACTGCCGTTCGCTGCTGGTCGGCCTGCGCTGGCGGAGCCGACTCGAACGCTTGCGCGGGCGCCACCGGCGCGGGCGCCGGCTGCGGCGCGGCTGGGGGGTACGGGGGCGCACTGACGGCCAGGCCGTTGACCGGCACCTGCGGCATGCCGCCTGGTGGCTGACCGTACCCGTTCTGGGGGCCGGTCGCGTATCCGTTCTGCGGGCTGGTCCCGTACCCGTTGGGCTGCGGTTCGGTTCCGTTCCCGTTCGCCGCGCCGTACGTCTGAACGCCGTTCGGCCCGGTGGTGCCGTTGCCCGGCGCCGGGTAGTACCACGCGCCATCCGAGGCCGGCGAGCCATGCCACGCGGCGGCGGCCGCGGGCGGCTGGCTGCCCGGCGGCTGCGGCGCGGCCTGCACCGGTTGCATGCCGGTGGCCTGTTGCGTTGCTTGCGCCTGGTGCGCGGGCTGCGGCTGATGCGGTGCTTGCGCCTGCTGCCCTGCTTGCTGATTGCCCTGTGGCTGCTGGCCGGCGCGCACATGCTGCGCCTGCAACTGCGCGGGCGGCTGCGCCCCTGATAGCTGCTGCGTCCCGAGTTGCTGCTGCGTCCCGAGCGGCTGCTGGGCTCCGGGTAGCTGCTGTGTGCCGGGCGGCTGCTGGGACTGCGTCCCAGGCGGCTGCGGCGCGGCGGCCGGCAGCTGGTACTGGGCGGCGAGCGGCTGGCCGCCTCGCGCCGGCAGCCCGCCCCCGGCCGGCTGTACGCGCGTCGGCTGTCCGCCCGCGGGCGGCACCCCGCCCGCCGTCGGCTGGCCGCCTCGCGCCGGCGGCCCGCCCGCGGGTCCGCCGCCCGCTCCAGGAGCGCCGCCGGGAACGTGCCCGTTCCCTGGCCCCTTGCCGCTTCCGGAAAGCTGTCCGTTCCCTTGGCCCATGCCGCCCCCCGCAAGCTGCCCGTTCGCCGGCCCCTGGCCGCTTCCACTGTGGTGCCCGTTCCCCTGGCCATACCCCGCTCCGGCGAGCTGCCCGTTCGCCGGTCCCTGCCCGCCGCCGGCCGCGCGGCCGGGGTCACTAGCGTTCAGCGCGCGTGGCAGCGCCGACAGCAGCAGCGCGATCGGGAACTCATGCCGCTCCTCGGCCAGGTCCGTCACCTCGGCGCGCGGCACCACGACCTCGAACACACCGCGATCGACCTGCCAGTAGCCGAGCTGCCCGGCCCGCCGTTCCTCCATGCCCAGGTAGACGATGTGCAGCCGGTCACCGAGGTCGTCAAGCACCAGGCACGGCTCGCCGTGGTACGACCCGATGGGCCGCGATTCCCACAGCGCGTCGAGCTCACCTAGCCGGACCTGCTTGCGCCAGATCCCGCCGGGGGCGGGGGAGAAGCCGTGCTCTTCAGGCGGCGGGGGGGCGGCGAAGAGGGTGATGTCGCGGTCCGAAGGACCGACGGCGGCCTGGTAGGAGGCGCCTAGATACGACGCCATCAGCCGGTAACGCATGCCTCACCCCTCCCTCGCGGATCGCCGCCAGGCCAGCCCGTCGTACCGGGCGACCGGCTCCTCCCCGCTGTCTGCCAACCGGCAGAGGGTGGTGCCAACAGGTATCTGTATCGGCTCCAGGTAGAACTCAACCGGTTCAGCCGGGCCGCGTGACGTCACGGGGACGTATCCGTCGATCTCCCTGGCCTGCCAGCACAGGAAGTACATCTCGGTCATGTCGGGCTTAAAGTCCGACCCTTCGTAGCCTAGGCCCAGGGCATAGAACGCGTCTGCCGTGTTGCGGAACACCACGTCACGTACTCGGTGCACATATCCGGCGATCACGCCGCGCTGCCCGTTCATGTACGGGCCGACCATCCGCGGCGGTATAACCTTCCGCATGGGCGTGCCGGGAAGGATGCGCGCAGGCTGTGCAGACTCGCGTGACGCCGAACCCACGGATGCTCCTTCCCGCTAGCGCCGATACCTCTGGTCCGCACATCCGGTCTGGTCAGGAGGCCCTTACGTCGCCGCAGGTCACGAGGTTCCCATATCCGGCAATGTGCGCTCAACCGATTCTGCCGTGGAGATCGTGCAATAGCGGGCCTAAAGTGCACTTTCATGTCATTAATTACTCCCCGTAGCAGAGCGGCGACTGCTTGGCTACCAAAACGCCGGTAAAGTCGCTGCATGCCCATCAGCAGGCCCACGGGAGACATGGGTGACGCCGAGCCGGCCGTCCAGGCGGCGCTCGCCGCGTACGCCGACGGCACCGGCAGCGAGCACGCCGCGCTGACCGTGCTCGCGGCCGCCAGGCTGCTCGTCCCTGTCGTCGCCGTGCTGGCCGAGGCCGGCGAGGACGGCGCGGAGAAGGAAACCGAGATGGCGCTGCCGACGCTGATCGGCAACGACGGCCGCAAGGCGCTCATCGCGTTCACCGGCACCCAGGCTCTCCGGCGGTGGAAGGAAGACGCCCGCCCCGTCCCGGTGCCCGGCCGCAGCGTGTGGGCTGCGGCGCGCGCCGAGGCCGACGCGGCGGTGATCGACGTGGCAGGCCCGGTGCAGCTGGTCGTCGAGGGCGCCAGGCTCACCGCGCTCGCGAACGGCGAGCCGCCGCCGCTGCCGCACGAAGACCCGGACATCCGCGCCGAGATCGAGGCCGTCACCAGCGGCTTCACCCTCGAGCCCGGCGGCCGCGACGCCGACCTGACGGTTATCCTCGCGACAAGCGACATGGCCGAAGCCCGCGAAACGGCCAGCCAGATAGCGATGCGCCTAGCGCCCCGCCTCCGCCGCGGCATCGCCGTCCGCCCTCGCGCGTAGATCTGGGGTCAGCCTGTCGGCTCCCGGGCACCGGTGGACCGGGATGAAAGTGCCAGCGCGATCTTGCGGATCAGTTTCGCCGCGTGGTAGCCGACGACGACCGCGATGACAAGCGCTGTGGCCGGGTCGAGCCAGTACCAGCCGCCGGCGGCGAGAATGACCGCGCCGCTGACCGCAACGCCTGCGGCGGCAGCCGCGTCGGCGGCGGTGTCGAGGAGGACCGCCTTAATGTTCAGGTCTTCGCCGCCATCATCGTCATCGGCGCCGCCGCCTAGTACCAGCGCCCCGGCCAGCATGACGACAGCGGCGATGGCGCTGACGATCAGTACTGGCCGGCCCTCGACACGATGGGCACCCTCGGCCAGGTGCCAGGCCGCCGCCACCGCGATCGCGATGTTCAGGATCAGCAGCCACCCGGCGTTGACCAGGGCGGCGACGGTTGTGGCGTTGGCGTAGCCGCGCGGACGGGAGGCAAGCCAGATCGCCAGCAACGATACGCCGATCGCGGCGGCGTCCGCGAGATAATCAGCGCCCGCCGCGAAGACAGCCAGCGAATGCGCGGCCAGGCCCACGACCACGAGCGCCGTGACGAGGCCAAGGTTAAGCACCAGCACGACAGCCAGCCGCCAGGTACCGGACACAGCCCGATCGTATGAGCCCGTGCAGGCTCAATGTCGGCCACGCGGTCTCCCGCCGCGTCCGCGCGGGGCGCACGATCAAGAGCATGCGGCAGGCCGGGGCTTCGCCCGACCCCGCGCACCCGCGGCCTGGCCGCATCCATCAGTTGCGCACCGCAAAATGCCTGGTCATCGGTCGATTGTCGGTTACTGGCCCGGTTACGGTGGCCTCGTGCTGGACACTGGCTGGACCGAAGCCGTGGCCCTGGCAGCGGCATACCTGATCGCGACGATAACGACCCCGGTCGGCATATCGGGAGCGGTGCTGCTGCTGCCTTTCCAGGTCAGCGTGCTTGGCACGCCCAGCCCGTCGGTGACCCCGACGAACCTGCTGTACAACATCATCGCGACACCCGGGGCGCTGTACCGCTACTGGCGGCAGGGGCAGACCGGCGGACGGCTGGCCCTGGTGCTCATCGCCGGGACGCTACCCGGTGTCATCGCCGGGTCGGTCATCCGGGTGGAGCTGCTTCCCGGCCCGCGCGTCTTCGACCTGGTGGTCGCCGCCGTGCTGGTCCCGCTGGGCTGCTGGCTGGCGCTCACCCGGCCGCCCCGCGCCGATCAGCCGGACCCCAACGTCCGGCTGATCCCGGCCCCCGTGCTGGTGGTGCTGGCCACCGTTGTCGGGTGCGTGGGCGGGATCTACGGGATCGGCGGGGGCTCGATCCTGGCGCCGGTGCTGATCGGGTCGGGCCGCAAGCCGTCCGACGTCGCCCCCGCCGCGCTGGCCGCCACGCTCGTGACCTCCGTCGGCGGCGTGATCACGTTCACCATCTTGTCCCTGCACCAGCACATCCCGGTAGCTCCCGACTGGCCCACCGGCATCGCCCTAGGCGCGGGGGGCCTGGCCGGCGGCTATACCGGCGCCCGCATTCAGTCCCGGATGCCCGATAACCTGATCCGCCGTCTCGTCGGAATCCTCGTCATCGCTACCGGCGCCTATTACCTGTCCTCAGGACTGAGCTAACAGGCGTTAGACCCCGGTGCCATGAAGCGGGCAGCGGGGCTGGCGCCTCACCATTGAAGCCACCTACAGCCTCTAACGGTTCGCGCGTGCCCGGCGGCAACTGTCAAGGCCTGTGGACGGCAGCCGCGCCGACCCAGCGGTGATAGGCGTCGACGTCGACGTTGCTGCCGCACACGATGGTGACTACGTGCCGGCCGGCGAAGCGGTCACGGTCTTCGAGGATGGCCGCGATGCCGAGCGCGGCCGACGGTTCGACGACGAGACCAGCGTGCTTGAGGAGCATCTGCATGCCGGCGATGATCGACGCCTCGGAGACCAGGACGGCGTCATCGGCGACCAGGAGAAGATCGTCCAGGACGGCTGGGATGGGACGCCGACCGGCGACGCCGTCAGCGATGGTGCTGGTCGGGCCGGTGGTGATGACGCGCCGCTGGCGCCAGGAGCGTGTCATCGCCGGCGCGCCCGCCGGCTGGACGCAGATCACCTCGACTTCGGGCGCCCGGGCTTTCATCACATGGCCTACGCCGGTGGCCAGCGCACCGCCGCCGAGCGCAATCAGCACGGCGTCGAACGACGGCACGGTAGCTGTCATTTCCAGGCCGATGGTCGCCGCGCCTTCGCAGGTCTCGATGTCCAGGCTGTCTTCGACCAGCCGGATGCCGTCGTATCGCGCGAGGTCCGCCGCCCGCTCGCGAGCCATGTCGAAGTCGCCGTCCACCAGCTCCAGCCTGGCGTCCAGCGTCCGGATGCGGTCAAGCTTGGCCGCAGGCGCGAAGCGAGATGCCACGACGGTGACCTCGAGCCCCCGGCCGCGACCGGACCAGGCGAGCGCCTGGCCGAGGTTGCCCGCGCTGGCGCACACCACAGCTCGCGAGCCATTGCCGGCAAGCAGGCTCGCGATCACCTCGGTGCCGCGGGCCTTGAAGCTGCGAACCGGGTTCGCCGTCTCCAGCTTGATGCTCACTGTGCACCCGAGGCCAGGCTCCAGCGCCTCGCAGCGGTACAGCGGAGTGTCCAGGAAAACCGGGTCGATTACCCGGCGAGCCGCCCGGATCCGGGCGGTGGCGAGGCGCGTCTCCTGCACGGCACAGCAGCGTAGCGTCACCGGCGTGCCGATCGTGCAATCGGCAGGGCCTGCGGCGGGGCGGCGCTCTGCCTGGCTGACTGTAGGGTGAACAGCATGTTTCGGTGGCTGACCGCGGGCGAGTCGCACGGACGGGCGCTCGTGGCGATCTGCGATGGCGTCCCCGCGGGGGTGCGGATCACCAGCGGTGACGTGGCGGCGGCGCTCGCGCGGCGGCGCGCCGGGTACGGGCGCGGCGCGCGGATGAAGTTCGAGCAGGACGAGGTGGAGCTCACCGGCGGCGTGCGGCACGGCGTCACGCTGGGCGGGCCGGTCGCGATCCGGGTGGGCAACACCGAGTGGCCCAAGTGGGAGACGGTCATGGCGCCGGACCCGGTTGACGCCGGGGAACTGGCGGACCAGGCGCGCAACGCGCCGCTGACCAGGCCGCGGCCGGGGCACGCCGACCTCGCGGGCATGCAGAAGTTCGGGCACACCGACGCCAGGCCGATCCTCGAGCGGGCCAGCGCCAGGGAGACCGCGGCCAGGGTCGCGCTCGGCGAGGTCGCCAGGCGCCTGCTCGACCAGTCTCTCGGCGTGCGGATCGTGTCGCACGTGGTGGCGCTCGGCGCGGTGGTCGCGCCGGACGACGCGCCGCCGCCTGCACCGGAGGACCTGGCGCGGATCGACGAAGACCCGCTGCGGTGCGCCGACGCGGAGACGAGCGCCGCGATGATCGCCGAGGTCGACGCGGCGCGCAAGGACGGCGACACACTCGGCGGGGTGGTGGAGGTGCTCGTGTACGGGCTGCCGCCGGGACTCGGCAGCTTCACGCAGTGGGACCGGCGGCTCGACGCGCGGCTCGCCGGGGCGCTGATGTCGGTGCAGGCGATCAAGGGCGTGGAGTTCGGCGACGGGTTCGTGACCTCGGGCCGGCGCGGATCCGGCGCGCACGATGAGATCTTCCTCGCACCGGACGGGGTGCGCAGGCGGACGAACCGGGCCGGCGGCGTCGAGGGCGGCATGTCGACCGGTGACGTCCTGCGGGTGCGGGTGGCGATGAAGCCGATCTCCACCGTGCCGCGCGCGCTGGAGACCGTGGACGTGTCGACCGGCGAGCCCGCCAAGGCGATCAACCAGCGCAGCGACGTCACCGCGGT
>Ga0070698_100007802_pt1 | contig 11581 bp, 12 predicted proteins | sample KBSK1502metaG_FD_65477 | JGI IMG/M metagenome (GOLD analysis project Ga0070698, IMG submission 65477) | Corn, switchgrass and miscanthus rhizosphere microbial communities from Kellogg Biological Station, Michigan, USA - KBS K1-50-2 metaG | ecosystem: Host-associated > Plants > Roots >...
TCCTCTACGGCTTCATCCTGGTCGTCGCGATCGCGGCGACGGCCACCGCGCAGACCGGCCAGCACGGCAACCAGCCCAATCCGGTGGCGTTCGTCTTCGTCCCCATCTTCTTCTTCTGGATCGCCATCGCCGCCGTCGTTTCGATCGTCCTGTGGATCTTGGTGCCCGCGATCATCGAGTTCACCGACCGCAGGGGACTCGGCGGGGCCTTCGACATCCCCCGCATCGTGCGCGCGGTGACCAGCGATCCGCAGCCCAACCTCGCCGCGGCGGGGTTGCTCTTCGTCGCGTACATCATCGCCGGCATCGGCACGTACCTGTGCTGGGTCGGAGTGATCTTCACCGCGCCGTACGCGCTCACCGTCGCCGCCGGGATCCTGCGCTGGTACGAGGTCAGCGTGAAGCCTGAAGCTCTGCCGCCTCCCAGCGCGGCTTCAGCTCGCTGACGGCGGCGTCCACGGCGTCGATGAACTGCTGGATGTCGTCCTCATCCATCGGAGTCGACAACGCACCCATCGCGCGTGGCGCGATGAGCACGCCGTGGTTGACGAGGCTGAGGAACAGCTCGCGAGCGCGCTTCTGATCGGCCGTCGCTTTGGTGCGGTAATCGGTCACCGGCTGGTCGGTGAAGTGCAGAGCGAACATCGAGCCCGCGCCGTTGACCTGCACTTCGACGCCATGCGACGCGAACACCTCGGTCAACAGCTCGGTCACTCGCGCGCCCTTGCGGTTGAGCTCCGCGTAGACGTCTGGAGTCAGCTCGCGCATCGTGGCGAGCCCAGCCGCCATGCCGAGCGGATTGCCGTTGTAGGTGCCGCCCTGGGCGAGGCTGGGCTCGCGCCGCGGATCGAGCAGCTCCATCACGTCGGCGCGTCCTCCGAATGCCGCCACCGGCAGGCCGCCGCCGATGATCTTGCCCATCGTGGTGAGGTCCGGCGTCACTCCGTACAGCTGCTGCGCTCCGCCTGGCGCGACGCGCAGCGAGATGACCTCGTCGAAGATCAAGAGGATGCCAAGCTCCTGCGTGAGCTGGCGCAGTCGCTGGAGGAACTCCGGCGTCGCCGCGATCACGCCGCCCGCGCCGATGATCGGCTCGAGGATGACCGCGGCCAGCGACCCCGCCTCACGGCGGATGATCGCTTCTGCCGCTTCCGAGTTGTTGAACGGCAGCACCACCACCTGGTCGAGCGCCCACGCCGGCGTGCCAATCGAATCCGGCTGCGCGATGGGCGCCTCGGGCGGGCCCGCGGCATCGACGGCTGGGTGCGTGCTCACCTCCGCGTAGTCGTGGGTGCCGTGGTAGCCGCCCTCCATGCGCGCGATCTTCAGGCGCCCAGTGAAGGCGCGGGCCAGGCGCATGGCGAACATCGTCGCCTCGGTGCCTGAGTTGCAGAAGCGCACCGCGTCAAGGCTGGGCACCCGTTCGCACAGGAGAGTGGCGAGCTCGAGCTCGAGCGGGTTGGCCGCGGCGAATCCGGTGCCGCGCGCGGCCTGCCTGGCGATCGCCTCCACGACCCTGGGATGGGCGTGGCCGAGGATCATCGCCGTGTAGTTGCCGAGCATGTCGATGCGCTCGGTGCCGTCCGCATCCCACACGCGGCACCCCTCGCCGCGCTCGATGTACAGCGGATACGGATCGAAATACGTGGTCGTGCGAGTGGTGCCGCCGGGCATGACTGCGACAGCGCGCTCGTGCATTGCGCGGGAGGTCGGGGTGGTCCGGCGGTAGACCGACTCGGGATCGACCACGGGGCTACGATACCCTTGGCCGGGCGTGGAGCGGAGTGTGGAACCCCCTCGTAGAAAGGAGCTCGCCATGAGCATGACGACCGCCGAGCGCAGCGACATCACCGAGCACGAATCCGAGCAGGTCGAGCGCGCCAACGCGTCGGGCCGGACGCCGGTCGTTTTCATCCACGGCCTCTGGCTGCTGCCCAGCAGCTGGGACCGGTGGGGCGAGCTGTTCGAGGCCGCGGGCTACTCGGCCGTGAAACCCGGTTGGCCGGACGACCCCGAGACAGTAAGTGACGCCAAGGCGCATCCCGAGGTGTTCGCGGGCAAGAGCGTCGGCCAGGTCGCCGACTACGTCAGCGGAATCGTCAAGCGCCTCCACAAGAAGCCGGCCGTGATCGGCCACTCCTTCGGCGGGCTGCTCACGCAGATCATCGCCGGCCGCGGGCTCGCGGCGGTGTCCGTCGCGATCGATCCGGCGCCGTTCCGCGGCGTCCTGCCGCTGCCGATCTCGTCGTTGAAGGCCGCTTCGCCCGCGCTTGCCAATCCGCTGAACCGCAACAAAGCCATCCCGCTCACCTACGAGCAGTTCCGGTTCGCGTTTGCCAACGCGGTCAGCGAGGACGAGGCGAAGTCGCTGTACGAGACGTTTGCAGTTCCGGCCCCGGGCGCTCCGCTCTTCCAGGCCGCTGCCGCCAACCTGAACCCATGGACCGAGGTCAAGGTCGACACCAAGAACCCCGACCGGGGACCGCTGCTGATCCTCGACGGCGAGAAGGACAACACCGTCCCGTGGGCCATCGCCAACGCGTCCTACAAGCTGCAGAAGCGCAATCCGGGCGTGACCGAGATCCAAAAGATCGCGGGCCGCGGCCACGCGCTGACCATCGACAGCGGCTGGCACGAGGTGGCGGACACGGCACTGGCGTTCGTGAAGCGGTTCGCCTGACAGGCAGCACCGGCTCGACGCTCAGCCACCTCGAAGGTGGCCTGTCGGCCAAGCGATACGACGCCGACCGGCTGCTCGGGCTCGATCCGGTCGACCAGCGCCCACTGCTGGCGCGCTACGACCTGAATGCTGCCGCCGGCACGCTGACCCGCGAGTCGCTCGCTGCCCGACGGTCGGGCGGCCTGTGGCGCTGGCGCGAGCTGCTGCCGGTGCGGAGCTGGGATCACGTCACGTATCTCGGCGAGGGCGCGACGCCGCTGCAGGCGGCGCCGCGTGTCGCCGCGTGGCTTGGCCTGCAGGAGTTGCTGATCAAGCGGGAGAGCCTGAACCCAACCGGTTCGTTCAAGGCGCGCGGGATGGCGGTCGCGGTGAGCCGCGCGGTCGAGCTGGGAGTGACGCATCTCGTCGCGCCGTCGGCGGGCAACGCAGGCGGCGCGCTCGCCGCCTACGCGGCCGCGGCCGGACTCCGCGCCACCGTGGTCATGCCCGCCGACGCGCCCGAAGCGAACGTGGTCGAGGTGCTCGCCACGGGCGCGGACCTCGTCCTTCTCGACGGTCTCATCTCCGACTGCGGGCGCCTGGCGCGCATGATCGGCGAGTCGACGGGCGCGTTCGATCTCAGCACGCTGAAGGAGCCGTATCGCGTCGAAGGCAAGAAGACGATGGGCTTCGAGCTCGCCGAGCAGCTCGAGTGGAGGCTGCCCGACGCGATCGTCTACCCGACCGGAGGCGGCACCGGAATCGTCGGCATGTGGAAGGCCTTCGATGAGCTCCAGGCGATAGGGCTGATCGGCGCCGAGCGGCCGCGCGTCTACTCCGTCCAGGCGGAAGGATGCGCGCCGATCGTGCGTGCATTCCAGGCCGGCGCGCGGTTTGCGGAACCGTGGCGCGACGCGGCCACCGCGGCAGGCGGCCTGCGCGTGCCGAGTGCCGTCGGCGACTTCCTGATCCTCGACGCCATCCGTGCGTCTGGCGGTTCGGCGGTCGCGGTCGCGGACGCCGAGATGTTCGCGACGCAGCGGCGGCTCGGCGAGCTCGGTCTGGGCTACGTGAGCCTGGAGACCGCCGCCGCCGCGGCCGGGCTGGGCGCACTCATGGCATCGGGATCGACCTCCAGGAGCGACTCGATCGTGCTGTTCGACACCGGCGCCGGCTTCAAGTCGGAGGCGCCACGCCTGTCCAAACCCGCGCCGGTCCCCAACGACGAGTCGTACTGGCGGGAAAAGGTCGTGCCTTCCCTATGCGGAGCGGCGTAATGCCGCGACCGTCCACAGGATGCCGCGCCGGTCGAGCACCGGCGTGAGGCCGTGCCGCTCCGAGGTCTCGAAGATCCGGGAGGGCGGGTGGACGAAGATGTGGAACTCGCGCCGCGTCAGCCACAGCATCGCGTTGGCCAGTCCGAGCCCCATCCTCATCCACCAGCTGGCGCGCGGGAAGCTCATGACCAGAAGCCGGCCAGTGTGATCGGCCGCCGCGCCGGCGAGGCGCGGCATGTCCGGGTAGCAGCAGATGACGCGATTCATGATCACGAGGTCGGCCATGTCCACTTCGCCGCCGGCCTGCGCGAAATCCATCACGCGGCGCTCGACGCGATCGGCCAGCCCGGCCTCGCGCAGCAGATCTGCGGCGACCGCCTCATACGTCGGTGTCAGCTCGACGCTGACCGCGCGCGACGCGCCCGCCTTCAACAGCTCGATCTGGATCGCGCCGATGCCGCCACCGACCTCGAGCACCGTGCGGCCCTCGATGCCCTGGGCCTTCAAGAACTCGACGATGCGGCGCGACGTGCGGTCGAGGCCGCCGCGGCGGTATCGCCGGGCCTCCATGCGTGCGCTTCGCTCGCTGAAGATCCAGTGATAGCCTTTGGGCGAGCAGCAGTCGCCCAGGCTAGATCCACCCTCGACGCCGGAAGAGCCACAGCTGGATCGCCGTCGCGATCAGCATCGTGCCGATGCCGACGGCAAACGCCAGGTAGGGAGTCTCGAGGACCCCCGTCAGGTACGCGAAGTTCATGCCGTAGAAGCCGGTCAGGAAGCTCAGGGGCAGGAACAGGCTGGCCACGACCGTCAGCGCCTTGGTGGTCTGGTTGAGCCGGTTGGACACGGTCGACAGGTAGACGTCCATGGCGCTGGTCAGCAGGTCGCGGAGCGAGTCGACCGTCTCGTACTGGCGCACGATGTGGTCGAAGACGTCGCGGTAGTACAGCGTCATGTCCCCCTGCTGCAGGTGGATGCCGTGCGTGATGAGCGCCTGAAACACGTCGCGCTGGCCACCGAGGATCCGCCGCAGCTCGACCACCGAGTGCTTCAGGTGATAGATGCGGTCGAGCAGCTGCGAGGTGGCGGTGTCGACGATGTCGTCCTCGAGCTGGTCCACCGTATCGTCGAGCTTCTCGAGGGCGGGGAAGGTCGAGTCGACGAGAGCGTCGATGATCAAGTACGTCAGGAATGCGGGCTGGCCCTTGGTCAGCTGGGGGCTGGCGGCGATGCGGTCGTGGACACTGACGATCGCCGGCGAGTGCTCCTGGTGGACCGTGACGAGGAACGTCGGCCCGACGTAGAGGTGGTGCTCCAGCACATGCACCTGATCGTTCTCCCACAGCACCTGGAAGAGGACGACGAAGTTGTAGTCGGGATACTCGTCGACCTTCGGTCGCTGGTTCTGGTGCTTGATGTCCTCGATGGTCAGCGGGTGGAACTTGAACGTCCCCTCGAGCAGCCTGTAGTCGTCGTCGGTCGGCGCCTCGATGTCGAGCCAGAAGCCAAGGTGATGGGACTCTTCGAAGCAAGCGACTACGTCGTCGGTCGCCGTCGACGCCTGCTTGCCCTCGGTCGTGATGAGGGTCCTCACGGCCGCTTCACTCCTGACACAGCGGCGGCCAGGCCAAGCGTGACGTAGGTCGCAGCGGCGAAGCGGCCCGTGCGCCGCTGGGCGACGCGGCTGCGCAAGAAGCGTTGCGCCACCGCGGACGCGGTGAGCACGTAGCAGGTGTCGACGGCTATCGCGACCGCGACGTAGATCACGCCCAGCACCAAGACCTGCGGCGCGATTGGACGCGTCGCGTCGAGAAACTGGGGCATGAACGCGACAAAGAACACCGCGACCTTGGGATTGACCAGCTGTGTCACGACTCCCTGCACGAAGATGCGACCCAGCCGCGCGCGCTGCGGGGTGGCGACCTCCTCGGCGTGCCGCCAGCGCTGGACGCCGAGATAGATGAGGTAGGCGGCGCCCCCGAAGCGGAGGACCTCGAGCGCCGACGCAGAGGCGGCCAGGAGCGCCGCGACGCCTGCGGCGGCGGCCGCGAGCCACACGACCTCGCCGGACTCGATCGCGAACATGGAGACGAAGCCTGCCCGCCGGCCCTGGGCCAGGCTGCGGGCGGTGACGTACAGCACTCCAGGGCCGGGCGACACGGTGAGGAGGAAGGTCGCGATCGCGAAGAAGACAAGCGTCATGGCCGGATCTCCGTGGCAGGATCCCGGCCGGCGACCAGGAAGATCGCGGCCAGGGCGATGGCCAGGAGGGGCAGCCCGTAGTCGAGGACAGGTCCCTGCGTGAACACAAGCCGCAGGACCGCGGACCCCACGACATAGGTCCCGCCGAGCACGAGGGCGATGCGCAGCCTGCGTCCCACCAAGCGCATCTGCCGGCGCAGCCCGCCCGGCCGCAGCGACAAGACGCTCGCGCTGATCACTAAAAGGAGGAACAGCCCAAGGACAAAGGCGCGCACTGCATCAGTGTGCCGTTTTGCGCAAATCGGGGCTATTGAGTCGGTGCGGCGGCACCGTGTGCCCGAGTGACGGTCTTACGGCCGCGCGATATGCGGCTTTTCTCCGCCCGCCACGTGCAGGACGCCGACGAGCACGGCGGCCACGATCACGGCCCCCAGATAGGCGATGACGAGGCCGGTGAGGTAAAGCCCGAACACGAGGGACAGCACCAGACCGCCCACCATCGCTCCGACGGCGCCGACGACCATGTCCCAGAAGATGCCGTAGCCGGGGCCGACCATCACCTTGCCGGCCAGCCACCCGATGGCCACGCCGGCCAGCAGGAACCCAATCAGATGCATGCGCGCCACCTCCAGAGCAGAGTGAGAGGCCGAAAGAGATAACGGTCTGGGCCCGCCGTCTACCCGGACAGCGCCACCCCACTCTGCGGCATCGTACGTGCTGACGCACCGACGGCTCTCCGAACGATCGCCACCACCGAGGCCGGGTCACCGAGCACATCGGAAGCGGTGAAGCGCAGCACGACGAAGCCCGCCTCGATGAGGCGATTCTGCCGGCGGTTGTCAGCCGCCAATGTGTTGCGATGCGTCCCGCCGTCGAACTCGATGATGAGGCGGTGGTCAGGGTAGTAGAGATCGACTCTGCCCAGAAACGAGGCTTCATTTCCGACGGAGACCTGGACCCTCGGTCTCGGGAGGCCGGCGAGAACAAGAAGCAGGCGAAGGCGAGTCTCCATCGGGCTTTCGGATCGTGGTTCCGCAAGCTCGATGGCGCGTCGCAGCCTGGCGACCCCGCGAGTTCCACGATGCACCTCGGCCCAATGCTCGACCTGTTCCATGCGGACCAAACGCATGTGAAGCGCCCGATCGAGTACCACGACGGCTTCGACTAGCGGGAGACGACAACCAAGGTCCGCGACGGTACGTAGCGCCGACGTCGTGCGCAGCCCCCTGCGAATAACTACTTCGTCTGCAGCAAGCTGCGCGCGCCGTATCGAAAGCCCGGCGAATCGCGAGGTCGAAGCGAGCGTGACTTCGATTGAGCTGCAGAGCGTGTCCTCGATGCCGTGAAGCCAAGAAGCAGTGCGTCCGGAGAAGGCGGCTTCCTTGGGGAGGCGCTGCATCGCCGCGCTGAGCCTGACCATAGGAGATTCCGCGATTTCGCGGAATGCGTAGAGGCCGCCGCCGAGGCGTATCCAGATGGGTCCACGCAACCCGTGCTTCGACACGCCGAGCCGGACGGCCTCGGAGAAGTGAAACACCCGGCTCTTCAGCTCGGCAGGAATGAGCGGCCGTCGCGCCATGCAGCCACCTTCGCCGCTTCGCCGCCATCAAACAACCCTGCTTGTTAACGAGATCGCCGCCAGTCGCCCTAACTGGTTCGCCATAGGGCCACTGCAGGCAACCTCGGCCAAACCCCGCCCTCCCCAAGTGGTCATGACCACCGAAAAGTGGTATTGACCACTTGCCCAACTTGTGATTAAATGCTCGGCGTGGATCGGGCGGCTGGGCAGTACCACTTGGGGAAGGCGTGAGCAAGCAGGAGGAGACGCGCGACCGCGTCCTCGACCTGATCGAGGACCTGGCCGTCGGTCAGGCCATCCCCGCCGAGCGCCAGCTCGCGACCAACCTGGGCGTGTCGCGCCTGACGCTGCGCGCGGCCCTGGACGAGCTCGTCCGCGACGGCTACCTCGACCGTCGCCACGGCAGCGGCACGTACGTGACCGAGCCCAAGATCGCCCAGCCGCTGACCCTCACGTCGTTCAGCGAGGACATGCGCCTCCGGGGCATGACGGCCGGCAGCCGGACGCTGGAGCTCACGATCGCGCTCGCCGGAGCGCGCCTGGGCCACCGCCTGGGCGTGTCCCCCGAGGCGCGGCTCGTGCGCGTCAAGCGCCTGCGCCTCGCCGACAACATCCCGATGGCGATGGAGCTGCTTCACGTGCCTGAGCAGCTGGTGCCCGGGCTCACGCGGGCTGACTTCGAAGGCCACTCCTTCTACGAGCTGCTCCGCGAGCGATACGGCATCACCATCGCGTCCGGCAGCCAGTCGATCGAGCCCACCGTCACCAACGAGGAAGAGTCCGAGGTGCTCGGGGTGCCTCTCCATACACCAGCTTTTCTGTTCGAGCGGACGACCGTCTCCGAGTCAGGGCGGACTGTCGAGTTCGTTCGCTCCATCTATCGCGGCGACCGTTATCGCCTGGTCGCCGACCTCGTGCCACAGCGAAGCCGCAACGGGCGCTCGGCCGGCGCCACGGGCGACTTGCCGGCGGCGGCGAGGGCACGTCGAGGCGACCAGCAACCCGGCGCCATGGCGCCACTTTCACCTCATAGGGGGAAATTGCCTAGATGAAACCAAGGAAGGCATGGTTCAGCGTCATCGGGCTGGCCGCGGCCGTCGTGGTCGCAGCCTGTGGCGGCTCCAGCCCGCAGTCGACCAACCCGGCTGACGAGACCGGGACACTCACCATCTGGCTGATGAACGGCAGCGCTCCGCAGAGCGTCGTCGACGGCGTGAACGCCGACTTCAAGGCCAAGTATCCAAACGTGACCGTCAACGTCGAGATCCAGCAGTGGGGTGAGATCGGCACCAAGCTGGACACCGCGTTCGCCGGCAGCACGCCGCCGGACGTGGTTGAGCTTGGCAACACGTTGGTGGCCAAATACGCCGCGGCCGGGGCGTTGGAAGACATCAGCGGCAAGAAGTCGACGTTCGACAACTCCGGCACGTGGCTGCAGTCCCTGACAGACTCGTGCACGCTCACCGGCAAGCTCTACTGCGTGCCGTACTACGCGGGCAGCCGCGCCATCATCTATCGCAAGGACTTCTTCGACGCAGCCGGCGTCCAGCCGCCGACGAGCATGGACCAGCTGCTGACCGTGGGCCAGAAGCTGATGCAGGCGCACAGCTCCGACCCGAACTTCTCGGCCCTGTACTTCCCTGGCAAGTACTGGTACGCCGCGCTTCCCTTCATCTGGGACTTCGGCGGCGACATCGCCACCCAGTCGGGTGGCAAGTGGCAGGGCTCGCTCAACTCGTCCAGCTCGCAGCAAGGGCTGACCCAGCTGAACACGCTGGTGACAGCGCTCTCGCGCGCCGACAAGACCGGGGATGAGGCCAAGCAGGACGACGCGTTCGCCCAGGGCCACATCGCGATGATCATCGCAAACGGCTGGGAGGTCGGCGTCATCACCGGCAAGGACAAGACCCTGACGGACAAGCTTGGCGCCTTCCCAATCCCGAGCCACAACCCAGGCCAGACCGCCCCGGTGTTCCTTGGTGGCTCCGACTTCGGCGCCGCGGCCAAGAGCAAGCACCTTTCGGCGGCCAACGCGTGGATCCAGATGTTCACCGACAGCAAGAACATGTCGCAGATGGCGACGGTTGGCGGCGTCATTCCCAACACCACGTCGCTCCTGGGCCTGGGCACAGGGCTGAACGGCGTCTTCTACAGCGCGGCCAAGAACAGCAAGTTCGTCCCGAACTCGCCGAACTGGGCCAGCGTCGAGAACGCGAACGTGCTTCCCGACATGCTGGTCAAGATATTCACCAAGCAGCAGGGCATTCCTGACGCGACCGCCGCGGCCAGCGGCAGGATCACCACGATTCTGAGCGGCGGCGGCTAGAACTCAACAGACAGGGGGCTGGTTCGATGGCGACGGCGATAGCGGCTGACCTCGAACCGGCCTCCACCCGTACCCCGCGCATCCCGACCAGGCTGCTGCCCTACGCCCTGATCAGCCCGAGCGTGATCGTGATCGGCGGCATCCTGGCTTTTCCACTCGGGATGCTGGTGTGGCTCTCGTTGCAGCACTACGGCCTGCGCGAGCTCATCGCCCACTCGGGCGAGTGGGTCGGGGCGCAGAACTTCCAGACCATCCTGGCCGACCCGCTCTTCCACCAGGTGGTCCTGCGCTCGCTCATCTTCACCTTCACATGCGTCGCCCTCACGCTTGTGCTCAGCACGCTCATCGCGCTCCTGCTGCTCAAGGTGCGGCAGGGGGTCCGCATCATTGTCATGAGCGCGCTGGTCTTCGTCTGGGCGACGCCGGTGATCGTGACCGTCGACATCTGGCAGTGGATGTTCGACTACGAGTTCGGCGTCATCAACTGGGTCCTGACCCAGCTCCACGTCGGCAACTTCATCCACCACAACTGGTTCGACAATCCGGCGCAGGGGTTGGGGGTGCTTGTCCTGGTGGTCGTCTGGGGCGCGATCCCGTTCGTCACGATCACCCTCTACGCAGCGCTTCTCCAGGTGCCAGGCGAGGTGATCGACGCGGCGCACGTCGACGGGGCTGGCGCCTGGCAGAGGTTCCGGTTCGTCACCGCGCCGATCCTCAAGCCAGTCTTCCTGATCGTGACCACCCTGTCCACCATCTGGGATTTCGGCGTGTTCATCCAGATCTACGTTCTCCTGAACCAGCGGCCGAGCAGCGACTACTTCACGATCGCGATCTATTCCTACCGCGAGTCGTTCGGTGTCACCCAGTACGGCCTCGGCGCGGCGATCGCCGTCGTGATGGTGGCGATCTTGCTGGTGGTCTCGGTCTTCTACGTGAGGGAGACGATCAAGCAGGCGGAGATAGCATGATCGCGCCCGGCACGGCTCAAGGCGTGCTGAGAAGCCGGTCGCGCGCTGCGACCGAGGCCGAGGTTCGCGTCAACCTCTGGCAGCGCGCAAAGCAGCTCCTGTTCGACGCGACCGGCCTCGCCGTGGCGGCCGTGATGCTTTTCCCGATCTACTGGATGGTCGCCACCGCCTTCAAGCCAGGCAAGGACATCCTCACCCTGGTGCCGAAATGGTTCCCCTCTCCGCTCACCCTGCAGAACTTCCAGGACGCAATCTCGAGACCGTATTTCGTGGACGACGTGAAGAACAGCCTGATCATCGTCGGCGTGATGCTCGTGCTGGCTAGCGCCATCGCGTTCCTCGCCGCTCTGGCCACCGCCCGCTTCGGATTCAAGGGACGGACCGCGTTCCTGGTGATGATCATCGCCGTGCAGATGGTGCCGTTGATCGCCCTGATCATCCCGCTGTACCTGATGCTCGACGCGGTCAATCAAACCGACTCACTCGCGGGTGTCATCGCCGTCTACCTCGCCCTCGTGCTGCCTTTCATGGTCTGGACCCTTCGCGGGTTCGTGGCCAACATCCCCGTGG
>Ga0070698_100007803_pt1 | contig 11580 bp, 8 predicted proteins | sample KBSK1502metaG_FD_65477 | JGI IMG/M metagenome (GOLD analysis project Ga0070698, IMG submission 65477) | Corn, switchgrass and miscanthus rhizosphere microbial communities from Kellogg Biological Station, Michigan, USA - KBS K1-50-2 metaG | ecosystem: Host-associated > Plants > Roots >...
AGACTCAGAAAATTGAAGCTCTGCAGGATGATGGAAAATCTATCGTTCTTCGGTTTAACGGAGTAACCCCGGAAGGGAACGCTATAATTGCTAAGGTCCGCCAGGCCGGAGCTCTCGATTTCGAGCGGAACATGTATGAGGAAGTGCTTCCTCACATCCCCATCCGCACGCTGCGCTACTACGGATTTGTGAGCGAGCCGGATAGCCAGTCGGATTGGCTGTTTATCGAAGACGCCGGAAACCGAAGATATTCGCCATTATTCGACGCGCATTGCGTCCTCGCCAGTCAGTGGCTGGGATTGCTGCACAGTCACAGGCCACGCGCTGCAGTCAAGTGGCTTCTCAGCCGAGATCGCGGGCTGGCATACCACGGTAGGGCCTTAAGGCTTGCCCGAGAAAGAATGACAAACTACCTTCGCCGACCGCTAGACAAGCGCCACGCGCCTATGTTGGATAGAGTTCTTTGCCACTTCGATCTGCTGGAATCACGGTGGCGCACGGTAGAGCAAGCTTGCGAACGCATCCCGCAAGGAATCGTACACGCTGATTTTAAGGAAGGGAATATTCGCATTGGGCGTAACCATGGCAGTCTGGTGATTCTGGTCTGCGATTGGGAATCGGCGGGCTGGGGCGTTCCTATAGTGGATTTGGCTCAATTTCTGGCTTCGGACACTTCGTTGTCGGCGAACCCTTCTCTTACGGCTTACTGGGAGTTGGTACAGCATCGCTGGCCAGGCTTTGACATTCGCGAACTCGAACACGTCGCTAATTTGGGTACGATCTGGCGCGCTCTCAGAGGCATTTCTTGGGGAGCCGCCTGGCTCGAGCACGAATGGGTTCAGGATGGGGTGAACCAAATCGAATGGTATCTGCCGATATTCCGTGAGGCCATCGCAAAAGCCGGCTGGAAGTGCTAAGCGCGACAGCAGCGGCTGAATTATTGGGGATGACTGGAGTTCCGCTTGAGCGAAGCTTCTGAACTAGGCGGAGAGGCTTTCCAACCGAGAGCATCGAGGCGGATTCTCGTGATCAGTCCCCACCCCGACGACGAATCAGTCGGTTGCGGGGGTACCTTGCGCAAGCACGCTGTGGAGGGCGACGCGATCCGCGTCATTTTCGTCACCTCTGGCGAGAAGGGCGGGCGCAGACGCCCTCCGGAAGAGGCCGCTCAAGTTCGTGAGCAGGAGGCCCGGGCGGCAGCCAAGATTCTCGGCATCGCCGAAGTCGAGTTCTGGCGGCAACCGGACGGAGCGGTCCACGCGAGCCCACAATTGGTGGAACGGCTGCGCCAAGCGATCGAAGCTTGGAAGCCCCAACTTATCTACGTAACGCACGATCGCGAAATGCATCCCGATCACCGCGCGAGCGCGCGGCTGGTTCGGTGCACCTTGGCAGATTTACCGCCCGGAGCGCGCCCCGTTGTGAGAATGTACGAGGTTTGGACGCCGATGCGGATGATGCATCGGATAGTAGATATTACGCCTTATATTGATGTGAAGATTGCTGCGATCCGCGCTCACCAGAGTCAATGCGAGGTGATGCGTTTTGACGAGGCGTTGCCCGCATTGAATCGTTATCGGGGTGAAATGCACAGTGGCTGGCCTCCGGCCCGGTACGCCGAGATTTTCACGGAGCCGCGGCTGCCTCACGTAAGGGCCGAGCCCAGGATAGACAATTGAGATGGAAGCACTCTACCGGACTGGTGAAATCCCGTTGGCGAGCATAATCGTCAACAACTACAACTATGGCCGCTTCCTAGCGGAAGCGATCGATAGCGCGCTTGCACAAACGTATCCGCGCGTAGAGGTCATCGTCGCAGACGATGGTTCGACCGACGATTCACGGGACATCATCTCGGCCTATGGCGACCGAATCATCCCCGTGTTGAAAGAAAATGGCGGTCAGGCTTCGGCTTTCAATACAGGCTTCGCTACCAGCCGCGGGCAGACTATTTTTTTCCTGGATTCGGATGACGTGCTGCTTCCTACCGCATTGGAGCATGCCGCACCGATCTTTCGTGACCCGGATGTCGTAAAGGTGCACTGGCCACTTTGGGAGATCGACGCGGAGGGGAAGAGGACGGGCGATCTTACGCCAACAGGTGAACTGGCAGAAGGAGAGCTACGGGAACTTGCAGTACGGGAAGGCCCAATCAATCATGTGAACCCACCGACTAGTGGAAATGGGTGGTCGCGCCGATTTCTCGAGAGTGTCCTCCCTATGCCCGAGGCGGAGTGGAAAATTTGCGCCGACGTGTGCCTGATGGAGCTGGCGCCCTTTTCCGGACGGATAGGAAAGATTCCGGAGCCGCAAGCACTATACCGCTTGCATGGCCAAAACAATTACTCGGCCAGATCGTTCGACGAACGCTTGAAGCACGGCTTAGAGCTGCACGACTCTCTCCGTGCTGCGGCGAGCAAATACTGCCGAGATGCGGGTATTACAGTGGATATCGAACTTTGGCGGCAAAAATCGTGGTTCCACCGACTACACAAGGCCACGGAGGAGATCGCCAGTCTCGTTTCCGCCAACGAGGCGTTCGTATTGGTCGACCAGGACGAATGGGGGATGAGAGCCGAGAACAGTCGCCTCCCGATCCCATTTTTAGAGCGTTACGGCAAATATTGGGGAAGTCCTCCGAACGACGAGGTAGCAATTCGAGAGTTGGAGAGGCTGCGTCAGTCCGGAGCTAAGTTCATGGTGTTCGCCTGGCCGGCCTTCTGGTGGCTCGAACACTATGCGAGCTTGCATCGATACATGCGCAACAACTACCCATGCATAATGGAGAACGAACGGGTGGTTGTTTTTGATCTCGGTCGCTCAGTATCGGGAGCTGTTCGACAAAGCCATGCCGTACCAGAATAGGAAATGCGCGAACCCCGAAAGAATGAGGGACCACCCTGCTGTGAAGGCTTTGAGAGAGGTGGGCCTGGCTCGAGATCTGCCTATATCCATCGAGAGACTTTGTACCCTAAAAGGGAAAGGCAGTGTTTATCGGCTTTGCGGAGTCGGGGCTTCCTTGGTATCCATTATTGCGAAATGTGGCCCACGTGACCGTATGCTCGTCGAGCGCTTTGCGTATCAGGAGATGTTGCCCCAGATCGGCCTCACAAGATTAGAGTGCTACGGATTCTTCGAAGACGAGAATAAGGAAGATGAAGATGGTGAATGCTGGCTCCTTCTAGAAGATGCCTGCGGAGAAAAATATTCGGAATCAAGGCCCAGCCACGTTGCTCTAGCTTCGGAGTGGACAGCGAGGCTGCATGTCAAAACGGCCGCTCGACATTTGGGCGCCCATCTACCCAACCACGGAAAGGGTTATTATCTCGAGAACTTGGTGGAAGCGGGTCGAATAATTTTGGAAGCGCGCGAGATTCGCAGGTTTTCTGCCAAGAATGCATTACTGCTGGAAACCATTGCCAGCCACTGTGATGCCTTGGGATCCCATTGGAATGAGATATGGCGCTTCTGTGATGCATTCCCGAAGTGCCTGCTCCATGGTGACCTCATCAACAAGAACATGATGATCCGCATGCTGGCGGGCCGCCCCGCGCTTTACGTGATGGATTGGGAATGCGCAAGCTGGAGTGTTCCGGTGGAAGACATTGCGGGATTGGACATGGCCATCTACTGGCCTATCGTACGGGAGATTTGGCCGCAGCTCGACTTGGAAACCGCACAACGCGCCGCGCACATGGGATCGATCATGAAATACTCCGCCTGGATCCATGGGTATAGCCTCGGTCTGCTTTGCGACAATGAAGACATAGAGGATACCTTTGAGGATTTGCGCTACTGCGAAGACAAACTGGCCACTGCGCGCCGGGAGGCGGGATGGTGAGCGGTTTGCGAGAGAGCTTTCCGTTTGTGTTGCCCGTCATAGGCGTCGGATAGGAGCCAGATTCAAAGCCGGCGATGGCCCAAACGATGTCGCCCCGCCTTGGGATAAGGCTTGTCTCTGCAGGCCAAGTGCGGGATCTCGGGGACGACCCAACGGTTTCGCGAAAGGACGGCCAGAGTCGTGACGGACTTCTGGCGCAGAAGATTGCGGTGATGGATTATGAACACAGCACAGCCTTTGGTCTACGTCACAACACCCGTTTATAACGGTGAAGCCTTTCTGCACGAATGTATCGAAAGCGTTTTGGCGCAAATCTATTCGAACTGGGTATATACAATCGTTAATAATTGCAGCACTGATCGGACTTTACAGATTGCGGAACAGTATGCTGAGAGAGACTGCCGAATTCGGATTCACAACAATGAGAATTTTCTGCGGGTCATAGACAATCACAATTTGGCGTACAGTCTGATGCCGCCCGAAAGCAAGTATTGCAAACCATTGATGGCGGATGACTGGCTTTATCCGGAATGTCTTAGCAAGATGGTGCGCATCGCCGAGCAAGAACCTTCTATCGGCCTCGTTTGCGCCTGCGCGTTCGACGGAAAGCATATGGAAGGAGAAGGCCTGCCATCTCCTGGCACACTTGCACACGGCCGTGATATTTGCCGCGCCGCACTCTTAGAAGGAAGACACGTCTTCGGCTCACCCACCTGGCAACTATTTCGAGCCGACCTGATTCGCAAGCGCCAGCCATTTTATGCTTCCTCCAACCTGCACAGTGACGTTGACGCATGTCTCGATATCCTTCAGGAGTCGGATTTCGGATTCGTCGATGATGTATTGACGTTTAATCGCACACATGAAGGTAGCATCACATCGCAGGTGAAAACTCTCGAGAGTATCTTCGTAGGAAAGCTAGCCGCGACAGTCAAGTTCGGCCCCGTTTATCTCAATGACACGGAGCTCAACGAGAGGCTCAAAAGCCAGTTCGATCAATACTATCAAATTTTAGCAAAGCACTTTCTTCGTGTCCGGGGACCGCAATTCTGGAATTTTCACCGGACAAAATTGCGGGAACTGGGCTATTCCATCGACAAACGCCGGCTACTCAAGGCAGTGTGGTACGAACTGTTCTGGCTATACCGTCTCTACTGGGCGAAGCGAACAATCAGCGCGATCGTACCACCCGGTGATAGCTTCATTCTGGTCGATCAGGAGGAATGGGGAGAGGACGATTTCATCGCAGGGCGCCGCCGATTCCGGTTCTTGGAACGAAATGGCCAGTACTGGGGCATGCCAGAGGATGACGCCGCAGCCATCCGTGAATTGAAACGGCTGCGTCTAGAAGGAGCTCGGTACATCGTGTTCGCGTGGCCGGCTTTCTGGTGGCTCGGGCATTATTCAGAACTACGACGGCATCTCGATGCGAAATTTCCATGTGTGGCGGAGACCGATCACGTTATTGCCTATAATCTTAGCGGCGGTTAAAAAATGATAAGTTATGTATATACCGAAGAACGTAAATCCAACCCTAGAGATAATCAAGAGGTTACCTTCTACACGATCGGAGACAGTCGTTTTTTTCTTGGCGTAGTAGGTCTACTAAATTCGCTGCGGCTAACGGGCCATTACGATCGTGTGGTTGTACTTGATTGCGGATTCACGCCAGCCCAGCGAGACATGCTGAAGTCGCATTGCACTCTCTTTGAGATGCCACGCGAGCGAGTGAATAACCCTCAGCAGTACAAGCCATTTCCCTACCTCCTGAATCCGCGCGGCACAATTGTGATTATTGATGGCGATATGATTGTCACGCGATCCCTGAAAGACATCATCGCCCTCGGTGCGCAAGGAAAGATTTGTGTTTATCCCAATCCTGAATACAACCGCTGGTTTGCGGAATGGAAGCAATTGTTCGATCTGTCTTGTGAGCCTCGTCGACAGATCTATGTGGCCAGCGGATTTGTGTGCTTTTCAATCTTGCACTGGCCTGACCTTCTTGAACGCTGGTGGCAATCGTGCGAAAGAATTTTTTCACACCCCACTCTTTACGAAGGCGCTCCGAACTCAAATCCAACGGCTCAATCTGACCAAGATGCGTTGAACGCAGTGTTGATGTCAGACATACCGTGGGGCGGCCTATCTTTACAACCCGCAGCAGACGTAGCATTCGACCGCTATAAGCTAGTGCACGTACGAGTTGTTGATATACGCACACTGTCGTGCACCATGGATGGGCACGCTCCGGTGTTGATTCACAACAGCGGGTTGCCCAAACTGTGGGAGCGTCAAGCTTGGGTGAAGCTCGAATTCGATAATGTGTATGTTCGTCTGCTTCGTCGATTGCTAACCGGAACCGATGTCGCACTCAGAATTAGTCAGCCTGAACTTCCAATTTGGCTTCGGTCAGGCGTTGTGTCGCGGATATGCACCGGTGGAATGGGTTTGTTCCGAAAATTGCAATCCTTTCCTTCCACTGCGAGATCACTGCGGTGGCAGCACCGTGTTTCCCGAGCAACACAAAGAATCATCGAACTCGTGCCATTGGGTGCTAGTTTCATTCTAGTGGATGATGATCAATGGGAGACACGCGAGTTAGTAGTTGGGCGGCGCCGAATCCCGTTTGTGGAACGTTATGGACACTATTGGGGACAACCCGGAGACGACAATACTGCTATCCGGGAGTTGGAGCGGCTGCGGCTAACGGGTGCCAGCCACATCGCGTTTGCCTGGCCAGCCTTTTGGTGGCTTGACCATTACACCGGTTTCCGCACCTATCTTGAATCTGAGTTCCATTGCGTCCTGAAGAACGACGATCTGGTGATTTTCGATCTCACACGGTCGCTGGGAGCGTGCAGACGTAAGTTATCTAGAGAGCGGCCTGACTTGGTGACTGCAGCGGAAGCGATTGCGACGGCCGATTTGGATTCTTCGAAAGGCGGGCGCCGGGGCCGCGCTGGCGCAGTTGTTTTCAGAAGTTTTCCGGGCTGATTCGACCGCTTGCTGAGCGAGACAAGTCCTACCTTAGTTTGTCTACAGACTTTGTCGCATTTATTGGTGTGTGAGGTGCTCAGCCCCGTGAGCCGAGCGGAACTGCCCTCGAGCACGCTGATGTCGCTTCGCTCGCTTCCTGCCGGCGATTTTCCACTACGCTTCACGCCGTAGGCTCGAAAAATTGCGAAGCGGCGTCCCCCAAAAAATACTACCGATAGCGTTTAGGTATATCCATTAGGACGTAACGCTCGATGAGTCTTTCGATCTCCGGTGTTCGCACACCAGAGGCCAAATCTTCCTGCACATCCAAAGATAAGTCGATCATCTCCGGCAAGTACGCCTTACACTCTGCATGATCCTGCTCATAGAAAGTTGACGGGAAGACGCGTCGCAGGCAAATCCTCCCGGAACAGTCTCGTTGGTGTTCAGTATAGAGTGGGTTGAACCCCAGTACTCCTTCACCGTGGGGCCAATTCTGGAAAAGTCCATAATCTTCGAAGACTTCGTTCCTATGGGAAACCACCAATGACAACAATGGTTCGTGCGCCAGGTCCGCCAAATCCGCCTGGTGACCCAGAGGCGGACCTTCTTTTTGCAAGTACCGGGACAGGACCGTCCTATCCGCAACCAAGCGATGCGGCGTTTTTGTTACCAACTGGTGGTAGCCCTCGGGGGGCAGCGGGAGACCATCATGAGGCAACCTCACGTTCGCGTTGTGGACCCACACCATCATGAAAAAACCGTCATCGCGTGTAAGTCGTTCCAATTCACGAGCACAGATCATCTTGTTTTCAAAATAGTGAAAGGCATCCGAGCAAAGCACTACGGCAAACGCGCCATCTGGAAAAGGCAACGACTCGTCATTATCGCAGCATATGTATTGTGCCTCGGGCGCGACCCAGCGTTTGGCGACATACGCTTCCAAGAAAGATTTGTTCGCACCGATGACGAGTTCTCCATTGGCTTGCCTCAGAAGGCTGCGAGTGATGTGACCGCAGCCGCATGCCAAATCTAGGATCGGTTTATTCGGGCGGCGAATGATACTCGCAAACGAGAGGGCCACTAAGTGACGTGGTTGCCCGAACCGGTAGAAGAAATAGTCATAGTTGTCCTTCTGATTTCTGAAGAAGTGCGCCAACAGATCACGAGCCGTGACTGGTGTCCCATCATTTGCCAGCATAGCTTGTGCCTGTCTTGTCCAGCTCTGAAGCGCAGTCGTAGTCGGACGTCCAAAAAGATGTCTTTTGGTAATGGCGAGTAATGCTTTCGAGCACTCGCCAGTCTCAATGAAAGTAATTAATTCATCGGTGTTTCTCTTCAGGACCGGAATGCCAGCGACAACCGGGTAATGGCCACAATAGCAATTCAGGATGCCGTATTCTAGTTCAGGTGCAGCGCGATCAGCTCTGGATACGGTAAGATCCCCGCCACAAAACGGACATTTTAGCCATTCCAATAACCGTGTGTTCATCCACGACAAGTTTATACCATCGCTGGCCGAGCCGATTCTTCTGATCCAATGGGCTTCCTGCGTTTGGCAATTAAGTCCGGTACGATCTGTTATGACTGACATAATGCGCCAGCTTCCCCACAACGGGTGCATTCCGCAGCCTCGCAAAGCGCGCTCTATACCGCGAATACACTCGGCCCAGTTTGGGGACCCGGCAGGAAAATGGTTACGGTCGGGGCTTTTTCGCTCATCGCTAACCTCGGAAATACTACTCGCGCGATAGCTTATGGCTTGCTCTGACCCGGTAGAATTTGACTCATTAGACTCTCCAAGGAGATGGCATGAAGAAGCAGAAGGGCTTTTCGCTTATTGAGTTGCTGATCGTCGTGGCCATCATCCTGATCATCGCGGCCATCGCAATTCCGAACCTCCTCCGCTCGAAGATCGCAGCTAACGAGGCTTCGGCGGGTTCTATCCGTTCCATCGTCACGGCAGAGATTTCCTATTCCACGGCCTACGGTGTCGGCTATCCGGCTGCCCTGGGTAACCTCGGTGGTGCTCTGCCCTGCACTCTGTCAGCAGCTACGGCGTGTCTGATCGACCCGCTTCTGTCGGGCGGCGTGAGGAGCGGCTACAACCTTGCAGCCGCGGGCGGCGGTGTAAACAACTCCCAGTTCGTGGCTTCGGCAGTCGCTATCACGCTGAACGTGACGGGAACCAGTACGTTCTGCGCTTCCGAAGATGGCGTAGCCCGTAAGGATCCGACTGGTCCGGCTGCTCCGGGGACCTCGGCTGCCTGCCAGGCCTTCCCGGCCATGAACTCCAACAACTAACTATTGTTTCCTTCGGCGAGGAGGAAGCACCGCTTACCAAAAATAAACGCGACAGTGCGGCAAGGCCTTGCTCTGCCTGCAATGCAGTAGCTTTTCGCTCTAATGGGGGAGAAAGCTGTCCTTCCTTCCCGATTTCTTTTTCTTGAGAAGTGGATTCAAGAAACCTTTTCCTGGATTTTGGAACCGTCTCTAGCATGAGCCTCCCGCGGCGTCCTACATGAAAAAAGTTGCTCCTCGCAAACAGTTTTGTTTGTGGGCAAGATTGCGCCCGAAGTTCCACTTAAGTTCGCAGAAACGTAAAGAGGGCTCTTCGGTCTTGTTGAAACCGCGATAGTTTTGTCCAAAGCGATATGAGGAATTTTGAGTCCCAGCTCAAGCGATGAAAGCGAGAATGGGCGCCAGGGGCCCTTGTCTCCGCTGGATTCTAAGGACTTAGCTCTTCTTCTGCGCTCCAAAACAGCCTAACAAATCAGGGATTCTTGGCAATCGGTAACACTCTAAGCCTCATAGATACAGTTGAATACAGAAATTGACATCGGAAGCTGGTCCTTTATATGTGGGGATTGCTTGGGGCGATCGTTGTGTCTGTACTTTGCCTGAGAACCAGGCTACCGGCTCTTCGCGGTGAACCCCTGGAGCAGATTTGGATGAATAGATGTGGTATCTTTCGCGGGTCCCGGGGAGGAGAGGAGGTTACCCATGCGACGATTTCTAGCAGCGGTGGTGCTACTGGGCTTTGCCGGGCTGGGCTCCCCGGCGCCGACGGACAGCTGGGCTCTAGTAGCCCCGCTGCCAGAGCCGAAGTCGTTGCTAGCCGCCGCTACGGGCGGAGACGGCCGAATCTACGCCATTGGAGGAACGTCAGACGACGGACCGCCGGTGAACCCTCGAGTCTATGCATATGATCCGAATCAGGACTCTTGGACGCACGTGGCGTCGCTCTCCTCGTCGCGGAGGAACATGGCCGCGGCGACTGACTTGAACGGGATTATCTACGTCTTCGGAGGATACGACTTCAGCGGTCCGCCCTTTGCGCTCGGCATTGTCGAGCGCTACGACCCCAACTTGGGCTTCTGGCAACGGATGACTGACATGCCCACGCTGCGGCAGAGTCCGGCAGCCGCGACCGGCGCTGACGGGCGAATTTACGTGATGGGCGGCACGGATATGGGGTTCCAGACCACAGCAGTGACGGAAGTGTACGACCCCGCGACGGACAGTTGGAGCGCGGCCTCGCCGATGAATTCGCCGCGCACTGGCTTTGGCGCGGCGGCGGGTGCCGACGGACGCATCTACGTCTTCGGCGGCTATACGGGAAGCGCCTACGTCAATACGGCCGAGGCTTATGACTCGTCCACCGACACCTGGACGCCTATCGCCTCCATGAACCAAGAGCGTTACAGCCTGGCGGGCGTTACCGGCGCCAACGGCCTCATCTATGCGATCGGCGGGTACTACGGCAGCGACCTGTCCAGCGTAGAAGCCTATGATCTCAACTCTGATACATGGATGCTTGTCGCTTCCATGAATATTGCCCGGTCGGGCCACGCGGCCGCGCTGGGTCCCGATGGGCGCCTTTTCGCCATCGCCGGGCCCGCCACTTCGGTGGAAGCGTACACCGCCGACGTCAGGCTGAGTCAGGCTCCGCGAACTCAGACTCCGCGAAGATAGTTGCGCATTCTTTCCGTCAGGGCGGACGTACAGCGACAGGAGGAGAGCTAGGCTTTCGGGGCAAGGGGGACCTCAAAACGGGAATTCCGGATAAAGTCGATCTTAAGAAACAAGGAGGAGACTCCGGTGAAATCGAAAATGCATTTTGGCATGAGTCGCCGTGAAGTTCTCAAGATGGCCGCCGGAACCGGGCTGGCCGGTGTCATGCTTGGCCCGCTCACAAAGACCGTTCGGGCGAGCGACCAGTACAGCAGCGTGGTGTTGGCCAAAGGGCCGGTCGGGTATTGGCGTTTGGGGGAAGCCTCGGGGCCGACCGCGGCTGACGCCTCGGGCAACGGCTACGACGGAACATACCTCGGCAATCCAACATTGGGACAGGCTGGCGCAATCGCGAACGATCCGGACACGGCGGTCGGGTTCAACGGACCCGATTCGCAGGATTACGTGGAGATCCCCGATCCCGATAGTGAAGTATTCAGTCAGCCGACAAGCACGGTGGGGCTGACCGTCGAAGTCTGGATGCGGCCCGATGTCCTCACATTCCCAGGACAAACAAGCGACATCTACATCCATTGGCTGGGCAAAGGTGTTCGGCCACAACTCGAGTGGGCACTGCGGTTTTACAGCCAGGACTCACCGACGCGGCCGAATCGCATCTCCGCCTACATCTGGAACCCCGACGACCCTCCTCCCGCTCTGGGCGCGGGCGCGTTTTTCCAGGATGTGCTCACACCCGGACAGTGGATTCACGTCGTTGCGGTGTACGAGCCTGGAGACAAGGACACTGA
>Ga0070698_100007804_pt1 | contig 11579 bp, 6 predicted proteins | sample KBSK1502metaG_FD_65477 | JGI IMG/M metagenome (GOLD analysis project Ga0070698, IMG submission 65477) | Corn, switchgrass and miscanthus rhizosphere microbial communities from Kellogg Biological Station, Michigan, USA - KBS K1-50-2 metaG | ecosystem: Host-associated > Plants > Roots >...
CCAAAATAGGTATCCTGATAGCGATGGCAGCAATTATTGGCAAGTCCATGCTTGATAGCGGGGCCGCCGAAAAAATCATCAGGGCCATTCTGAAAATAACAGGAGAAAAGAAAGCACCTGTTGGTTTTGTATTGAGTAGTTTCTTTCTCACCATTCCTGTTTTTGTAGATGCAGTTATTTTTTTAATGATGCCGCTGGCAAAAGCAATGGGAATGCGATTGGGCAAAAATTATTTGTTACTCGCTTTATCTGTTATTGCAGGTGCAGTAATGGCAAATTCATATGTACCCCCTTCGCCAGGCCCCTTATTTTTGGTGGGAGCAATGAATGTGCCGATTGGTTTGATGATGGTTTGCGGGGCAACGCTTGGAATTTGCACCATTACAGTAGGTTATTTGATTGCAGTATGGTTAAATAAAAAAATGCCTATTCCACTCCGTGATTCTCCTGATGCCCGGTTAGAAGACATTGCCACAATTGCTAATAAAACGGACAAAGAATTACCTTCTTTAGGTTGGGCATTGTTGCCAGCGGCATTTCCGTTGGTCACCATTTGTATTCATTCGATTATTGAATCTTTTGCAAAACCCAATACAGCATTAACTAACTCAGTTGTTCTTAATAAAGTTTTAGATATCATTTTATTTTTTGGCGATAAAAATATTGCAATGCTCATGGGTGGCATTTTTGCTTTGTTGGTTTTAGCAAGGCAGAAAAAAACAACACGGGAAAAACTAACTGCTTTTGTTCAAACAGCATTGATGACAGGCGGTGGTATTATTTTAATTACTGCTGCCGGTGGTGCATTTGGTGGTATGTTACAACAATCAGGCATTAGCCAAAGCATAGCAAATGCTACCAAAGATTATCAAATGGCATTGATTCCATTGGCATTTTTAATTACTGCAATTGTTCGTACAGCACAAGGCTCGGCGACTGTTGCGTTAATCACTGCTGCTGGTATTTTAGCCGGCATGGCGCAAAATGAAAACCTGGGATTTCACCCGGTATATTTATGTCTTGCTATTGGGAGCGGTGCAAAATTGATTCCCTGGATGAATGATGCAGGTTTTTGGATTATGTGCAAAACAAGTAACCTTACCGAAAGAGAAGCCCTTAAAACTATTGCCCCCATGCAAAGTTTGATGGGCATAACAGGATTAATTTTAACAATGATTGCAGCAAAGCTTTTTCCAATGATAAACCCCTAACCCCCGTCCGACCGGGTCGTCCGTGCGGGCCTAAAGGGGAATTATCATTACCAATTTATTAAAAAATAAAATGATTATTAATGCAAAATAAAAATGATGATAATACTCTCCCTTTAGGGGGTTGGGGGGCATTAATACAAACGACGCCGCAGGATAATGTAGGAATAGTAGCCAATCCATCCGGATTGAAAAAAGGTGTGGCTGTTTCAGGCGGAATCGTTTTGCAGGAAGATATACCAATGGGACATAAAGTGGCTTTAACATCATTTGAAAAAGATGATGCCATTATTCGTTATGGACAAACTATCGGCAATGCAAAAATTTCAATTGCAAAAGGTAGCTGGGTCAATGAAACTAATATCAATTTGCCCCAACCACCTGACCTGAACGAAATTCCTTATATAAAACATACAGCGCCGACTATTGAACCATTAGAAGGCTATACTTTTCTAGGTTATAAAAATGCGGATGGGAGTGTTGGAACAAAAAATGTTTTAGGTATTACAACGAGTGTGCAATGTGTAGCAGGCATCACTGATTTTATTTGTTCGAAAATTAAAAAAGAATTGTTGCCACTTTATCCCAATGTAGATGATGTGGTGGTGTTTAATCATAGTTATGGTTGTGGTATTGCAATAGATGCACCCGGTGCTATAGTGCCTATTCGTACCATTCAACACATTGCACAAAACCCCAACTTCGGTGGAGAAATTATGATTATTGGTTTGGGTTGTGAAAAACTGCGACCCGAAAGATTATTGCCCAATGGTCAGAACCCATCAGATAGTTCGATTCTTTATCTGCAGGATGAATCCTTTGAAGGCTTTGGTGATATGGTAAAGGGGATTATGCTAATGGCAGAAAAACATTTGCAAAAACTCAATCAACGTAAGCGTACTACTTGTCCTGCATCCGATCTTGTAGTTGGAATGCAATGCGGTGGAAGCGATGCTTTTTCAGGATTGACAGGTAATCCTGCATCAGGTTTTGCGGCTGATTTAATTGTGAGAGCTGGCGGAACAGTATTTTTTTCTGAGGTTACCGAAGTCCGTGATGCTATTCATTTATTGATACCAAGAGCTATTGATGAAACTGTTGCCGATGCATTAAAAAAAGAAATGGCCTGGTATGATAATTATCTACAAAATGGAAGTGCAGACCGCAGTGCTAATACAACACCAGGAAATAAAGGTGGCGGCTTAAGTAATATAGTAGAGAAATCGTTAGGCTCTGTTGTAAAATCCGGTACCAGCCCGATTGTAGATGTGATTTCACCGGGTGAAAAGATTCGAAAGAAGGGATTGAACTTTGTAGCCACTCCCGCCAGCGATTTTGTTTGCGGCACATTACAATTAGCTGCCGGAATGAATATACATGTTTTTATTACCGGCAGAGGCACACCATATGGATTAAACATGGTACCTGTAATAAAAGTTAGTTCAAACTCAAAATTGAGTAACCGCTGGCATGACTTAATAGATTTTGATGCAGGTCCTATTGCCTTCGGGAAAAAAACCATAGAGGAAATGGGTTGGGAATTATTTCATCTTATACTTGAAATAGCCAGTGGCACTAAAAAAGTATCGACGGATAAATTGGGTATATATAATGACCTGGTGCTGTTTAATCCAGGGCCATTGACTTGATTTAGGGATTAAAATTTAGTGACTATCCGTATTTCACAACCTTATAATGGAACCACATAGACACATAGCACACAATAGAAAGAAATACATAGAAACCTATGTGATCCCGATAGCTATCGGGACTATGTGTCTATGTGGTTCAAAAAAATATATGGTTGATTCATACCGATAGTCAGTTAAAATTTTTTTACCACGAATACACAAATTATTAGTGCATTCGCAGCAAATTCAAATTACATTCTGAATAATGACATCAGCATTGAATAGAACAGGACCAAAAATAAAAGAGTTTCATATAACACCTATTGCTGTCATTGACCCTCCATTGCTCAATGCTGCAGGGCTTCATGCTCCTTATGCACTCCGGACTGTAGTAGAATTAGTAACCGAAGATAATATCAGTGGCATCAGTGAAATTCCGGGAAATATTGCGATAGATAAGGCTTTGGATAAAAGTAAGTCTTTAATTATTGGTCAGGATCCTTTTCAGTTGAATCAAATCAAAGATATCCTGGTTGCTCATTTTGGTATTGATAAAACTTCTGAAAGAGGTGATGCTCCCTGGGACCAGCGTACACTGGTTCATATTTTCAGTGCCATTGAAGTAGCTTGTTTGGATATCATTGGTAAAATCATCAACCGGCCAGTTGTCGATTTGTTGGGTGGTCGTCGCCGCGAGAGTGTTCCCTTTTCTGCATATCTTTTTTATAAATATGAAGGAGCAGGAGGTGAATTAGGTTTTGGAATAGATCCAAATGCAACAGGCTGGGATGCTGCCCGGCAAGCAAGTGCATTGAACCCAACCGAAATAGTAACACAAGCGAAAGCAATGTGTAATGAATTTGGATTTAAGTCTATAAAATTGAAAGGTGGAGTTTTCGAGCCACGTCAGGAAGTTGATGCAGTGTTTGCACTTCGTGAATCATTTGGGAATGATGTACCCATTCGCATTGATCCGAATGCACTCTGGAAAGTTGAAACAGCCATCGAATACGGTAAAGAAATGGAAGGGGTGATAGAATATTTGGAAGACCCTGTTCGTGGTCAGGAAAATATGGCAATGGTGAGAAAAGTCTTGAAGACACCTTTGGCAACTAATATGTGTACCACTTCATTTGAGGATATTCCACGAAGTATCCAGTTAGGTTCTGAAGATATTATTTTGAGCGACCATCATTTTTGGGGAGGCTTGCAGGCATCCATGACCTTAGCTGGTTTATGTCAAACTTTCGGTCGGGATTTATCTATGCATTCCAACTCTCATTTAGGAATTTCTTTGGCAGCAATGATACATTTGGGAGCAGCAATTCCAAATTTAAAATATGCCCTGGATACTCATTATCCATGGCAATCAGATGAAATCATTATTGGCGGACGACTTAAATTTGAAGACGGGCAATTGTCAGTGCCAAAGGGTGCAGGTTTGGGTGTTGAATTGGATAGAAACGCACTAGCAAAACTTCATCAAAAGTATTTGGCTTGTGGTTTAACTAAACGCAATGACGAAATAGAAATGCAAAAAGTACAACCCGGTTGGACTTTTAAGGCAACAAGATGGTAATCACATTTCGGAATTGAAAATATTTTCACCAGTAAAAAACTTTCTTTGGAGACTCTAAGTTTATGCAACTAGCAAAAATAAAATCATCGTTGGAAGATGGCCTTCTTTCTTTTCCCATTACAGACTTTAACGAAAAAGGAGAATTTAATCCCAACAGTTATACCGAACGGATTGAATGGTTTGTTGGTCATAATGTATCTTCTGTTTTTGTAGCTGGTGGAACAGGTGAGTTTTTTTCACTATCGTCAAACGAGTACCAGCAAATAATTACGATTGCTGCAAAAAGAGTTGGCGGACGAGTGCCCGTTATTTCCAGTGTGGGCAGAAGTATACCCGAAGCCATCGCTTTTGCAAAAATGGCTGAACAGGCAGGCATTGATGCGCTGTTGCTTTTTCCTCCCTATCTCACAGAGTGTCCGCAGGATGGTGTGTATGAATACGCTAAAACAATTATTCAAAATACTTCATTGCCTGTTATTTATTATAATCGTGGCAATGGCGTTTTATCAACAGATTACATTAAAAAATTAGCGGATGCCTGTCCTAATCTAATTGGATTGAAAGATGGCACAGGCAATATGCAGGATTTGAATGATATTATTAAAACCATTGGCCAACGACTTTCATATATTGGCGGTGTACCTACTGCTGAAATTATTGCGGAAGCGTATTTGTCTATTGGAGTAAACACCTACTCTTCAGCAGCATTTAATTTTGTGCCTGAATTGGCCAATCATTTTTATAAAAGCCTTCGAGCAGGTGATGCTGCATCGGTAGCCAGAATTACACAGCAGTTTTATATTCCACTGGTAAGATTGCGGGGCAAAAAAAATGGTTATGCAGTTAGCTTAATAAAAGCAGGAGCAAAAATAATTGGTAAAAGTGCAGGTGATGTTCGTCCGCCATTAACGATGCCGACAGAAGCAGAGGTAAAAGAGTTGGAAAGAATAATTTTGCAAAGTAAATTATCCTGATTAGCTAATGCTCATCATTCAAATTTCATTGGTGTAAGAGTTACCGGACCGAGCAATCCTGAAGTTTTGGGTTGCCATTTCGCCGCAGTAAACAAACCATCCGGGCCCCGATTTTCAGGTAGTCTTGCTGACATATTTATATTATAGAATTTCTTCCATTGCACTCCCCGTTTATCCAGATCAATTATCCTGTTTGCCATTCCATTCGTAACGATCACTTGTAAAAAATTATCCGTTTTCAATTCAGATGATGATATCACAACTGAATATGATGGGCCTATAAGAGTTACGATCTTTTTCCCATTCAAAATAATGCTTGCTGATTCCTTTACATCACCTAAATTCAATAACCAGGCATCTGCTTTTACTGATGGTGCTTTAAAATGCGTACTGTATTCTGCGGTACCGGAAAATTCCTTTACACCTGTTACGTCAAGTCCAGTCCACGATTGTAATTTATCCAACTGTGCTGATGCTGGTAATGAAGGTCCACCAGATAAAAATTTCAGATCCCATTTGTCACCTATTGTAATTGCATCTCCGTTTGCCTCCATGTACGGGAACTGTTTACCCGGGATCTTTGATGCACTTGTTTGCACAATACAGGATTCTCCCGGTTTTAGTTGCAGAAAAATATCAAGTGTATAATTATCGCCTTGTCTTGTTTTAGCCACACCGCTTCTTTGCATCATTGGATCGAACAATGCAGCGTTATGAAATCTTGTATTCAGCAATACCCACTCATTAAAAATTTCTTTTCCATCATTTATAATAAAATAATATTCGCCTCCATTCATTTTACGGCGAATGCATTTAAGATGATTATCGGCTAAGTACATTTCGTTTCTCACATTAGCATTGGCTAAAAGATATTTTATGGCTTTCCCTTCCCAAAACATTCCTTTGCCTGTTGTTGCATTACTGATACCTGCAGCATTTGTTATTATAAACGCCAATTGTCTTATCAAAGCATCAAATTGTTTTTGCTTATTCTCAATATCCAATCCGGGAACCAATGAAGGAATTCCATCATGAAAAATAATAGCTGCTCCTTCTTTAGTAAGAGAAACTAATTTCTGTAAAGTATTTAATGGCAAATATTTTACACCACTCAAAACTATTGCCTGGTAATCCCCTCCGGGTGCTTTTATTTTTCCATTTGAAAATTTCAATAATTGGATTTGCCGGTCACTGATAAGGTCCCAGCTATAACCCAACTCAAGCATTTGTTCAGCTGCTTCATCAAATGAAGTTTTCTCAAATCCTTCCATACCATCATAATGATGAAGCATGCCACCACGAGATGGTTGATTGTTTCTGTCGGCAAAAGGAAAATACAGCAACACATCATTATCTGGTTTGCCCGCTTGTAAAAAACTTTGACATCTTGCTGCGTAAGCATTTAATGTTCCAAAATCTTTCCAGAAAGGATTGGCCGGAGTAAAATGAACAGCTGCATAAAATAACCAGCCAGGCCATGGCTCATTTTGTGGTGAATAATTCGTTCCATGATAAAAGATATGATTCACTCCACCAAGAAAATATTTATCCAATATCAGCTTAACATCACCGAGTGAAGAAAGAAAATGATCATTAAGCCATGTTGCAGATTCAGATGATGCCAATGGCTTACCCATAACATGCGCCGAAGAAGTCGCAAACTTGAAACGTGTAAGATTGGTTCCTTCTGTTTCAGGAATATCGATCGTTGCATACAAGTCAAGAATATTTGCGGGTGAACCATGACTTTGATTTCGTATCAGCTTTCCTTTTGCTTTTGCCCACTGATGCCATGGCTGTGTAAATTTCTCCAGCACCAGGTCAGAGATCGTTTCTCTATAATCATATAAAACTCTTATATGCCTTTCAGAATTATCTGTTGCAAACAATGCAGGCAATTCATTCTTTAGATCATAGCCTCTTCTCTTTTGAAACTCATTAAAAAAATTCGGCGTCCAGTTGCTCTGCCCTCTAGCATCATCCACTTCATAACTATCGTTAAAAAAACTGCGAAGTCCTGAAATATTTTTACCCGCAAATACTTTATCAAATCTTGATAAATAATTTTTCAAAGCCTGGTCATTAAAATGATCGATGGCTCTGCCTTCTCCCCCTGGCGCAGCTCTTTCAACCATCTTTCCATGCAGCCCTTCAAAAAGAGCAATTACATTCCACCTTCCGCCGGTTGGCGGAGCAGTCCAATTCAACTTTCCCCGTCCGACCGGGTCATCCGGGCGGGCATTAACAACATTAGCCGTTATATCGATTGCTTTCCCTTTTTCATCATACGCCATTACAAGTTTCAATGGCAACAATACATCAAACCTTACCTGGTCCAATGCCATTTCCTGTAAATTCTTATTTGCTGAAATTGGTGAAAGAACCTGGTCAACCCGCAATGGCTTTCCATTTGCAGTTCTTACAAAACTTTCCTGCCTGTATTGAATGGTATCTTTCAATATCTCTCCTCCATTCAATGTATAAGTTTTGAAAGCGATGTATTTGCTTGCATCTTTATCTTCAACCCACGGGCCGCCAAATGGCCAGCCGGTGCCTGTTGCCATATCAATTCCAAGATTTAATCGCTTTGCTTCTGATAAAGTGTATTCAAACATCTCCATCCACTTTGGAGATAAGAAATCAATGAATTTATTCTCCGCACCTTTCACGCCATAGATCGGAGTTATTTCCAGGCCGCCCAATCCTGCTTGCTGATATTGTTGCATCGCTGCGGTCAAATTTGATTTATCAACAGCACTACCCTGCCACCACCAACGTGTCCATGGCTTTGTTTGCTGAGTTATTGCCGGCCATTTGATCTGTGCAGAAAGATTACTTGTAAATATTACAACGAGACAAGCGATGAAAATTTTCTTCAACATGAAATTTTTTATTGTGTTACCAACTTTTGTAATTCTATTTAGTTGTTGTTGCGTCGCACTCTTGTACTGCATTAACGCTATTCAACATATTTAATTCGATCATACATTATTTGTCCGAATAAATATTGAACCCCTACGTGGTTCTTATCATCATACACATTTATATTCCCCGGGTTAAAACCCGGAGCTACCAATATTAAGCCCCTACGGGACTTTAATAACTTTTCAAATAAGCTGGACTGTGAAGCAGCTAAGCCCCCTTTAGGGGGTTTGGGGGTTTACCTCCACCGCATACACATCAGTATTACCTTCAAAGTTTGCTCTGAAGATTATCCATTTTCCATCAGGGCTAAAATGAACATTCGGCTCCAGCTTATAATTATGATGCTGCATATTCACCAGCTTTATTGATTTGAATTTATCCCCCACAGGTGTAAACAAATATATCCATCTTCCATCTTTTGCTTTTGCAACCTGTCCCGGATCACCGCCATCACCGCAAAATAATTTCTGATCTGGTGAAATATTGAAATGAATACTCCATTCATCTCTTGCAAGACTATACTTTTTTTCAATACCTGTTTTTACATCAACCCCGGCAACAAAAAAGGTTACACTTCTTGGTTGCTGCAAATCAAACCAAATTGTTTTTCCATCAGGAGCAAACCACTCGTGTCCGAAGATTTCCATATCCATTGTTCTTGTATGCATTTTCTTTACCTGCTTTGTATTAATGTCGATGGTCCATATCCTGTCCACTTTATGCCAGGGGCCTTCGTGGCAAAACATCAACAGGTTAGGATCGGTATTGGAAAACTGCACATGATTCAGCCATGCGCTGTCTGAGAATAATTTCACCAGCACACCTGTTTTTACGTTTACTGTAAATAATGTACGTGGCAGCTTTGCTTCGTAAATGAGATTGAAATAACTGCTCTTATCGGGGTTCTTTTTGAAAATTTCTTTTTCAGCGTCGCTGCTCCAGGCACCTGCCAATAAGGTTTCATCTGCATTTACTGTGGTAATACTTGCTTTAAAATCGGAAGGAAACACATAAACAAGCATTGTTTTCTTTGTTTCAATATGTGTCGCAAATACTGAGTCATTTACCTGGTAATAGATAAGTTTATTTTTTGGCGCTACTATTTCACCATTCATTGCATGCACCTGTTGAGTTAATTGTTCAACTTTCAGAGTATTCAGATCCACACTATACAATTGCTTGTTACCTGCAGTTATATTATACGTCTCCTGTTTTACTGAATCATTCTGTGCAGTATTTAAATAATCAGTACCATAAAAGATCATTTTATTTCCTATGAAAGGATTGTTATGAAAATAAAAACTTGTGTTATTTCCCACACGTCGTGTGAGCTTAATGATCTTATGGCCGGTGCTTTTATCGATCCATTCATTTGGCATTTTTTGACCGCCGGTTTCGATTACCAGCTGTGCAAAGACTGAAGTAGTGATACAATTAAAAAACAATGTAGACAGAACGCATGTAAAAGCGAAATTTATGAACTTCATATCAAGCAATCTTTAACTTATAAAGTACGGTCATTAGGATGTTTTTCGTGTCCTGTACAGTCCTGTCTTCGGGCGAGGTAAAGCAGCTGATACCATACTACTATTTATACTTACGTTTTAACCACTCTTCCGGCACAGGAATAATGCAGATATTCATACTCCGGTTATCTGCAGATAACATTGCTGATTGAATCTGAATTTTTGTTCCATCAGGACTCATTGTCGGATGCGGATGATCGGCAGCGGTTGTTTTATGCCCGGCAGATAACAAAATCATTTCTTTAGTATGGCGATCGATCAAATAAATATTTCTTGAAAAATCATCACCCACTGCCCATCTGCCATCTGGTGAACCACTCACATGCCAAAGACCACTTCCGCTTTTTGTTTGTCCAACAATTTCCATTTCCCTTGTACGAAGGTTTACAATAGCGAGACCAGTTGGTTTTTCTCTTGTACCCGATGGCCCCCATGCAGCTTCTTGTCCGGGATTAGCACCGCTTACTGCAGTTGCCGCTTCAACAGTTTTATTGGTACCGGGAATTTTGCGATGGCCCATAATTGCGATCGCTACTTCATCTTTACCAATAACTGCTTCATGTGTTACCCATTCGTATTCCGATTCGGGATAAAGCGGACGAAGACCTGTACCATCACTCATCACTGTCCATGTACGCTGTGGTGATTTGCCGCCGGTCTCCCAACAAAAAACAATTTCACCTGCTACCCATGGATTGGTTTGTATGTGCCCGATCTGAAATGGAACAGATACTACATATTTTATTTCACCGGTTTTTATATTCATGCCTGCAATGCCTGATGGTCCCTGTCCCATATTACGTGGGCCAAAATTTTTTTCAAGTTTAGTATCCGGAGGCAAATGTTTTTGTGCTTCCTGAACACCGACGCGGAAATAAGCCCATTCTTCATCGCCATCCAAAGCCATATCACCACCTGCACCAAGCTCTTTTGGTGTTGTTCCACAAATGCGCTGGTATGCATTTTCTTTTTTTAATGTACCTGCTTTACTGTCTGCAAATAATTTTTCAAGATCAACTTCTATAATTTGTACCGGGCTTTGTACACGGCGTCTTGCTGTATCACCGGGAGTAGTTGGTATCGTATCATTTTTTGCATTTCGCATAAAGTATAGCTTCATTGATTTGCGTGCAATATTCAGCATCCCTGTATAGCCACCTTCTGTAACCTGTACAATATCTCCTGTCTTTTCATTTACTGCCATTGCTTCGCCGGTTACACGGTTTGAACGAAAGATTAGCCACTGATGATCCGATGTCCATTGATTATGCGTTTGATAAATTTTTGAATCACCACTTTGCGTACTGGTAAGAAATAAAAGTTTTATACCAGTAATGGGGTCAATAACTTCTTTACGTTCTGAAGGAAACCGTTTCCCAATTTGCGCATTTGTTTTAAATGCACAAACCATTAATACTAAAAGCAGATATTTCATGTCTTCTATTTAGAATGATTATCACCAATCCAATTTCAGCAACGAAACTCCTTGTCTTGGTAACTGAATCCTCAATATCATTTTATTATTTGCTCTCATCTTTGCCGGTTTATTCATCATATGCAATTGCCCGGCTTTCTCCAATACTGCTATTTGCTCTGTGGTTGGATTTTGCGGCGAACCCATTTTCTTCCATACTTCATAAGAGTTGCTATGCTCATTATCTATTCTGTATTCTGTAACTGTAATTGCTTTAGCTGTCAATCCATCAAGAGTAATATTTATTTTCTCAGCAGCTTCC
>Ga0070698_100007805_pt1 | contig 11579 bp, 6 predicted proteins | sample KBSK1502metaG_FD_65477 | JGI IMG/M metagenome (GOLD analysis project Ga0070698, IMG submission 65477) | Corn, switchgrass and miscanthus rhizosphere microbial communities from Kellogg Biological Station, Michigan, USA - KBS K1-50-2 metaG | ecosystem: Host-associated > Plants > Roots >...
CCGGCACGGCCACCGCCCAGGTCAACATGTCCTGGACCGACTGTGGCGCGGCGGGAGCCGCGGACAGGACGTTCTCCTGCCTTTCGAACACAGGTACGAACACGATGGTCGGCTCGTACCTCGCACCCGCCGGCACCCAGGACGTGGTCGCCATCGCGGGCTACGTCGACCTCATCAACACGACGCCGGCGCTCGAGAACTGGTGGAAGTTCGGCACGGGCAATTGCCGGCCGGGCGCCTTCTCCGCCAGCACGGACTTCACCGGTGGCCCGTTCACCTGCATCGACTTCTTCCAGGGCCAGGCCACGACGCTGAGCAACTCGGCGATCGACGGCGCAGGGCGCGGCCCGAACACCGTCCGGCTCCGGGTGCTCGCCGCGATCGTCACGGGCGACACCCTGATGACTGGCCAGGAGTACTACGGCTTCAAGATGAACATCTCGAACACCCTCTCGACCGGCGCCGGAGCCTGCAGCGGGTGCCTGACGCCGACGTGCATCGTCCTCAACGAGATCACGGTCGAGCAGCCCGCGGTCTTCAACCAGGACTTCGTCCTGACCGGCGCGCCTGTCGGGGGCCGTGACTACATCACCTGGCAGGGCTCGAGCGCGATCGCGAGCTGCGCGACCGTTCCGGTGAGGAATCGGACCTGGGGCCAGATCAAGGGCATGTACCGCTGAACTTCCGTTCTCGCGCATTCCGGGGTGCCTGTGTCGCCACAGGCACCCTTTTTTTCTGGGGGGTACTCTTCGCTGGCGCGGCGCGCGCCCAGGGAGACATCGCCATGCGCTGGGGCGCCTGCGCCCCGGCCGGCTCGGCCGATCGAGTCGCGACGTGCGCCGGCAACATCGGCGAGGCGCAGATGATGCTGTCGCTCGCGCCCCAGGCGGATGTTTCCCAGGCGGTGGGCTGGACCCTCGTTGTCGACCTCGTCGTCGATACCGATCCGGTGCCTCCGTGGTGGCAGCTGCAGCCGGGCGGTTGCCGGGACGGCCAGTTGCATCTCGCGGCTCCGACCGGCCTGGAGGGCGACTGCCTCGATGTCTGGTCCGCCAATGGTGCGGCGCTGATCCAGGGCGTTCTCTACCCCAGGCCCGGCGGGGATACGCGCCAGTTGCGCATCGTCGTCAGCGTCGCGCTGCCGGCACCTGACGCCGTGACGCTGCTCGCGGGGCAGCGCTACCTGGCATCGACGATCGGGATTCGTTTCGGGATGACGACGGGCACCGATGTCTGCGCCGGCTGCCTCACACCTGCGTGCCTCGTCTTCAACTCGGCGGAGATCCAGCGCCTGCCGGGGGCCCCGGATCCGCAGCCGCTTCCATTCGTCACGCCCGAGTCAGGTTCAGGGAACCAGGTGACATGGAATTCGGGTAGTTCCTGTAGCATTGTTCCGGTCCGCGCCCGCACCTGGGGCCAGATTAAGGCCCTCTACCGCTGAGTCATCCCCGCTCTCGAGGCTACCCAGATGTTGCTCGTTCGCTTCCGCACCCTGTTCGCTCTCGCGCTCGTGGGAGTCGCGATCGCGGCGGTTCCGCCGCGTCCCGCGGCCGCAGCGCTGGCCGCGGATCCGCAGGCCCCCCGGTTCTACCTGGCGTGGCACGCTCCGTACGGCCGGCCCGGAGCCACGCTGGAGTGTTCGCCATCCTGCGGTGACTCGACCCGGCGCGACACGCTCTATCTTTCCTTCGAGCCCGCCGCGGACGAATCGATGTTCACGGCGATCAAGGGCGAGATCTACTTCTACGCGCAGCCGAACGAGACGCTGGGTACGTTCTGGGACATGGAGCACGGGGCCGTGAACAACGGCGGCCTGCGGATCGAGTTCGCGCCGCAGGAATCCTTCCCGGAGCCCGCAGCCTGGCCCGTCGGCGGGGCCGGCATCTCGGCATATGACAGGACGCGCCAGAGCGGCCGGTTCCAGTTCATGAACGCGGTCGCCCCGGGCAAGGGTATGGCCGTCAAGGCCGGCCAGCGCTACGTGCTCGCGCGCATCCTGATCAAGCCCCGCGCATCCGGACTCACGGGATGCTCCTCGCCCGTCTGCATCGAGTGGCGACGCGCCTGGTTCACGTTCGCGCTCACGAAGGAGGTCCGCATCGACCGCGGGGGCTCACGCTTCGTGACCCGTGGTCCGGCTGCGCAGGCGTGCAGGGAGCGCGTGCCGGGCTGGCGTCCGCCCGGAGCGCACGAAACCCCGGACATCGCGCTGCCAACGCGTCCGCCGCACTAGGAGGAAGCGCCGCCTAGAAGTTGTCGGACGCCGGATCGGTGAGCCGGATGCGCATCACCAGGTCTGGATGGAGCTCGGCCCGGTAGCGCTTCGAGAGCCGCGCGATGAAGGTCTCGAGCGCCTTCTCCGATTTCATGTTGCGCACCGACTCGTCGATCATGCCCTCGACCTCGGCGTACTTGAGGGGATGGCCGGGATCGAACGCGATCAGGTGGAGCACGGCGAAGGCCTTGGTCTTGTCCGGACCCAGGACCGCACTGTTGCCCGGGCGCATCTCCTCGAAGAGCTGCTTCCGGAAATCCACGGGCTCGTTCGAGTGGGCTTCCTTGAAGCCGGAGCGCATCTCTCCCGCCAATGAATCCTCGCGGAGCACGGTCTCCACCGCGACGCCGGCGTCGAGCCGCCGCTTCACCGAGTCCGCAGCGGCGCGGGAGTTCCGCACGACGACCGCGTAGCGAACGTAGGGGTACGTGACGAAATCGTTGGGGTGTTGCCGGTAGTAGCTCTCGCGTTCCTGCTTCGTCACGTAGACGTGGGTGAACACCGAATCCTCGACCATGCGCGTCACGAGGATCTCTTCTCGCTTGCGCTCGATGAGCGCCTTCGCGGTCGAATCCTGTTCTAGTCCGTGTGCGATCGCGATCTCGAGCAACTGGGGCTCGACGATGACGGCGTCGGCGTAGTCCATGAGGAGCTCGGGCGTGTTGATGCTCGGACGCGTCAGGGCCTGCAGGTCCGAGTAGGTCTTGTAGAGCTCGCCGAGGGACAGACGCCCGTACTTCCAGGTGACCAGCGTGCGCGAGGTATCCGAGGGCTCGAACTCGGGCAGGACGGTATCGATCGACAGCGAGGTCCCGCCGAATCCGTCATTCACCATCTGCCGCGTCTGGTGGAAGAACGACGACGCATAGCGAATGTTCGTGGAATCGTAGACGACGTCGAGGCCCCGCTTGGCCTCGTCCATCATCTTCGCGCGCCGCGTGTCCGCCTCCAGGCCATGCAGCGACATGCGCAGCAGAGAACGGAGTCCCTCGTAGGCGGGCGCGATCCGCGGCCGCCGCTCTGCCGCCTGCACCAGGTGATAGCCATTCGCGCCGAGGATGATGGGCGAGACCTCGCCGGGCTTGAGGGGCCAGATCTGCAGCCCGAGCTCCGGCGGGAACGACTCGAACTTCCTCCAGCCCAGGTCGCCGCTCGCGCTGGAATCCGTGTGCGCGGCGTATTTCGCAGCCGCCGCGCTCCAGGTCATGGTTCCCCGGATCAGCTTGAGGCGGATCGCCTCCGCCTCCGCGCGATCCGGGAAGTAGAGCAGCCGAAGCTTGAGGTCATAGCCGTAATAGCCGTAGACATGGCGCAGCGAATCCTCGGAGACGGCCGAGGAATCCTCGATGGTCCGCACGAACAGCAGGTTGGAGAGGATGGTGTTGCGGTACCCGCGCAGCTCGGCGCGCTCCTCGAAGCTCAGCTCGTAGCCGGAGTGGACCGCCGTCTGGCCGAGGACTTCCTTCTTGGCCATGCTGCGCAGGAACTCGGCGCGGCCCAGGCTGTCCGCCTTGGGCCGAACGGTGGGATCCGAGTTGAACCAGCCATCGCGAAAATCGTAGACGCGGATGACCCGGCCACCCACGCGGCCCAGGACGCTGGAATCCGGCAGGAACTGTCCGACGTCGCGTACCCCGTTGATGGTCCCGCGCGAGCGAGCCGGCGGGGCCGTCGCGGTTGCGGCGGCCGGGCTCGCGGCGAAACCCGGGCCGGGCAGGATGCCCGGGACGATCGACAGCAGCAGCCCGCACACGCCTGCAGTGAGTCCAATTCTTCGCATGGGTCTCTCGGAATGGGTTGGGGGGACCGGGGAACCGGCCACGCGCAAGCGCATTGATTCTACGAAGCCGGCTTCGCGAGGGTCAAGAATCCCGGGCGATTCGAGGTTCCGTCGCTGTGAATCATGACCCGCACGTCAATGCGCCACGCCCAACCGGCGGTTGAAGAAGCGCACGACGTCGCGAAGCGCCTCGAGGGGCGGGATTTCATGCGCGGCTTTCGGCAGGAACACCGAGTCCGCGGGGACGGAGCGCTCGTTCAGCAGCGCGACCATCGCGCGTGCGGGACGCACGGGCATCAGCGAGTCCGTCTCGCCGTGCAGGACGAGCGTGCTGGCCTTCAGGGACGCCGCGCGCGCGAGCGGCGAGCGCGCACGCCACCCGGCACTGTCGCGTCCGGCCTCCGCGAGGATGGCACGCCGCCGATCCGGGTCCGCGAAACGGTAGGTCGCCCACGTGTCGTAGCCGGCACTTTGCGCGGCCACCGCCCGCAGTTCCGGGCGATCCGCCGCGAGCAGCAGCGCGACCGTGCCGCCGTTCGAGATGCCCCACGCCCCCAGCCGGCGGGCATCCACGCCCGGCATGCGGGCAAGGGAATCGAGCGCGGCGGCTGCGGCTGCGATCGACATCGGTCCCGCAAAGTCGTCGGGTCCCGTCGAGAGCCCGCCGCCCGTCGGGCTGACCACGACGAGCGTGTAACCGAGCCTCGAGAGGCGGACGGCGTTCGCGAGCATCGAGCGGGCGCCGGTGCCCTCGGCGGGCAGGACCAGGATTCCCGGAGCGGGCGGATTCCCGAGCGAACTGGGAACGCGGACGATTTCGACGTCGCGGCCCCTGACGCGGATCGTCTCGGACGGATACAGCGTCGAGAGCACGCTGCCGTTCGCGCGCACCGTGTCGACGAGGGACGTGGCGTGTCCCTCGTGATCGTGCGCGAACAGCCGGAAGACCAGTGTCGCCTGCTCGGCTTCGGCGGGCAGGGCCACTTCGAGTGAAAGGGAATCGTGGCCGGTGATGCTGGTCGTCGACCCTCCCAACGGCAGTTGCCTGGGCTTCGAGGTCACGGGGTGTCCGCCGGCATCCGTTGTTTCGACGGTCACGAGCACGCTGTCACAGTACAGCCCGAACTCGGAGCCGTTGACGATGCGCAGCGTCACCGGCCAGCGCCCGTCCGCATTGGCCTGCACGGTGTCCGGGATGCCAGCCATGCTGGCGCCGGCAGGGGCGGGCGGCACGTGCCCTGGCTCGCCGGAGGCAGGGGCCGCCGAAGCGATTGCGGCGCAGGCGAGCAGCACGGCCAGCGACGGCGCCGGCAGGAATCGCATTCGTTCTCCGGATGGTTGGGCAGGGAGTGTGGGAAGGAGCATGAGTCTAGGAGGGCCGCGAATGCCGGGTCAAGACTTCGGGCCGCGATTGACGCAGGGTTGACGCGCGAGCGGGCGAAAGCGCCCGGCCTTCGCGGAGGGCTACGAGCGCGGGGCGCTCCGCCGCGCCCCGAGTCGCGCCAGTGCGCGCTCGTTGACGATGACCGGTTGCTCGCGACGGAGCCCGTCGAGGAGCTGGCGGATCCGGCGCTCGCCCTCGCGGTCGTACCAGTCCTTCTTCACGAGGTCCGCGACCTCCACGTAGGGGCGGTGGCGGCGCGGCTCCAGGCGCAGGACGTGCAGCACGCGCCAGCCCTGCGCGGTCGAGTCGGGGCCCAGGGATGCCGCCACGCCGGCGCGCTTCAGCTTCGCGTACAGGGCGCCATCGACGTCCTGCGCGATCACGGTGGCATACGGAACGCCGCCGCGGGCGCTGCTCGCCGCCAGCGACTCGGCCTCGCCGGGCACGGTCAGCCGCCGCAGCATCTGTTCCGCGTCGGCGCGCCGGTCCATCACCATGCGCAGCACGACCGCGCGCGCCCCGAGATCCCATTCTGGGAGGTTCGCGGCGAAGTGGCGGCGCAGCGTCAGCGAGTCCATCGCGATCTTCGCGTACACCTCGCGCGCGATCAGTTTCGAGATGTCGATGAACTCGGCCTTCTCGGCGAGCGCCGCTGCGATCTCGGGTCGTTCGACCAGTCGCTGCTCCTCGGCGTGGCGGCGCAGCAGGTCCTGGAAGACCATGTTGTTGACCAGGTCGCGCACGTCGTCCGGCCGGCTGACGCGAGGCCGGTACACCGGGTTCAGCTTGCCGAACTCGCGCAGCAGGTCACCGGCCGTGTAGGAGCCGATCGCGGTCTGCACCAGCACGCGCCCGCTGTCCTGCGCCGCGACGTGCGGCGTCAGGCCGATGACGCGCATCTGCTCCATCACGGACATCCCGGCGCTCTGCCGCGGCAGCGAATCGAACGCCGCCGCGACGCGTGCGAGGAGCGCGGTGTCGTAGCGCGGATGCAGCGTCACCACCGCGGAATCGCGGGCCAGGATGCCGAGCTCGCGTGGACGGAGGACCGAGTCGCGGTGCGCGTCGCGTGCGGCGGCCGCGGCGGTCAGCGCCGAGTCCAGCGCGGCATTCAGCAGCAGGCGGTCGCGCAGCGCGAGCCATTCTGCGCTGTCACGAGCCGTCCAGAGCCGTGGCTCGCGGGCCACCCGGGCCGCCAGCAGGCCCTGGTCGATCAGAAGATCGAGAAACTGACGCCGCTGCTGCGGGGTAAGGGAATCGGGCCGGGCGTCCAGCCTGCGAACGGCCCGATCGAAGCGCGAGCGCGTGATGTCGGCGCCCCCCGGGATGCGGGCGAGCACGGAATCTGGAAGCGGGACCACGATCGCGCCGCGGGGCAGGGCGGCTCGTGGGGCGGCCGGAGCCCGCTTGACGATGCCGGACGGGGCACCAGCGCCCTTGCCCGCCCGGACCGCGCCGGGGAACACCGAAGCCAGCACCAGGACTGCGAGGGCCATTCCGCCCATGAGCTTCATGAGGACCGATCTCCTTGTGCACCGAGCCGCGACGATGGAGCGCGGAAGTCTAGCATCGCGCGCCGCTCGCCCGCACGGCGCCCCGGCCCGGATCCGGCGGCCTTGACCCTGCCGCACATCGCTCCCTAGACTCGGCGGTCTCATGCACCTTTCGACCCGTCTGCGCGCTCTCCTTGCCGTCACGACACTCTCGTTGTTCGCCACCGCTGCCCGGGCCGAGGGGCTTCGCATCCTTTCCAGCGACGCGCGCGGCGTGACGCTCCAGGTCTCGGCCGAGACGTGGACGCTGTCGGCGCCCGGCCCCGACGGGCGCGTCAAGATCCTCGGCGTTCCCACGGCGCATTCGCTGGCGATTCCGGGGCGCGGCCTGCTGCCCGCGTGGTCGGCGATGCTGGCGATTCCGCCCGACGCCCATCCCAGTGCCCGCGTGTTGTCGTCGGGCGTCCCGGTGACGCGCGAGGGGCTGAAGCTCGCGATCGCGGGCCGGCCGGCATTTCGCCCCGACCCCGACGGTGGCGAGCCGACGCCGGTCATGGAAGACGTCCCACCCGACCAGGACGGCGCGTGGCCGCTCGAGCTGGTGCACCTCGGGACTCCTTCCAGCTTCCGCGGTCGGCGGCTGCTCGGCATCGAGGTGCGTCCGTTCCGCTACGACGACAGTGCCGGCCGGCTCACGATCACCCCGACGATGACGGTTCGCGTCGACTTCAACCGGCCCGCGGGAGCTTCGGCGCTGCCGTCGAGCGGCGAGGGCGACCGCTACTTCGACCCTGCGCTCGTGACGAGCCTGCTCAACTTCGACCAGGCCCGCGCGTGGCGCGTGGCTCCCGTGGCCTCCGGACGCGCGGCAGGTTCGCTGTTCGCGAAGCCCGGCGAGGGACCGCGCGGCACGGCGCCGTTCGACGAGTCGCAGCCCGAGGTGCGCGTGAAGATCGATTCCACGGGCCTTTTCGCGCTGCCGTTCGACGCGCTCGCCGCGAAGGGCTATCCCGCGAACGTGCCGGTCGCCGAGGTGAGCGTGCATCGACACGAGTTCCTCGAGTCGGCGGATCCTCCCTACGAAACGCTGGAAATCCCGATCGAGGTCGAGGACGCGAACGCCAACGGAACCTTCGACTCGGGGGACCGTGTCTGGGTCTACGTGCGCAACTGGGCCGCGCGTTCGGGAGCGAGCCAGTACCAGCGCTTCTGGGGAGACGCCGAGGTCGTGTTCGTCACGCGCGTGCCGGCGGGCGGGTTGCGCATGGCGCGACGCGACGGCTGGCGGGGCGGCAGCCTGCCCGCGCTGGCGTCGTTCCCGTTGTTCGAACACCACGAGCGCAATTTCGCGATCATCATGCCGTTCGTGGGCGGGCCCTCCGACACGACGATCGACCTGTATCACTGGACGCCGTACGCGCTCTACTACGTGCGTCCCGACACGATCTCGGTCGAGGCGAACGACATCGACACCAGCCGGACCGTGCAGGTCACCGTCAACTGGGTCGGCCGCAAGTTCAGCTCGCATTTCGAGTGGGCGGCGGTTCGCAACGGGCTCGGCCAGGTGACGAGCGTCGCCGACTCGGTCGCGTGGTCGAACAAGTTCCCCAACACCGCCGGCGGCGTCATCCGCGGCTCGGCCCTGACCGAAGGTGCCACGAACTTCCTCCGCATCTGGGGCAAGCCGAACGCCGGGCCGCCCGCCACGGGATCGAACGACCTGGACATCGCTGCGCTCAACTGGTTCGAGACCACGTACTACCGGCGATTCAAGGCCGTCCACGACTACCTGCCGTTCAACAGCGGCGACGCCACTGGCCTGTTCCAGGTGCACGGCACGGGTTTCAGCGCCGACTCGATCCGGCTGTTCGACGTCACCGACCCCGATCACCCCGAGCGGCTGCTGATCGATCCCTCGCACGTCACGCCGGGCGGCGCATTCGACTTCCAGGACTCCGTCGCCGGGGTGCAGCGCCGCACCTACGTTGCGGCGGTGGGCGTCGACGCGGGCGATCCCGCCTACGGGCCCCGGGTGCCGCCCGCCGCGAACTTCTCGAGCGTGACCCGTCGCAACCTGTACGCGAACCTCGCGGGGGACTACCTGCTGGTCGTGCCCGAGGCGTTCCTCGCGGCTGCGCAGCCGCTGGCGGCGCTGCGATCGTCCCAGGGCCTCGGCGTCATCACGGCGCCGGTCGAGGCGGTGTACGACGAGTTCAACGGCGGCCGGCATTCTGCGGCGGCGATCCAGCGCTTCGTGAAGTACGCGTACGAGCACTGGAGCGCGCGCTTCCTGCTGCTGCTGGGCGACGGCACGATCGACCCGCTCGACAATTTCGGGAAGGCGGGCGTCGACTGGATCCCCGTCCTCCCGACTCCCGGCCCGGTCTCGGTCGGCGAGGGCTACGAGATCATCCCGAGCGACAACCGCTACGGTTGCCTGACCGGGAACTGCGACCCCAACTACGGGTTCGGCGACGTGATCCCGGAAGTCATGATCGGTCGCCTGCCGGTCAACTCGCTCGCCCAGGCCACGACGGCGGTCAGCAAGGTCGTCAACTACGAGACGCTCGGGCCCGACCCGTCGTGGCGCCGCAACGTCCTGCTGCTGAGCGACGACTCGTTCTCCGGCGAAGCCACGTTCAGCGGCGGCAGCAGCGGTCCCGGCTACTGCTACCGCCCCTACGAGGATCACTTCGTGGGCCTGAACCACAAGATCGCATCCATCATCACGCGGGACGCCGGGCTCTCGCAGATGAACATCGACGCGTTCGACCTGCGCTACTACCTCGCGGGCGAGCCCATCCTCCCGGTCACGATCCTGGGCGACACCTGTCGTCCCGACCGCGACGCGACACGTGCGCGCTGCCACGCCGGCGTCACTCCGCAACTCTTCTCGCACCTCAACGGCGGCACGTTGTGGTGGAACTTCCAGGGACACGCCAACGAGTACGTGCTCACGCACGAGGACCTGTTCGTCAACGGCGGCGACTTCGCCTCGAGCGACGACAAGTTCCAGTTCACGAACGACGGCAAGCCGACGATCTTCTCGGCCTTCTCGTGCCACGCGAACATGTTCGCGCGCGCAGAAGGCGGTCCCGGCTCACCGCTGGGCGGCTGCCTGGGCGAGGACATGATCACGCTGCCCTCCGGGCGTGGCGCCGTCGCATCGTGGGCGTCGGTGTGCTACGAGGTGGTGCCGCGGGACGACTCCAGTCACGTCAACGTCGAGCTGGCCCGCTCGCTGTTCGCGGAGCCGCCGACGGACGAGTTCGTGCCCGGTGACCGCGGCGCGCGCGTCGTGCTGGGCGAGGCCATCCAGTCGACGTACCTGCGCTACCTGCCGACGGTGGCGACCTATCAGTTCGAGCGCGGTCTCGCGATCACGTACACGCTGCTCGGCGACCCGGCCCAGCGCATCTCGATCGGCCGGCCGCAGACCATCGTGCGCGCGAACGACTCGCTGGTGATCGACAACGTCGCCGTGCGCCTGCACACCCCGGGCGACACGCTGGTGCTCGTCGCCGACCTGGTGTCGAACGAGCGCATCGACAGCATCGGGGTGTTCGAGAACAGCGGCGCCGGCGACGTCGCCATCCCCGCGTCGAGCTACTCGGTCGCGCCCGCGTTCCCGGATACCGCGGGCGGCGGCATCTTCGGCGGCCGGCGGTTCCGCGTGACCTATGGCACGCACCTGAAGCCGCTCACCTACCACTACCTGCTGCGCACGCGCGATCGCGACGGGCTGATGACGGACTTCACGGTGGCGTTCGCGCTGTCCTCGTCGCTGCGCGTCAGCGGTTCGCCAATCAGCGATGGCGACGACGTTTCGCCGAACGCGGACCTGTCGATGCTGGTGGTCTCGCCGGCACCGCTCAACCCGCTCACCGATCTCGACCTGCGCGTGAACTCGATCGCGCAGCCGTTCACCGCCACCCCCGCGCCGGGCGACGCATCCGGGCGCGAATGGGTGCTGAGCTGGACGCACCCGGACTTCCTGCTGGGCAACTACGTCGTCGACCTGACGGTCGCGGGCGGGACGACGCTGTCGCATCGCTTCAAGGTGACCACGGCCGTCGGCGACCTCAAGCTCGCCGAGCTGTTCGCGTTCCCGAATCCGTTCGACAACGACGGCACCGCGTTCTCGTTCCAGCTGCTCGGGTCGGACCCAGCGGACGTCAAGATCACCGTGCTGACGATCAGCGGGCATCCGCTCTACTCGAACGTGGTGCGCGGACTGCCCCCCGGCTACCATCAGCTGCCCTGGAACGGCCGCGATGCCGAGGGCAACGACATCGCCAACGGCGTCTACTTCTATCGATTCAGCGCGGTGACCCCAGGCGGCCGGCACGTCGAGCAGATCGGCCGTCTCGTCAAGCTGCGCAAGCCGCGCCACGTGGACATCGCCTCGGCGCCGTGAGCCGCCGGGGGCCGGCGGCTGCTCACTGGAGGTACGCTTGAAGCTGGCCGCAGCCCTCGTCGTGATGGCCGTGCTCGTCCTGCCGGCCGCATGGCCCGCAGCGATCGCCGCGACCTCCCCGCAGCGCGCCATCGCCATCGCGGAGGACCAGCGGCGCTGGGCCGACGGCGAGTTGCGGCGCTACCTCGCGCATCCGCTGCCGGCCGTGCGCGCGCGTGCCGCGCTGGCCG